>Ga0208244_100248_pt1 | contig 63058 bp, 68 predicted proteins | sample SubbioCR12Aug_5A_FD_184828 | JGI IMG/M metagenome (GOLD analysis project Ga0208244, IMG submission 184828) | Serpentinite rock and fluid subsurface biosphere microbial communities from McLaughlin Reserve, California, USA - CR12Aug_5A (SPAdes) | ecosystem: Environmental > Terrestrial > Deep... | reverse complement strand
AACTGCTCGGCATCTGGATCGCCCAGACCGAGGGTGCCAAGTTCTGGCTACAGGTGGTGACCGAACTCAAGAGCCGTGGGGTGCAGGACATCTTCATCGCCTGCGTCGATGGGCTAAAGGGGTTCCCGGAAGCCATCGAGACGGTCTACCCCAAGACGGCCGTGCAACTCTGCATCGTGCATCTGGTGCGCTACAGCCTGAACTATGTCAGCTGGAAACTACGCAAGGAAGTCGCTGCCGATCTGCGCACCATCTATGCTGCTGCCACGGTTGAGGAAGCCGAAATACGGCTGAATGAGTTCGAGTCGAGATGGGGTGCTGACTATCCACCGATCATCAAGTCCTGGAGAAGCAACTGGCCGCGCATCATCCCGTTCTTCGACTACCCGCCGGAAATCAGAAGGATCATCTACACCACCAATGCCATTGAGTCGGTGAATATGAGCCTGCGCAAGATTACCAAGAACCGGGGATCATTCCCCAGCGATGAAGCGTTACTGAAATTGTTCTATCTTGCGCTGATGAACATCAGCCGGAAATGGACGATGCCGTTACAAAACTGGAAAGGGGCATTGAACCGGTTTACTATCATGTTTGAGGAGCGGATGCCTATCCGTTAACTGAAAACCCGTTTACACAAAATTCAGGACACCCTCGGATTGCGACTCGCTATGCGAAATGCGCTTCGTCATTCCTTGCCTCCGTTCACATTCGCTGCATCGCCTTGTGGGCAAATATCTCGTGACGACACTATCTAATCTCCGGTTCACCGTCTTCACTGAAACGACTCATGAACCTTACCTTGCCAGGTTCCATCGATCGTTTATGCTCATCCCAACGAATTGTCTCTAATTCGGCATGCAGCTGAGACACCAATTCACCTCGTAATTCTTCAGCGACGAAGTGAAACGGTAGTTTCTCACTCAGAATTGAATCTAGTTGGTCTAGCACACGTGTCAATTCAGCTTCAGCATCTTTCTGTTCGGCAATAATTTCTTTCGCTGTTGCAACATCACCGCCGCCACCGCCCGAAGCAATAATTCTTGAAGTCAGATCCTCGCGCTGGGCTTTTAAAGTCTCAAGTTCACTTTCCATTGCATAGCGTCGGTTGTTATCAGTTTGTAGCTGTGTCTCATGATTCGTAAGTTGTTCTAGTAGTTGTCGATGTTTCTCCTCATCAACAGTCGATACACCCTGGCTCTTATTCGCTTGATATTGCTCCAAACGTTTAGCAAGTTTGCGTAGTAATACCACGCCCAACAGCCCCTCCATGCCTTGCTTAATTTGTTCAACTCGGCTTTGATCAGCTAACTTCTTAACCTCTTCACCATCAAAAAAGAAGAACGGAGCAAGGTGAGCAGGAATAAAGTGCCTGTCTAAGAGTTCATCTGAATGTGTGCCCGTTGTTTTATGTGGCTGACGAACCCCCGATCTTACTTCATAAATCAACAATTCTTCACCACCATTGCTCCATTCGCCATTCTTAGAGAAAAACCATTTTCGGAGAAACTGATAGGCCTCGTTTTCATTAATGTTGATCTGGACCATTACGCTCATGATATCGCGACTGTTTCTAATGGCTTGGCCATGCAAAGCGCGTTCTAAGAATGATGGGTAACCGGTTTCTGCTTTTAAACCTGCTCGTGCGAGGTATGTAATAGCTTCTTTGCCATAGAGGCATAAATATATAGCTTCGAGCAGGCTGGTTTTACCAAACCCATTCATACCTCCGATTAAAATGATGTTCTTACCATTATTGGGAGGAGGGAAATCGAATGCTTGATGCTGATAGCTCTTGAAATTAGTAAGCTCTAATTTAGATAACCACATGATCAGTCCATCGCTCCTAAAGTCTCACTGATTGCGTCATAAACTCCGTGAGCTCGCTCTTGATCTTGACGCTCTCGCTGAATAATCACTAACTCTTCAAATACCTGTAGTGGCACTTGGTGCTTTTCACATAACTTCAAAAGCAACTCTTTTGCGTCACTATCTGACCACAGTGGTAGATCACCAAGATATACATCAGACATTTATTGCGCCCCCTTTTGGCTTAGTTCATCAGCCCAAATTGATTGAATTAAATCAAGTTCTTCATTGCTTATAAGGCGGTCACCAAATTCTTTTTCTGCTTCAAGTAGCTTATCCAGTATTAGTCTACGAGCCTGAATTGTGAATGGGCCTGGTATATGGCGGCCACTTAAATCAAATTGAATACGACCATTACGACGTTCAACTTGACGATACTGAGGTTCATTTCTGATGCTCTTCAGCCAATCACGGAAGTCCATTAATGCCTTGAAATGGTGATTGCCCACATCAATAAAACCTTGCAAGCTTTTATCTTTTTCAACAACAGTACACGTCCAGCATCCAAAGCGGCTAGAATTTGTACCACATCCTGGCGCCTCTTCTTGAGATAGCACTACAGGGCATTCACCACCTTCTGCATCTCGGTACAACTGAATCAAGTCCTTGTGCGTCCCCCCCCAAGGAGGGTCAAACTGTCCAAGTATTTCCCAGACATCATCCAGTGATAAATCGACAATTGGCCGATAAACGAAAGCCCCAGGTAATGCAGGGTGTGGGGAGAGATTTGAATTTTCTAAATTCTGATGTTTATCAATGGATTTTAGTCGTGAGCTACTCTCATCTTTTCTAACACCCAAAACTACAATTGCAGCACCATGCTGCGACACATTGGTCAAGATATAGCGACTGGTAGGTTGAATTTTAAGCCTGTCCGTACACCATCGCATCGTTTGATTTGGACTCGGATATCCTTTTCCAATAAGCAAAGCCCAAAATGATTTGTCTGGATCAGGGCGCGTAGTAACTACAGTTAAAGGTAACTGAAGAGATTTTGCCGCATCTTCAATTTGATGCTGCACTTTATTCATATGTCCGATAACTAATGGACTTTCAACCAATGTGTCATTTGAGACCACATGTATGTGACGGGTGCGTTGGGATGGCGGTATCGAAAGGAGTGCTTCTAAAACAGCATGTGCAACAAGAGTGCTGTCCTTACCACCAGAGAAGCCAATAATCCAAGGATAGGATTGATTATCGGAGAGATACTCCGCTTTGATATTAGAAACGACGGTGTCCCAAAGTGACAAATCGGTATAGGCTGATGCGTACATTGATGCATTGTAACTGTTCTCTGCAGGATTCTGCATAGCAGTTTGGTGGGGAAGAAATGAAAACGGCCACCTAGAAAGGTAGCCGTTCGAATGTTTGGTGGCCAGGGGCGGAATCGAACCGTCGACACGCGGATTTTCAATCCGCTGCTCTACCAACTGAGCTACCTGGCCATCATTACGAGCCTTTGAGCTCTCGCAAGTCGCGCATTATAGCAAACTTCGTCGTTTCGTGTCATGTGCTGATAAAAGAAGTTTGCTTTGCTCGAAATGGTTCAAAAAACGCCCCCGCTCGCGTATGCTCGCATGTCTCAATCGGATTTTCAGGCATGCAATTCAATATCACAGTTCCGGACAGCAGTTTGATCCACGCCTTGCAGGCGAAGATCGACCAGAAGACCAAGCCCTTGGGCGCCTTGGGTTGTCTGGAGTCCTTGGCGCTGCAGATTGGCCTCGTACAGGGCAGTCTGTCGCCGCAATTGAACCGGCCGGTGGTCATGGTGTTTGCCGGTGACCACGGTATCGTCGAGGCAGGTGTCAGTCCTTATCCGCAGGCGGTGACGCAGCAGATGGTGATGAACTTTCTGGCCGGTGGTGCCGGCGTCAATGTGTTCGCCCGGCAGCAAGGCATGCAGGTGCGGGTGGTCGATGCCGGGGTGAATCATGTGTTCGCGCCGCACCCGCAGTTGATTGATGCCAAGGTAGCGATGGGGACGCGCAACTTTGCCAGGCAGGCAGCCATGACGGCTGATCAGTGCAAACAGGCGCTGCAGGCCGGCGCACAGCTGGCAGAGCAGGAGGTGGCGGCCGGCAGCAATGTGTTGGTGTTTGGCGAGATGGGCATCGGTAATACTTCGTCGGCTGCAGCCTTGATGGCGGTGCTGTGTGATCTGCCGGTGCGCGACTGCGTCGGCCGCGGCACTGGGCTGGATGATGCCGGTTTGCAGCAGAAGGCGGCCGTCATTGAGCAGGCGGTTAAGCTGCATCAAAACTTCGATACGCCGCTCAAGGTGCTGGCCACCTTCGGCGGTTTTGAAATCGCCATGATGGTTGGGGCGATGCTGGCTGCAGCGCAAAACCGCTGCCTGATTCTGGTGGACGGCTTCATCGCGACCACAGCCTTGCTGGTGGCCAGCAGGATGCAGCCCGCTGTTCTGCATTATTGCGTTTTTGCGCATTGTTCTGATGAGGCCGGGCATGCAGCGTTGCTTGAACATCTCAAGGTTAGGCCATTGTTGCAACTCAATATGCGGCTGGGTGAAGGCACGGGCGCCGTGCTGGCTTATCCGCTGTTGCAGGCCGCGGTCAATTTTCTCAACGACATGGCATCTTTCGAGTCTGCCCATGTTTCGGGCAGGGCTGAGTAGACATGCAGTGTTTGATCCGGCAGTGGCGTTTGCTCAAGACCGCGCTGGTGTTCTTCACCCGTCTGCCGCTGCACATCCGTGATTATGACGAGGCCGATCTGGCGAGCTCGACGCGCTATTTTCCATTGGTCGGCATTCTGGTCGGCGCATTCGGTGCCCTGGTTTTCTGGCTGAGCGATTTCGTATTGCCGCTGGAGCTTGCAGTTCTGCTGAGCATGGCCGCCACCATTCTGCTCACCGGCGCATTCCATGAAGACGGCTTGTCCGATGCGGTGGACGGCTTGGGCGGCGGTTGGGAGAAGGAGCAAGTGCTGACTATCATGACGGATTCGCGCATCGGCAGTTACGGTGCCATTGCCATTGTGCTGGCGCTGCTCATCAAGTATCAGGCGCTCAGCCATCAGTCTGCAGCCTTGATTCCACTGGCCCTGATTGCGGGTCATGCGCTCAGTCGCTTCAGCGCCGTGCTGGTGATCGCCACCCAAAGTTACGTCAAACATGAAGGAAAATCCAAATCGCTGGCGACGCAGTTGACGGCAAAGGAATTGCTGATAGCTGCTTTTTTTGGCTTGTTGCCGCTGGCTTTTTTTGAAGTGCAATTATTGTTGGCATTGGTGCCGGTTGCATTGGTCTGGCTCTGGTTCAGCGCAAAAATCAGGTCGCGCATTGGCGGCTATACCGGCGACTGTCTCGGTGCCATGCAGCAGTTGACGGAAATCGCCTTCTTTCTCGGGCTGTTGGCCAGCATCGCCCTGACTACCCGCTTCTAAGCACTGAATGCCATGAGAATTACCCTGATACGCCATACCACCCTGAATGTCGCGCCGCATATCTGCTACGGCCAGAGCGATGTTGAGGTGTCTGACAGCTTCGAACTTGAATCGCAGGCGCTGCTGCAGAAACTGCGCAGTCATGAGTTCGATGCGGTCTATGCCAGCCCGTTGCGACGCTGCCATCAACTGGCGCAGGCCTTGTGTAAGGAAGATGGCCTGAAGGTTGCGGCCGGCGATATCCGGCTGGATGAACGACTGAAGGAACTGAATTTTGGCGATTGGGAAATGCGTCCCTGGGATGCGATTCCACGCGAACCGTTCGACCGCTGGGCGAATGATTACGCCAATCTGGCACCGCCCAACGGCGAGTCCTTCACCCAGCTACACGCCCGCGCCAAGAGCTTTGTGGAGGAGGTGAGCAGTCACTCCTGCGGCAAGAACCTGCTGGTGGTGACGCACGGCGGTTTGATCCGCGCCCTCATCGCCGAGACTCTGAATCTGCCCTTGAAACGCTTGTTCCGCATCGCCATCGATCATGGCAGCGTGACGCAGCTGGAGTTCAAGGGGGAGATACCCAAGGTGCTTTGTATCAACGCTTAGTTCTCAAAAAAACATCAATTAGCCACAGAGAGCACAGAGAAAAACCAACTACAAAACCTTTGATTTAACCGCCCATAAAATCGGATAAACCCCACCTCAAACCATCAGCATTTCTACAGATATTCTCTCTATGTGTTCTCTGTGAGCTCTGTGGCAGATCAAGTCTGAAGCGCGTCGCGCAATCGATCCCAGCCATTTGCCGGCGGCAGGCCGAATCTCAATGCCGGTACATCCGGAAACAGTCGCACCCAGATGCCTTGTCTTGCCAAGTGCTGATGCCATGCTGCGGCGTCCGGCGTACGCACGAACTGAAACAGCGCGGTGCCGCCCGCCGGTAGCAATCCGTGTTGCGTGAGCAGGTCGGCGAGCCGCTGACTGTCGGCACGCAGCTGCAGCCGGGTCTGCTGTTGCCAAGCCTTGTTCATGAGCGCCGTTCTGGCTGCGTGGCGGCTCGGGCCTGCGATGGACCATGGGCCGATGATTTCCTGTGCTTCCAGCAACATTGCTTCAGCACCCAGCAGGAAACCGACCCGGGCCCCGGCCAGACCAAAGAATTTGCCCAGTGAGCGCAACACGAACAAGCCATCGAGATGTGCATGTTGCGCGATGCTGTGTTCCGGCGTGGCATCCATGAAGGCTTCGTCGACGATGAGCCAGCCGCCGCGTTGCGTCAGTTGGGCGTGCCAGTTCAGCAAGTCTGCCGCTGAAAAACGTGTGGCTGTCGGGTTGTTGGGGTTACAGAGCAGCACGACGTCTGCCTGCTGCAGGATGCGTTCATCCGGGTGGCTGTCAAACCGGATCACCTCGTGCCCGTAACGTTGCCAGGCTTTGGCATGTTCCTGATACATCAGCTGCGGCATGGCGACTTTGGCCGGTGCGTTGAAGCGGGCGCCAGCCCTCAATTGTGGCAGTACCTGCAGCGCGGCTTGCGAACCGGCTGTAGGCAATGCTAAGCGGCAACCATAGTAGGCGCAGGCTGCCTCGACCAGCCCGTCATTTTCCAGCGGCAATCTTTGCCAGACCTCCGGCGGAATATCCGTAATCGGGTAGCCGTGCGGATTGATGCCGGTGGAAAGATCCAGCCAGTCCTCCAGCGCAATGCCGAATTGCTGCGATGCCGCTACCAGATTGCCGCCGTGTTCAAGCATGAGCAATAGCGGCCATCAATAGAAACAGCAGCAGCCACAGATAGACGCCATGCCGCACCAGTTTGAGCGCGCGCTCGATGTCGGCGGCATGCGGTTTGTTGTCCGAACCCAGCTGCGGGCGTTCATGCCATTCGCCCTGATAGCGCGCGGCACCGCCCAGTTTGATGTCTAGCGCTCCAGCCCCGGCTGCCATCACCGGGCCGGCGTTGGGGCTATCCCACAGCGGCGCTTGCCTGGCCCAGCAGCGTAATGCGGTGCGGGTCTTGCCGAGCAGGGCGTAGGTCAGCGCGGTCAGTCGTGCCGGGATGTAGTTCAATACGTCATCTAGCCGCGCCGCTGCCCAGCCGAAATAGTAAAGGCGCGGGGTTTTGTAGCCCCACATGGCATCCATGGTGTTTACCAGCCTGAACAGCAGCGCGCCGGTGCCGCCCAGCATTAAGAACCAGAACAGCGCGCCGAACACGCCGTCATTGCCGTTCTCCAGTACGGATTCGATGGTGGCGGGCACCGGCTCGATGGCGGCAGAATCCCGGCTCACCATCCAGGATGCGGCGATTCTGGCCTGGGTTTCGTCGTTGTTATCCAATGCTTGCGTAACGGCCTGGGCATGCTGGTGCAGGCTTTTGTGGCCGAGGGCGAAGTAAAGCAGCAGGATATCGGCAACGATGCCGAACGGTCGCAGATTGCACAGCCACCAGGCCAGCAAAATGAAAGGGCCGAGCAGCAATAACAAGCCAAGGCTGCCGGTCAGGCGTTGCATCGGCTCGCCTTGGCGGCGGGCCGGATTCAGCCATGCTTCGAGCCGGTTCGCCAGCCAGCCGAAGCCGGCCAGAGGATGGTAACGGCGCGGCTCGCCCAGCACGTAATCCAGCGCGACGGCGACGAGGGCCATGGCGGGCATTATGAGATAATCGGGATATGAAAACATTGATGATTCAGGGCACTACGTCGGATGCGGGTAAGAGTACGCTCGTTGCTGGAATATGCCGGGTATTGTACCGCAGGGGGGTCAAAGTCGCCCCGTTCAAACCGCAGAATATGGCCCTGAATTCGGCAGTCACCGTCGACGGCGGCGAGATTGGCCGGGCGCAGGCGGTACAGGCACAAGCGTGCGGACTGGCGCCGCATATCGATATGAATCCGGTGTTGCTCAAGCCCAATTCCGACACCGGCTGTCAGGTCATCATTCAGGGTAAGGTGGCCTGCAATCTGGAAGCGACCGACTACCATGCCTACAAACCAACGGCGATGCGGGCGGTGCTGGAGTCCTACCGGCGGCTGGCCGCACAATACGACTGCATCATGGTGGAGGGTGCCGGCAGCCCGGCCGAGATCAATCTGCGTGAGAATGACATCGCCAACATGGGTTTTGCCGAGGCGGTGGATTGCCCGGTCATCCTGGTGGCGGACATCGATCGTGGCGGCGTCTTTGCGCACATCGTCGGTACGCTGGAATTGTTATCGGAAAGCGAGCGCGAACGCGTGATCGGGTTCGTCATCAACCGCTTCCGCGGTGATATTGCACTGCTGCAACCCGGCCTCGACTGGCTGGAACAATATACCGGCAAACCGGTGCTCGGCGTCTTGCCGTATCTGCACGATTTGCATATCGAAGCGGAAGATGCCGTGCCGCAGAACAGCGCAGGCGTACTTTCCGGGGACGCATCAAGCTCGCGTTTGCGCGTCATTGCGCCGGTCTTTCCGCACATTTCCAACCATACCGATCTGGATGCCTTGCGCCTGCATCCGCAGGTGGATTTTCAGTTCATCCGCATGGGCGAGGCGATTCCGCCCGCCGACCTCATCATCCTGCCGGGCAGCAAGAATGTGCGCGGCGATCTAGAAGTTTTACGGGAGCATGGCTGGCCGCAGGCCATTGCACACCATCTGCGCTATGGCGGCAAGGTGTTGGGCATCTGCGGCGGATTTCAGATGCTGGGCCAGCAACTGCATGACCCGTTGGCACTGGAAGGCGCGGCCGGCAGCAGTGAAGGGCTGGGCTGGCTCGACATGGAAACCACGCTGGCAGCGGAGAAGCGGCTCGCCCGCGTCCATGCCAAACTCGCTTTTGCCGATGCCGATGTCAGCGGTTATGAAATTCACATGGGGGTCAGTAGCGGCACTGCCTTGAGCAGGCCCGTGTTGCTGATTGATGGCGCAGCGGAAGGGGCGCTCTCGGATGATGGTCAGATTGCCGGAACATACCTGCATGGCCTGTTCGACCATGCGGCATCCTGCGCGGCCTGGTTAAGCTGGGCCGGGCTGGAAGCTGCCGGGGCGCAGTTTGATTACGAGAAGTTGCGCGAAGCAGGGTTGGACCGCTTGGCGGACAGCATTGAACAACATCTGGACTGGGAGCGGCTTAGCGCTTATCTGTCCTGAACTTGGGCATGCGTTATTTGAGTATGAGCGGCAATCCGGCCGCGACAAAAAAGACCTGATCGCAAACGGCGGCGACAGCCTGATTCAACCGCCCCTGCTCATCCTGAAAGCGGCGGTTGATCTCGCCCAGCGGCACGATGCCCATGCCGACTTCATTACTGACCAGAATGACCCTGCCGGGCAAGGTTGGTAGCGTGGCCAGTAGCGCCGCGCGCTCAGCCTGCCAGCTGGATTCGGCGGGTGGGTTGCAGTCGTTGCAGATCCACTGCGCCAGCCACAGGGTCAGGCAGTCGACGATCAGGCAGCGCTGCTCAGCGGCGTTGGCTTGTAGCGCCTGCGCCAGATAATGCGGCTCTTCGGTCAATGCCCAGTGTGGCGGGCGCCGGTCCTTGTGGTGCCGGACACGTTCGGCGAACTCCTCGTCATAGACCTGTGCCGTGGCGATGTAGGTGACGTCGAGACCGCTTTGCTCCGCCAGTTTTTCGGCGCAAGCGCTCTTGCCGGAGCGGGCGCCGCCCAGAATCAGTGTCGTGCTCATGGCTTTACTGCCTTCCTCAATCGCATGCTAATCCCAGTGTTTCCTGAAAGTCTGCGCCACGCTCCAGCGCTGGATGATGCCCTGCAACTGCGGCAAACCGTCCGTGATCAGGGCTGGACCCGGCTGCAGGATATCGGCGGATTTGATCTCCTGCACGAAGCCGCTTCGTACTGCCTTGATGGCATCCCAGCCCGGGCGTTGCATCAGCTGTTCCGGCTGGAATTTCTTGCCGCACCAGGAGCCGATGATGATATCCGGGTCGCGCCGGATAATCTCGTCCGGGTCGGCAATGATGCGGCTTTTCGCATCCTTGTGCTGTGCCAGTTCGGCAAAGCAGTCGCTGCCGCCGGCGATCTCGATCAGTTCGCTGACCCAGCGGATGCCGCTGATCAGCGGGTCGTTCCATTCCTCGAAATAGATCGTGGGTTTTGTTGCGAGCCCGTTGGCGTTGTCGCGTGCACGTTCAATCTTTGCCTCCAGCTCGCCGACCAGCGCCTTCGCCTTGTCTGCGGCACCGACCAGGCTGCCGACCGTGATGATCATGTTCAGCATCTGTGCGATGGAACGCTGGTTGAAGATGTGCACCTCGATGCCGGCGCGCACCAGCTCGGCCGCGATATCGGCCTGCAGGTTGGAAAAACCCAGCACCAGGTCGGGGTCCAGGGCCAGGATCTTGTCGATGTTGGCGCTGGTGAAAGCCGCGACTTTGGGTTTTTCCTTGCGGGCGATGGCGGGTCGGGTCGTGAAGCCGGAGATGCCGGCGATACGCTGCTGTTCGCCAAGCAGATAGAGCACTTCCGTCGGTTCGGTGGTCAGGCAGACGATGCGCTGCGGATAGCTCATTTTTTGCTGTCCCAGCTGTTCTCCAGCACCATGTCCTGCAACGGTCTTGCCGTCTTCCAGCCGGTTTCGACCAGCATCGGTTCCTTGTAGAAGCTGTTGACGTGACCGAGACAGAGGATGGCGACGGGTTTGGCGTCGTCCGGAATGCCGAGCAGTTGCGCCAGTTCCGCTGGGTCAAAGATCGACACCCAGCCCATGCCCAGCCCCTCCGCCCGTGCGGCCAGCCACATGTTCTGGATGGCGCAGCTGACCGAGGCCAGATCCATTTCCGGCAGGGTTCTGCGGCCGAAGATATGCTGTTCGCGCTTGTCGCACAGGGTTGCCACCAGCAGTTCGCCGCAATCGAGGATGCCCTCGACCTTGAGCCGCATGAATTCGGCCATGCGCGCCGTGTTCTCATATTCGCCGATGGCCTGCGCAGTGCGGATGCGTTCGGCATCGACCAGACGATGGATGTTATGACGCAGATCATGGTCGGTGATGCGGATGAAGCGCCAGGGCTGCATGAGGCCGACGCTGGGCGCGTGGTGGGCGGCTGCAAGTATTCTGCCGAGAATTTCCGGTGCTACCGGTGTCGGCAGAAAATGCCGCATGTCGCGCCGTTCTTCGATGACGCGGTAGACGGCGGCGATTTCGGCATCGGAATAGCGGTGCTGACTCATGATGAGTGCTCACTCGACAGGAACAGACTCGCTACGGCTGCCGGGTTGGATGCGAAATAGAAATGCAGGAAGCTCGCCTGTATGCTGCCGTGCCGGTAGACATGCTCGGGCTTGCCGAAACGGCTAGGCATGGTGGCAATCGGGGCCAGCCCGGTTTCAAAACTGCCATAGTGAAACACATGCGCGCCGAGTTTGCCTGCCTGCAGATCCATCTGCATCACGCCTAGTCCTTGCAGACGGTCGTGCATGCGGCATTTTCCCGGCAACAGGCCGAAAGCCGGCTGCTCGCCGATGCTTTCCGCCAGCGCCATCATGCCGCCGCATTCCGCCAGCATGGGCTTCTGTTGCTGAAATGCGTGGCGCAGCGCCTCGCGCATGGCCGTGTTCCTGGTCAGAGCTTCGAGGTGCAGTTCCGGATAACCGCCCGGCAACCAGTATGCATCGGCGTCCGGCAGGGTCCGGTCGTGCAGGGGCGAAAAGAAGGTGATGTTCGCGCCCATTTCGCGCAAGCAGTCGAGATTGGCAGGGTAGATGAAACAGAACGCTGCGTCGCGGGCTATGGCGATGGTCTTGCCGGCCAGCAACGGCGGCTGGGGTTCTTCGGGGGCAAGTTCGAAGCTGACCGCGGGCGGCAAGGGCAGTTCACCGGAATCGGCCAGTGCGCGCGCAGCGGCTTCGATACGGGCTTCCAGGTCGTCGATTTCATCGGCGCGGAACAGGCCGAGATGGCGCTCCGGCAGTGCAAACTCAGCATCCCGCTGCAGGGCGCCGAACCAGTTCAAGTGCGGCGGCAGGCTGTCGCGTAATAATTTGGCATGGCCGGGGCTACCGACCTTGTTGGCCAGTACGCCTGCCGGCTTCAGCTCGGGTTTCCAGGCCAGCAGGCCGGCGGCGAGTGCGCCGAAGGTCTGCGCCATGCCGCCCGCGTCGATGGCGATCAGCACCGGCAGCTTGAATTGTGCGGCGATATCGGCACTGGAAGGGTTGCCGTCATAGAGGCCCATGACGCCTTCGACGATAATGACGTCGGCCTCCTGCGCGGCGGCATGCAGCTGTTTGAGGCCGTCTTTCTCGCCGCACATGCCGAGGTCCAGATTGTAGACCGGCTGGCCGGTGGCTTTTTGCAGAATCATCGGGTCGAGGAAGTCCGGCCCGCACTTGAATGCACGCACCCTGAGGCCGCGGTTTTTCCAGGCGCGTGCCAGTGCTGCGGTCGCCAGTGTTTTACCCTGGCCGGAAGCGGGGGCGGAAATGAGGACGGCAGGGCAGCTGGCTTTGCTCACGGGGATGACTCAATTCATTACCATGCAGTGCATTAAAATTCGATGCCCGGCATGGCCTGTACGCCGTTCTTGAACGCATGTTTGACCAGATGGATTTCGCTTACCGTGTCGGCGATCCCGATCAGCGCATCCGGTGCGGCGCGGCCGGTGATGATGACGTGTTGCATGGCTGGACGCTGGCGCAGGGCGTCGCAGACTTCTTCAGTGGTCAGCCAGCCGTATTTCAGCGCGTAGGTGAACTCGTCCAGAATCAGCAGATTGATGGTTTCATCCTGCAGATAGGCGCAAACCAGCTCCCAGGCTTTGCGTGCGGAAGCGCGGTCGCGTTCGGCATCCTGGGTTTCCCAAGTGAAACCGTCGCCCATGACATGCCAGCTGAGATCGGGGGTGTTGCGAAAGAAGGCCTCTTCGCCGGTATCCGAGCGGCCCTTGATGAACTGCACCACTGCCGCTTTCATGCCGTGGCCGAGCGCGCGGGCCAGGGTGCCGAAAGCGGCGGTGGATTTGCCTTTGCCGGTGCCGGTGTGGATCACCAGCAGACCCTTTGCAATGCTGGCGGATTCTATCTTGGCGTCCACCACTGCCTTTTTGCGTTGCATGCGCGCCTGGTGGCGCGCATTGGTATCGCTATCCGCCAAGCTATCGGACAAAATCAGGCTTTCAGAATCAGGCTTTGGCGCGATCAGCGCGGGTTGCCAGTGCGAATGCGACGTGCGTCACCAGTGCGATGCCGAGCCAGAAAGCGAGGTTCTCCATCTGGTGCGGGAAGTACTTGACCAGTCGTGTGCCGAATTCGGCCAGCGTCGGGTCGGCATAGCGGCCGCCGAAGAAGTAGAAACCGCCGCTGGAAAACAGCTCACTGACAGCAGCGGCGACTGCGACGACGCCGGTAGTGCGCAGCAGCGTACCGGCCGTGAAACTGTAATGTTTCGCCAGCCAGCGGCCAGCCAGCCACATGGTGCCGTAGGCCGGCAGCAGGAAGCCGTAGGCCGGAGTCACGCAGAAATTGCTGACGCCGGCGTAGGTCACCGCATGAAAGTCCAGCGCGGCACACAAGCCGAGCAGTGCGGGGAACACCCAGAGCGGGCGCAGGTAGAGGCCGATCAGGAAGAATGCCGCCAGCGAGATGCTGGGCAGGTGCTCTATGGAAGCGAAATGATGGCCGCGGGTAGCGATGACAAGCAGCGCGACCACAACGCCGACGAGGATCTGATTGGTTTTTGAAAGGGTTAACATGATGGGTTAGCCTTTATTAGTTGATTAAAAAAATATTGCTGCAATTCTAACTCAAAACTTGCGGGGAGCCTGCCGCTCAATTACCGCTTCATCTGGTAGCGCAAGCCGACGAATAGATTGCTGCCCGCCGTATTGTAGGCAATGGCAGTTGGCGTGTTGCCGGTGTAGGCGAGGACGTAGTCCTTGTCCAGCACGTTGTTGGCGCGTGCTTCCAGTTTCCATTCCGGGTTGATGCGGTAGTTGGCGGTCAGGTTGAGTAGCGCATAACCGCCCATGCGTTTGGTGTTGGCCGCATCGTTGTAGCGGGCCGAAGCGCCGGTCACTTCCGCACCCCACTGCAGGTCCCGCCAGTTATGCAATAGGCTGACGGCTCCGTAGCGGTTGCTGCGGCGCGGCGCCAGATTGTCGTTCTCTTCGTCACGCGGCGATTGAACCGTGAAGTTGCCGCCCAGCAAGACTGCGTCCGTGACGTTCCAGTTGCCCTCCAGGGTGGCGCCCGGTATCCTGGTTTTGCCAATATTGACCGGACAGAAGCCGGAGAAAGTACAGCCTGCGGTGGCTGGACCGGAAAATGCAATCAGGTTTCTGATCTTGTTTTCAAACAAGGTCAGACTGAGATTGGACTGCGGTCCGCTGTATCTCAGGCTGGCTTCCACATTGTCCGATTTTTCCGGGCTAAGGTCCGGGTCGCCAAAGTTCGGAAAATACAGCTGGTTGAAGGTCGGTGCCTTGAAGGCGTTGCCATAGCTTGCAGTGACACGCCAGGCAGGGGTAATACGGTAGCCGTAACCGGCGCCACCGGTGGTGTGATTGCCGTATTGCGAGTTGTGATCCTCGCGCAAAGTCAACTGCAGGGAATGATTGCCCTGATCAAGCAGGTAGCTGGCGAGAAAGCTGTCGTTGTTGCGCTCTTTCCTGAATTTGGAGCCAGGGCTGCTTTTGCTGTCTACGTCCTGTTCCAGCCGCTCATAGGCCAGCGTCAGCAAGCCGAGCGGCAGGCTGAGATCGTTCTGCCAGGTGAGTTGCTGCTGCTCGGTGCGGAACTTGCTGACGCCGGTAGGATTGCCGGAACCGGGCTTGGCATGGCTGTCGCTGTCATCCACCCCAATGCCCAGCTTGAAGGTGCTGTGCCAGTAACCGGTGAACTGGTTCTTGCTGGTGAATGCATAGGCTTGCTGGGTCTGGTTTGCGTAGTTGTCGTAACCATTATCAAATTCATTACGCCCATTGCTTTCAAAGAACTGCAAGCCCCAGCTGTGACCTTCTTTCAGGGCGAGTTCCAGATAGGCGGAGGCACTCAGGTTGCGGTAGCCGTCGTCGTCAGCGTCGATGCTGTTGCCGCGGATGCGCTTGGCGGAAAAGCTGTTGGTATCGAGACTGCTGATGTTCAAGCCATAGCTGAGGGCGCCGATGCCACCGCTGATGCCGGCTTCGCCGGTTTTGGTGTCATAGCTGCCGAACCCTGCTGCGGCATGCAGCAGCGGATTGCCTGCTTCACCCTTGCGCGTGAAAATCTGGATCACGCCGCCGATGGCATCTGCACCGTAAAGGCTGGAAGCCGGGCCGCGCAGAATCTCGATACGCTCGATCTGGCCGAGCGGCAGGTTTTCAAATGAGGTGGTGCCGAGCGTCGCTGAATTGATGCGCAAGCCGTCGACCAGCACCACCAGATGCTGGTTGTTGGTGCCGCGCAGAAATATGCTGCTGGCTGTGCCGGCGCCACCGTTGCTGGAAATCTGTACGCCGGGCTGCGAACGCAATAAATCGGTGAGCGAGGCAGCGCCTGCACGTTCGATTTCTTCCCTGCTGATTACGGTGACATCGCGCAATAGATTGTCACGTGACTGTTGCGTGCGACTGGCAGTCACGACAAGTTCGTCGAGATGGAGGTTTTCTGCGGCTGAAACTGGAGTAGCGAATAGCAGGCCTATCAGACCTGTGATGGTTGTTCTGTTCATTATTTTCCCTTAATCACACGCGACCCCGCATGTGTCAGTTCATTAAGAGAAATACCCTAGGGCTTGTAGAAAGCGGAAGAGGGAGATTGCCTGTGAGCGAACCAGCCTGTAACGCGTCCATACCATCACCCCGCGGTATTTCCATGCTTGGTTGCGCAGGCCGGTCTCCGGGCTCACGAGCTGGTTGCGACACCAAATTTGCCGCCTTCCCATGATGAACAACATCACAGTGGCTGTTTGGCAAAAATTCTCGTTTACCGTTGCGGGGGCAGCACAGGAATTGTTTTGCAAAAAAACGAAACGCACCTGTTTCCCAGTTTCACCCGAATCTCAGAAAAGAAAATCGGGCACCTGACAACTTGCAGCGATTATAAGTTATTCACTTCTTGCCCGGCAAAAATAATTTTCATAGATGTCTAATTACTTTCATAAATCTCGCTTAACTATTGACCATACAAGGTTTTTCAAATTATAGTGCCAGCATGGATGCCGACCTCAAAAGCCTTGAAGCCAAACTGACCAAGCTCATTGAGTTGAGTCAGAGTTTGCGGGCTGAAAACGCCGCCTTGCGCCAGGAGCTGGTGCAGGCGCAAAGTGAAAGCAAAAAGCTGAAAGAGAATGTGGAAGTAGTGAGCAGCCGGCTGGAAGCCATCATCGAGCGACTGCCTGAGGAGTCGGTATGAGCGAAGTGCGTGGTGTCGATGTCAGCATCCTGGGGCGTGATTTCACCGTCTCCTGTACAGAGGAAGAACGCGCCGGCCTGATGCATGCCGTCAACTATCTCGACAAGAAAATGAAGGATATTCAGGCCACCGGCAAGATCGTCGGTGTCGAGCGCATCGCCATCATGGCAGCGTTGAATATCACGCACGAACTGTTGAGTGCCAAGAGCGGTAATTTTGACATCGGCGATTACAAGCGTAGAATCGATTTCATGCAGGAACAGATTGACGAAGCGCTTGAAGCAACAAGCAGCAAATTGCTCTGAACCGGATTTATCGATCATCAACCGGCTGGTCGCAAAGCAGTTCTAACCAGCCTGTCAGTTTGCTCCCTGCGGTATTGTTCAGGTTATATATTCCTTGAACTAGTCTCTAGCATCGGTTGCGGTCTATCAAGTTGTGGTGTGCGCGCTCCAAATCTGCGGGTGAGCCTGAAGCGCTTGAGACTGTTACCACTTGAACCTTTGGTTCAGGATGCTGGCCTGGGCAGTTACCGTGGGGACATTTATTCAAGCCGCGAGATTTCGCGGCTTTTTTTGTCTTGTTATCCCAGCACGTCATCTCAGTGCGTGATATTTGAGGTCGGCCAGGCTGACGATCTCCAGCGCCTTTTCGTGTGTGGCTTCCAGTATTACCGGCGGTGCCATGCCGGCTTCGGCTGCATCCATCCAGCGCGAGGCGCACAGGCACCAGCGGTCGCCGGGTTTGAGTCCGGCAAAACCGTATTCCGGCCTTGGTGTACTCAGGTCATTGCCCTGCATCAGCGAAAACGCCAGAAACTCTTCCGTCACTTGCGTGCAGACGGTATGACTACCAAGATCCTCAGGTCCTGTTTCGCAACAGCCGGTGCGGGTAAAGCCGGTGAGAGGGTCCAGACTACAAATCTGCAGGGTGGTGCCTAGAACATTGCGTGCCATGTATATTGTCTCGCTTGGGTGTCGGATGGATGAATACGTTATGATACGGACAACTCCGCCTGTTTGAGAATATCCTGAAAACCTGAGGTGCTGAATGCGTTACTGGCTGATGAAATCCGAGCCTGCAGATGTGTCGATCGACGATCTTGCTTCTTTCCCCGGCCAGACCGTGGACTGGTACGGTATCCGTAACTATCAGGCGCGTAATTTCATGCGCGACCAGATGAAACTGGGCGACCGGGCCTTCTTCTATCACTCCAATTGCGAAGAGCCAGGCATCGTCGGCATCGTCGAGGTCAGCAAGCTGGCCTATCCGGACCGTTTGCAGTTCATCGAGGGGCACAAGTATTACGATTCCAAATCGACGCCGGAAAACCCGCGCTGGGTTAATGTCGATGTGAAGCTGGTGCGCAAGACCCGGCTCCTGAGCCTGAAGGAATTGCGTACCTATCCTGAACTTGAAACCATGCGCATCCTGCAGCGCGGCAACCGGCTCTCCATTACGCCGGTGGACCCGCGCGAGTGGGAGTTCATCATGCAGTTGCTACAGGCGTCGCCGGCCTGACGTTGTTCAATAGTCAACGGTGACAGTAATCGTGTCGCTGTAAGAGCCGACTGCTGCAGTGGTCTGACTGGCAGGCAGACGGGCATAGACGATATTGGTCAGGGTGATACTGCCGAGCAAGCCCAATACGAAGTTTCTGGTTATTCTTGAGGTGCCGCCGCTGCCATCCCCCCAAAGGGTGGTACGGCTGGAATTGGTATAAAGATTGTAGTTCAGGGGGTTGCTGCCGGACAGCATGGTCCTCGTCGGCGTGTAGCTGCCGCTGGAGCCTCTGCTGAGTGAAATGTCGATACTGGCGGTAACGCCAAGCGTCACAAAGCAGTAAACCCGTATGGTGCCGGTAACATCGATATCGCCGCTGGAAAATGGCTGGTAATTGCCGAAAACAATAGCGTCGGCTTGGGTGACGCTACACGTGCAGCCTACACACAAGGCCCAGCTGTTCTGTGGCAGCCAGCCCAAGCAAAGCAGCAGACACCATCCCGCCAGTTTGATTTTCATGGATTGATCCCCTTGCAGACAAAGCTGCCCAAGTCGGGCAACGGGCCGGCGTCCGCCGGAATGTGCAGATCTATCCTGCATTCCTGCTCTTTCCAGGAAACGATAAGCGCATTGTTTTCATCCAGACCGCTAAGAAAAGTTTCGCCGCGCAGGGCGACCGGGAACTCTTCATCGGTGCCGACAACCCTGACCAGCGCGCCGGACGGAATCGGGTTGCCGTCGTCCAGTGTAATGCGAATGGTGGCGCCGCGCGAGGGCTTGACCGCGAAATCGACAAAAACGCCGCTACGCAGATAGGGAATGGCTGCGTGCCGCCGGGTGACGACTTCCGCATCCAGCGGCAGTTCGGCGGCGTCGATGCTGATCGAGTTGCGGTCATAGGCACGCAGGCGCGGCACCATCGCCAAGCCGCTGCTGTTGGTGCGGGCGACCGGATGATTCTCGGCATAGATGGTGATGTCCGGGTAATCGCCGGTTTTGACGACGGCAAAGCTGTCGTCGATGGTGCGGCTGGCAAATACACCGCCGCCCATCATGGCAAGCCCGCCGCGGGCACCCAGCCGGTAGGTGGAGGCGTTGGAGGTTGTGGAGGCTTCTGCGCTGTAGGTGCCGATATCGGTTTGCCAGTATCCGCGTGCTTCATGGCGGCGATTGAAGCCCTCTTCGCTGAGCAGGTTATAGCCGAAACCCGGTCCCACCGGCAGATTGCGTTGAATCTGCACTGCAGTGCTGTCGCCAGCGGTCTGGTGACTGTGCCGCAGATTGGCGGAGGTGTTCGCGCCGAACGCGCGCGTGATGCTCAAACCCAGGCTGCGATTGGTGTTTTCGCTTCGGCTTTCCAGCGCTTGTACGGTGAAAAAGTAATCGCCGCCGAGGTTGATGCTGTAGTTCGCCGAGAAGATCTCGTTGTCCTGTTGCCCCCAGTAGGACTGCTTCAGGTAGGAGAGCGAAATGGCACCGTAGCCGGGTGTGGAATAGCCGATGCTGGCCGAGTGCGACAGTTTGGGGTTCGAAGGTCCGGGTACCAAGCCGATCTGGGCGAAATCGCGGCTGTTGTAGCGGCTTTGTGCAGTGAAGCTCATGCGTTGTGCCAGGCGCTGGAACCCGAGTGAAAACAGTTCGCCGTCGCCTTCGGGGCCGTGACTGAGCGCAAGCGATGCGTTCGCGGTGCCCAGTGCCGGCCACAGGTAGACGGCGGAGATGCCGGCGCTTTGCTGGTCGCTCAGCAGTTCTGCCCGGAATTCGCGGGTAAAGTAATCCGTGACGCCGTAACGGTGGGTAGCGCTGGTGACAAGCCTGCCGTAGTCGTCACTGTTGATGCCATAACTGTTGCGAACGAAACCGGCCTCGTAGGAATAATCGCTCAAGCCAGCACGCAGCAGATTCGAGCTGGCGTAATAGGGTTGCGTGATGATTTGCTGGCGACCCAGCAGGTCGGTGACCACCAGCTGTACGTCGCCCTGGCCGGTGACTACCGGGACATTCTCAATCTCGAACGGCCCGGCCGGTATTTCCCGGCTCAGGCGGCGGGCATTGTTGACGAACACATCGACGGTCGAGGGCAGGGCTGCTTCACCGCTGGCGGAAGGCAGCGGGATGGTGATGAAGCCGGGCTGTGTGTCGAAGCTGCTGCCCCACTGGATGCCGCCGAACCGGACCGCCCGCCCCCAGTTGCCGGCGCGGCCGATGGTGTCACCCAGACGCAGCCGCGTCATGTTCTCCGGATTGTCGCGGGTCCAGGTGGTGTCCAGCCGCACGATATTGTTCACATCTTCGGTGTCGCGCCAGAGCATGGTGGCAGTGCCGACGCCGAAGCGGTTGAAAGCCCCCAGTTCCAGCAGGCCGCTGTGGTTGGTGCGGCCGCCTTGCGTGTGATCGGCGGAGAAATCATAGTTGAAAAAGGCGCCGGGCGTGGGCGGCGGCGTGCTTGCGATAAAGCCGCGCTGTTCCGTGAGTCTGGTGGCAAAGAAGACCTTGGGCGGTGCTTCCAGTATTAGCTGCTGCTTTTCATGATCGATGTAGAACGAGAGGCCGGGCACCGCAGCAAGTGGGAAATAATCCCGGCCTTCGTGCTGAATCGGTTCCATGTTGGGAACGGGAATCCGCCAGCGCTGGAAAGCCTCAGACTGGGCCGCCAGGCCGCCTTCTTTGAGGATTGCGATGTGTTCGCAGAACGGCGAGTATAAGCCGTTGATAGTAACGGTGAGCAGCAGCTCACCGCTACATTCGCTTTCCTCGGCATCGGCAGGTTTTACGGCTGCGGCATAGGCTGATGAGGCTGCGCCGATACTGAGAGTCAAGGCTGCCAGTAGCGCCGCGAGGCGGCGTCTATGGTTGTGCTTTTTCCAGGGCAAGCGCAGTTTCCACCAAGCCTCTGCCAGTGTTTGCCGAAAGCTTCAGGCGATCACCCTGCCAGTCGAATTCCGGTATGAAGCTGATTTCGCGTGACTGACCCGGTAGTAGGTAGAAACTGCGGTTTTCCTTGCCGAGCGCGCGGCTCTGCTCCGCTTCTTTCAGTTCGAAATCCAGCAGCTTCATGTGCGCATTGCCGGTGTTGGCCACGGTCAGTTTGATGCTGCCATCATGATTACGGCTTGCCTGCCACTCCAGCTTGGGTTTGGCTGGCTGATGGGGTTCGACAAACACCGGGATGCCAAGGCGCATGGCCATCTGCAGGCCGGTAAAGCCGGGCTTGGGCGGTGGCGGCACTTCATTGATATAGAGGCGATAGGACAGTTCCTGCGGATTTTTGACTGGTTTGTTGAGGCCAAGGCGGATCAGCTGGGTCTTGCCCGGCTGCAACGTGAATACCGGCGGATTGACCAGCAGATCGCGGCTTGGCGTATAGATGTCCTGGCCATCCTTCTGGCTCCACTCCATCAGTTCGATCTGGATCACTTTCGGCGCGTCATCGTCGTTCTGCAGATTGATTTCACCTGCCGGTTTCTGCGCATTCAGTATGACGCTAACCGGATAAACGGTCAGGTTCGATGCGACGGCCCAGCCTGCCATGCCGACCACGGTAATCAGTGCCAGCAACAGTTTGAAGAAGGAATGTTTGCTGATCTGCATGCGGGTATCCTCTTGAGATTTATCCTGGCGTTAGTAGGTGACGGTGACGGTGATGGTGTCCAAGTAAGCGCCGGCAGTGACATATTGGTTGATGGGAACGCGCCCATACACAGTAATGGCTTGCCCTGAGCCACTGCCGGTGCCGCCAACAGTATCTGTTGGCGGGGTGTTGCCCCAGTTTGTCGTCCTGCCGCTATCGGAATACAGGGCATAGGCGAGGAAATTGGTGGTGTTATAGACCATTCTGCGGCCGGTCACACCGTTGCCGTCGTCATTCAGCCCGGCATTCAGGCCTACTGTATAACTGGTGCCGTTGGTGCAGGTGACGGTCACCGTGCTGGTCTGGTCCAGGGCTGTACCGGAAGTTGGTGTGTAATCGCCGAAAGCAAGGTCGGTGGCTGAAACCGAGCAGGAGCCGAGTACGGTGGCGGTGACCTGGAATGTATCGGTGGCGGTAGCTGAAATCGCGGTTGCCGGCGACAGCGCCACCATGACTGCCAATATCAACGGCAGTGATTTTTTGATGGGTGATGTGTGCATGATGAAATCTCCTCAGGCATCTGTGAACTTTAAGGGCACTGATTTCAGCCCCGGTTCAATAGCTCAATATGTGAATACATTCTACCCCATCAATTTTTCTAAGATATATCTTTTAATCAATTTGCTCGGGGTTTGTTTGAAGCTGCTACATTAAATAGCTTATTTAATTATGTTTTTTTTGATGGCTTCGTCATTGTTCAACCAAACAAAAAGCCCGCTTGATGCGGGCTTTTTGTTGAGCGATGGGGCTGATGTTTACTCTGGTGCATCCAGGCTACCGACCGATTTCGGATAGGCAACGATGCCCCAAGGCAGCTGTTTGTCCTCGATGCGTTTGGTGACTTGCAGGCTTGCAGTGTTGATCACCAGCACTTCATCGGAGCGGCCGCAAGCGAGCAGGATCTCCTTGTCGTCCGGTGTGAAGGTGAAGTGCCAGCAGCGTTCGCCGGTAGCAACTTCGTTGACCTTCTCGTAGGACTTGGCGTCGTAGACTTCCAGCGTCTTGGCCTTGCCGGCAGCGACATAGATCAGGCTGCCGTCGCGGTTGTAGGCGATGCCGTAAGGCGCTTCGCCGGTATCCACGGTGCGGACCACATTGAATTCGCTGTCCATGACGACGAAGTTGTTGCCGAATTCCAGCGTGGCGAGGTAGGCGGAGCCGTCAGGGGCAGCCTTGATGCCGCGCGGGCGTTTACCCAGTTCCTCAGTGCTGATGGTCTTGACCAGTTTGCCGGTCGCGATGTCATGCACAGTAACAGTGTCGTCTTCCTCGTTGGTGATGATCAGTTTGCTGCCATCGTTTGAGAACTCGATGCCCTCGGTTTCCGGTCCGCCGATAACTTCCTTGGTGACCTTGCCTTGCGCGATGTCGATGATGGCGATGCGGGCTGGTGCTTCTTCCTCGTCGTCATCCTCTTCCTCGATCACTTCTTCACCCGGTTTCGGCGGTGGGCCACCCTTGGAGCTGGGTTCGAAGGAGACGTAGGCGGTCTGGCCGACGACGCGGACGAATTCAGGGTTGATGCCGATTTCGACGTGCTGGATAAGTTCGCCGGTTTCCGTATTGAGGATCGAGATGTTGCCATCGTCCTTGTTGGCAATGACCAGGGTCTTGCCGTCAGGCGTGATGCCGATGCCGCGCGGAGTGCCGCCCTTGTTATCGATTTCGCGGATGGTTTCCATGGTGTTGAGGTCGATGACGGTGACGCCACCCTTCTGGTTGGAAACGTAGGCGAGGCCGCGGTCGCCGGTGATTGCGCTATCTGTGCTGGATTCAACGGTGGCCTGTTCCGATTTGTCGCCGCAGGCAGCGAGTGCGCCTGCCACAGCGACCATTAACAGGCCGTTGCGTAGCCTCGTTGCGAGGTGAGTGGATTTCATCCTGACTTCTCCTTGTAATTTATTTAAATTATTGGTTGAATCTGCTTCAATGTTGCAGATATGCGAACTTATTGGTCAATCCTGTGTTGCGTAGGTTCCAATTAATTCACATCCTGATTCCATAGCTCAAGTCATTGCACAGGCAATGAAGTGGTTGAAAACAAGCAATATCCGTTCTTGATAAGTACTTGTTTTATAAAAACAGTAATTTAAGAAAAACGATACAAGCGACAGTGCGCAAAATTGGTTGTATACAGCCAAGTGGTGGCTGTATACAACCGGAATGTCGGCAGCTACCCCAAGAATAATTTGTAAGCCGGGTTGTTGGTTTCTGCCCAGTGCGGATACCCCAAATTCTTGAGGAAGGCATCGAACTCGGCCTTTTCTGCCGGTGGTACCTGGATGCCGACCAGCACGCGGCCGAAATCGGCACCATGATTGCGGTAATGGAACAGGCTGATATTCCAGTCGTGGCCCATGTTGTCGAGAAACTGCATCAGCGCGCCGGGTTTTTCCGGGAACTCGAAACGGAAGACTTCCTCGTGCTCTGCCTGCGGCGCATGACCACCGACCAGATGGCGCAGGTGCAGTTTGGCGACTTCGTTGTCAGTCAGGTCGATGGCGGGCAGGCCGTGGGCCTTGAGGCTCTCGAGCAGTCTGGTCGCTTCCTCGCGGTTCTGGATGGCGATACCGACAAAGATGTGCGCTTCTTTCGCATTGGCATAGCGGTAGTTGAATTCCGTGATGTTGCGATTGCCGAGTAAGCGGCAGAACGCCTTGAAGGCGCCCGGTTTTTCCGGGATGGTGACGGCCAGCACGGCTTCGCGCTTTTCGCCGATCTCGGCGCGTTCGGCGACGAAGCGCAGCCGGTCGAAATTCATGTTGGCGCCGGAAGCGATGCCAATCAGCGTCTTGCCGCTCAACTGGTAGCGCTTGATGTATTCCTTGATGCCGGCGGTAGCCAGTGCACCTGCCGGTTCCAGAATCGAACGCGTGTCTTCGAACACGTCCTTGATGGCGGCGCAGATGGCGTCGTTGTCGACCACGATCATGTCATCGACATATTGCTGACAGAGCTTAAATGTGTTTACCCCGACCTGCTTGACGGCAGCGCCGTCGGCAAACAGTCCGACCTGTTCCAGCGTGACACGCTTGCCGGCTTTCAAGGATTGCGTCATGGCATCGGCATCGATCGCTTCGACGCCGATGACCTTGATCTCCGGCCGCACGGCCTTGACGTAAGCTGCGACACCGGCGATCAGGCCACCACCACCGACGCAGCAGAAAATGGCGTCTATAGGCTCAGGGTGTTGATCGAGAATCTCCATGGCGATGGTGCCCTGACCGGCGATGACGTCCGGGTCATCGTAGGGGTGCACAAAGGTCAGGCCCTTGGTCTTTTCCAGTTCCAGCGCGTGCACATAGGCATCGGAATAGGAGTCGCCGAACAGCACGACTTCGGCGCCGCGGCTTTGTACGGCATCGACCTTGATCTGCGGCGTTGTCGTCGGCATGACGATGACGGCGCGGCAGCCGAGCTTTTGTGCGGCCAATGCCACACCCTGTGCGTGGTTGCCGGCGGAAGCGGCGATCACGCCATTGTCGCGTGCTTCCTGCGACAGGTTGACCATTTTGTTGTAGGCGCCACGCAGCTTGAAGGAGAATACGGGCTGCGTATCCTCGCGCTTGAGCAGGATGCGGTTGTTCAGGCGTGCCGAAAGGATGGGCTGGTATTCAAGCGGGGTCTTTTCCGCGACATCGTAGACGCGGGCGTTTTTGATTTTTTCGAAGTAAGTATTTTTCATTGGTGGGTGCAGTTGTTTTTCAATATGCAGGCTGCGGTGTATCATTCAAGGTTAGATTAAGACCTGAATTATAAAGAAAACAGAAGGATAAAAGTAAATGGCAACACAGGACGAATTGAAGCAACAGGTAGCCAAGGCTGCAGTGGAGTATGTCAAGGACGGCATCATCGGTGTCGGTACCGGTTCGACAGCGAATTTCTTCATCGATGAGTTGGCCAAGGTCAAGCACAAGATCGACGGCGCGGTCGCCAGTTCCGAAGCAACGGCCAAGCGCCTGCGCGCTCACGGTATCGAGGTGTTTGACCTCAACAGCGTCGACGGCATGGAGATCTATGTCGACGGTGCGGACGAAATCACCGAGAACATGCACATGCTGAAGGGTGGTGGTGGTGCGCTGACGCGCGAGAAGATTGTGGCCGCTTGTGCCAAACGTTTCATCTGCATCTGTGACGAAACCAAGCTGGTGCCGCTGCTCGGCAAATTCCCGCTGCCGGTAGAAGTGTTGCCGATGGCGCGTAGCCATGTGGCACGCGAACTGGTCAAGCTGGGCGGACAGCCGGTGCTGCGCGATTTCACGACCGATAATGGCAACGTGATTCTGGATGTGCACGGTCTGACCATCATGAATCCGGTCGAGATGGAAGCCAAGATCAACCAGATCGTCGGTGTCGTTACCAACGGCCTGTTTGCCGCTCGTCCGGCTAATGTGCTGTTGCTGGCGACAGCAGGTGGCGTCAAGACCTACAGCAAATAATCATCGCAGGCGGTTTATCGCCCGCACATCAGGCGTGAATTGACATAAAATTGTCATGAACAGGCGTTAGGCTACAGTGTTCACAAATCTGTAGCCTAACTTAAAGGATTACCATGCAATTTGAACATACCTCGAAGCAGTACGATGCGGAACTCGAATCGGTGCGTGCCGGCGTTCTGGAAATGGGCGGGCTGGTCGAGCAGCAGATCGTCAACGCGCTTGAAGCCCTGGTGAACGCCAACCCGACGCTCGCTGCAAGCGTGATTAAGAACGATCACCGCGTCAATGCGCTGGAAGTGCAAATAGACGAGGAGTGCAGTCATATCATCGCACGCCGCCAGCCGGCTGCCGGTGACCTGCGTATGATCATGATGATCGTCAAGACCATCACCGATCTCGAACGTATCGGTGACGAAGCAACCAAGATCGCGCGCGTCGCCGAAAAGATCTATGAATCTGACCGCATGTTCACCCCGCGCTTTGCCGAGATCAAGACCATGGTCAGTCTGGTGCGTGACATGCTGCGCACTTCGCTTGATGCATTTGCGCGTCTCGACGTCAGCAAGACGGTGGAAGTCGCACGTCAGGATGAGCAGGTCGATGAGCAATTCCGTGTCGCCATGCGTCAGCTGATCACTTTCATGCTGGAAGACCCGCGTACCATTTCCATGTCGCTGGAGGTGCTGTTTGTGGCTAAGGCGATTGAGCGTATCGGCGACCATGCCAAGAATATTGCGGAATATGTTGTTTACATGGTCAAGGGCAAGGACGTGCGTCATACCTCCGTCGAGGAGATGGAGCGCGAAACGCTGTAGTATGTCGTTACACAAACCTCATTTCGGCTAAGGCGGCAATTGTTAACGAAGAATTTGCCTTATTCGGAAATAGCCGCTGTTGACCTCGGTTCCAACAGTTTCAGATTGCAACTGGCGCGCGTCGTAGACGGCCGCCTGATTTTCCATGATTCCCTGCGCGAAGTCGTGCGCTTGGGCGCTGGTCTCGACAAGAACAACTATCTTGACCCTGCCGCCCAGCAGCGCGCGATAGCTTGTCTTAAACGCTTTGGCGAACGTCTGCGCGGATTACCGCAGGAAGCCATACGCGCAGTGGCGACTAATACCTTCCGTGTCGCAAAAAACTCCGCAGAACTAATGGAACAGGCACAGGCGGCGCTCGGCTGCCCGATCGAGATTATCGCCGGACGCGAAGAAGCACGCATGATCTTCGTTGGTGTCAGTCACAGCCTGCCGGCAGTGGATTACCGGCGTCTGGTTATCGATATCGGCGGCGGCTCTACCGAGTTCATCATCGGTCAGGGGCTGGAACCGATCGAGATGGAAAGCCTGTACATGGGCTGTGTCAGTTACAGCCGCCGATTCTTCCCCGATGGCAAGATCAGCGAGGATGCCTTGCGCCGCGCACAATTGGCTGCCGCCGGCGAGATTCAGGCTATCCGTTCGCGCTACCAGAAACTGGGTTGGTCCGAGGCCGTGGGTTCTTCCGGCACGGCGCGCTCGCTGGGTGAGATCATGCTGCTCAATCGCTGGAGTGACGGCCATATCACGCAGGAAGGACTGCATTCGATGCGTGAGGTGCTGCTGAAAACGAAGGACACAAGAAAACTGCAGATCGAAGGCCTCAGTAGTGACCGCGCCACAGTGATTCCCGGAGGACTTTGCATCATGCTCGCGGCCTTCGATGAGCTCAATATCGAGCGCATGACGGCGGTCGGTACCGCGCTGCGCGAGGGCGTTTTGTACGAGATGCTGGGGCGTATGCAGCATCACGATATCCGCGCGGCCACGGTTCTGAGTTTCATGCGGCGTTATCACGTCGATCACGGGCAGGCACGCCGTGTCCAAGCGCTGGCACGGCAGATGCTGGCGCAGGTTGGCGACAAGCTTCAGATGAAGCCGGAGGCAGCCGAACAATATCTGGGCTGGGCGGCCAGATTGCATGAAATCGGTATTTCCATCGCCCACAGTGGCTATCATAAACATTCGGCCTATATCGTCGAGAATGCCGATATGCCGGGCTTCTCCAGGATGGAGCAACAGACCCTGGGTTTTCTGGTCAGGGGTCAGCGTCGTGGTCTGGGCAAGATCGGCCTGCCGGACTTTGGCGACGATCGTTGTCTGCTGCTGCTGATACTCAGGTTGAGCATACTCTTCAACCGCAACCGGCTGGATGACGATGTGCCGCAACTCAGCCTGAGCAGGAGTAAAAGCGAATTCAGGCTGGAGGTGGAAGCTGGCTGGCTGGCGCATAACCCCTTGACCGAGTCGGCCTTGCAGAATGAACTTGCTTGCTGGCAGGAAGTTGGCATCAGGCTGACGCTCAGTCAGCCTGATGCCTGAGCAGGCTTTATTCGCCTGGCCGGCTTTATTCTGTAGCGAAACTCTGTCCCAGTTCGGCCATCAGATGCTGTTGCGCCGAGAACTCATAACCGCGACGCGCTGCCCGTCGGCGGTAGTTTGCATCCGGTAGCATTTCCCAGGCATTGAGATTGTCTTTCAGGTAAGGCTCCAGACCTTCCTTGATCACGCGTTTCTTCACTCTGCTGTCCAGCAGGGGAAAGCAGACTTCAATCCGGCGGAAGAAATTGCGATACATCCAGTCGGCGCTGGCCATGTAGACGTTCTCTTCGCCCTCGTTGTAGAAATAAAAGATACGGGTGTGTTCCAGAAAACGGCCGACGATAGAGCGCACTGTGATGTTTTCCGAGACGCCGGGTATGCCGGGCCTCAATGCACAGACGCCGCGCACAATCAGATCGATTTTGACGCCGGCGCTTGAGGCGTCATACAGTGCACGGATGATGTCGGCATCGAGCAGTGCATTCATCTTGGCGATGATGCGTGTCTTCTTGCCGGACTTTGCCATCTCCGCTTCGTGGTGGATCGCCTTGATCAGTTTGCTGTGCAAGGTGAAGGGAGATTGCCACAGATGCTTGAGTTTGGTAGCTTTGCCGAGGCCGGTGAGCTGCGCGAATACGTCATTGACGTCTGCGCAGATCTCCTCGTGGCAGGTCATCAGGCCGAAGTCGGTATAGAGTCTGGCCGTGCGCTGGTGATAGTTACCGGTCGACAGATGCACATAGCGCTTCAGTTTTTCGTCCTCCCGGCGGACGACCATGGCCATCTTGGCATGGGTCTTGTGACCGACCACGCCATAGACCACGTGAGCGCCGGCTTTTTCCAGTTTGGCGGCCCAGTTGATATTGGCCTCTTCGTCAAAGCGCGCCATCAGTTCGACCACCACGGTGACTTCCTTGCCGCGTCTGGCAGCATCGATCAGCGACTGCATCAGCGTCGAATCGGCACTGGTGCGGTAGAAGGTCTGCTTGATCGCCAGCACATGGGGGTCTTCCGCTGCCTGCTTGATGAACTCGATCACCGGATTGAAGGACTGGTAAGGGTGGTGCAGCAGAATATCGGCCTTGTGTATGGCTTTGAACAGGTCGGTTTCCTTGCTCAGTTCGCGCGGCGTGCTGGGCGTGTAACGGCTGAACTTGAGGTCCGGCCGGTCCACCGAATCTGGAATCTGCATCAGGCGTACCAGATTGACCAGACCATTGACCTTGTACAGGTCTTCCTGCGCCAGGCCGAACTGGCCGAGCAGAAAGGCCGACATTTCATCCGGACAGTTGTCGGCAACCTCCAGACGAACACCTTCACCGTATTGGCGGTGTGACAGTTCACCTTGTAGCGCGATGCGCAAGTCCTTTACATCTTCATCGTCAACGGTCAGGTCGCTGTCGCGGGTAACGCGGAATTGATAGCAGCCTTTCACCTGCATGCCGGAAAACAGTTCGCCGACATGCGCGTGCAAGATGGAAGAAAGGAAGATGAACCCGTATTCGCAGCCGGCGATCTCGGACGGCAGCCGGATTACTCGCGGCAGCGCGCGCGGAGCTTGCACTACGGCGACGCCGGAATTGCGGCCAAAAGCGTCCTTGCCTTCCAGTTCGACGGCAAAATTCAGGCTCTTGTTGAGCACACGCGGGAACGGGTGGGCTGGATCCAGACCGATGGGGGTGAGGATGGGCATCAATTCGCGGAAGAAATACTCACGTATCCATTCGGCCTGGGTTGCATTCCATTGCGTGCGCCGCAGAAATTTGATGTCTTCCTGCTCCAGACGGGGTAGAACGACTTCGTTGAGAATTTTGTACTGGTGATCGACCAGCGTGTGCGCTTCGGCGCTGATGCTGGCGAAGACCTGTCGTGGTCGCATGCCGTCTGGGCCGCTGGTGGTGTCATTGAAGCGAATCTGTTCCTTGAGGCCTGCAACGCGTACCTCAAAAAACTCATCCATGTTACTGCTGAAGATGCAGAGGAACTTCAGGCGTTCCAGCAGTGGCACGCCCTCGTCCTCGGCTTGGGCAAGCACACGACGGTTGAAGGCCAGTATGCCCAGCTCGCGGTTGACGAAATATTCCGGATTCAATTTGACTGATCGCAACTTAAAACCTCAATGTAAGCTGGTTGTGTGACAACGGTATGACGATTGTGACAGTCAGGCGGCACTTCAGTTTTTTGGTGGAACATAGCCCGATGCCGCATCGGCGCCGGCGCCAAAGAAATAGGCCTCGGTCTGTTGTGCCAGATACTTGCGCGCTTGCGGGTCGGCCAGGCTCAGGCGGTTTTCATTGACCAGCATGGTCTGATGTTTGAGCCAGCCGGCCCATGCTTCCTTGGAGACGTTCTCAAAGATGCGTTTGCCGAGTTCGCCGGGATAAGGCGGGAAATCAAGGCCTTCTGCTTCGTGACCCAATTTGATGCATTGAACTGTACGTGCCATGTTTAGACTCTGGATAAAGTTGACTGAGAAGCTGACTATCATAACTTATCAAGGTCTCGACTGCATCTGGCGTGGGGAATTAGCTCATCCGGGCTGACCGTCGGGGCGTGGTCTTGTAAGTATCGGTGCATAGACCAGCACGAACAGGGCGAAGGCGGCAATCCAGCACAGATAGGAAGCGATGATCCACCAGAGGTAATGATTCATGTCGATCAGCGGCAGACCGATACGGAAGACTGCGCTCAGTATCAGCAGGGCGAGTGCATAGCCGACCAGTAGCGGGGGTTTGCGGATGTTGCGGCCGCTGTGGCCGAGGGCGACCCGCGCCATCATGGATAAGGTCATGAGGCCGATGCCGCCTATGGTGAACAGGTGCACGGTCAGCATGCCGGAGATCGGCAGCCAGTATTGCAGCGCCATCAGCAGAAAACCGGCATTGATCAGCCATGATGAGACGTACAGCCCCCATAGCAGCGGTGCCTGCCAGATGCCCAGCGTATGCCAGTTGAAAAGGCGCAGGCCGTTGAGCAGGAACAGCAGCCCGGCGGAGAGTAGCGTGAACTCTGCCCGGCCGATGAAGAGTTCGTTGATGAAGAAGAAAATGAAAAACAGCAGGATGCTGATGTCGAGCCAGCGGTGCTGACGGAGTTTGACCTTTTCCTCCACTCCGCGCTCAATGAAGAACGGTATTACGCGCCGGCCGATCAGCATGATCAGGCTGATGAGGAGATAGAGCGCGCCATAGAGCGAGAGATGGACGGCGTTTTCTGCGTAGCCCAATGCGCCGAGATAGAACAACCCGTTGCCGGCGACGATGATGAGCAGTTTGGAGAGGACGGCTAACTGTTGCCATTGCCGTACCTTGATAATGGGATGGGCGACAGCCACCATCAGTAGCAGTCCGAACAGGAGGTCGAGTGCGGCGGCCAGTGCGATGAAGCTGGTGCCTGCCAGCATCAGCAGCCGGGCCAATGCCCAGACCGAGAACAGGCCGAATAGCGCTTTGCCGTGCACGGTCTGGACACCGGTCCAGTTTTTCACGGCCGTCAGCAGAAAGCCGGCAATGACGGCGAGGCCATAGCCGTAGAGCATCTCGTGTGCATGCCATTGCATGGGGTTGATGGCTTCGATGGTCAGCGGCATGGCCAGAGCGTAACTTGCTATCCATACCGTCATCGAAAGCAGCGCAAAGACGCCCGCGCCAAGAAAGAACGGACGGAAGCCCAGGTTGAACAGGGCAAAACCATCCGCCTTGTTTCTGGATATTCCGACAGGTTGAACCAGCATGACAACACCTCCTCGATTTGCTCTCAGCTTAAAGCAAATCGGGAGGGTGCTCCAGTGTCAATTCACTCTGGCTAGAACTCGCCGCGCAGGCCGATCAGCAGGGAGCGGCCGCGTTGCGGTGCGATATCCTTGAGGAAGGATGTGTGGTCACGGATTTCGTCGTCCAGCAGGTTATAGGCCTTGGCGAAGGCTTCCAGCCGCGTTGTGGTAGGCAGCAGCCAGGTTGCCGTGGCATTGACCGAGGTATAGCTGTCGGTCGGCAGTTCGTTCTCTGCCACCTTGGTTTGTTTGAAACCGTGCAGCACATCGAGGCTGGTGCCGAAGCGGTTGAAGCTGTAGTTCAAGCCCCAGCCCAGACGCAGCGGCGCGATGCGCGGCAGATATTCTCCCGCATCGCGGTTCCTGGCGCGCACATAATCGCTGCGCAAGGTCAGGTCGAGGTCGCCGCGGCCTTCATAGATGCGGAATTTGCCGTCCGCTTCGAGACCGGTGAAGGTGGCCTTTACCTGCTCGAAGTCAGCGCCGGCCAGTTCGCCTGCAGGGTCGACCACGCCGTCTTCATCGAACATCAGACCGTTACTGAACAGGCCGATAAAGTTGCTGAAACGCGTGTGATAGGCGCCAACGTTGAAAGCATGTTTGCCGGATTTCCAGCGGATTTGTGCGTCCACGCCTCTGGAGCGCTCAATATCGAAATCAGTATTGCCCACTTCATACTGACCGGTGGCGATGTGCGGTCCGTTGGCATACAGCTCGAAATAGCTAGGCGCACGCTGGTTGCTGGACAGATTGCCGGATACGGACCATTGCTGGTTGATCTTGAACAGTGCGCCGGCAGCGATGCTCTTGGGAGTGAAGTCGCGCGAAAGGGCGGGACCGAAGCGATCACCGCCCTTGGAATCGACGTCCACACGGTCGACACGGCCACCGAGGCTCAGCTTGAGGTCGTCGGCGTTGACCAGGCTGGCCGGCAGCTCTTCGTAAACATAGACGCCGCGGCTCTGTGTCTGGTTTTTCGGCACGAAGGCTTCGTCGCCGATGGCGGCAAACTTGCTGTCCTGGAACTGGAAGCCGATGGCGCCGGACAGTTTGCCGATATTGCCGTGGCCGATTTCCAGCGATCCTTCATTACCGCGGTTGCTGAAACGGGTCTCGGGGTTGCCGTCAGCGATTTCCACGTGTTTGTAATCGGTGTTGGCGATGCGGAATTTGACGCGGTTGATGATGTTGCCGAGATCCTTGAACTCGGTCGCCAGATCCCAACGGTCTGTGCTCTGGTCGATGATGACGTCTTCCTCGGCGACTACGCCATATTTATTATCGTGGCCGGAGTAGGAAAGGCCGACATAGCCGTTATCAAAAGTCAGCGAGGCACCCAGTGCACCGCCGTCGGCACGTGAGGCGCTGTTGACCAGGCGACCGCGATGCTCTCTGGGGGTGCCGTCTTCACGATTTTTGCGGCTGGAAACGGCGTAGCCCGGAATATCCATGTCGTTGGTTTTGCGTTCATAGACATCAGCATGGATGGCGAACAGGCCGTTGCCGGCATCGAGGACGATGGCACCGCTTTTCTGGTCTTCGGCTCCGCCGAAACGCACCTCGCCGCGACCGGTGATGCCGTCCAGCTGTTCTTTTGGTATGCGGTGATCGATGGCATTGACCACACCACCAATGGCGCTGCCGCCATAGAGCAGGGCGGCCGGTCCGCGTACGACGTCGATCTGCTCGATGATCAGCGGATCAATGCCGACGGCATGGTCGAAACTGAGACTGGAAGCGTCGAGGATACCGACACCATTCTGCATGATGCGCACGCGTTCGCTATCCAGCCCGCGTATCACCGGGCGCGAGGCGTTGGGGCCGAAGGAGGTGGCGCTGACGCCGGGCATTGTCCTCAGGGTGTCGCCCAGCGTGCTTTCGCGGCTCAGCGATAATTCACGCCCGCTGAGGACGGAAACTGGTACCACCATCTCGTCGGAGCCGGCACCCAGCGGGTTGGCCGTGACCGGTACCGGTGCGGTGACCATGGTGTCGCTGTCGGCTTTGGCATTGGAGGCGAAAAGGAACGGATGACTGACGGCAAAGGCGACAGCCATAAACAGTGCTTTGCGCGCAGGCAGGCGCGTTCTGGTGTTGATGGAAGACATATGAACCTCATTGTGCAAACAAGCAGAAAACAGACCTCAGCCGTTAGACGGCTGCTTCAGGGACTTGCTAAATGAGGGAGGGCGGTGCGCGTGCAGCGTATGTACGAGTAAAGGCAGGAGAGTGCTGACTGAAGGCGTGGGCAGCAGTTGCCTGCTCTGATGGCAGATTGAAATCGAAGTGGTACTGGCTGACAAGGCCATGGGCAAAATGACTGATGCCCAGACAGTGTTCGCAGTTGGCCGCATGTTGCGGTGCCTGATCCTGCTGCTGGGATTGCGGGTCGAGATCGGCAAGGTGGGAGATTTCGTGCAGCAGTGCGCTCTGCTGGCTGAAGCCGAGCAGAAAGGTCAGTGCGAACGCGAGTAATAACCTATGCAACATGATTGCATTTTAGCAGAGCTTGAGCAAACTGCAAAAAAGCATGCTGGAGCCTAGCATATGTTAATGGTTGTTTTTGACGCCGATATCCGGCTCACGTAGAATGCGCGCTACTCATTGGGGAGTAGCCTCCTTTGCTGTAAGCAAAGGGCTTGCGTCAACACACTTGGCTTTCGGCCATGGCGCAGGCGGTTCATGCCAGCGGTGCATGACTTGGCGAGACCATTGACTACGCTGCTTCCGGGCTGGAGTTCGGCGTGGTCTTTGGTTAACTCCGGCCGGAGCTCTCTTCATGGATGCATTTCTTATTTCCACCGGTGTCGTTGCCCTTGCAGAAATCGGCGACAAGACTCAACTGCTCGCCTTCCTGCTGGCGGCCCGATTCAAAAAGCCCTGGACCATTATTCTGGCCATATTGCTGGCGACCATCGCCAATCATGCGCTCGCCGGTCTGATTGGCACTTGGCTGACCACACTGCTGGCACCGGATATGCTGCGCTGGATATTGGGCGTTTCCTTTATTCTGATGGCGGTCTGGATACTGGTTCCGGACAAGCTGGATGGCGCGGAGGCGGCCAGCATCGGTCATCTGGGTGTCTTCAGCACGACATTGCTGACATTCTTTCTGGCCGAAATGGGTGACAAGACACAGATTGCGACGGTGGCGCTGGCAGCACAGTATCAGGCTTTTTTTCTGGTGGTGCTGGGCACGACACTGGGCATGATGATTGCCAATGTGCCTGCTGTGCTGGTCGGTGAGAAACTGGCAGATCGCATCCCGGTGAAATGGGTGCATATCGTCGCTGCTTCTATCTTCTTCACGCTGGGCCTGTCGGCGCTGTTGGGTGTTGTAAGTATGGATTTATAGCCAGCAGCGAAAGCAGAGTGAGCAGTTAATGGTTATTCCAAACGCACGCTGACTTTCAAAAAGGCAAACAAAGCTTTTTCACAATTCTATTGGGCCAGTTTCAGGTTAATTTGGAACTGGCCCAATATCCGTTTCATCATCTGATTCCTGAAAAGTAAGCGTACATAACACTGTGTGATGATTTGACGCATGGCATTTTGCCGCGCGGCGATATGTCACTTTTACAGATGTTTTCGTTTTTGTATCATCCCTCCCGTTAAAAGACCAAGCCTGTTTCATGGGTAAATGTAGAAACGTCCGGAAGGGAGAATAATGTTCGATTATCCAATTTTTGATATGCCGCTGCTCGGTCACAGACTGCTGTTCGCGTTCGATGCCATTCTGCATGTTTTCATTTCTCATGGCGCCGCAGTCGGTGGAAGCATCATCTTGGTGCTGAGCCAGTGGCTGGCGATCAGGAGCAACGATCATAAGCTGGATGCCTTGTCCTACAAAATCCTGTTCACATTTTTTGTGCTGGCTACGGCAATCGGGGCGCTGACGGGGATAGGCATATGGATTCATATCAATATCATCAATCCTGCCGCCATCGGCGCGTTATTACGGGTCTTTTTCTGGAAATGGTTCATTGAGTGGGTTGTTTTCAATATTGAAATGATTTTTTTGCTCTGGTGGTTCCTTTCCTGGAAGTCGAGTCCTCTGGGTACGCCTGCCAAGCAGAAGAATTTCCGTCTAGGCGTCACTTATGCAGTGGCCTCATGGTTCACCATGGCGATCATTACTGCCATTCTTGGTTTCATGATGACACCTGGCAACTGGCTGAAATCCTATTTCCCGGCCGAGCCGGATTATGTTGCAGCCTTGTTTAACCCTTCCTGGATTCCGTCGTTGGGCTTCCGTACTTTCTGGTCAATTGCCTGGGCCTCTGCTATGGCAATGCTGCTGTCGTGGATTTTCACCCGCAATGACCTTGAACTTCGCCAAAAAGCCATGCGCTTATACGGCATGGTGTTGCTGGTTTGCATCCCCTTGTTCGTGTTGTTTGGCGCATGGTATTACGACCAGTTTCCGCAGGCAGCCAAGGACTTGTTCTGGATGGGTGCTGTTACCCGTCGCATGGCAGCGTATCCCGAATATGCCACCTACCTGACCGTGGGATTGGCAGGCATGGTGTTAATGGGTGCATTGTCGTTGTATGCCAGGCCTAAACGGGCACCACTGTTTCTTGCTGTCACCATGTTGGTGGGTTCAATGGGTCTGATCGGTGAATTTGAGCGTGTTCGTGAGTTCGTCCGCAAGCCGTACATCATTTACGACTACATGTATGCCAATGGGGTAAGAGTAGCGGATGTGCCCTATCTGAACCGGGATGGCTATTTGAAACACGCGGCCTTCGTTCCACCGGAATTCCGCGAAATCAACGATCGGAACCGGATTACAGCAGGCAAGTATCTTTACCAGATGCAGTGAAGGTATTGCCATACCGTCAACGGCATTAACGCGATCAAGGATCGTGTGAAGGGCTTGAGTGAAGATGCGATATTTGCACGCATCGGTGCGCTCAATTCTCCAGCGACACCCTTTATGCCACCGTTTACCGGCACCGAGGAAGAGCGGCGGGCGCTGGCAGCTTATCTTGCTTATCTGGTACAGGACAAACAGCAACCATTCACTGAACAAAGTCAAAATCGAGGTAAGGAATAATGGATTTCAAAATCATTCCCGGCGATATCCCATTGCCATTGCCCACCATGGGACTGGACTTCATGGAGCCTTTTTTCCATGGGCTGCTGATAGTTTCGTGGGTGGTGCACATTCTTTTCATCAATGTGCTGCTGGGGGCTTCGCTGGCTTCGGTGTATTTCAACAGCAAGGGGGCGAAGGAGAAAAACCCGGTGTTCGATCGTGTGGCCTACCTGCTCACTACGCCGGTAACCATCTCCGAAAACATGGGGGCTCTGTGGGGTGTGGCGCCGTTGCTGCTGGTCAGTATCCTGACCACGCCGCTGTTTTATTCGGCCTCCATCATGAATTCGCCGCACTGGCTACACATCATCTACGGCAATATCGTGGCCTTCCTGTTGTCGTATCTGTACAAGTACACGTGGCATACGCTGGAGCACCGCAAAACCCTGCATATTTTCATCGGCGTGGTGGGCGTGGCGCTGTTTTTTACGCTGCCGCTGGCATTCATGAGTACGGTGCAACTGGCGATGACCCCGAGCACCTGGACTTACGATACCCATTTCTGGGATGTGCTGCTGCGGCCGGATACTTTCTTTCGTCTGGCGCACTTTTACCTTGCTTCCTTTGCCGTTACCGGGATTTTCATGCTGGTATACGGCATGCTCAAACGACGCAGCAAGGAAGTTGCAGAGCGTGAGGCCGGCATCATTCTCACCCGCACCGGAAAGAGCTGGTTTGTCATCCCTACCGTGCTTAATTTCTTCGTGGGACCGCTGGTACTGTTCAGCTTTCCCGATTACGGGCTCGAAGCCTTCTTCAATGGTGGCTATCACTGGCTTATCGTGCTTGCTGTTGTCCTGGCAGTTTATACGGTGTATCAGCTGCTGAAGGATTTCTTTAACGATGAATTGCCCGCCGCACGGGTATGGACGGTCGTAGGTGTGATGCTGGTCACTGTACTTTCCATGGCGTCCTTGCGTCATGGAATGCGTATGTCTCTGATCAGTCCGGTGCTAGCGGCGTCACAAGCCAAAACCGAAGTTTTCCAGGAAGAGTCGATGGCAGCGTATGAGGCACAGGAACGTGCACCAGAAACGGTGACGCAGGCTGATTTGCCTCCTGGGCAGGTGTTGGCAGCAAAGCACGGATGTCTCGTATGCCACGGGATACTGGAAAAGATAGTCGGGCCTGCGTACAGGGATATTGCAGCACGCGGCTATACTCCGGATCAGGTAATAGAACTGGTGCATAAGCCAAAGCCGGAAAATTGGCCAGGATTTATGTCGATGCCGCCAATGCCGCAGGTTCCTGCGGAAGAAATCCGCTTGATAGCTGAATGGATCAATATGCTTAAAACTTCAGAGTGACCCGGAGTAAAAGCTGAACGATTGTGATGGTTAAAAGGCAAAAAAAGGGAGAACACAAATCGTGTTCTCCTTTTTTTTTGATTTCACAAGGTCAGGCAAATCTTCTTCTGAACATGTCCAGCGCCAGCTGGTAGCCGGTCATGGCCAGCTGCGGATCGTAACGCTCTCCCTCATCGCGCATGAAGGCATGCTGGGCATTGAATTCATGCCAGGTAAAGGTCAGGTTCGCTGCAGTCAGTTTCTGGTAAACGGCGGCGCGGCCTTCGGTCGGGATGTGGTTGTCCTGCTTGCCCCAGATCATCAACAGCTCGCCCTTGATGTCAGCCAGACGTTCCATGCTGTGCTGGCCCGGCATGTTGGGGATGACATTGGTGTGCAGGTCGGTGGCGTAGAAGCAGGCGGTAGCTTCGACTTCCGGCTGCAGAGCGGCGCGGAAGGCCAGATGGCCACCGATGCAGAAGCCCATGGCACCTATTCTGCCGTTGCACCAGGCTTGTTTTTTGACCCAGACGATCATGGCGGCGTTGTCCGTATCGTAGCCCCGTACATCCTTTGCTGATTTGTCGGCATTGCCCTTATCGCGGCCCGCATCGTCATAGGCCAGCACGGTGCCGATCGGGTTCAGTTCGTGGAACACCTCTGGTACCAGAACTGCGTAGCCATGGCCTGCCATGATTTTGGCTGCACGCTCGATCGGGCCGGTCTGCTGGAAGATCTCCGAATAGAACAGGATGACAGGATAACTGCCTGCGGCGACAGGCCGGTGTATGTAGGTGCGCATGACGCCGGTCGGCGTATTGAGGTCGATGAATTCACTTTGTATGTTCATGGTAAGTCCAGTGCGGTTGAGTGTGGTCGCGCCTGATATCTGGCGCGCGGGAATCAAGGCTGATTCTACAATGCTTTGACTGTGCAAAACAAAAGGCCGCACATGCGACCTTTTGTTATTTCGTCAGGTATTTATGCGTTGCAATCAGGCCTTGAAGTTGGCTTCAACGAAATCCCAGTTGATGATGCTCCAGAATTCTTCGACGTACTTGGGACGCGCATTGCGGTAATCGACATAGTAGGCATGTTCCCAGACGTCGATTGTCAGCAGTGGAGTTTGGCCACCGGTCATCGGATTGGCAGCGTTGCTGGTGCTTTCCAGGCTGAGTGAGCCGTCCTTGTTCTTGACCAGCCATGCCCAGCCGGAACCGAAGGTGGTAATGGCTTTCTGGCTGAACTGCTTCTTGAATTCTTCAAAAGAGCCAAAGGCCTTGTCGATGGCAGCTGCCAGTTCACCAGATGGAGCACCGCCGCCGTTCGGCTTGAGGCCGTTCCAGTAGAAGGAGTGGTTCCAGACCTGGGCGGCATTGTTGAAAATGCCACCTGTAGACTTCATGACAATTTCTTCCAATGTGGCGTTTTCGAACTCGGTGCCCTTGATCAGGTTGTTCAGGTTGGTGACATAGGTCTGATGGTGTTTGCCGTAATGATATTCGATGGTTTCGGCGGAGATGACCGGTGCAAGTGCGTCTTTGGCATAGGGTAGTGGGGGTAGTTGATGTTCCATGTGTGATTTCCTAGAAGTTGAATTGACATTACAGACAAGCAAATTTGATGCCCTTATTTTGCCATAGTTTCATGACAGATAAGAGTTCGTAAGTTAACTGGCGAATTTTGTAAGCTTGGCGGGCGTTTGCCGGAGCGAGTATCCAGTGCTGTGGTTATTTCTTCTTGCTCGCGGGTGTGCCGCGTCATAGACCTTGGCGAGATGCCGACAAGTGAAGCGCATCGGAACTTGCGGTGGAGACTCATGCCCGCAGGGCGTGATGTCGGAGCCACAAACGCCACGCGTTGCAGTGAAGGCTAATGCGGCCATAGCCGCATTATGCCGAAGCCAAAATCCAGATGGGCGGCTACTTTTTCTTCGCTCGTGGATGTGCGGCGTCATAGACCTTGGCGAGATGCTGAAAATCCAGATGCGTATACACTTGTGTCGTGCTGATATTGGCATGCCCCAGCATCTCCTGTACGGCGCGCAAGTCGCCGCTGGATTGCAACACATGGCTGGCAAAACTGTGGCGCAACATGTGCGGGTGCACGTCACTGCTGATTCTCTGCTTGATTGCCCACTCCTTGATGCGGTATTGCACGGCACGTGAACTGATACGCTTGCCCCGATGATTGACGAACAGGGCGGTTTCTTCTGCCGGCGCCATGCTGTTGCGGACGGTGAGCCAGTTCCTGATGGCCTGTGTGGCATGACTGCCGACAGGCACGATGCGGGTCTTGCTGCCCTTGCCGGTGACGGTGACGGTGCCTTCGGCAAAGTTGAGGGCGTCGATATTGAGGCCGACCAGCTCGGCGAGCCGCAGGCCGGATGAATAGAACAGCTCAAGAATGGCGCGATCGCGCAAGATTAGCGGCGCATCGCCTTCGATCGTCACCAGTTGTATGGCCTGGTCGGAAGACAGGGCCTGCGGCAGCGATTTCGGGCTTTTGGGAGCGCGTATGCCGGTGCAAGGGTTGTTGCTAAACCCGTGGCGCTGGATCAGGTAGTCGAAGTATCCGCGCCAGGCGGACAAATGGCGGGCAATGCTTTTACCGCCTGTACCTCGACCATGCACATTGCCGACGAAGCGGCGGATATGATTACTTGTCAGTTCGTTCAGTGGTGTTTTGTCTGCCAGCGTGAGCAGCAGCCTGATGTCACGCGCATAGTTTTCACGTGTCAGCGGGCTCAGTCCACGCTCGAACGTCAGATGTTCAAGATAGCCGGTAAGGTAGTCCACCGACTTTGCGCCTATTGCTCCGTATGACGCAGGAGAGCCGCGCTGACCAGTTCACCGATACGGGTCAGGTACTGCGTACCCATTTCAGGATGGAAGCGCTGTTCATCATCCGAAGCAATGGCGAGCAGGCCGGAAACCTTGTCGCTGCGCAGAGCGATCAATGCAAACGACTTGGGTGTGGCATTTTCGCCGAACCAGTTTTCCAGTTCCAGGCCCGGCCGATGGCCGCAGTATGGCTCGACCAAGCCCTGTGCCCAACTACGGAGTTCAGCATCAATGGGTTTGAAAACTTCATTGCCGGCATCGTTGCTATCTTTTGGGTTGGACCACAGCCGCAGCCCGACATGCGGGACTGAAAAGCTGTCGCGCAGATCCTGCATCAGTAACTGCAGCAGCACTTCCAAGTTGGGTGCGGCTAGCAGACCGAGGCTCAGGCGATGCACTTTTTCGCTGATCTGGTCATTTTCACGACCATATTGCAGGAATTCGGCGACTTTAGCTTCCAGTACCCGGATGCGGTCGCGCTGGGTCAGTTGCTGGCGCTCAGCCAGCGACACCGTGCCACCACCATGCGGGCTGGGCAGGTAGAGTTCCGTCAGCAAGGCGGCGTGGCGCTCGAAAAATTGCGGGTTCTTGTGCAAATAGGCAGCAACTTCCTCTGCGCTTGGTAATGCTTCTTCAGGTAACTGCATCATGACTCCCTGTAATGTTTTTTCGATTTTAAGCTTCAGCTGCCAAGGCGCCAATATCCATTACGCCTTCGAACACGGTGGTAGCCGGCCCCGTCATCCATACCGGGGTTTTGTCGCCATTCCAGCTGATATTGAGGTCGCCGCCGCGCATGCTGACACGGACCGGAGATTGCAACAGCCCCAGACTGATGCCGCTGACAGCTGCGGCGCAAGCACCGGAGCCGCAGGCCAGGGTTTCTCCGCTACCGCGCTCAAACACGCGCAGGCGGATATGGTGCGGATCCAGTATCTGCATGAAACCTGCATTGACTCGTTGCGGGAAGCGCGGATGCGACTCGACCAGCGGTCCTTGTGTCTCAACTGCTGCATGATCGACATCGTCGATTACCTGAATTGCATGTGGATTACCCATGGATACGGCGCAAACATCAACGAATTCTGCGCCGAGGTCAAGCGTATAACGTTCGGCCGTTGTTTCGGCTACGAAAGGAATGTTGGCGGGCTGAAAATCAGGCGGCCCCATATTAACGGTAACCTGACCATCATCCTGCAACTGCAAGGTAATGACGCCGCGCGCCGTTTCTACGTCGATGTTGCGTTTGTCGGTCAGTTGCTTGTCATGCACGAATTTGACGAAACAGCGAGCGCCATTGCCGCATTGTTCGACCTCGCCGCCATCGGCATTAAAGATGCGATAGCGGAAATCAACATTGGCGAATTTGCCGGAAGGTTGCTCTACCAGCAACAACTGGTCGCAGCCCACGCCGAAATGGCGGTCCGCGATACAGCGAATCTGCGCCGCACTGAGGGCAATTTTCTGGGAGATGGCGTCAATGACAACAAAATCGTTGCCGATACCATGCATTTTGGTGAACTTTAGTGTCATAAGTTGTTGTGAATTGAAAGCTTAGCTTGCATTGTAGGTCAAGTCAGGGCCGCTTGAAACGGCCATAGCTCCAGAGATACTGTTGTGGACATTGGCGTACCAAGCGTTCTATGCCGTCGTTGACGTCCTGCGGTGTTGGCGCGGCAGTGAATGTGCCCCCAGGATTCAGTGGCTCGATGTGGATAATATAGCCGCGTCCCAATGGCAGGCGCTCGCCGAAGGCCAGCAACACTGTGGCGCCGGTGGATTCCGCCAGTTTGCCAACCAGTGTCATGGTGTAGGCTTGTTTGCCGAAGAAACTGGCCCATTCTCCCTCGTTTTCCTCAGGCACCTGATCCGGCAATATGCCGACTGCTTCGCTCCTTTTAAGGGCTTTCAGCAAGGTGCGGATGCCGCTCATATTGGTTGGCGCCAGTGTGATTCCGCTGCGTTTGCGCCCATCTTCTACCAGTGCGCCAAGTTTGGGATTGCGCGGTGGTTTGAAGAGTACGCTGATCGGATGGTGCGAGGCATAGTAGATGGCGGTGATCTCGTAGCAGCCAAGATGTGGCGTCAGAAAGATGATGCCCTTGCCCTTGGCATGTGCCGCATCGACATGCTCCCAGCCTTTGCACTCACGTACCAGCTTCAGCACGGATGCTTCCGGCCGGAACCAGATGGCGAAAGTTTCCAGTATGCCCTTGCCGGTCTCGCGTATGCTGGCATGCATCAGGCGCCGGTAATCCCTGCGGGAAAGCGAGTTTCTTACCCAGCGGAGGTTCCTGCGCGTGCGGCGCAGTCTCCTTCTGAAGACAAGAAAGTACAGATAACCGAACATCACGCCGAGGCCGTGTATCACCGGAAGCGGCAGGCTGGCGAAGATGCGAAGTAAGGCTTTGAGCATGAAATACTTTTTGAACGTTTCCAAGTTTGGTATTCTATCAACCTTTTGCCAACCTTTTCCGAGCAGCTCATGAGCGAATATCTTTTTACTTCCGAATCTGTATCCGAAGGCCATCCGGACAAACTGGCCGATCAGGTATCCGATAGCATTCTTGACGCCATTCTTGAACTGGACCCGACCGCACGTGTCGCGGCTGAAACGCTGGCCAACACCGGGTTGATTGTGCTGGCGGGTGAAATCACCACCACGGCCAATGTCGATTACATCAAGGTCGCGCGCGAAGCCATCAAGCGTATCGGCTATGACAATACCGACTACGGTATCGATTACAAGGGTTGTGCCGTGCTGGTGGCTTATGACAAGCAATCTCCCGACATCGCCCAAGGCGTGGACAAGGCAGAAGACGATCCGCTGGATCAGGGTGCCGGTGACCAGGGTCTGATGTTTGGCTATGCGTGTGAAGAAACACCGCAGTTGATGCCCTTGCCGATCTGGTTGTCGCATCGTCTGGTCGAGCGTCAGTCCCAATTGCGCAAGGATGGCCGTCTTTCCTGGTTGCGTCCGGATGCCAAGAGTCAGGTGACGGTGAAGTATGTCGATGGCAAGCCTGATTCTATCGATACTGTTGTGCTCTCCACCCAGCATGCGCCGGAAATGACGCTCGCCCAAATCCGCGAAGCCGTGGTCGAGGAAATCATCAAGCCTATCCTGCCGAAGGAACTGATCAAGGGTGACATCAAGTATCTGGTGAACCCGACCGGCCGTTTCGTTATCGGTGGTCCGCAAGGCGATTGCGGCCTGACCGGCCGCAAGATTATCGTCGATACCTACGGCGGTGCAGCTCCACACGGCGGCGGCGCATTCTCCGGCAAGGATCCGTCCAAGGTCGACCGTTCCGCTGCCTATGCTGCGCGCTATGTCGCCAAGAACATTGTCGCTGCCGGTCTGGCTTCACGCTGCCTGGTTCAGGTTTCCTACGCCATCGGCGTTGCGCAACCGACCAGCGTCATGGTGGAAACCTACGGCACCGGCAAGGTGTCGGATGAACTGCTCATCGGTCTGATCCGTGAACACTTCGACCTGCGTCCGAAGGGCATCGTCAAGATGCTGGACCTGCTGCGTCCGATTTACAGCAAGACCGCTGCCTATGGTCACTTCGGCCGCGATGAACCCGAATTTACGTGGGAAAACACAGATAAAGCAGCGGCGCTGCGTGCCGCTGCCGGGCTGTAAGCCCGCGCCGAAGGCGTTTGTCTGTGTTTCGGTGAAGGCTAACATGCGCAAAGCGCATGTTAAGCGAAGCGGCCGAAGCCAAAACACGGCACTTCGTGCTATAGCCAAGTTGCAAGGTTGAGTCAAAGGCGATTTTTGCTTTTGGTCAAACCCCTGATTTGTTTTATAATTACGCAATTAACCGAGGAACGCTGCGAGACATTCTCCATGTCCCAGGCTCGGTTTGCAGAACGGGAAAACCCGACTGTAACGGCGTTCACCTAATTTAACTCGTGCCGGACACGGGAGATGGGTGAACAGGATGCAAATCCACCGCAACCCCTTCCCTCCGGTCACACATTCAAGGAACTGAAACATGAATTCTGTGACTGATTTCAAAGATTATGTAATTGCCGATATGAGCCTCTCCAGTTGGGGCCGCAAGGAAATCGCTATTGCGGAGACCGAGATGCCCGGTTTGATGGCGATTCGTGAAGAGTATGCACTGACCAAGCCGCTGAAGGGTGCGCGTATCACTGGTTCGCTGCATATGACGATCCAGACCGCCGTGCTGATCGAGACCTTGGAGGACCTCGGTGCCGAAGTGCGCTGGGCCTCCTGTAACATCTTCTCGACTCAGGACCATGCAGCAGCTGCCATTGCAGCAGGCGGTACGCCAGTATTCGCGGTCAAGGGCGAAACGCTGGAAGAGTACTGGGAGTACACCCATCGCATCTTCGAATGGCCGGATGGTGGCTATACCAACATGATTCTGGATGATGGCGGCGATGCCACATTGCTGCTGCATCTTGGCTCCAAGGCTGAAAAGGACGAAACCGTACTGCACAATCCGGGCAGCGAGGAAGAGGTTTACCTGTTCAATGCCATCAAAGCCAAACTGAAGACCGATCCGACCTGGTACTCCACACGTTTGAGCAAGATCAAGGGCGTAACTGAAGAGACCACCACTGGTGTCAACCGTCTCTATCAAATGCACAAGGAAGGCCGTCTGGCATTCCCTGCCATCAACGTTAACGATTCCGTGACCAAATCCAAGTTCGACAATCTGTATGGTTGCCGCGAATCGCTGGTCGATGGCATCAAGCGTGCGACCGACGTCATGATCGCCGGCAAGGTGGCAGTGGTTGCCGGCTATGGTGATGTAGGCAAGGGTTCGGCCCAAGCGCTGCGCGCCTTGTCTGCACAGGTCTGGGTGACCGAGATCGATCCGATTTGCGCTCTGCAGGCGGCGATGGAAGGCTATCGTGTTGTAACCATGGATTATGCTTGTGAGCATGCAGACATTTTCGTCACCGCTACCGGCAATTATCATGTCATTACCCATGAGCACATGGCCAAGATGAAAGATCAGGCTATCGTCTGTAACATCGGCCACTTCGATAATGAAATCGATGTCGCTTCACTGGAGAAATATCAGTGGGAAGAGATCAAACCGCAGGTCGATCACGTCATCTTCCCGGACGGCAAGCGCATCATCCTGCTGGCCAAGGGTCGTCTCGTCAACCTTGGCTGCGGTACCGGCCATCCGTCCTACGTGATGTCCAGTTCGTTTGCCAACCAGACCATTGCGCAGATTGAGCTGTTCAGCCATAGCGAAAAGTATCCGGTGGGCGTCTATACCCTGCCCAAGCATTTGGACGAAAAAGTGGCGATTCTGCAGTTGAAGAAGCTCAACGCGCAACTGACCCGTTTGACCGACCAGCAGGCAGCCTACATCGGTGTGTCGGCAGAAGGACCTTACAAGCCGGACCATTACCGCTACTAAGCTGTATCAACAGGCGCCTGATTAGCAGTAAAAAAGGAGAGACTGTCATGCTGCTATTGCTGATCTGGATACTGAATGCGCTGGCGTTGCTGGCAGTCGCCTACCTGATGCCGTCGATTGAACTGGCGGGTTTCGGTTCTGCGCTCATCGCAGCTGCCGTGATCGGGCTGGTTAATATGTTGATCAGGCCGGTACTGATATTGCTCACGCTGCCGGTCACCATTTTGACGCTGGGTCTGTTCATTTTCGTGATTAACGGCCTGCTGTTTTACTTTGTCGGTCATGTGCTACAGGGATTCCATGTGCAGACACTGATGTCTGGCATACTGGGTGCCATGCTTTACAGCATCATTTCCTGGCTGCTGACTTCATTAATTTCGGGCAGTAATAACCCACCTACGATATGAGTAATCCCGTGATCAGTTTTGAGTTTTTTCCACCGAAGACGGTGGAGGGTGTTGCCAAGCTGTGCGAGACGCGCAAACAGCTGGCGCAACTGCAGCCCAAGTTTTTCTCCGTGACTTTCGGTGCTGGAGGTTCCACGCGCGACCGTACCATGGACACGGTGCTGGAGATACAGAACGAAGGCTATGAGGCCGCGCCGCATATCTCCTGTATTTCATCGAGCAGGCAGGAGATAGCCGAACTGTTGCAGGCATACAAGGCGAAGAATATCCGCCATCTGGTTGCGCTACGCGGCGATTTGCCGTCCGGCGAAGCGAGTGCCGGAGATTTTCGTTATGCCAATGAGCTGGTGGCTTTCATTCGCGAGCAGACCGGCGATTGGTTCGAGATCGAAGTGGCGGCCTATCCCGAGTTCCATCCCGAGGCCAGCTCGGCCAGTGCGGATCTGAAGAACTTCAAGGCCAAGGTGGATGCGGGTGCCGACGCCGCCATTACGCAGTATTTTTACAATACGGATGCCTATTTCAGGTTCGTCGATCAGTGTCAGGCATTGGGCATCAATATCCCCATCGTGCCTGGCATCATGCCGATCTACAACTACACTCAGCTGGCAAGGTTCTCATCGGTTTGCGGTGCCGATATCCCACGCTGGCTGCGTCTGCGTCTGCAGGATTTTGGCGATAATCTGCCATCGTTGCGTTCATTCGGTATGGATGTGGTGACAGAACTGTCCGAAAGACTGATTGCGGGCGGAGCGCCCGGATTGCATTTCTATACGCTGAATCAGGCAGGCATCATCTCCACCATCATGCAGAGACTTTCCCTGCCCGCCAGGTAATATCGTGCTGACCGGCTTTTAGTGCACGGTCGGATGGTTGTCGCCGAACATGGCGTCCTCGACAAACAGGTAGTCATTGGCCTTGCCCTGGTTCCACAAGGCCATCAGCACGATCCAGCGCGTTTCGTCGATGCCGACCTCGGGTTGTGACAATGCCATGGCGCGGTCAACGACCAGTTCGCGTTGGGCGGAATCCAGCACCTTGGCTTGTTCGAGAAACATGATGAAACTCAAGCTTTCCGAGCTGATCTTCTTGATTTCAGCCTCTCCATAGACACGCATGCCGAGGCTGTGTGTGGCAGAAGTTGCAGAGAGGTTGGACATTTCTTCGAGTTTTGAAAACCAGTCGAACGCACCGTTGATATCTTCCTGGTCGAAGCCGGCAGCGAAGAGTTCATTGGCGAGTGTATTCTGGTCGGGACGGATATTTGCTTCAAAGTAATTTTCGAACATGTAGACCAGGACTTCGAACATATATTCCCCCAAGTGATAAAAGCGGAATCAGGCGAGGCGCTGGTATCGACCCCCGGGCAGCGATGCAACCTTGCTTTCGAGTTCCAGCATCAACAGCATGGCCGAAAGGTTATCGCTCGTCAAGCCGCTGCGCTCCAGCAGCACTTCCATCGTGACCGGCTCGAATCCCATGGAATCCAATAGGGGATTGGCTTCCGGGGGAGTTTGCAATTCTGTGAAAATATTTTCTCTAGTGATTACACCGAGCTCATCCACAATATCTTGTATGTTGTCGACCAGTTTTGCGCCCTGCTTGATCAGCTGATGACAGCCCTTGGAAACCGGTGAATGGATGGAGCCGGGGATGGCGAAAACCTCGCGTCCCTGCTCGGCGGCGAGACGTGCCGTGATCAGTGATCCGCTTTGGACGTTGGCTTCGACTACCAGGCAGCCCATGGCCAAACCGCTGATGATGCGGTTCCGGCGCGGGAAGTTTTGCGCTCTGGAAGGCGTACCCAGCGGGAACTCGGAAAGTATCAGCCCCTGTTCGGCAATCTGATGGGCAAGCTCGCGATGCCGCGACGGATAGACGATATCCAGTCCGGTGCCGACGACGGCAATGGTTGCGCCAGTCGCCTTCAGGGCGCCGCGGTGAGCGCCGCCGTCAATTCCCAACGCCATGCCGCTGATGATGGTGTAGCCGTGATTGGCCAGCGCCTGCGAAAAGTCTTCGGCATTCTTTTCTCCCTGCGGGCTGGCGTTGCGGCTACCGACGACGGCAATGCCGGGAGTGTTGAGCCATTTCTTTTGCCCTTTTGCATAGAGTAGCGGCGGCGGGTCCGGGATCTCCAGCAGGGCTTTCGGATAATCTGCATCGGCAAGGGTAATCAGGTGGTTTTGTTCAGACTCCAGCCAGTCGAGCGTGGCTTCAGATGAGGAGGTGCCGGGACCGGCGCTGATGGTTTCCGCGATTTTATCGGCGACGATCTGTCGCAATTGGGAATAGGAAGCGTCGAATACGGATTTGGGTTCGCCAAAGGCCTTGAGCAACTGGCAAACGCCTTGATTGCCCAAGCCGTGGATGTTGCATAGCGCTACCCATAGCGCCAGTTCCTGCCGGGCGCTGTCATTCAGTTGCATGATCAGGGGGTTTGCACAATATCCAGCGCGTTAACCGGTTCGGAAGCCTGCATGATGAGGCCGTATGAGATGCGGTCAAAAGTACGGAATACCATCAACAGGCCGACCCGTTCGTTGGGCAGTTTGATCATTGAAGGATCCGGAGACTGATTTCTGTCTTTATCGATGTTGACTTCCCACAGACCTTCTTCATTTTTCTCGGTCTTCACATTGAGTTCTTTCAGCTTTGTTTTTTTATCTTCGTCCTTGAATTTTGGATTTTTTACCAAGCCGCCTTCGCGATAGATCGCTAGCACATGGCCGGGCTCCATGCCTTCGTTGCTGCCGCGGTTGATGCTCACAATGGAATTGCGGCCGGCTTCGTTGACCGAGCCGTAGATGGAAAGAATCTGGCCCTGAATCTCGCTGTCCGGTGCGCGTGGTACGAAACTCTTGCTTAGTTCATCAGGGGCGATCACCAGTTTGTCACCCTTGAAGATTTCCTGATTGGCTTTGGCGATTTCAGCGGTGGCCGGTGCGCCGTAGCGGGTGATGTTGGCAGTGCCGAGGTATATGGCTTCAGTCCCCAAGGCTTCCTTGGTGACCGGATCGGTAAAGACCTTGCCGGTGCGGTAAACATTCCAAAAGCGCCCTTGCTCTTCGCGAATATCGTCGATATAGATGCGCACACCTTGGCTCAGTACCACGCGGTTTTCCTGGGCGCCGACGATGCTGGGGGCGTTGTCCAGTTCATCGTTCTCGATAATCAATGGTTGGCTGAGGAAAGGTTCGATGATGTTGGGGGCGATGGTGGCGACCGCCTCTTTTTCCAGTTCCTCGATGCGGATACCGGGTTCCAGTGTCACGGTTTCACGTAGCAGGCGCAGTCGCGGGTCGCCGCCGCTCAGATCGAGCACGACTACATCGCCCGGGTAGATCAGGTGCGGATTCTTGATCTGTTCGCGGTTCATTTTCCAGACCTTGGGCCAGAGCCATGGATCCTTGAGGAATTTGGCCGAGATGTCCCATAAGGTGTCACCTTTGACGACTACATGCCGGTCCGGGTGATTCGCTTGGAGTTGCACATCCTGCGCTACAGCATTCATTGCCGCACAAGCAAGCAAGAGCAGCGTTATAATGTGTCTGTACATAATTTTTTTAGCCTCAGTTTTTGAATGCACAAGATGTGCGAACATCTGAAAGTGGATGGAACTCCCGCGAAGTTGCATTAAATTCTGCATGTAATTCATTCAACAATCAAGCTTTTATGGCAATTTTAGACATCTTGAATTACCCCGACCCGCGGCTTTATACCGTCGCCAAGCCTGTGAAAGAGGTCGATGCCGCTATCCGCCGTCTGATCGACGATATGGCGGAGACCATGTATGCCGCGCCCGGCATAGGTCTGGCAGCGACCCAGGTCAATGTGCATCAGCAGGTCATCGTCATCGATATCAGCGAAGACAAGCAGAACCTGCAGGTCTTTATCAACCCGAAGCTGGTCAGCAAAACCGGTTCACAGGACTATGAAGAAGGCTGTCTGTCGGTGCCCGGTATTTATGACACGGTGACGCGGGCTGAAAAAATCACAGTCGAGGCGCTGGATCGCAACGGCAAGCCTTTTACGCTGGAAGCCGAGGGGCTGCTGGCTGTCTGCATCCAGCATGAGATGGATCACCTGCTGGGCAAGGTGTTTGTCGATTACCTTTCGCAGCTCAAGCAGATACGCATCAAGAACAAGATGAAAAAACGTCAGCGTGAGCATGTCTGATCTGTCACGCTATTAAAGCCCATTCTATGAAAATCATTTTTGCCGGAACACCGGAATTTGCCGTGCCTGCCTTGCAGGCTTTGATTGATGCAGGACATGAAGTCTCGCTGGTATTGACCCAGCCGGATCGTCCTTCCGGCCGTGGCATGAAACTGAAGGCCAGCCCGGTCAAGCAGCTTGCTGTTGCCAACGCAATCGAGGTGTTCCAGCCGGAAACCCTGAAAGATGCCGATGTGCAGACGCGCATCGCCCGCGAAAACGCCGATGTGATGATCGTGGCGGCGTATGGCCTGATCATTCCGACCCCCATTCTCAACATGCCGCGTTACGGTTGCTACAACATCCATGCTTCATTGCTGCCGCGCTGGCGCGGTGCTGCGCCGATACAGCGTGCGCTGCTGGCCGGTGACAGCGAAACCGGAGTAACCATCATGGAAGTGGTGCCGGCGCTGGATGCCGGAGCCATGGTCAGCCGTGGCGTGTTGCCGATTACTGAACGCGATACAGCGCAGACATTACATGATGGTCTGGCAAACATCGGCGCCAGACTGATGGTCGAAGCCATGCAACAACTGCAGCAGCAGGGCAAACTTGCAGCGACGCCACAGGATGAATCGCTCGTGACCTATGCGCACAAGCTGGAAAAGGCCGAAGCCGCCATCGACTGGCAGCGATCGGCGGTTGAGTTATCACGGCAGGTGCGCGCGTTCAATCCTTTTCCGGTTGCCCATACTCAGTTGAACGGCGAAGTCTGTCGTATATGGATGGCTACCGACCTGCCGGGGCAGGCCGAAACCGGGAAAATTGTCGATATCACTGGTGGCATTCAGGTCGGTTGCGGTGTAGGCATTCTGCGCATTGAGGAGTTGCAGATGCCGGGCGGTAAACGGCTCACGGCAAAAGAATTTCTACAGGGTCATCAGCTGAAAGCCGGGCAGTTTTTCGGCGAGTGCAAGCCAGCCTGATGGATCCGGATGATTGAAATATTGAAAGGTTTATCAATGATGGCAAACGGCTGCAGAACAGGCATTTTATCCATATCAGTGCCACTCTGCGAAAAGCAGCGCGGTATCGGTATGCAGATGGCGAAGGTCGCCTAGTTTGCGTATCGCTCAACGATTGGCAGCGGATGCAGTCGGTCAGGTGCTGGCCGGTCGCAATCTGACCGGCGTGCTGGAACTGCTGTTCAGAACGCACCCCAATATCACACCGCAGCAACGTGCAGTCGCCCAGGACCTGAGTTATGGCACCTTGCGTTTCTACGGCCGTATCGAATCAGTGCTGGAACAGTTGCTGGACAAGCCGCTGACCCATGAAGGCGTGCATCATTTGCTGCTGGTGGCGCTCTACCAGTTGCTTTATGACAAAGCGAGTGCTCACACTATTGTTAATCAGGCGGTAGAGGCGGCCGCCAGTTTCAGGCAGCGCTGGGCCAAGGGCTTGGTCAACGCCGTGCTACGCAACTACCTGCGCCGTGCTGAAGCGCTGGCAAAAACCGATGTGCAGAAAGAAGTGGCCAGATACTCCTATCCGCAATGGTGGATAGACAAACTCAAGGTGCAATATCCGCAAGCCTGGCAATCCATACTCGAAGCCGGCAATACGCATCCGCCGATGTCATTGCGCATCAATCTCCGGAAGACCACGCCGCAGGAATACAGTGTGTTATTGAGCCGGCTGGAGATTGCGCATGAACTCATCGGACATCAGGCCGTAATCCTGAACAGGCCGGTGCCTGTAGATCAGTTGCCGGGATTCCAGGAGGGTGTGGTTTCGGTGCAGGATTATGGCGCGCAGTTCGCCGCGGAACTACTGGATGCGCAATCCGGCATGCGCGTGCTCGACGCCTGTTGTGCGCCCGGTGGCAAGACCAGCCACATACTGGAACTGGCGGATGTGGAAATGCTGGCACTGGATCATGATGCGGAGCGTTTGCAGCGCGTGCAGAGCAATCTGGATCGTCTGCAGTTGCGTGCAAAGCTGCAGGCCGGTGACGCCGCCAATTCTGAAAGCTGGTGGGATGGCGTAGCGTTCGACCGTATTCTGGCCGATGTACCCTGCACGGCATCGGGCATCGTGCGTCGTCATGTGGATATCAAATGGCTGCGGCGCGAGGCGGATGTGCAGGCGTTCGCGGCACAACAGGCGGCGATTTTGCGTAGTTTGTGGCAGCTATTGGCAAAGGGTGGTAAATTGCTCTACGCGACGTGTTCGATTTTTCATGAGGAAAATCAAGGTCAAATCGATCAATTTCTGGAGCAATATCAGGATGCCACCCAGCTTGTGCTGACGCATCCTCAAGACGGGCAGCTTATACCCTGTGCACAACATGACGGCTTCTTTTACGCGCTATTACAAAAAGACTAATTTAACTGTCATCTTTTTGTCTTTGTTCTTTCTGGTGACGGCTGCCTCGGCATTCGACAGTCGCCTGACCATCAATCATGCGGAACTGGTCGTCAGCGGCAAGCAATATCTGCTGAATGCCGATCTTGAACTGAATCTGAGTGAACAGGTGGAAGATGCGCTGAACAAGGGCGTGCCGCTCAACTTCCTGGTCGAGTTTCAGCTGACTACACCGCGCAAGTACTGGTTCGACAAGGAAATCATCACCGTCAGCAACAATGTATCACTCAGTTATCACGCACTCTCCCGCCAGTATCTGATCAATCGCAACAAGCACCAGCAGTCTTTCGCCACACTGGCAGAAGCCAAGGCCGAATTCGTTCGTATGCGTGAATGGGTGATGTTCGACAAGCGTCTGCTGGAGCCGGATGAAACCTATTACGCAGGCTTGAGAGTGCGGCTGGACCAGTCCAAACTGCCCAAACCGATTCAGGTGGAAGCACTCGGCTCCGAACCATGGAACATGATATCCCAGCGTTATCGCTGGGAGCCTGCATTAGTGCCATAGACTGGACATGAAATACATCATTTTCATCTGTGCGGGTCTGGGTGTGCTGCTGCTTTACCTACTTTCACGAGCCAGCGGCAATACTGCAGGCGGCGGTGCCGATTACACGCTGCTACTGGCGTTGAATATCCTGATCGCAGTGCTGCTCATCGTGCTGATCGGCATTCAGCTATGGAAGCTCTATCAGCAGATGCGCCGCGGCGTCATGGGCAGCCGCCTGAGCATGCGTCTGCTCGGCGCCTTCGCCCTGATGGCGATCATGCCGGGCATGCTGGTTTATGCGGTTTCGGTCAATTTTCTGACGCGTTCGATCGAGTCCTGGTTCAATGTCAAGGTCGAGGCAGCGCTCGACAGCGGCTTGCGTCTGGGGCAAAGCACGCTGGACATCATGCTCGCCGATCTGGAGGAGAAAAGCCAGAACATCGCACTCGGTCTGGCCTATCAGCCCGGCAGTACGCATTTTTCGTTGCTCAACGATTTGCGTGAGAAGAGCGGGGTGCAGGATGCCGTGCTACTCACCATGCAGGGCCGCATCCTGGCTTTTTCCAGTAACGATCCTTCCAGTTTCCTGCCGGAGATGCCCAGTCTTTCGCAGTTGCGGCAGGCGCGTAACCATGTTTACGGCACGATAGAACCGATCCCGGACAAGGGATTGTATTTGCGCGTGCTGGCGCCGGTAGCCATGCAGGATATGGCGGGTGAGACGCGAATTCTGCAGCTGCTGCAGCCGGTACCCCGGGTGCTGTCCTTGGCGGCGGAATCGGTGCAGGATGTCTATCAGGATTATCAGGAGCTTTCCTTCAGCCGCGAATCGCTGAAGCAGGTGTTTTCGTTGACACTGACGCTGGTGCTGATGCTGGCCATGCTGTCGGCCGTGGCCATCGCGCTGGTGTTGAGCCGTCGCCTGTCCGCCCCGCTAGGTGTGTTGGCGGAAGGTACGCGTGCCATCGCGCGCGGCGATTACAGCACCATGCTGCCGGCGCATGGCAAGGATGAGCTGGGTATTCTCGTGCAGTCCTTCAATAGCATGACGCGTCAGTTGGGCGAGGCGACGCAGGCAGCGGAACGTAACCGCAACCGGGTAGAAGCGGCGCGTGGTTATCTTGAGACCATACTGGCGCATCTTTCTTCCGGTGTGCTGGCACTGGATGAGCAGGCCCGGTTGCGGACCTATAATCTCGCCGCCAACAGCATTCTCGGCGTGAACCTGGCCGAGCTGGTGAATCAGCCTCTGAGCCATCTGGCAGAGCAGCAGCCTGCGCTGGGGCCGTTCGTCACTACAGTCTTGCAACATTTTCATGAAGATCAGACTGAGTTGCAGACGGAATTGAAAGCGCAGCTGGAAATTTCAGGGGCAAATGGAAAGCAGATCATCCTGCTGCGTGGCACCAAATTGCCGAACGGGACGGATGGCTATGTCGTCGTGTTTGATGATATGACGACCATGGTGCAGGCGCAGCGCGATGCGGCATGGGGTGAAGTGGCGCGAAGGCTGGCACACGAGATCAAGAATCCGTTGACACCGATCCAGCTTTCGGCCGAACGCCTGGAGCGCAAACTTGCCAGCAAGCTGAATGATGAAGATGCAGGCTTGCTGTCACGCGCCACGAATACCATCGTCAGCCAGGTCGGCGCCATGAAGACTATGGTCAACGAGTTCAGCGAATACGCCAGGGCACCTGCGCTCAATCTGAGCGAGGTGGACATCAACCGGTTGATCGAAGACGTGATGGCCCTGTATGAACCGGCGCGTATAGCCATTGAAGTCAGATTGAGCAAGGCAAAGGTGCTGGTGCAGGGCGACGTCACCATGTTGCGTCAGGTGCTGCACAATCTGTTGCAGAACGCGCAGGATGCGCTGGAAGGCAATCCGCAGCCGACCATCGTGCTGAGTACGTCCATGCATGGTGAGAATATCCATCTCACTATCAGCGATAATGGGGATGGTTTTCCGCCGGAGATGATGACGCGCGTATTCGAACCCTACATCACGACCAAGCGGCATGGAACTGGCTTGGGTTTGGCTATTGTGAAAAAGATCGTGGATGAACACAAAGGGACGATCAGGATTGAAAACGGCGAACATGGCGGCGCCTGTGTCACCATCATTTTGCCGGTAGCAGGTAAGAAAACGGAGTAAAAGCAATGACGGCAAGACATGTGCTGGTAGTCGATGACGAGATCGGTATTCGCGAACTTCTGCGGGATATCCTGCAGGACGAAGGTTATCAGGTGCGGTTGGCGGAGAACGCGGCGGAAGCGCGCGACTGGCGTCAGCAGGTACGCCCCGATCTGGTTCTATTGGATATCTGGATGCCAGATTGTGACGGCATCACTCTGCTGAAGGAGTGGGGTAGCGGTGGTCAGTTGACCATGCCGGTAGTCATGATGTCTGGCCATGGCACCATCGATACGGCGGTGGAAGCGACGCGCATCGGCGCTTTCGATTTTCTGGAAAAACCCATCGCGCTGCAGAAGCTGCTGAAGACCGTCAATGCCGCACTCAAGCATGGCGAACAACAGCCGCGTTCGGATGTCAGCCTGATCAGCCTCGGCAAGAGCGCTGTCATCAAGGAACTGCGCCAGCGTCTGGAACAGTTGGCCAAGCTGAAAGCGCCGCTATTGCTGATTGGCGCCAAGGGTTGCGGTGCCGAGTTGTGCGCACGTTTTTTGCAAGAGCCGGATACACCTTGGCTGGAACTCACCGACACCGAGCGTCTGAGTCAGGCGCCGCTCGATATACTGGAACAGAATCGCGATGGCGTGGTGTTCGTGCCCGAGGTCGCTGCGCTCAACAAGACCGAGCAGAAAGGCTTGTTGCTGCTACAGGCCAAGGCGGAAAAGTACGGTGTCAAGGTCGTCTGCGCAACCACCCATGCGCTTAATCAGCTTGCTGCCGAGAACCAGTTCGAAGAGAGTCTGTTACAGGCGCTGTCGGTGGCGACGCTGCGCATTCCTGCGTTGCAGGATCATCTGGAGGATATTCCAGACCTGGCGCGCGCCATGGCAACGCTGCTGGTAGAAACCAAGGAGGCGGTTTATCGCGAATTCGATATCGCTGCGCTGAATGCGCTGCGTAACGCCGAATGGCCGGGAAATCTGGCGCAGCTTGATAGCGCCATCCGCAACCTGATGCAGACCAGCTTGGGCGAAAAGATCACGCTGGAAGACGTCAACCGCGTGCTGGAACAGTTTGCGCTGATGGAGCAACCAGAGACCAATGGACATACACAAGGCAATGGCGGCCCTGCCTTCAATTTTGACCAGCCCTTGCGCGAGGCGCGCGATGAATTCGAGCGCCAGTATTTCGAATATCAGCTGGCCAAGGTTGCGGGCAACATGAGCAAGGTGGCAGAAGCCGCGCAGCTCGAACGCACCCATCTCTATCGCAAGCTGAAACAGCTCGGTATCAAGATCAAACAATAGCCTGCGCGGTCAGTGCACATCAATGACCACGGCCCGGCCAGCGCGTCTTTCCAGATCGATGTTAAGCGTGGCACCAGCCGGTTTTTCCAGGATCCGGGTTTGCGGCGTATCGATGAAGCGCGATTGGTAAGAGGTGCTGTGGCTGGAGACTGTCGCGCCAGCGGCATCACGGCACCAGATGATCAGGGCACCGGCCTTGTCCAGTTGTACGGTGTAGGGTCCTTCGCATTCTCCGCTTCTGGAGGGCGCCCGGTGTTCGACGGTGTGGCGTGCGCCATCTTCTTGCGGCAGACGGCTGGCACCGCGCTCGATATCATAGGCCAGCCGTGTGGCCGGGTCGGTCAGGCAAGCGGTCAGCATTGGAGCTGCCATGCACAACAGCAGTGTCTTCCTCAGCGTCATGCGTGACGTTGCTACTTAACCCGGATATTTCATAAATTTCACGCGCCCTCGCATGGTCTTTAGGTTTCCCGGCAATTTTTCCTCAGACGGGTGTATGAATAACTACACCGCTCCTTCATAAAAAGCACTGGAAAACCAATATCCTGCGCGATCATCACGCGAATTCATGAAACATCCGGGTTAAAGCTGTAGGTGCCGGCACTGAATGGCACGCTCGCCATGCCGCTGCAGATATTCCACTGACCGTCTTCCTTGTTCAAGGTCAGCACATGACGGAAAAGCGTCTTCTCGTTTTTACCTGCGGTTTGATAAGAAATCGGCAGCTCGATAATTACGCTGGCGAGCGTGCCGCTTGCGACAACATGCACATGACGCGGCTCGCCCCAGCGGATGTCGTTCATGCAGTTGAAGTCCCGGCTGAAGGCTGCGCTTAACTTCCTCGGCAGAACGGAAGACCTCGCCTTCATTGGTGCCCAGCAGCAATATCGGTCGTGATTTTGTCAGCGCAGAGAGGCAGTCTTCGATATTCTTCTTTTCGTAGCTGTGGAGAAATTGCATGACGGTGTTGAACGCAGCTTCTTCTTCGATGTTCATGTCCTGCTCCTTTGCGTGCATTTGGTGCTGACAAGTATGCGCCTATTCTTCGCCGATATCCTCATTCCACAATACCGGGTTGCGCACGATGAAATCGTTCATCATCGTGCTGCATTCGCCCGAATCCAGCACGATAACTTTCACACCGTTTTCCCGCAGCCAGTCGAGCCCGCCGTCGAAATTCCGTGCTTCACCGACCACCACGGTGCCGATCTTGAACTGCCGTATCAGTCCGCTGCAATACCAGCAGGGCGCCAGCGTGGTCACCATGATCTTGTCGCGGTAACTGGTCTGCCGCCCTGCCTTGCGAAAGGCATCGGTTTCGGCATGCACCGAAGGGTCGTTCTCCTGCACGCGGCGGTTGTGGCCGGCACCCAGCAGCCGGCCATCTTGCGTAAAGACCGCCGCGCCGATGGGGATGCCGCCTTCGGCCAAGCCCTTGCGCGCTTCTTCAATCGCCACTTGCAACATGGCCTGATAATCGGGGTTGCTCATGGTGGTGTCACTTTCACATGAATTCAGTGTTTGAGATGCGTCACCGGCGCGCCTTCCACGCCGGCATAAAAAACGATGATCTCGACCGGCGTATCGCCGTTGTTCCTGCCGTAATGCCAGGTGTTCACTACCTCAATCAAGGCGTCACCGGCTTTCAGCTGCAGGGTCTTTTCATGTTCGGTGATGACGGTCAGGTTGCCGCTCAACACCACGCCGGCGTTGATGAACGGGTGCTGGTGAAATGGCAGTGTGGCGCCGGGCGCGATGATGATCTTGCCGATGGTGACTTCCGGCTTGCCGCTGGGATAAGCCGGCAGGGCGTCACCATCCCAGCTGTGGTTGCCTTTCGCCAGGGTCTGGAATTCATAGGCTTTTTCTTCGGCATGTACCAGCGGCAACAAGCCAGCGCCCAAACACAGACAAACGCCGATTATTAGCTGCTTCATGGTGTCCCCCCGAATTGTTCTGATACCAGAGATGCCCTTAAACCCGAGTCCAGTAAAGCACGAAAATCAGTGCGGCGCCCAGCAGGGCGACTACGGCATTCACCAGCACGCCCCACTTGGCCGCATAGTTTTGCGGAAACTCCATCGGGTTGAGGGATTTCAGCACAATGGCAAACTGGCGCGAAGAATAGACGGCGGCGAATACCCCGAGCAGGATGAAGGCCAGGCCCAGCCATAAGGTCAGCACGGCATCGTGCGAACCGGCATGTTCCGGCGCCACGGCGTTCAACAGCAGGCCTGCCCGCTCTACCAGAAAACCGAAAGCGATCAGCGCCAGACTGGTGCGGTTCCAGGCCAGCAGCGTGCGCTCGGCGGCGAACAGTACGCGGGGGTCTTGCAGGTCAGACATGGCGCGGGCTCTCGATGATTATGGAGTTCATGCTTTCTGTCTCAGCGCCTGCTCGATCTTCTGGTCGGTCTTGTATTGCCCCAATGCATAAACCGCCCAGATCGCGGCCGGTAGCCAGCCGATGAGGGTGATCTGCAGAATCAGGCAGATGATGCCGGCCAGCGGGCGGCCGATGGTGAAAAAGACCACGAAAGGCAGGAAGATGGCAAGGATGAGACGCATGATGGCTCCTGAAGTTGAAAGTTTATGAGCGGCTTTTGTAGCCTGTCCGCCGATCAGGCATGAGCCAGGCTATGAATGGAAAAGAGTCGATTGGCGATGATTTTCTCGGCATTTTTCAAATCATAGCTGGCTTGCAAATTGATCCAATACTGCGGCGTTTGCTCAAAGGTTTTTGCAAACAGCAGTGCCAGTTCAGCCGTAACCGGACGCTTGCCTTTAACGACATGGGAAATGCGCATGGGCGATACGCCAATGGTGCGAGCGAACGACGCTTGAGAGATGCCAAGTTCTTCAAGCATTTCGGCGAGGTATTCGCCGGGATGGATAGGTGTTAAACCGTTGTAGACCATGTTATTACTCCTAGTGGTAATCCACTACTTCGACATTAAATGCGTCACCATTCTCGAACATGAAACAGATGCGCCACTGCTGGTTTATACGTATGCTCCACTGGCCGACGCGATTACCTGCAAGAGCCTCCAGGTGATTAGAGGGTGGCATACGTAGATCATTCAACTCTGTAGCGGCATGCAACTGATTGAGACGCATGGCTGAACGCTTGAGAATTTCCGGAGGTAAACGACGCGATTTACCTGTAACGAAAAATCCTTCGGTTTCTGCATCGGCAAATGATTGAATCATGGCCAATAATAAACATTATGTTTATAAACTGCAAATGATTTGAGCCGTACGCAATCGTTTTAGCATTCCCGGTGGCGACTTAAGCTTTGGAGTTTGCCCTGTCCTGGGCTGGGTAACTGCAGTATGTAACCAGATTTCCTAACGTGAATTTACGCATCAATCGCACCGATCAGGCGTAACGCATCCAGAAACATCTGAATCGCAATGATCACCAGCACCATGCCCATCAGGCGTTCCATGGCCAAAATGCCCTCCTCACGCAAAATGCGCTGCAGGTGAGAGGCCGCGCCAAGTATCATGGCGCTGATCAACCAGGCCACGGTAAGCGCGGCGAACAGCGTCATGCTCTCGCCCGGGTTGGCCTCGCGCAACAGCAACACCACGCTCAAGGCGCCGGGCCCCGCCACTGCGGGCACGGCCAGCGGCACAATCAAAGGCTCAGAACCTGTGCCTGTGTTGCCAAACAAACCCTCCGGGCTGGGGAACACCATGCGCAGCGCAATCAGGAACAGAATCACCGCCCCGGCGATATTCACCGCCGCAATATCCAGCGAGAGCAATTTCATGAAGGCCGAACCGGCAAAAAAGAAAAACAGCAACAACAGGTAGGCAATGCACAACTCGCGCAAGGCGACGAAGCGCCGCCGCTGTTCCGGCACCACGCGCAGTTGTGAGAGGTAGATCGGGATATTGCCCAATGGGTCGAGCACGATGAACAGCAGCAGGGCGGTGGCGATGAAGTCCATGGTTAAAGGTACATCAAAAACGCCTTGGGGTTGAAGTGATTATTTGTGTGGCTGTTCATAACAGTGAAACTTGCCCCTCCATTTTTTTGCTGGCTCAGAATGCTGGGTTGCAAGATCTTACCCCATCATTGCGCAAGCAATTTGCCGCTTTAGCAGCTTGGCTGGCGAAGACCTTTACGGTTGGCGTAGTCTCGCTTGAGCGTACGGTTAGGGTGTTGATTGCCAAGTAATATCAATTTTTCTATGGCTTGTTACACAGTCTCGCAGATAAAGATTTATAAGACTCTGATATGGGACACCCTTCTCATCAGCCATCTGTTTGAAATAGCCAATAACGTCTTCGCTCAATCGCATCGTGACAGATTTCTTGAGTTTGGCCGCGTAAGGATTCTTGCGGGATTTCATTTTTGACAGATCGTATTCAGTTTTCATGATTTAACCCCTTGATAATAGTTACTCTCGTTTTTCGTGGCTTTTCTTGCTGAGATGATTCGAACAATGTTGCCTTTGTCACGTTCGCAATGACAGACCATCAGGAGGCGGGCTTCATCACTGAAACCAAGCATCAGAAATCTGTCTTCTGACACGGAATTATCATCATCAAAGAATTGCACAGCGAACTCGTCGTAGAAGACAGATTGAGCTTCCTCAAACGAAACGCCGTGCTTCTTCTTGTTTGAGACCGCTTTAGCTGTATCCCACTTGAATTTAATCATGAATACATTGTATGTACATTGAATAAGTTGTCAAGAAGCCCTAACAAAGCTAGCCAGACGTCCGTTTGCGGGTGGCTCGAGTTGAGCGCGATGTTAGGCCCTTGATGCGCCAAAAAGCAGAAAGTGATCAGATACCGTCATTCTGCTCAATTGGGCGAAATTTTTAACAGCAGGATGACCCCCCCAAAGATTGGTCTGGAAAGCTAGCATCATTTAGCCGGCCGGTATCAAGAGAGTGCTATTTTGCTAGACCTGACCCCGTCATGTGGTTAGGGGCGGCCGGTGCGGTATGGTGGTTTTCCACGATGACCCGGAAACGTTTGCTCGCATTGGGATGCTAGATTGCTAGACCTGACCCCGTCATTGGATTGGGTGCTGCGGTCGGTCCTGCTGGAGTAGATCCGATGCGCATCGAGATTCGACTTGGCGCGCGTGACGAAGAAGCTGCCTGCCTGATGCAGGCGATGCAGTCGCACGAAATCGACATAAGCCCGATCC
>Ga0208244_100247_pt1 | contig 63190 bp, 57 predicted proteins | sample SubbioCR12Aug_5A_FD_184828 | JGI IMG/M metagenome (GOLD analysis project Ga0208244, IMG submission 184828) | Serpentinite rock and fluid subsurface biosphere microbial communities from McLaughlin Reserve, California, USA - CR12Aug_5A (SPAdes) | ecosystem: Environmental > Terrestrial > Deep... | reverse complement strand
CAGTGCATGCAGCGATAACGTTGTGAGCCGGATTGCGTGTGACCAGCTTTATTTTGGCGTGTATTCGACTGACAATAAGGGCATTCGTTCATAGCCTATATTTTAGCCCATAAATATAGCCACTCTCGCGAAAATGAACACGCATTAATAGAACAAAAATTCTGATAAAATATGGGGGATTAACGAATACGGCCCACCCAAAAGGAGCAACCATGGACATCCAGATTCAAGTCAACGACCAGCCAGTCAAGGCTTATCTCGCCACCCCCGCCAGCGGAAAAGGTCCCGGCGTGCTTGTCCTGCATGCCTGGTGGGGTTTGAATTCTTTTTTCAAGCAGCTCTGCGACCGCCTGGCCGAACAGGGATTTGTGGCCCTGGCCCCCGACCTGTATCACGGCCCGACCGCCAGCACCGTAGACGAAGCCCAGTCCCTGGTCGATTCTGCCGATTGGGACAAAGTCGGAGCCACCGTTATGGCCGCCAAAGACTTCCTGCTGGCGCATCCGGCCCAAAGCGCTGAACGCCTGGGTGTGATGGGCTTTTCGATGGGCGCCTACTGGACGTTGGTCGCCGCGACCAGTGTCCCGGCGCAGTTTGCCGCCGCAGTCGTCTTTTACGGCATCGGCGAGGGCGATTGGGCTAAGATGCAGGCCAAATTTCTCGGCCATTTCAGCGATGTGGACGAGTGGGAACCGCTCGAAAACATCGAGGCCATGCAAAAGGACATGCTCGCCGCTGGGGCGGAGGCGACCTTCCACATTTACCCCGGCCTGCCGCACTGGTTCTTTGAAACCGACCGCCCTGAATACAACCCCGCCGCCGCGCAACTGGCCTGGGAACGGACGGTTGAGTTTTTCAAGGAAAACTTGTAGTAGAAACGCTTTTTAGCCTGCTGGTGTGACCCGGTTAATAATTGTTGGGCGCTTGGCATTCACCACCATCATCTACTGAACTTTCGGAGACCTAATGGATATTCTAGATAGATTGCTTGCTCACGACACTTGGACAACTCGCCAACTTCTTTTAGCGTGCCAGTCATTACCAGATGATTTGCTAGATAAAGAATTTGATATTGACCACAAGTCGCTTCGCGAAACTTTCATCCATGTTATCGAAAATATGGAAATTTGGACAGATTTGCTTTATGAGCGAGCCGTTCAGGACAAAGTTGGAAACACGATTACAGAATTACTTGAACGTTTAAGCATCGTTAGCCGAGATTTCGCCAATTTAGCGCGTAACATTGCCCGAGAAAAACGTTACGATGATTGTTTTATCGACACTCTCGACAACCCACCTATGAAAAAAACCTTTGGTGGTGCAATTGGGCATGTAATCACTCACAATATGCACCATCGTGCTCAAATTATGTTTTTGATGGAAAGAACGGGCCTGGAGAATCACATTGAAGGAGATTTGTTGAGTTGGGAAAGTAATAGTTTCGGCTGGCATTAATGCCACAAATTAATCTAATGGGAGATTGTGTTCTAAATCCAGCCAAGCTTTGTGTAAAAACCGCGCCCAACAAAACGTTCTTAAAGAACACCTGGGTAATGCACCTGACGCTGGGAACTGCCGCCCGAAGGGACAGCATGCGACCTCCCACATTTATCCCGGCCTGCCGCACGGGTTCTTTGAAACCGACCATCCCGAATATAATCCCCCCGCCGCAGAACTGGCTTGGGCGCGGACAGTTGATTTTTTTTTAAGAAAAACTTGTAGGAACAACGCTTTTTCGCCTGCTGGTTTGACCTGGTTAATACTTGTTGGCACGCCCCTTCAAGTAATTTACAGTGGTTTATGGAGAATATCTAGCGTGGACACTGAATCCGAACTCACTGAACAAGAAAAGTCAATCTGGGAAAATTTAGTTCGAGCCTATCTCCAATTTGCGCAAGCGTCGAGTGATTTTACAAACGGCTCGATTAACCGCGCAAAAATAATCAAGGAAGGCTTGCAAAGCAAGAATCGCCACACCGCGATTTACTTTCTCAAATACCTAAAACAAGATGAAACGCAAAAGATTTTCAGCGAGTTGGTGTATTTGGCTAGTTTCAGTCATGGAGCTATAGTAGCTATTCGAGAAGCGATCCTTTCTCTTCCAAGAGACTGGGTTTTGTCACGAATAGAAACTGTAGCAGAGCCTTACTTATCTGAAGATGACGGTGAAGCCTATCGCCGTTTTTTGGAGTTGTATCAACAGTTGGATGATAAACTGATGGAGAAGCTAGCGAAAAGAGCCGTTGAGAGTCATAACCAGGATATTAAAGAAGCTGGAACAGATTTCTTGGGTTTATGAACATCATTTATTCTTGTGGCTTTTTACCCGCAAGCAGCGTGCCAACAAAGCGCTATCGATAGCAAAAGCAGCAGCCCTGGCGGTTACGAAGAAAAAGTCCCGAAGGCATAAGTCTTCGGGACTTTTTCTTTATTTTTTAGGCGTAGCTTTCGTTGCCGGTGTCTTTGCCGCCGGGGTTTTCGGGGCGGGGGTCTTGGGGGCGGGCGTTTTTTTGGCCGGGGTTTTGGGGGCCGGGGTCTTCCCCGCGGGCGTCTTTTTGGCCGGGGTCTTAGGGGCAGGTGTACTCCGGGTGGGTGTGCTGGCGGCGGTTTTCTTGGCCGGGGCAGACGTTTTCTTTGTCGTGCTTGTCTTGGCCGCCGGTTTTTTTGCCGGGGCGGATTTGGCAGCGGGTTTCTTTTCCACGGTCTTTTTCTCCTTAACCGGGGCCAGCAGGCTCAACTGGCGCGGCTGGCCGTCGTCGGGGGCGTTATCGCTGGTCAGGGCTTCGCTTTTCGCGCCGGTGAAGCGTCCGACCCACCAGGCGGCAGTCAGCCCGAGGACGGCGTCGCCGGGTTTGACTTCGACGACGACATCGCCGCGCGTGGCGGCGCGTTTCTTCAGTCCGGCTTCATCGAGGCGGGACGATTTGGCGGCGGCTTTGAGCAGGTGAACAGCGACCATGCTGTTGGGCTTCCCCGTGGCAATACCAGCCAGTTTGACGCCCAGCGGCAGGTCCCAGGCAATCACGCCGCGTCCGTAGCGGCCCTGCGAGGGGAAGTCTTTTATGGCAACCCGTTTGGCGCGGCCATCCGAACCAATCAGGAAGACCTCTGCCGAATCGGTTTTGCCATTGACCACTTCTGCGCCAACCACTGCATCGCCGACGCCCAGTTTGATGGCATTCACCCCGGCGGCGACCAGCCCCATCGGGCGGACTTCGTCTTCGTCGAAGCGAATGGCCATGCCCAGGGCAGTCGCCAGCAGGATTTCGCGCTTGCCATCGGTCAGGGCGACCCAGCCGAGGGTGTCGCCGTCGTTGACCTTGCACAGCCAGAAGGTCTGCGAGGAGGGGCCGGGCAGTTCGCTGACCAGGGATTTTTTAACCATGCCGCCGCGGGTGGTGGTGAAGATGTAGGTTTCTTCGGGCAGCGCGGATTTTTGAGCAGGCAGCGCAAAGGCGCAGGCCGGTTTTTCGTCCGCTTTGAGAGGGCAAACCTTATTAAACGGCGTCGGGCTTTCGGGCAGGGTGTGAACGGCCACAGCGGCGGATTTGCCGTTCGCAGCCGCGAGATAAAGCGTATCGTGAGTCGAGGTCCGCACGAGGAAGCCCGGGGCGTCGACTCCGCTCAGGCGCGGGGATTTGTCCTCGGAGGTGCGCGCAAGCATCCCGCTTTTGTCCATCGAAACCCAGACGTTTTCCTGGGGAAGCAGGTCGCTGGAGGTCAGCAGGGTTTTCATTTCCTTGCCGCCCGCCAGGCTGACAATTTGGGTGCGGCGTTTGTCGGCGTAGGCGGCCTTGACTTTGAGCAGTTCCTCGGCGGCCAGGGCGCGCATTTTGGCGGGAGATTTGAGCAGGGCTTCGAGTTCCTTGATGAGCGCCAGGATTTCCTTATATTCGGTTTCGATTTTCTTGCGTTCGAGCGCGGCCAGGCGGCGCAATTGCATTTCGAGGATGGCGTTGGCCTGCAACTCGCTCAGTTTGTAACGCTTGGTCAGCCGTTCGCGGGCGGTTTCGACATCTGGTGATTTTTTAATCAGGTCGATGATTTCATCGAGATTTTTCAGCGCGACGAGGTAGCCTTCGAGGATGTGGGCGCGGGCTTTGGCTTTTTCGAGGTCGTACTCGGCCCGGCGCCGGATGACCGTTAAGCGGTGCTCGATGTAAACCTTCAGGGCCTGTTTGAGCGACAACATGCGCGGCTCGCCGTCGACCAGGGCCAGCAGGATGATGCTGAAGGTTGATTGCATCGGGGTGCGTTTGTACAGGTCGCGCAGGATGGCTTCGGGGTCGGCGTTCTTGGTCAGTTCGATGACGATGCGCATGCCCTGGCGGTCAGATTCGTCGCGCAGGTCCGAGACGCCGTCCAGGTGGCCGTCGCGGGCCAGTTCGGCGATGCGCTCAATGAGACTGGATTTGTTGGTCTGGTAGGGAAGTTCGGTGACGATGATGCGGTTCTTGCCGCGTTCCATCTCCTCGAGATGGGCGCGGGCCTGCACGGTGACTTTGCCGCGCCCGGTGCCATAAGCCGCTTCCATGCCTTCGTCGCCGTGCGATTCGATGATGACGCCACCGGTGGGAAAATCAGGCCCTTTGACGAATTTCATCAGTTGCGAAACGTCGATATCGTCCAGTTTGTCCCAATGTTGGAGCATGTATATCAGCGCGTCACTGATTTCACCCAGGTTGTGGGGCGGGATGCTGGTGGCCATACCGACGGCGATGCCGGTCGCGCCGTTGACCAACAGGTTGGGGATGGCCGCCGGAAGGACGGTTGGCTCGGTCAGGGTGTCGTCGAAGTTGTCGGCGAAATCGACCGTGTTTTTGTTGATATCGAGCAGGATGTCGAGCGCGGCATGCGAGAGCCGCGCTTCGGTGTAACGCATGGCTGCAGGCGGGTCGCCGTCGATGGAGCCGAAGTTGCCCTGGCCGTCGACCAGCATGGTGCGCATCGAAAAATCCTGGGCCAGGCGCGCCATGGCTTCATACACTGCAGAATCTCCATGCGGGTGATACTTACCGAGCACTTCACCAACGATACGCGCCGATTTCTTGTAAGTGCTGTCTGCGCGCAGGCCCATGTCGTACATGGCATACAGGATGCGGCGTTGGACGGGTTTCAACCCGTCGCGGGCATCTGGCAGGGCGCGCGAGACGATGACGCTCATGGCGTAATCGAGGTACGACTGCTGCATTTCAGTATCGATGTCTATTTTACGAACAAGGCCGAGTTCCATAAGAATATCCTTTTTTTGGAGTCCAATATCTCCCGATATTGGCTTTCAAAAGTCTGGCCCGCAGGGTGCTTCGCAAAGACTTTTGACTCCCTAAGACTGCAAATTTGTTCTATCGCGCCTATCTTATGTTGAAAGACTCAAAGCGTCAAGTGCGAGGCCTGAAAAAGCCGTATACTATCTGTATGCGGACAACGCTCAGCAATACATTGATTGTCACCGCCGTCTTCTTCCTGCTGACCGTCCTCGGGTATTCCAACCAGGCCTATATTTCGATCATGGCCCTGATGGGGCTGGGCTTTCCCCTGTTTTTTGCCTGGCAAACCGATTCCTGGCGTGAGATGGGATTTACCCGGCAGGAACTCCTCCCCGCCCTGGGCTGGGGACTGGCTGCCGGGCTGCTCAGCGCGCTGGTTGGGCTGTGGGCCGTAAACCGCTGGACTTTGGCCGAAAACTGGACGATGGAACTTCTCGTCGGCCTGCCGGTCTGGGCGCTGCTGGCGGTGCCGTTTCAGGAGTTTTTCTTCCGCGCCTACCTGCAAACCCGCCTCGTGCGCCTGCTCGGAAAAACAAGCGGCCTGCTCGTGGCGGTGATTGTTTTCACGCTCTGGCACTACTTGCTGCCCATCTTCGGGCCGGGCAGCGGCTCGACCTTCCCGATGAATACCTGGCAGGGGCTGGCCGGGACTCTCTTTGCCGCCATTGCCTACAGCGCGGTTTTCCAGCGCACCGGCAGCATTCTGGCTCCCTGGCTGGCGCATATCATCGCCGGGGTTGCCTTCCTGCTGGTCGGCGCAGCCAGCATGGTTCCATAAAACACAACGAATCTTATTTGTATTTTTGCAAAAGGAGCTGGAAAATGTCACCCAACGAAAATGAATATTTCTACCGCGTCTCAGCGATTAAAACCAAACAACCGGGAGTTGGCGCGCGCGGAATCAAAATGCCGATTGACATCCTGCTTGGGTTGCCGGACTATGCCACAAGCGGCCCGAATTTTCCTGAGGCAGCGTTTAACCTGGCCGGGGCGCTCTCGATTTTGTTGCGCAATCACGCTGAAATTGCCAGCAAAATGCTCGCGCCGCATGTTTGGGCGCCCGGCCTGGACAATCCTTCCCTGGCTGCTTTTGCCGAAAGCCCGGTCAATGACAGGTTTGAGCCGTTCATCTACGATACCAAACGCCTGCGGGTGGCGCAATTTCCCGGTCAGGCCAAGCAACCGGCAAAACGCAAGGATTACGAAATCGTTCATTTTTACGGAAAGGTCACTCCGCAGGGCGAGTTGCTGCTCGACGAACAGGGCCCAGAACTTTCGCTTGAATCTTTATCAAAAGCGCTGGAGGCCAGCCGCACCCGCCTGTTGATTTTTGACGCAATTGACCAGCAAAGTTTCGAGAACGCCGCATCACTTGCCGCCCTGGCCGAAAGCCTTGGGCTGGCCGTCTTGCGAGTCCATGCCCGCTCCAGCGTCGCCCACGATGAGTACCTGATGGACGTCTACGCCAACCTGGTGCACAACCGCCAGCTGGTTGAAATGACAACGCCAGGCTATTGGTATGAAAACGAATTGCAGATCGAGCTAACCTACCCCGAAGGCAGCGAAGACTGCCTTAACTTTAACCGTTGGATGGCAGCCCTTGAAAAGCGCCTGGTGCGGGCGGAGAACCGGGTTGAACGCATCAGCAAAATGGAAGAAAAAATCCAGCGCTATTCGCCTGTCTTGCATACAGCGCAGGCAAAACGCCTGTTCAGCGAAAACATCCGCGAGGCAATCGATAATTCAACAGATCGCCTGCGTGAAAGCCTGGACAAGATCCGCATGATTCGCCATACAACCTGGGATCATGAACGGGACGGGGCAGCTTTCCTGCCCGCCATGGCAGAAACTGCCCGCATGGTGGACCGCGCAACGCTTGAAGCCGCGTTCAGCCTGCCACAAGCAGGGGCCATCGAAGAAGAGATCCGCAACGCCCCGCGGGTGATCAATGCCAATTTCGCCGAAGAAAGCGGACGGGTTGTCCCGTTGGAGGAATCCCTGCAAGCCGGCGCGGAATACGATCTGCTGGTCGATATTGGGCCGCGCTGGAACCGCTTTCCGAGCCTGTTGGGCGAAAACGCCGAATTTCCCGAAGAAGCGATTGGCGAACTGGTCAGTGAAGAAGAAAAGCAGCAGGGCTGGTTTGATGTCGAGGCGGTTTTCGTCAGCGAACAATTCAGTCCAAACCTGGTCAGCGCCCGCATGCGGGTGCCCTTGCTGGCTGTCGGGCGCAGCATCCCGTATAAGGGTCAGGGCCAGGAGCTGGCAGACCGGCCCGGCCCGGTCCACTTGCGCGTCTCGGCCCCACAAACCGCGAAGAAGAAAACCCTGCGCGCGCATGGACGATTGTGCCTGTATTACGGGGCGCAGGTCATTCAATCCGCAGTGCTGGATATCGGCGTCCAGCGCGAAGCCGGGCAGGTTCAGGAGACACCCAACAGCGGGCTGGTCGACTATGTGCTGACTCCCGGGTTCCGCGCGGTGGAGGAGACAATCGCCACGCGCCGCTTGAGCGAAAGCGTGGAAGCTGTCCCGGTCAAAGTCGGGCTGATGCTCAACGATGACCTGTCCGGCAGTCACCGCCTGCTGCTCAAAATGCACGATGCCTCAACCGAAACCGCCTCCCTGCCCCCTGCCTGGAAGTCTTATGACGCCGGGATGATCCAATCGGTCCTTGAACGCGCCCGCAGCATCCTGGTCAACCCCGCCGGGCAAAGCCTGGCCAGCTACAACAGCGAAACCTTCCTGCTCGATAAGTTCAAAGATGACCTGACCGCGCTGGGGAAACTGGGCGCAGAGCTGTACAGCATTCTCCTGCAAGGCATCACCCCCGGCGGCAGCCTGTCGCCGCTGGCCTGGCGCAAAAAATTCCGCTCGGCGCTGCAACCCGGCGATGTCATCCAACTAGCGCGCGCCGGGTCGGTGCCTTCCGCGCACATCATCCCCTGGGCGCTGGTTTATGAAATCCCCATTGAGCCCGGTCACAGCCAAAAACCATTCAAAATTTGCCGTGTCGTCGATGAACAATGGGACAAAGATGCCGCGAACCGCAAGCCAGCCTATCGCCAGCAGGGTTTTGCGGCCTGCCCCTACGAGTACGAACACGAAACCAACGTCATCTGTCCGTTTGGTTTCTGGGGCTACAAATACACCCTGGAGCAGCCGCTCTCGGCCCTGCACAGCAAAGGTTGGGATATTGAACCTGCCAGACGCGTCCTGGCCGACATTCCGATCAAAATGGCCGTTGCGGCCACCGAAGATGTGCCGCGCCAAAGCCGCTATCAGGCCCATTTCGAGACCATCCGCCAGGCGGTCAGCGCAGAATACCTGCCTTCCGGCCTGGCCCGCGAGCGCGATGAATTCCGCGACAGCCTGCGCGCGCCCCAAATTGTCTACATCCTGTGTCATGGCGGCAAGGACGGCAAAGTCACAACCCTGAGTATCGGCCCAAGGGACAAAGACGCCAAACACACCATTACCCCAGACCTGCCGGGCAACTGGGGCGAACATGATTATATTGATCTGGAAAAATGGGAAGAAACCCGCCCGCTGGTTTTCATCAACGGCTGCTATACCACCGACCTGCTGCCCGAACTGACCCTTGATTTTGTCAGCGCCTTCCGCGACCTGATGGTGGGCGGCGTGATCGGGACAGAGATCGAAGTGACCGTGGAATTTGGCTACCAGGCTGCCGAACGATTCTTCGAACATCTCGGGCGCGGAGCGGGCGTCGGGCAGGCCATCCTGTCCATGCGCTGGGACCTGCTCAACCAGGGCAGTTTCATCGGGCTGGCCTACACCCCTTACGCCATGTCTGACATGCATCTGGAACGCAGTTTATCTGCGACACACAGCCCGGCAATCCCTGCCGCGGTCGTCTCAAGCGACCACTAACTAACGCGCCATCAGCCCTTCCAGCCTGGCTTTTACCCCCGGCCACTCGCTGTCGATGATGCTGTAATAAACCGAGTCGCGCCTGCGGCCATCCAAGAGCAGCATGTGATTGCGCAGGATTCCCTCGCGCTGCGCCCCAAGCCGCTCGATTCCGCGCATCGAACGCTCGTTGAGCCCATCGGTCTTGAACTGCACACGGATGCAGCCCAGCGTCTCGAACGCATGCCGCAGGAGCAGGTATTTGCACTCGGTATTGACCCCCGTGCGCTGGAACTCGGCCCCATACCATGTGCCGCCAATTTCTAGGCCGCGATGCGCCGGGCGGATATCCATATAGCGCGTCGCCCCGGCCACACGTCCGCTTGGCTTGTGGATGACGGCAAAGGGCAGGTCGGCGCCTCCTTCCTGACGGTGCAGGATGTCTCGCACCCAGGCCTCCATCGCCCCCGGCAGGCTGAGATTCCCGTAGAGCATATAGCGCCAAATGGCGGAATCGCTGCCAGCCTCGGCCAGGCCCTCGCTATGGACGAGGCTCAGCGGCTCGAGGCGCACCAGTTGACCTTCCAGCGTCACCGGCGAAATTTGAAATTCAGTCTTGTTGTTTTGCATATCGCACCGCCAATCGAATCAGGTTAATGACAACATCCCCAAAATTGTATCCGCAATCGGCCACTCTGGCGTACAATAAACTCATGAAATCAAACTTGTTCGACCAACCCACCCTCGACGTTTTTCTGGGGGTATGGGATTCTGTCATTTCGAAGGAGCCGCTTTGCGGCGACTGAGAAATCTTTTCAACTGTTTTAAGATTTCTCCCCAAAGAGCGGCTCGAAATGACAAACCAAATAAAAACATGATTACTTCCACCCAAAACCCCAAACTGAAACTTGTCCGCGCCCTGGCAGGCCGCCCCAAGGAACGCCGCGAAGCGGGCGCATTCCTGGCCGAAGGCGCGCGCCTGGTCGAGGAAGCCCTTTCGGCGGGTTGGCCCATCCGCTTTGCGCTCTACGCCCAGGGACTTTCCGACCGTTCGGCGCAAACAGTCGAGGCCCTGGCCCGCGCCGGGGTCGAAGCCGAATCGGTCGAAGCGGCCCTGTTCCACTCGGTCAGCGAGACCGAACACAGCCAGGGAATCCTGGCGGTGATGGAACTCTCCACCATCCCCGCCCCGCCCAGGCCGAGTTTTACCCTGCTCCTCGACCAAATCCGCGACCCTGGCAACCTCGGTACGCTGTTGCGCAGCGCCCAGGCGGCGGGAGTCGAGTCGGCCCTGATTCCGCCCGAGACGACCGACCCGTTTGCGCCCAAAGTGGTGCGGGCCGGCATGGGCGCGCACTTCCGCCTGCCCATCGAACGCCTGGGCTGGGACGAAATCCGCGCCCGGTTGGAGAAAACTCCTGTATACTTGGCAGAGACCGAGGACGCGGTCTCGTGCTGGCAGGCCGATTTTAGGTCCGCGCTGGCGCTTATCGTCGGCAGCGAGGCCGAAGGGGCCAGCCCCGAAGCCCGCCAACTTGCCACCCAAAATGTGATTGTCCCCATGCCCGGCGGGATGGAATCGTTAAATGCGGCAGTCGCCGGGTCGGTGTTGATGTTCGAGGTTGTGCGGCAGAGAAGTTTAAAATCTTAACGCAGAGACGCAAAGAGTTTAAGGCGCAGAGAGAAAAAACAACTCCGCGCAATCCGCGTCCCTAAAAAAACTCTGCAACTCCCCATCTCTGCGCCTTTGCGTTAAAAATTCATCCCGGAGCACTCTTATGAAAATCCGTTCGATTACCTATTTCTTCAATCCCGGCTGGCCGATCAGCGAAGAAAAAATGCAGGAGGCCGGGCGCTTCCTGTCCGAGGCCAAAAAGGCGTATGAAAACGAAGGCTACGAGGTGCAGACCACCCGCATCGCCAGTGTACCCTTCTCGGTCATCCTTGACGATGCGCTGATTGGCCTGACCATGCGCATGGCCCAGAAACTCTCGGCGGCCATCAAGACCCACGGAATCGACTATGCCGCCCTCGGCCCGGCCACGCCGGAGGTCTTCGAGAGTTACGAACTGATTCCCGATGCGCTGATGCTCTCGGAAAATGTCTTTTTCGCCGGGGAGATTGCCACCGCCCAAAAGGGAATTTCCCTGCCTGCCATCCGGGCCTGCTCCGAGGTTATCCTGCGCAACCGCGACCTGAAACCGGACGGTTTCGCCAACCTGCGCTTCACGGCGATTGCCAACGTCCCGGCGGGCGGGCCATTCTTCCCGGCGGCCTACCACGAAGGCGAGGGGACATCCTTTGCGCTGGCGCTCGAATCGGCGGATTTGGCGGTCGAAGCCTTCGAGAATGCCAAAGACATCGAAGAAGCCCGTAAAAATCTGGCGGCTTCGATCACCTCGCACGCAACCCGGCTGGCAAACGCCGCCAATGTGCTCAAATACCAGTTTTCGATTAAGTTCGGCGGCATGGATTTCTCTCTGGCGCCCTTCCCTGAAGAAGCCCGCTCGCTTGGTACAGCCTTCGAGCGCCTGGGCGTGCCGCGGGTCGGACTGCACGGCTCCCTGGCGGCGGCGGCTTTCATCACCGAAGCCATGGACAGGGCCGAATACCAGCGCGTCGGGTTCAACGGCCTGATGATGCCGGCCCTTGAAGACGCGACCTTTGCCAAACGCGCCGCCGAGGGCATCCTGACTGTCAAAGACCTGCTGATGTACTCGGCAGTCTGCGGAACGGGACTGGACACCGTCCCGCTGCCCGGCGACGTGACCGCCGAGCAGATTTCGGCCCTGCTGCTGGATATCGCCGCCCTGTCGCTGCGCCTGAACAAACCCCTGACCGCGCGCCTGATGCCAATTCCAGGCAAAAAGGCCGGAGACGAGGTCAAGTTCGACTTTGACTACTTTGCCCCCAGCCGCGTGCTGGCCCTCGAAAGCGAAGGCCTGACCGGTCTGTTCGCCTCGGATGAAACCTTTCATTTGAAAGCGCGGGGATAACCCCAGCATAAGTTACAGCAAAAAATGGTGAGCGAGGTTGTTTCGCTCACCATTTTTTGCTTATACCCGCCAGTATTCGCCTCCGCCGCCTTCGCGCTCGAGTAGTTTGCTGCCGACCAGTTCGCGGCGCAGGGTGGCGGTGTCGGGATGGAAACGCGCCAGGATGTCGTTGACTTCCTTCTCCGGGTAGCGGACGCCCGGCTCGAAGGACTGGACGATATAACGGAGGACAGCATCCAACTTCTTGCGCTGCGCGGGAATCGTCTTCAGCCGCCCATCCGGCGTCGAATAGCCCGCCAGCACCTTGCGGTCGTAGGCGTCCAAATCCACATCCTCGATGGAAGCAGCCGCCTGTTCGGACGAAAAGATCCGTTGGGTTGTCGCTTCGAGGGCCTGCTCGTTGAGATGGTAGACGCTGTAATAGCCCTCGGCCTTGGCCGAAACCAGCCCGGCTTTCGAGAGTTTGGACAGGTGATGCGAGACGGTCGAGGCTTTCAGGTTGAGCAGGGCGGCCAGTTCTTCGACGCTGTAGGGTTTTTGGGCCAGCAGCCCGATGATTTTCAGGCGGTTGGCGTCGGCCAGGGCCTTGAAGAGTTCGACCAGTTCGGCATTGTCGCTCATTTCGGCCGCCAGTACTGCGAACCGTCGCTTTTGCGCTCCAGCATGCCGCGGTCAATCAGGTCGCGGCGCAGGCCGGCAACATCTTCGTTATAGCGGCGCAGGATGGTGTTGACCTCCTTTTCGGTGTAGATGACGCCTGTACTGAAGAATTGCAGCAGGTAGTCGAGGATGACCTGCAACTTGGGGGCCTGGTTGATGGGCAGTTCGCGGATGCTGCCGTCGGCGTTGAGATAAGCCTTGAGCACCTTGCGCGATTTTTCGTCGAGGTCGGGGGAAGGCTCGTAGGCCTTCCTTTGGCCTTCGAACTGCTGGCGGGCCAGGTTTTCGAGGCTGTCTTCGGCCAGTTCGTAAAGCGCGTCCTGCCTGTTGTCGGCGGGCCGGGAGCGGACTGCGCCGATGTGTTCGAGGTAGGCGAGGTGGTTCATTGCGTCTCGAAAGGGGATGTTTAGCGCCTCGGCGACCTGCTTGATGCTGGCGGGGGCCTTGGTCAGTACACCAACCACGCGCAAGCGGTCGGCATGGCCGAGGGCTTTGACAAATTCGAGCATTTGATTTTGTTCCATAACTAACCTGCTTTCGTCTAACTAATTCGATAACTATCGAATTGATTTTATGCGATTCGCATAATTTGTCAAGAGGAAATGCCGGCTTCGCCAGGAATCAAAATCAGAAAGTAGCGACTCGGCCAGTGGGGCACTCTCTTGTGAGCCGCTCAACAAGGTTGTCATTTCGGCCGAAGGGAGAAATCTTGCTCATGGAAGGGAAAGATTTCTCAGTCGCTGGAAAACGCTCCTTCGAAATGACAGGTGTGGTTGAGAAATTACCCGGCAACAAAGAGAAAAATTCGTGATAATTGGTGTAATTCGTGTCCAGGCCCCTGCTCTTTAGAAATCCCTGATTAATTTGACGGAGATTGCCCGATTTGACGACAAGCATGGGTATAATGTCGCTAAGACTCCCAAACCCGAGGTGAATCATGAATACAGCCCATGCTTATTTTGAGGGGAAGATTGTGCCGTTTGGCGATGCCAAAGTCAGCATTGCCACCCACGGCCTGAACTATGGCACTGCCGCGTTTGGCGGCCTGCGCGGATACTGGAACGAGAGCCAGAAAAAGTTGTTCGTCTTTCGTCCGCTCGACCACTTCAAGCGCTTCCTGCACTCTTCCAAAATGCTGTGTATGGAACTGCCGCACACCCCCGAAAGCCTGACCCAGGTGACACTCGACCTGCTGCGCGCCGACAACTGGCAACAGGATGTCTACATCCGCCCCTTGTGCTACAAAGCCGACGCCGGAATTGGCGTGCGCCTGCACGACCTGCGCGACGAAGTCAGCATTTTTGCGATTCCGTTTGGGGCTTATGGCAAAAACGAAGATGGCGCGCATGTCACCGTTTCCTCCTGGCGGCGAATTGACGACAACGTCATCCCTGCGCGTGGGAAAATCAGCGGCGCATACGCCAACTCGGCCCTGATCAAGACCGATGCCATCCGCTCCGGGTTCGACGAGGCCCTGGTGCTCGACAACAACGGTCACATCTCTGAAGGCACAGCCATGAACGTTTTTATGGTGCGCGATGGTGTGCTGATTACCCCGCCCGTTACCGACAACATTCTTGAAGGTATCACTCGCCGCACCGTACTCGAACTGGCGCGCAACGAGCTCAAAATTCCGGTTATCGAACGCTCCATCGACCGCACCGAAACCTATGTTTGCGACGAACTGTTTATGACCGGCACGGCAGCCCAGGTAACAGTCGTCACAAAAGTCGATCACCGCCAGGTCGGCAGCGGCCAGCCCGGCGAAATCACCACGAAATTGCGCAAACTCTTTGATGATGTCGTGCATGGCCGGGTCGAGAAGTACGCGCATTGGAATGTTGGTGTGTAACTATTGCGCCGTATTGCCCCCATCGACCAGCAGCAAATGCCCGGTCACGAACGAAGAATCATCCGAAGCCAGGAACAGCACCGCCCGCGCAATCTCCTCGGGCTGGCCGAAACGTCCCAGCGGGATATACGCCGCCGACTCGCGCATGGCCTCCTCCAGCGTCACCGGGTCTGAGTCTTCAAAGTAGCCCTTTTCCAGCCAGCGCTCTACAAACGTATCGCCGGGGCAAACCGCATTCACCCGAATCTTCTCCAGGGCATGGTCGAGCGCCATGCTCTTGGTCATTAAAGCCACCGCGCCCTTGCTGGTCGCATACGGCAACGCGCCCTTGCCGCCCACCACCGCCCAATCGGACGCGTTGTTGACAATTGCCCCGCCGCCTGCCGCCCGCATGTGCGGGATGACCAACCGACACATACGCCAGACCGCGGTCACGTTCAGCGCCATCGTTTGCGCCCAATCCTCCTCGGTGGTCGTTTCAGCGGTGCCTTTGGTGACGATTCCGGCATTATTGAACAAAATATCGATTTGTCCAAACGCCCCCAAACCTGCCTCGACCACAGCGGCGCAATCCTCGGCCCGGGTGTGGTCGGCTTCGACGAATAGGGCATTGACTCCCCTGCGCCTGCATTCCGCCTCGATACTTTGACCCAGTTCCAGGCGGCGTCCCGTCAAGACCAGCCCCGCGCCTTCCTCCGCAAAAAGGAGCGCGGTTGCCCGCCCGATGCCGCTCGTCGCCCCGGTAATGATTGCTGTTTTGCCGTTTAATCTTCCCATCGATTCCTCGCTATCCCGGCACAAAGCGCACCGTATCGCCTGGCGCGAACAGGAAAGGCGACTCGCGCTGCGGGTCGTACAACTTTAAATCGGTGCGCCCGATCAATCGCCAACCGCCGGGGCTGTCCTGCGGATAAATTCCCGTCTGCCCGCCCGCAATCGCCACCGACCCGGCCGGGACATGGGTGCGCGGCGTTTTGAGGCGCGGCACATGCAAGGCTTCAGGCAACTTGCCCAGGTACGGAAAGCCCGGCATGAATCCCATCATGTAAACCGTATAGTCGTTTTCGCTGTGCAGGCGTATGACCTCGTCCACGCTCAGGCCGCAGTGCTGCGCGACGAAAGGCAGGTCTGGCCCGTCGTAAATCACCGGCACCTCGACCCTGCGCGGCGGACGGGGGCGGGTATCCCCTTCAACGTTCAGGTGGGCTGCCAGCCACTCCGTTATTTCGGCGTGGGTGCGCGTGAGCGGGTCATAATGCACCACCAGCGAAGCATAGCCAGGTACAGTTTCAATCACGCCCTCCAGCGGATTTTGCGCCAGCCGCGCCGCCAGGGCATGCACCTTGCGGTTGGTTTCAAGGTCAATCGCCTCGCCAAAAGTAACCAGGATGGAAGAATCGGTAAGCGCAAACATTTTTTGTGGTTGGTATAATTTTGATTGATTGGACAAGTTGCAATGTTAAACCCGACGGTTTGGTTCAAGGATAAGGCTCGTTTTCTCGCCGCGGCGCTTTTGGTGCTGGGGCTGTTTGTTTATGCCTGCCTGTCCCTGTATTACGCCCATCACATGACCGTTATCTTTGACGAAGGCTCCTATTTGCTGAAAGGAAAATGGTTTCTCGATGGAACCTATCGTTTCTACGACCCACAAGGGCCGATAGCCAACAAAATGCCGCTTTCGTTTTGGGCGCCGGGCCTTTCGCAGGTTCTTTTTGGCGAGGGCATTCGTTCTGGTCGCTATTTCAGCGTTTTTCAAAGTATCTTGATTTTAGCCGCTTTGTGGCTGACCGCAAGAAGGTTTTCCGCCTCCCCCTGGGTTGGCGTGGCCCTGGTCTGGGCCTGTGTCCTCAACCAGAATTGGATAATGTATTATGCCCGCCCGATGAGCCAGGTGACAACAGCCCTGTTCGTAGTTTGGAGTCTGTACTTCCTGTTGGGTCGGGAGCGAAAAAGCGGGGAAGTTATTACCGGGTTTATTTTCGCGGTTTGCGTCGTCCTGACCCGTCAAAACATGCTTCCCTTTTTGGCCCTGGCTTTCCTGTATGCCTTCTGGGAACACGGCTGGAAGAAGGGCGGGATGGCTGCCGTGGCGGGCGGGCTGGTGTTCCTGTTGGTTCATATCTACTACTGGCCCGATATTTATCAGACCATTTGGTATTCCACCCTGCCGGGTTTCATGACCGGCGCGCTGATAAGCCAGGGCCTGCTCGAGCCTCTTGCCCGCATGGACGGAATCCCTGCATTTCAACCGCAACATACGCCCCTGGCGGTTATCCGGGAGATGTTTGGCGGGATTCGTTATTCCTTGCTGCCGGTCTGGCTGATGCTGGTTGGTTTTGTTGCATATCCTTTTCGGCGTTTTTTTTCGCACCCGCACTTCAAACCCTTTGTTTTCCTGCTATCGTCTTACCTGGCAATGATTTTGCTGCACGCCTGGGCTGTTATTTCATGGGACACAATTTTATATAGTTTTCCCGGTTATTTTGCCTTTTTCAATCCGATAGGATTGTTGCTTTTACCGTTTCTCTACAAGGCGCTGCCGAAAAATATTTCAAAGTTAAGGGGATTGTTGGTTGGCCTGCTGGTTTTGGTTATTCCTGCCGGGATTGGCCTGCATCACTATCGTCCGCTTTCGACTTTCCTGCTCAACCTGTCTGTGCCGCGCATGCGCGATTTGCGCTTCGAGCCGGGAAGTGTCGAGTTGTGGCGGGTCATCGCCAACAGGTTTGGGATTGGGTACTTTGAGCAGGAACCCTGGGTAACAGCCCTGGCCGGTTTGCTGGTTGGGTTGCTCATCCTGGCCGTTGCTTTCGCGCTATGGTTCTTTCGGGGCAGGCCGCAAGCATCTTATGCTTTCACCCTGCTTGTTCTGGTTGGCCTGCTGGCTTTTGCCTTGTCGCCGACAACAATTCTTTCAGGGCGCGGCGCGGTGTTTTTGTGTGAAACCGACAGCATCCAATCGTATGAGCAGGTCGGCGAATCCCTGCGGGAAATCATCCCCGACGGCTCGCTGGTGTACTGGGGCGTACATACCCGGCCCTCACTCGCCATCCTGCTCTATTTGCCAGAGGTCAGGACTTTCCCGTCCCAACTGAACGGCGATTATTATTTTCGCAAGGGAGGTTCGACAGACCTTGCTTTGTCCTTAAACTATTGGAACGAAGAACTGGCCGAACGCTGGCTCTTCGAAGCGGACTACCTGCTCCTAAACGACAAAGACTTTGCCCCCTGGGCAGGCTTTGTTTATGAGACCCATGCCGAACAATTTGAGTACCTCGAAACAACACAGCCTTTGTTTGCCTGCGACAACCAATCCGTTTTGCATGTTTACAGGGTGGTCAAATAGGGTGGCTGGTCAGCGCTCAAAAATGCTGATACTTTCGATGTGATAGGTTTGGGGGAACAGGTCGAAAGGTGTGACCTGCTTCAGTCGGTAGCCTCCGGCAATCAACCGGGCGGCATCGCGCGCCAGGGTGGACGGATCGCACGAGACATAGGCAATCGTTTCAGGTTTATGAACCAGGAGCGCGTTAATCACGGCCTTATCGAGCCCGGCGCGCGGCGGGTCGAGAATGACCATATCGGCATAGTCTTTCAGGTACGGCAAAATGTCTTCGACTGGCGATTCGTAGAGTTCCACGTTGTCGAATTCGTCTAGGTTGACGGCAAAGTCTTCACAGGAGGCGGGCGAGACTTCTATGCCAATGACTTTTTTAACGCGGGGAGCAAAGAAGGCGCTGAACAGGCCGACTCCGCAGTAGATATCCAGCAGGGTCGAGGTGGGGGAGGCGGGCAGGGCTTCGAGCAGGTGTTCGACCATTTTGGCGGCCATGGGGGTGTTGACCTGGAAAAACGAGGCCGCCGAGACTTTGAAGGGCCGCCCCAGCACTTCGATGACGATGTAATCGTCCCCGGCCATGATGACCGGGTCGTCTTCGACCAGGTGAACGACGGAAACATCGCTTTCGAGCTCCATTTCGGGGGCTTCGGGGGTGTCCGATTCAAGGATGAGCATCAAATCGTCGCCGGCGCGCAGCGAGACGCGTTGCAGGGAAGTTCCCGGCTCGAATTCGAGGGTCGGCCAAAGGGCGTTGAGCGCAGCTTCGGGCAGGTGACATTCTTTAATCGGTAGCACGCTGAGGGTGTCGGCGTTGCGCCGCGCGGGGTCGGCCTGGGCGGCGATAAAACCGAGGTTCGCGTTTTCATCCAGATGAAATTGGATGTGGTTGCGGTAGTTCCATTCGTTTGGCGAGGGGACGATTTCGCGCACGGACGGGTTGGCGATTTTGCCGATGCGGGTCAGTTGGTCGCGCAAAACTTCGGTTTTTACACGCAGTTGGGCCGGGTAAGGCAGGTGTTGCAGGTGGCATCCGCCGCAGGCCGTGAAGTGCGGGCATTTTGGGGCGATGCGCTCGGGCGAGGCTTTGACCACCTCGACCAGTTCGGCCCGGGCGAAGTTTTTGCGCTCTTCGACGATGCGGGCGCGGACGATTTCGCCGGGCAGGGCAAAGGGGACGAAGACGGCGCGGCCATCGTGCCTGCCAATGGCTTCGCCGCCATAGACCAGGGTGGTCAGGCTGAGTTGGACGATTTTTTCGGTCATGTTGTCCTTTTTAACGCCAAGACGCCAGGTTTTTTGTTTTCCTGGCGTCCTGGCGTTTTTTTGGTTTGTCCGGGTTTAGCGCAGGAAGAACGAGAGCGCAACCAGGATGGCCATAAACGTCCCGGCCAGGATGCCGATGCGTTTCAGGTCTTTCTTGACCGGGCCGTAGTCGGGGTTGAAGTCGGTCGCGGCGGTGCTTTTGAAGGTGGTTTTCTTTGGCATAAACTTGCTCCTAGGGGGTTTGTAACGCAGCAGAGACAACAATTCGCTGGTTATCTATCAGGTAAGGATAACACGAGATGAGTGTTATCGACGGGTTGGGGGTCGGGGCCATGACCTCGACGCGGGTCGGTTCGACAACCTGGGTGCCGGTGATGACGTAGGTATACTGGCGCTGGTTGGTGTAGACGATGACGACATCGCCGGGCTGGAGCCGGTCGAGTTCGCGGAAGATTTCTCCGAAAATGTCGTTGTGCGCCGAGAGGACCAGGTTGCCGTTCTCACCCGGGTTTGGGCTGCCGATATGTTGGCCGACTCCCTTTTTAAGTTGTTCCCAGCCGTCGCCCTGGACGATGGGCGCGTCGACCCCGATGGCCGGGATTTGGATGCGGATGGCCTGGGCCGGGCTGGCGGTTGGGATGGGAATGTTGGCGATGGTCTGAACGAGCGGGCGCAGGTGTTCAGGAATTTCGGCTTCGTTGGGTTGCGCGCCGCCTTCGGCGTTGGGCGGGGTGTGCCCGGACGGCAGGACGACGGCGGTAATCAGCGCGGTCGGCTCAGGGCTTGGCTGCTGCATGGAGGCGGCCACTTCATCGTTGAGGGTGCGCATCATGGTGAAAAAGGCCAGTCCGATGCCAACCAGGCCGACAACCGCCAGCACTTCGACAGTCAGCAACAGCCTGTCCATCCAGACCCGGCGCTGGCTCCTGGGAGCCGGTTGAGGCCGGGAGCCGTCTTCGGGGGTTTCGACGACCCGGCCAGGGTCGAGGATGTCGTCTTCGGCATCCTCGCGGGTTTCAACAGCCAGGGAAATGACCCGGCCGGTGCGTTTGAAATGTTCGAGACGGTCGTGACGGGTGACGCGGCGCTTGTCGAGCAATAATCGGCGCAGTTCCTCTACCGATAAATCTTCAGGCCGTTTTTCAATCATAGCAAAAGATTATACCCCAAGGGGCTTGGTTTTTTCGTTTGTCGGGTTATAATAGAAATAATGTTCCGCGTGGGTCGAGTGACCCTGTCTGCGGAGTTCAATTTCCGAAGGAGGAAACCATGGCTTTTAGTTTTAAAAATTCCAAAGGTGTAACGTACTTCCTGCATTCCAAGGCCACCCTGCTCAAGAGTGGCAAAACCCAGACCCTGTACTTCTTCGCAAAAGAAGAGAAGCAAGGGACCCTGGATGCTGTCCCTGCCGGCTACAAGGTTGCTGAGACCGTCAACGGTCTGCCGGTTCTGAAGAAAGCGTAAGCTTATTTGTAAGGTAAAAGAGCCGGTTTTTCTGAAACCGGCTCTTTCCTTGTATTTTTATGTTACCCTTGATATAATATCGCCCTGCTACGGGCGGGTAGCTCAGTTGGTTAGAGCATTGCGTTGACATCGCAAAGGTCGTAGGTTCGAGTCCTATTCCGCCCACTTTCAGAGACCAGTATCCAGTGGTCAGTAATCAATAGATAGTTTGAAATGCGAAGACCGGGACGAGTAGACGGATTTCCGCTGACAGGGAGGGCAAGGCCATAGATTGAGAGCCTGCCCCAGCCAGAACCGCCGAAAACCACCCGCGAGCATGGAACAGAAAGTAGAGGCGAAGCACGCTTCGCCTATGCGAGTAAGTGAAACGGTTGGCTTCGTTATCAGCCTATGAGATATCCTTCAGCCTTGGTCTCGATATACCGGAAAACAACCGGTTACTCGACCAGCGGCTTGGGTAAATCGGGTGGAACCGCGTGAAGCGTAATTTGCTCTCGCCCCGTGTGGGCGAGAGTTTTTTTATTTGGACGGAAGACCGGAGACAGTCGACCAGGTTTATGGTCAACGGTCTATGGTCCACCGTCCCCAAAGGAGGCACGAATGTCTGAACGTTATGAAGAGTCACAACTGTATAAAATTCGCCACTCGGCTGCGCATGTCATGGCGCAGGCTGTCTTGGAGTTCTACCCGGAGGCCAAATACACCATCGGCCCGCCGGTGGAAAACGGCTTTTACTACGATTTCGAACTACCCGCGCCGATTGTCGCCGAGGACCTGGAAAAAATCGAAAAGCGAATGCGCCAGATTGTCTCAGGCGGGCACGTTTTCGAGAAAAAAGTCTTGTCGGCAGATGAAGCCCGTGAGATTTTCAAAGACCAGCCCTACAAGCTGGAACTCATCGAAGGCCTCGAAAAAGGCGGCCTGGACGAGTACGGCAACCCATTGGATGTCAAGCCGGAGATTTCCATCTACCAGCACGACACCTTCACGGACCTGTGCCGCGGGCCGCATGTAGAGAATACGCGCCAGATTAATCCATCCGCCGTCAAGTTGATGTCGATTGCCGGGGCCTACTGGCGCGGCGACGAGAACAACAAGATGCTGACGCGCATCTACGGCACGGCCTGGCAGAAGCCGGACGAACTCAAGCAGTACCTGCAAATGCTCGAAGAAGCCAAGAAGCGCGACCACCGCAAACTGGGCAAAGACCTGGATATCTTCATCTACGATGACGAGGTTGGCCCCGGCTTGCCGCTCTGGTTGCCGAACGGTGGCGTTTTAATTGACGAGTTGGAGAAACTTGCCCACGAGATGGAAGACCAGGCCGGTTACAGCCGGGTGCGCACCCCGCACCTGACCAAGGAAGACCTGTTCATCCGCTCGGGCCACCTGCCGTATTACGCCGAGAGCATGTACCCGCCGATGGAGTTGGAAGGCGTGAGGTATTATGTCAAGCCGATGAACTGCCCGATGCACCACAAAATCTTTGGCGCGAGGCCGCGCTCGTACCGCGACCTGCCCATCCGCCTGGCGGAGTATGGGACGTGTTACCGCTACGAGAAATCGGGCGAATTGTTCGGCCTGATGCGTGTACGCTCGATGCAGATGAACGATGCCCACATCTACTGCTCTGAGGAGCAGTTCGAGAGCGAGTTCATGGGCGTTATCGACCTGTACAAAAAATACTTCGACCTGTTCGGCATCGACAAGTTTGTCATGCGCCTGTCGCTGCATGGAAAAGCCGGGTTGGGTAAGAAATTTGTCGATAACGAACGTCTGTGGCTCAAGACCGAGGACATGGTGCGCCGTGCCATGCTGAACGGCGGCGTGCCTTTCGTTGAGGTGCAGAACGAGGCTGCCTTCTACGGCCCCAAAATCGACGTCCAGATTTGGAGCGCCATCGGACGCGAGTTTACGCTGGCGACCAACCAGGTCGATTTTGCCGTGCCGGAACGCTTCGACCTGAAGTTTGTCAACAACGAAGGTCAGGATGAGATTCCGCTCTGCATCCACCGCGCGCCGCTCAGCACGCACGAGCGCATGATTGGTTTCCTGATTGAGCACTACGCCGGGGCTTTCCCGGTCTGGCTGGCGCCCGAGCAGGTGCGCGTCATCCCGATTACGGATGGGCAGAACGAGTACGCCGCCGGGATTGCGGCACAACTCAAGGCGCAAGGCGTGCGCGTCAGCGCAGACCTGGGCACGGAGCGCATGAACGCCAAAATCCGCCAGGCTCAGTTGATGAAAGTGCCGTACATGGTCGTCATCGGCGCGAACGAAGCCGAAGCCGGCGTGGTCTCCCTGCGGATGCGCGACGGTGCGCAGTTGAACAACATTCCGTTGGCTGAGTTTGCCGAGCGGGTAAAAGACCGCATCAGCCGCCGGGCGAGTGAACTGTAAAAGTAACCCGAATCAAAAAGCCCCCGCGCCGTTATCGGCGCGGGGGCTGATGGTGAAGACTAATCCGGTTCGCAGAAACTGATGCCCAGGTCTTTGGCAGTTTGGATGATGTCGCTGTCGACCGGCACGGACTTCATTTTTCCGTGCGCCTCGGTAATCGGGACAAATTTCATCTGCTGGCCGTCGAGGGCGACCATGACGTTGGAAAGTCCCTGCTCCAGCGCGCGCACGGCGGCGGCGCCAAAACGCAGGGCAATGATGCGGTCGAAGGCGGTCGGGGTGCCGCCGCGCAGCAAGTGGCCGAGTACCACCACGCGGGTCTCTTTTCCGGTCAATTCCTGAATTTCAGCGGCCACTTTTTCGCCAATGCCGCCCAGTCGTTCGGCGCGCCCGGCTTCCTTGTCGATGACCGAGGAACGGCCGCCAATGGGTTTGGCCCCTTCGGCCACCACGACGATTGTGAAATAGCGGCCCGACTGTTCGCGCTCCAAGACTTTTTCAGATACTTTGCGCAAATCGTACGGAATTTCGGGAATCAGGATGATGTCTGCCGAACCGGCGATTCCCGATTCGAGCGCAATCCAGCCTGCGTAACGGCCCATCACTTCGACGACCATCACCCGTCCGTGCGAGGCGGCGGTCGAGTGCAGACGGTCGATTCCTTCCGCCGCAAACGCCACCGCGCTGTCGAACCCGAAGGTGACGTCGGTTTTGTCGAGGTCGTTGTCAATCGTCTTGGGAACAGCAATCACGCGCAGCCCCTTCTTGGCGAGCACATTGCCGATTTCAAGCGAGCCGTCGCCGCCAACCGTAATCAGTGCGTCGATGCCGTGCAGGGCAAAGGCGCGCACAATTTCGTCGGTGCGGTCGACTTCTTCTTTCGAGCCGTCAGGCAGGATAATCGGGTAGCGCATCGGGTTGTTGCGGTTGCTGGTGCCGATGATGGTTCCGCCCCGGTGGGTGATGCCGCGCACGCGGTCGCGGGTCAGGCGGATAATGCCGCCTTCGGGGTATTGTTCAGGGGTCAACATGCCGTGAAAACCATCGCGGATGCCGTACATCTCCCAGCCGCGTTTCAGGCCAGAAAGCACGGCAGCGCGGATAACCGCATTCAGGCCGGGAGCGTCGCCGCCGCCGGTGCTGATGGCAACGCGTCTAATGGGGCGTAGTTCTTCTTTCATTCTTTAATCTCCATAATAAGTTCAAAAAATCACGCAGCATTATAACCGCTTTGTGCAATGGCTGGTAAAATCAACCGGCGGTTCTTTCGGAATTCCTGTGATAAGTCCCCGCATTTTGGGGTATGAGCGCGCGTACGTGCGCTCATACCCCAAAATGCGGCCTTCTTCAGGGCAAATATCAAAGAACTCAATTGGTTCAAATCCCTGTAAAAGGTTGTGTTATGTCAAACTGGCTCGAAGTATCCCTGACTGTCAACGGCGAACTGGCCGAGGCCGTGGCCGACGTGCTGGCGCGTTTTGCGCCCAACGGTGTGATGACCGAACAGGCGGTCAATTTTTTGGACGACGAAGACGAAGGCACGCCGGTCGGCGATATTACCGTGCGCGCCTACCTGGCGGCCGATGAAACCCTCGAGGAAACCCGCCAAAAACTGGAAGAATCGCTCTACTACCTGGGCATGATCCAACCCTTACCTGCTCCCGTTTTCAAGCCGATTGCCGACCAAAACTGGATGGAGGCCTGGAAGGTCCGTTACAAGCCGATTTTGATTGGCCGCAAACTGGTCATTGTGCCAGCCTGGATGCAATCGCCCGACCCGCAGCGTGTTTCCATAAAAATCGACCCCGGCATGGCCTTTGGCACGGGAACCCACCCCACGACCCAGTTGTGCCTGGAATTCCTTGAAGAATCGCTGCCCGAAAACTGTCCGCTGGTGCTGGATGTTGGCTGTGGCTCAGGGATTTTAGCGATTGCCGCGCTCAAACTGGGGGCGCAATTTGCCCTCGGGGTCGATATCGACGAGGCTTCGATTACCAACAGCCTGGAAAATGCCCAAAATAACGGCGTAGACAGCGCGGCGTTTCGGGTGGAACTGGGCTCGGTGGATGAAATTCGCGCGGGGGCGTTTGGGGCCAAATCTGCGCCGCTGGTGCTGGCAAATATCCTCGGCCCGGTGCTTATCCGCCTGTTCGAGGCCGGGCTGGCCGACATCGTTGCGCCAGGCGGGACGCTTATCCTGTCCGGAATCCTTGAACACCTGGCCGACGATGTGGCTGCTGCGGCTGGCAAACACGGTATGGCGCTTACGGCAACAAAACAGATGGGGGATTGGGTTGCCCTACAGGTTGTGAAACTGGCTCAGTGATTCGGGTCAGGTGGGCGGCGATGGCCGCAGGCAGGGCTGTAAAAAAAATGAGTGTCAACACCTGGCTTGCGGGCCAGGTGTATTCGTAATAGAGCAGGGGGAAAGGCCGAAACGCCAGGCTGGTATGCGCCCACCAGGTCGCCGCCAGGGCCAGTATCATTCCCACGGCCGAAATGAGCATTTTGAGCGGGCGCTGGCGGAACAGGCTGGAAAGCGCAAAGCCAAACGTTATTAGCAGACAGCCCGCCAGCAGCGGGGCCAGTTGGGCAAGCCCCTGGTTTAGAATTTCATAGCGTTTGAGCAGCAGGGTATGGTAGAGCAGGAAGACGCTGCCCAGCGGCAGGCTGCCGAGCAGAATTGCCCAGGTTGTGCGGTGGCGGCGCGGCCATTGCGGGAAGCGTTCGACAACGATGCGAATCAGGGCGATGGCGAGGAGAAACCCGGCCCCGAGAAACAGGCCGTGCTGTATGGCAGTCAGGATGCGGGCGGAGTCGAGAAAGTCGGCCAGGCGGTAAACGTTATAAGTGTAGATGCCGAAGCCGAGCGCTGGGCCGAGCAGTGATAGCACAGACATCAGGGCCAGCTGGTTGGGACGCGCAAAGGCCTGGGCAAGAATCCACTCGCCGAGGGCCTCGAACCGCACAAGGCCGGGGATGGAGACGGGCAGGCTGCCCGCGACTTGCAGGGCTGCCAGCAGGGCCGGCAGCCGTCTGGATGGCGAGGCGGTTTTGAAGATGGTGCGCAGGGCCTGTTCGGAGCGCAGGTAACCTGCAAGTTTAGCGGCTTCATCCCCGACATCTGAATCTTCGAGGGCCTGGTAGGCCAGCAGGCTGTCCATTTGGTGCGATATGGCAACCGGCGCCCATTTGGGGGCAAGGGGCAAAATAGCCATCAATAATTTCAGCAGGCTGTGGCGTATCCGCCGGTCCTGGATAACGCCCATCCCTTTGACAAGGTTGTGGATAATCTCGTCCTGGGTCGAGAACTTTTGGGCGCGCAGTTCCCTGTCCGCAACCAGCAGCAGGGCCGTGCGCTGGCAGAGCGCCTCCTGCCCGCTTTGCAGCAGGGATTGGGCGACTGCCAGTCGGTCATCAAGGGCCGGGATGCGCCGCCACCAGGCGTCTTCTTTATAGCCGTAACTGATGGCTGTGTGCAGCATAAAGCAGGCGTCGGCGCTGCTGGGCTGTTCCAGTTGCGGGCTGGCTTCGACAATTGCAAAGGAGGTCAGGCTGAGCGGCACAGTGGCCGCCGGGGATTGCCAGTCTTTGGCAACCCGTTTGTAAATTTCAACTGCGTTCAGGTTTTGGATGGCTTTCTCGTCCCAGTTTTCAGCCGAGGCAATTTCGATGGGCAGCATGTCGAAGGCCTGGTATAGCAGGTGCATGGCCTTGCCCGCCGATTCGGGTCGGGCTTCGGGCAGGGTGGCGGTCACCTGGCGCAGGACGGCGCACAGGCCTTCCGGCAGGTCGGGGACGGCCTCGCGCGGGTCTGGCATCTCTTCCTTGCTTTGGAGCTGCTCGACGCCCATCACTTTTTCGCCTCGCCAGGGCAATTGCCCGGCCAGCAGTTCATAGACCAGGATGCCGAAACTATAGATGTCTGACTGCAATGTGGCTTCAGACATGGTGTGTTGTTCGGGCGAGGCGTAGTAGGGTGTGCCGCGGCCGGTGTGCATGACCTGGGTCTGGCTGGAAATGACCCGCGCCAGCCCAAAATCGGACAGGTAGATGTTGTGCTGCAAATCGAGCAGGATGTTGGATGGTTTCAGGTCGCGGTGGATGACCGCCCTTTCGTGCAGGTAGTCGAGCGCGGAAGCGATTTTGGCCGCATAACCGAGCGCTTTTTCAGGCTTGAGCGCGCCCCTGTTGACGATGTCTTCGAGCGAGCCGCCGGGGATGTAGGGCGAGACGAGGAAACGCACCTGTGATGAAGTGCCAAAATCGACCATCGGCAGGACGTAAGGATGGCGCAATTCCATCAACTGGCCGATGTGCTTTTGCAGGCTGACATCCTCGACCGATTTTTTCTCGTCGGCTTCGGGGGTTTCTGAGAATTTAATGGCCACCACTTCGTTGCGTTTTGAATCAAAAGCAGACCAGACACAGCCCTGGCCGCCCTCGCCGATTTGCTCGAGCAAGCGATAGTGCTTGAATTCCAGTCCGCTATGGATTTCGTTGATGCGCCTGAAGGGGAAGGTTGTCATTAGAATGAGAAACTATGGAAGTGTTCCTGATTGATATGCAGAGCAATTGTTAAAGGCGGCTGTCAAGTTATAGTTACCGTTGAACAGTGTCAAGGCAAAAGTCAGTCTTAGCGTTGCTGAATCCCCATTGGCAATTTGGCGGTCTGCGATATCCTCGGTAAATGTAAACACACTTGGGGTGTTATTTTCATTTCCTGCCCAGATGGAAACGCTATCAAGGGAAATATCCTGTATTCTTTGATTTGCTGGTTCGTCAATCCAGTTGACAGTCAGGGAATTAAGCGTAATCGTTGCTCCAGTATTGTTTGTGATATTTACGCTTAATTGTGTCCCTGAAAAACTAATAGCGCTAACAGTTCCGCAAGCCGGAAGAGAGGTTGGTGTATGGGTTGGCGTGTTTATCGGAGTATTGGTAGGCGTAAAGGTCGGCGTAAAAGTAGTCGTAAACGTTGGGGTGAAAGTAGGCGTAAACGTTGGTGTAAAGGTCGGGGTAAAGGTGGGCGTAGGGGTAAAAGTGCGCGTGAAAGTGGGGGTAAAGGTTGGGGTATTGGTCAATGTGCCGGTAGGCGTTTGTGTAAAAGTCGGGGTAAAAGTTCTTGTGAAGGTGGGTGTGAAGGTGCGGCTGGGCGTATTTGTGGAAGGAGGATTGGTCGGTTTTTTTGTCGCTGTGAAGGTCGGCAAAAATATTTGCTGTGTGCTGGTTGGGAAGGGCAGCAGGGTCGCGCTGGCGAACGGCGTCAGGCTGGCGGAGGTCAGCGCGGATGGGCTGGGTGCCAGCGTGGCCGGCGATGCGCTCGTTGGACGAAGTTCAGAAACCAGGGTTGCTTCCACATCCGCCGCAGGAATGGTCGCAATCGGCTCCAGGTCGCAATTCTGTCCGGTCATGGTGCAGGACAGGGCCAGTTCCTCCTCTGAAAGCGGAACCGGCGCGGAGGGCGGACCAACCGATTCTGTCCCGTTCTCGCCGCCCAGTGGAATGGACACCTGCTCCCCGGCCCCAAAGGTTTGCGTTTCCCCGTTGGCAGTCACCTGGGCCGAGCCGCTGTACAGGCTGATGTTCATTTCGCCGCCCTGTTGGGCGGTAATGCTGGCGCTGCCCATCAGAACCAGTTCAGAGCCATTGATGTTGAACCTGGCCCCAACGCCTTCAGGCATGGTTATCATCAGGCCGTCGAAAGGCACAGCGTCACAGACAACCTGGCCGGCATTGCTGAAAAAGTAAAAGGTTTGCAGGCCGGGGCCGTCTTTGTCGAGGGTGGTATTGCCGAAGACCAGCATGGTAACGTTCTGGCCGGGCAGTGAGTGCGGCAGGTTGGCAGTGACTTTGAAGATTGCAATCCCCCAGGCTTCCCTGACAAGGTCGAGCGGCGCAGCGGACAGGCGGCGCAGGATGTCGACATCTACCACATCGCCGCGTTGGGCAAAGCGCTGGCTGGCGCCATCGGCCAGTTCGGCTTCGACTGAGAAGTTGCCGTAACACAATTGGTTGGTGCCGATTTCTTTACAAAATTCCCCTGATTCTTGCATGGCCCTTTCAATTAAACGCTGGCACGACTGGTTGTTGATTGCCAGGGCGGTTGCTGTCAGGTTGGGGGCGGCTTGCTGCCCCCACAGGCCCGCATCGCGCAAGACCAGGAACCATAACCCTACGCACAGCAGAATCAAACCAGCCACAACCAGGGCTGTCAGCCGCAACAATTGCGGCCGTTTTGCCCTGTTGTCCGAAATTTCGGGCAGGGGGGCCGTATGACTGTTCATTGAAAGTTCTTAGAAAGTTCTTAATCGAAAACTGGTGTTTTATCCGCCAAAGAGAAGGGCGATATACATTTTGCCCAAGCGAATTCTCGCCCCGCTGCTGATGGGATAAAACTTGTTCGGAATCAACTCTTCATCGTTGAGCCAGGTGCCGTTGGTACTGTCCATATCGCTGACTTCGTAGCCGTTTTTGGTCTTTTGAATCAACAAATGCAGGCGCGATACACCCAACCCGTAAGCCCCGTAGGCAGACAGGTCTAAAATCGTTTCGTGAACGTTCTCGACCTTGCGCCCCAGAATGAACCGTTTTTCTTTGACGGTGGCAATCTCCTGTCCGCTTTCCTGCAGGACAACCATTATCCCGTCAGCCGGGATGCCCAGCCGTTTTTGGAGTTCGTCCGTGTCGAAGGCCTGGGCTTCCCCGCTGACTTTTCGGGTGGTGCGGTGACTGATTATTTCGCTGGCGTGAAGCGGGCTCTGGCAATGAACGCAAACGGTGGCCGACGCATCGTTCTTCAGTTTGCATACGGGGCAGAAGATTTCAGAAGCAGTGTTCATAACGTCCCTTTTTCTTAATAAGTGTAAAATCCGGATTTTGAGTATGAAGAACTTTTTATTAACTATACATCTTAATTACAGTTTCGGCAAACCTTTCTATTCTCTTATTCCCGCGCCTGTGCTATGATTCAAGTATGTTCGCAACCCGCAGGCTGTACTTGTATCTTTTGCTCAACATTTTTGTTTCGGCCTGTGTTACATTGTCCATCCTGTATGTTTATGACCGCAGCCAGCGCGCGGCGGCCCCGGAACTTCCTGCCCAGCAAAGCGAATTTGCCAGCCTGGAGATTGCCGCCGTCATTGGGGCGGGACTGCTCGACAGTGAAATGCTGCTGGTGCGCAACACCGGCCAGGGCGCGGTGGACCTGAACGGCTGGCAAGTCCGAGATGCGGATGGCAATACTTACACCTTTGCCCCGCTCAGCCTGCCCGCCAACGCCGCCATCCAACTGCGGACGGCTCCCGGCAAGGATTCGGTGGTTGATTTTTACTGGGGCCTTTCCGGCCCAGCCTGGTCTTCCGGCGAAACTGCCAGCCTGCTCGACCCGGCGGGAAACATCCGCTCGGTTTTTCAAATACCGTAGAAGCAGTAACCACTGGACACTGAATAATGACCCAAGCCCTCTACCGCAAATGGCGGCCCCTCGCCTGGGACGAAGTTGTCTCACAAGAACACGTCATCCAGACGCTCAAAAATGCCGTCACCGGTGAGCGTGTAGCGCATGCTTACCTGTTTAGCGGCCCGCGCGGAACCGGTAAGACCACCGCGGCGCGCCTGCTGGCCAAAGCCGTCAACTGCTTGAATGAAGACAAGGCCAAACGCCCGTGCAACCAGTGCGCCCACTGCCTGGCGGTTAACGAAAACCGCTTCATGGACTTAATCGAAATCGACGCCGCCTCGAACACCTCGGTCGAAGATGTGCGCGACCTGCGCGATAAAATTAATTTTTCCCCATCGCAGGGCACGTACAAGGTCTATATCATCGACGAAGTTCACATGCTCTCGACGGCGGCCTTTAACGCCCTCCTCAAAACCCTCGAAGAACCGCCGCCGCACGCCATCTTCATTTTGGCGACCACAGAGATGCACAAAATCCCGGCCACGGTGCTTTCACGCTGCCAGCGGCATGAGTTCCGGCGCTTCCCGCTCAGCGAAATCACCCGCCGCCTCGAACTGATCTGCAAGGAAGAAAAACTCAAGGCCGACCCGGAAGCCCTGACGATGATCGCGCGCCAATCGGCGGGCGGCATGCGCGACGCGATTTCCCTGCTCGACCAGCTGGCTTCCACCGGTGACCACATCACCCTCGAACTGGCCCAGACGGTGCTTGGCACTGCTGCCAGCCAGTCCGTCATTGGGCTGGTACAGGCTGTTATTGAAAAAGAACCGGCCCACGGTCTCGAAGAAATCCATCGCGCGCTGGATGGCGGGGCCGACGCCCGCGCCCTGGCGCGCCAGGTGGTCGAATACCTGCGCGGGCTGATGCTCATCCAACTCGGCAACGGCGACCAGGTCGAAGCCACTGCCGATGCCCGCAAGCAGATGGCCGAACAGGCCAAGTCGCTGCCAACCGGTGACGTGCTGCGCATGATGCGCGCCTTCAACGCCGCGGCTGTCGATACGCGCGGCGGCTGGCAGCCCTCACTCGGCCTCGAACTGGCCTTCGCCGAAATTCTCGAAACGCCGCAGCCCCCCCAGGTCGTAGCGGTGGAGAAGGTCGAACATGCGGGAAAATCGGAGGCGGTTTCGGCGCCCAGGCCCTCTGCCGCGCCTCGCAAGGCTGTCCCGACCCCGGCCCCCGCCGCGCGGAGCGTACCGCCCGCCAGCCCGAATCCGGCTCCGGCAACGGAATCCAGGCCTGCGGCTGGGTCCACCCCGCCAGTCATCCCGTTGCAGAAAATTTCCGAGTCCTGGAAGCAAATCTCAGCCGCGATTAAATCCCAAAATCCGAACCTGGCCGCGCTGATTAATTCGGCCAAACTACTCGAAGTGAGCGGCAGTGTGGTGGTGCTGGGCTTCGCCAGCGACATCCTGCTCGAAAAGTTCGACAAGCCGGAACATACCCAACTGACCGAACGCGCAATTTCGGACGAGGTTGGCGTTGCGTTGACCGTAAAAGCGGCGGTTTCGGGCGGCAAGAATGCCCTGCCCGCCAATGTCAAACCCGACAGCATGGTGGCGGCTGCCCTGCAAAATGGCGGGGAAATTGTGGATATTCAGTAGTACAATTTGTGTCAGAAGGGGCAATTTTATGCAAATTGAGTTTTCTGTTTACGTCTGGCCTTTGCTAATTGCCGCACTGGTTTCGTTGCTCGTGGCAGGTTACGCCTGGAGACGCCGCGCAAACCCGAGCGCGATGGCCCTGGTTTGGCTTTCGTTGATGATTGCCCAATGGTCGATTGGGTACGCCATCGAAATTGCCGCGCTCGATTTGCCAGCGATGGCTTTTTGGGGGAAGTTTCAATACATTGGCATTACCACCATACCCCTTTTTTGGTTAATTTTTGCCTACAATCATGCGAACCCGGGCAGGCGCATGCCTTTTTCATGGATGCTCCTGCTGGCCTTGATTCCGCTGACGACCATTGTGCTGGTTATGACTACCGAGTGGCATGGGCTGGTTTGGGGTGAACTTGAAATTGCGCGCAGCGCAGACCTGACTACCCTGGGGGTGGTTTCTCGCGGCTGGTGGTTTTGGGTGCATTTTGCTTACTCCTATATCCTTCTGGTGGCGGGTACTTATCTCCTGGTGCGCTCGATGTGGCGAATGCGCGGCATGTATCGCCGCCAGATGGTGGTGCTGGTCATCGCCCTGCTGGCCCCCTGGATTGGAAACATCCTCTATTTTGTCTTCGGCGTCAACCCTGACCCGACGCCTTTTGCGTTTTCGATAACCGTGGCCGGAATTTTGTGGGGCATTTTCGGCTACCGGCTGGTGGATGTTGCCCCGCTGGCGCGCGACCTGATTGTGGAGGGGATGCGCGACGGCATGATTGCGCTGGATATGAACGGCCGCGTGGCCGACATCAACCCGGCGGCAGCGCGCATGATTGGCCTGCCCGCCAGCGATGTGATTGGCAAACCGGTTGCCGAGGCGCTGGCTCCCTGGCCGAACCTGATTGAACGTTTTCAGGATGTCGTCGAAGGCGATGCTGAGATTTCGGTCGGTCAGGGCGAGGCTACCCGCCATTACCAGGTGCGCCTTGCACGGCTGGCGGATGCTCGCGGTAACCCGATTGGCCGCTTGATTAATTTGCATGAACGCGACCAGACGGCCCCGCCGCCGCGATTTGCCGAACGGGAGCCGCCGACACAGCCGTTCTCAAGGGGCGAATTGCTTTCACCTCCCCTGGCTGGAGCGCCCAGGCCAGCGCCCAACCCGGTTTTGCTCTGGCTGAAAAACTTTTTTATGCCGCCTGTGCTCAGCCGGGCATATATGCCCGACAATATGAACCCATCCTGGGCGCAGACAATCGAGCAGGCTGTTACTGTTAGCGCGCGGTTAATCATGGTATTCGGTACGTTAACCGCGTTGAATATTCTTGCCAACTTGAATGTACCGGAGAATATCGGCTATGTGACGGCGATTGTACTGTTCCTGGCTGTTACCTACTTTGTCGCTTTTGCGCGGACAACGCCGTTTCACCTTCGCATCGGGATATTCCTGTTCCTGGTTTATGTGATGGCCCTGGCAGAAATGCTGAAGTTTGGCTTTTCGTCAGATATTTTTTTGTACTTCATGGTGTTAATTATCCTGGCGCACATGCTGCTCGATGTGCGCGGCGGTTTTTGGATGTTGGCTTTATCGGTTGCCACAATGGTCGCCTTTGCCTGGTTTGTGTTGTCGGGGATGTTTGTGCCCACACAAGCGGCAAACATCGCGGGGCTTGTCCAGCCTGTGGATGTCGATTCGGCAGCGACCAGCATCATGGTTTATCTGTTTAGTTCACTTACCATGATGACGGTTGTCAATATGTTCATCCTCAACCTCAACCAGGCCTGGAAGAAAGAAACCCAGGCGCTCAACCTGGTGCAGCAGGAGCGCGACATGCTCGAGCAGCGTGTTATCCAGCGTACCAGCGCTTTGGCTGATGCGCGCGACCTGGCAATCCAGCGCAGTAACGAGTTGCGCAAATATTTCCTGGCCATCGAGCAAAGCGGCAACATGGTTGTCATCACTGACATAAAAGGGAATATTGAATACGTCAATCCGCGCTTTACGCAACTGACCGGTTACGCGCTGGATGAAGGCGTGGGCCAAAACCTGAATATCTTGAATTCCGGCGAACATTCAGACGAGTACTATGCCACAATGTGGCAGAAGATTTCGTCTGGGGAAATCTGGCATGGCGAATTTCATAACAGGCGCAAAGACGGCTCACTGTTTTGGGAGTCGGCCACGATCGCCCCGGTACACAGCCAGGACGGCGATATTATCAATTATGTCGCCATCAAAGAAGATATAACCGCCGATAAGGAATTACGGGAACAACTCCAAAAGCAGAACGAGTATTTGTCCATTTTGCACCAAACCACCCTCGACTTGCTCAACCGCCGCAGCCTGGACGATTTGTTGAACGCTGTTGTCGAACGCGCCTGCAGCCTGTTGGATGCGCCGCTTGGCGAAATCATGCTCAAAGAAGACGACCACATGGTGGTGCGAGCGGCTACCAAAAACCAGCCTTTCCTTGCCGGTGAAAAGGTAGACCGAAGCCAGGCAAAACTGACCTGGCAGGCCCATGATACCGGCCAGCCAGTGGTGTTGGATGATTATTCAACCTGGCTGGGGCGGCGCACCATTTATGATTCAAATCCGCTGCATGCCGTTGCAGATTTTCCGGTCTTGATTGGCGGCGAGTGTATCGGTGTGCTGGCATTGGGACGTAACAAGAAAAATTATCCCTTTTCACCAGACCAAATCAAAACCGGGACAATGTTCGCGCAGATGGTCTCACTGGTGCTGGATAATGCCAACCTGTACGACTCCGCGTTACAGGAAATTGAACAGCGCAAACAGGCTGAAAAATTACTGCAAGAAAGTGAATCCCGCTTCAGGCAAATTGTCGAGAACGCCAGCGACATTATCTATCGGGCCGATACCGAGGGCCACTTTATTTATGTCAATCCGACCGCCTTGAATATAATGGGATTCAAAAGTGAGGCCGAAGTGGTTGGGCGCAGTTACCTTGACCTGGCAAGACCAGAGTGGAAGTCCAAACTCAGGCGCTTTTATGTGCGCCAGTTCTTGCGTGCAGAAGAAAGCACCTATTTTGAGTTTGAAGCGGTTGCCCAGGATGGTCGTGATTTGTGGATTGGGCAGAATGTTCAAATAATCAGGCAAGGTGAAAAGGTGGTTGGTTTCCAGGCTGTGGCGCGCGATATTACCAGCCTCAAACATGCCCAGGAAGCCCTCTCCCTGGCCCGCGACCAGGCCCTGGATGCCAGCCGCTTCAAAAGCCAGATGCTGGCAAAAATCAGCCATGAATTACGCACACCCCTTGGCGCGGTCATGGGGTATGCCGAATTGCTACAGAATAACCTGTTTGGTGTACTGAATGAAAAACAAAAGGACGCTGCCGATAATATCGTCGATAGCGCCAACTACTTAAATACCATTATCGGCGAACTGCTCGACCAGGCCCAAATTGAATCCCGCTCTGTTCATCTGCGCAACCTGCCCTTTTCCCCGACCGAACTGGCCGAACGGGTTGCATCTACGATGACCGTCCTGGCCCAGAAGAAAGGTATCGCCCTCCGGCACTCGGTTGCGCCCGAATTACCAGAAACCTTGCTGGGCGATTCAAAACGTTTACAGCAAATTCTGATAAACTTAACCGGCAATGCTATCAAGTTCACAGATGAAGGTTCGGTTAGCATTGAATTGTTGCGCCCGGCTGATAATAATTGGTCAATTCGTATCTCAGACACCGGCACCGGTATTCCGAAGGAAGCCCGGGAGTATATTTTTGAACCATTCCGCCAGGTGGATAACGCAATTACACACTATAATCGCGGCACCGGACTGGGCCTCTCAATCACCAAACAATTGGTTGAATTGATGGGCGGGCATATCAGCCTGGAAAGTGAAGTTGGCCGGGGCAGCACCTTCACTGTTATCTTGCCAATCGTGTTCCAATAGGAGGGAGGTTTACTATGCCAAACCCGATGGCACTCATTGTTGAAGACGACCCCAAGCTGGGGCGCATTTTTTCAGCCGCGCTGAGCCAGGTTGGTTTTGAAGTTACCTGGGACGAGGACGGCACCCGGTACAAGAAAATCCTCGAAACGGCCACCCCTTCGGTGATTTTTCTCGATGCCCACCTGCCCTTTGCTTCCGGGGCCGAGATTTTGGATGAAATTCGCGCTGATGAACGCTGGCAAGACATTCCGGTTGTGCTTGTCACTGCTGATATTGCCCTGTCCAAGTCGCTGGCTAAAAAAGCCGATATTTCCCTGCTCAAACCGGTTAGTGTTGCGCGCATTCAAGAAATAGGTTACGCTATTCTTTCGGAACTATCGAAGGAGTAATGACCGCTTGCTTTAATCGGCGCAGATAGCCCGAAACTTAATTGTGTCTTCGGTGTCATTGCGGTGATGCGAATCGAGAACAGCAAATAAACTTTACAGGAGAGTTATTTATGGCAAAAGGATTTAACAAACTGCCCGGCATGGGCGGCGCCAACCCGATGATGGCGCAACTGCAAAAACTGCAACGCCAGATGGCCGAAACCCAGGAGAAACTGGCCCTTGAAACCGTCACCGCCACGGCGGGCGGCGGCGCGATTAAAGTCACCATGACCGGCGACCAAAAATGCGCTGGCGTCGAAATCGACCCGGATTTTCTGGCCGACGCCGACGCTGAGATGCTCAACGACCTGGTTTTGACGGCTGTCAACCTGGCCCTCGACAAATCGCGCGAGTTGCAGGAAGAAATGATGGGGCCGCTGGCTGGCGGGCTGCCATTTTAATGATTTCGTAGGGGCGAAGCATTGCTTTGCCCCTACTTCGCCCCTACAACCGTTGACAAATCTTATGATTCTCCCCGACCCCATCCAAAACCTGATTACCGCTTTCGAGCGACTGCCCGGCATTGGGCCAAAATCCGCTTCGCGGCTGGCCTTTCACCTGTTGCGCACTTCGGAGGATGTCTCCACGCAGCTGGCCGAGGCCCTGGTTGCCCTTAAGTCGCAAACCGCGTTTTGCCCGGAGTGCTTCAATATTATGCTGGCCGGGCGCGAGGTTTGCGAAGTCTGCGCCAGCCCGCAGCGCGACAACGCCGTGATCTGTGTGGTCGAAGAACCGTTGGATGTACTGGCCTTGGAGCGGGTGGGGGCCTTCAGGGGCAAATACCACGTCCTGCACGGCGTCCTTTCGCCCATCGAAGGCATCGGCCCTGACGACCTGAAAATCAAACCCCTGTTGGGGCGGGTGGCGCGCGGGGATGTGACTGAAATCATCCTGGCGACCAACCCCAGTATGGAAGGCGACGCCACTGCCCTCTACCTGCGCCAGCAATTGCAGCAATTTGGCGTCCACGTTACCCGCCTGGCGCGCGGCTTGCCCGCCGGGGGTGACCTGGAATACGCCGACCAGAACACCCTGCTCAGGGCTTTATCTGGCAGGCAGGAAATGAACTAAAAAACTCCGGGAACTGAATTCCCGGAGTTTTGCTTTTTCACTCAGATTAATAGCGCAGGGTGAGTGCTATACGTTCGTGTTCCTGCAATTGTCCGTTCTCGATGAAAACCACCTTGCCCTGCTTATCGAGTACGGTACTGATGATTTCATCGACTGCGTCGTCCATTACATCTTGCGCTTCGACATCCTCGGCGGCTGAAATCTTCATGCCGCTGGAATCGAGCCGGGCCGGGTAATGGAAATCTTCCTCGACCAGCAGCAGCCTGCCGCGTCCCTCGTGGGCCGCACGCCAGACCTCGCCAACGGTAGAGACGAACTTCCGTTCCCCTATTGCCTTGTCCAGCTCGGACAAAACCTGGTTGCGTTCCTCGGCCAGGCTGGCCTTGACCAACGGCCAGACCAGTTTGCCCAGTTCATGGGCCGAAGTCTTGTCGTGACTGCCGGTCAGGGTGGCGATGACCGCGTTCTTGTGATCGGAAACCTCGTTATAGAAAGAAAGATAACGGTCCACGCCGACAACGGCCAGCGGAAGTGGGTCGTTGGCCAGGAAGGGCTTGAGTGCGGCGTCAATATCGCGGAAAAACTGGCGATGGCGCTCGTCGCGGTAAGCCGACTTCTGGACACCAAAGCCACCCGGCAGGGATTCTTCGCCGCCAGGACGGGTATGTACCATCGGAAAGCCACCCTCCTGGATTTCGACCAGATTCTCGCGGGTCGCCTCGAAAAGGCGGGTCGGTTTTTCACTCAGGGCCAGCACCCAGTAGCGCGGGGTACGGTTCATGGCAAACACCAGGTCGCGGATAAAGAAAGTCTCATCGACCGCCACCCGCTCTTTGAGCGTGAACGGCAGGGAAACAACGGAGCCAAAATCGTGGTTGACGAACAAGGCCAGGCCGTCGAGTGTGTTGTGATAATCGATGCTTTCGGCCAGGGCTTGCAGGCGGCCAACCAGCACTTCGATCTCGCGTTTGTTGAACTCGCCCAACAGGCGCTTGGTGGCCTGCTCAACCAGGTTCCTGACCCGGATCGGGTCCTGGCGGTTTTCAGGCGAGGAACGGTGGGTTGGCAGGGTAATCGTAAGAGCCGGATACCCCTTAACTTGTTGAAGCAAATGCAGGTCGTATCGATTCATATATTTTTCTCCTCTCGATATCTATTCCCCTGCAATGATGATACCAGAGCGACATAAATCTAATATGAGTAGGGGCGCAGCATTGCTACGCCCCTACAAAATTAGTCCATGTGGAAACCTCACGAAGAAAATTCTGCCAATAGGGCTAACCTGCCGACGAACACAAAACCACAAAACCACCCTTCAATTCATACTGCCCCAGCCCCGCAGGGACGATGACCGAATCGAACTTGGCCAGGGTCAAGACCCCGTGCGCGCTATGCAATTGTGCCTGGCCCTCGATGACGGTCAGGGCGTGGAAACTTCCACCGCGCGTATCGCGCACCTGCGGCGCGGCCAGGCGTTCGAGGTGGAAGTAATCACAGGTCACCAGGCCGTCACCCGGCTCGGCGGCGCGGCGGATTTGCCCGCGCAGGGCCGGGTGGGTGGCTGCCAGCGACTTGTCGATGTGCAGTTCGCGTCCGGCGGTCAGCGGGCGGTTCCAGTCGAAGACACGGTAGGTCAGGTCGGAGGTTTGCTGGACTTCGTAGACCAGCAATCCCGGCCCCAGGGCATGGATGGTGCGGGCGGGCATGAAAATCGTATCGCCCCTGCCAACGCGGTGATATTCGACAAAATCCAGGATGTTGCCCTCCCCGCGAATGGCATCGGCCAGTGCCGCCGGGTCGCTGCCAGCCTTGATACCGGCGATAATTTCAGCCCCCGATTCGGCTTCAAGGATATGCCAGGCCTCGGTCTTGCCCACCATGCCAGGCCCTTCCAGTTCGACCGCCAGGTTGTCATCCGGGTGGACTTGCAACGAGAGCCAGCGCGCGCAGTCGAGCAGTTTAATCAGCAACGGGAAACGCCCACTGCCGCGCAGGCCCAGAATTTCATCCCCATGTTCGGCCAGTAAATCGGCCAGGGTGCGTCCGATAAACGGCCCGCTGGCAATCTCGTTATGCTCGTAGACCGCCCAGACCTCGGCAATCGGGGCCTCCTCCGGTGTGTCCGGTCCGGCCAGGGATTGCAGGGCGCGGCCTCCCCAAACATAGTTGCGGATGGTGGGCTTGAGTGTCAAAGGCGCAAAGGTCATGATTGATGTTGCCTCGTTATTCATCCAGGTGATAGGTATGGTACGCGTTCTGGCAAGGGTTTCCCCAGGCGATGTGCATTTCGCGCGCGGTCAGGTCGATGACCAGTGCGTTGATGGTCTTCTCACGGTCGAGCGGGTCTTTGCGGTCAACCGCATGATTGCAAATCGAATTGGAAAAATTGACATGGTCTTTCTGGATGGCTTGCAGCGACTTGATGGTGTGCTTGCTGTTCTGGCGCAGCAGCCGCGAAGCGCGGTGATAGCGCACGCGTGAAGCCACCAGCGAATCGGGGTCTTCTTCGACCTCGTGCATTTTTTGGGTCAGGTAGTGGTTGGTATGCGTCATGTAGCCGTCGTGCGCGTAGAGTGTGTCGAACTGTTGGGCTGAAACCTCCACCGAGTAGATTTCGCCGCTCTCATGGATGATGATGTGGTTATAGCCCGCCGCGCGGTGCGGCACAATCGCCCGCCGGATGGCAACATCCAGTTTCGGCGCGGCCAGTACCGCCCGCCCCACCACCAGGCGCGGAATGCCGATGCGCGGGTCGTTGGGGTAGACCGAATCGATTAATTGAGCAATCCCCGCCGCATTGAACCCGACATTCGGCAGCAGGCCGCCATAATTCATCGCCAGGAAGGGCGGTTCGTCATCCGGGCGGGCGTGAACGACATAGACATCGTCCTCGTCCTCCGGCACCCAGTCTTCGTTGTGGGCCGCCAGCACGTGCCCGTCGGCGGTGCGCGTCTCGTTGACGGCCATGCTGGTGCAGCGCGTCAGGTGCAGGGCGTCGGTGGTGATGGCCTCCATTGTGTTGAGCGTCACCAGGTCGCGGTACTCGACGTTTGCGCCCTCGGCCATGCCGCGCAACTCGTCTACATATTGCGGAAAACGTTCCTCGGCAAACGGCAGGTACTTGCGCGACTGGATTTTCGCCCCGTCCCAGGTCAGTTCCAACTGCTCGTAAGCCTCGGCCAGCAAACTTTTTGCATTCTCAACGCTGTGGGCAATCTTCTCGCGGAAGGTTTCGCCGATTTGCTGTCCAATCTCAAGGTGTGACCCGGCCACTTTGACCATCGGCACCGGCTCTTTGTGAATTGGTGTCTCGTGCGGATTTTTTAACATAACCTCGGCTCCCATCTCAAAACTCGCTGGAAATTATACCCGTCCCGGTCACAATCTGAGCACGGCATTCCATGGAAATAAAGAAAGCGAGTCGCCAGGGTTGGCGACTCGCTTTATATGAGCAAATTTTTGCGCTAGAGGTTGTTAGCGGGCGGGAGAACGCTCTCCGCCTCGTCCGGGTTGGCCGCTAAACTGGCCGTCTGCGTGCCGAAGCGGGTCATCACTACTGCCCCGGCGCCCATCACCGTCAGCACGAACGGGACAATCCAGCCGACGCATGGAATGAAGTCGAACAGGCCGGCGGCCAGGGTTATCAGGAAGGTTCCCAGCGCGGCGCTGGCGGGCAGCGGCAATTCGCGGTTGAACATTCCGATGAGACGCACCCCAACCTCGGTTCCGATGGCAATCCAGCCGAAGGCCATCCCGGCGCCAAGCAGCAAGACGACAATCACCATCAGCGGAACGGTCAGGATGAGCGTAACTACCAGGATGCTGAACAGGGCCAGGGACACCATCGCCACCACGAACACGATGTAGGTCAGGATGCCTATGCCGCCAGTCATCAGTGGCTGTTTGACGAAAGCATCGGAAACCCGGCGCGTGTGCTGCGGCAGGAAGAGCACAATCAGCAGCGCCAGCAGGCCGTAGCCAACCGCAGAGACGAACAGCCAGAAGGCCTCCCAAATGGGGTTGGCATTGATATTGATATGCGGCGAAGTGGAGGGGATGTTCACGCCAGGCCGGTCGGGCCGGGTGGGCGGGGTGGGGTTATCAATCAGTTCGCCGTCTACGCGCGCGCCCTCTTCTTTTTGCACCGGCCCGCCGATGGTGACCAGGTCGCCGCGCACAAGGGCGTTGCTTTTTAACAGGGTCGGGCCGCCGATGACGACAACATCGCCTTTGATTTCGGTGTCAACGGTCAACGAACCGCCAATGGCCACAACCGCGCCGTTGAATTCCGCGCCCTGCTCTACGGTAGCCGAGCCGCCAATCACGACCAGGTCACCGTAAAAGACGCTGCCTGTTTCGAGCAGGGCCGAGCCGCCAATGACAACCAGCCCGCCCGAAGCGGTTTCACCGTCTCGAAGCACATAACTGGAGCCGACGACTACGCCGCCATCCTGGGCCGGGGCTTGCATCCCCTGGGCCTGGGCGGCCTGCAAGGGAACCAGGAGAAGAGACAACAAAGCCAGCACAACGAGGTAATGTCTTAATTTGTTCATACGACCTCCTACAGCCTTGCCTGGCTGTATACTTTCTTTTTAGTGGTTTTCCGCAGTGATGCAACCCACAGGGCGCCAAACCCGGCGGAAGAGACGAGCAAAATCGCCCAGACCGAGATGGGTATCAGGTCCAATGCAATGCGTGAAAAAATACTGCCAATTGCGCCTACCGCCTGCGCGGCGGTGAACAGGTAAAGAAGCGCGCTGACCCAGGTGATGAACAACTGGGCAGGCGATAGGCTCAGATAGGGCAGCAGTGGCGTTATCAGCCAGGCTATCAACCCAATGCTGATCAGGGTCAACAGGGCCAGGCCGATGATTGCCCTGCGGCGTTGGATTTGGCGCTCCGCAACCAGGCGGCGCTGGAAGCGAAGCGCAAATCCGTTGGCAGGCCGGGCAACTGGCGCTGCCCGCAGGGACAGGTTGGTGCGAGCCAGCGCGGCGCACTGCATACAGGCTGCCGTGTGATGGCGCAGGTCGCGCTGTTGTTGCGGGGTCAGGTGCTCATCATTCAACAGCCAGGATTCAAAGGGCTGGTGTTCCATAAGGCATCCTTTCGAGACGGGGTTCAGGTGTGCCTGCTTCAATGCGGCGGGCGAGTTCACGCCGGGCGCGATGCAGGCGGCTTTTTACCGCAGGAACGGTGAGACGCAGGCTTTCCGCAATTTCTACTTCTGAGAAGTCATACCAGTAACGCAAGACGATGGCGGCGCGGTCGGTGGCATCCAGTTTTTGCAAAACCATATGCAGGGCTTGTTGCTCTTCACGCCGCTCGGCTTCGTATTCAGGGTTGATGGCGTTTGCGTCGGCAAATTCCATCGGGCGGTCGTCATCGTCGGCTTCCTCATCTATCGAAATGAAGCCAAACTTTCGCCGCCGCAGTCGGTCAATGCAATAATGGGCTGCAATGGATAACAGCCAGGTCGGGAAAGAACGCTGCAAATCGAATCGCCCAATGTTTTGGTAGGCGCGCAGGAAACTCTCTTGTGCGGCGTCTTCAGCAGCTTCAGGCTCACCCAACATACGGTAGCAAAGGTTATAGACTGGTGTCTGGAATTTCTCCACCAGCTGGGTGAATGCCTCGTCGTTGCCTTGTTGCGCCTGGAAGACCCAGGCTTTTTCTTCGTTCACGGGTACTCCTGTCGGTCGTTCTGTCCAAATATACGCAGGCTTTTTGATTTAGTTGCAGAACGATTAAGACAAATTTTATCACCGCCGGGTTTTGCCCCCGCTCACCGGGGATGAGACAAATTCCATCCTGATTCAGGAAATTTGTATCATATTAGATGTGACGCATTACACTAGCCCCGACCCGCAGAAAAGATGATAATAAAAAAAGCATAAATATTATGCTAAAGCTTGTCCAACTTCTCAGATAAGGAGAAAGAATGCCCGCAAAAGGTTGGATCGAAGTAAGCGACTTGTACTGCAAGGGGTGTGAGCTGTGTATCAGCGCTTGCCCACAGGAAGTGATAAGCCTGGACAAGGACAGGCTTACCCCAAAGGGATACCATCCCGCCCATCTACATGCAGATGGCTGCACCGGTTGCGCAATTTGTGCGCTCGTATGCCCGGATGCAGCCATAACTGTTTATAGGGAAGTTTCAAAAGCCGCCGCGCGCGCATAAAGGAGAAAATCACATGGCACGAGAATTAATTAAAGGCAATGTCGCCATGGCCGAAGCCGCCGTCCGCGCAGGGCTGGAGGCTTATTTTGGCTACCCCATCACGCCCCAGAACGAAGTTCTGGAGCACCTGTCGGGCCGCTTGCCCCAGTTGGGACGCGCCTTTGTGCAAGCGGAGAGCGAAGTGGCCGCCGTCAACATGGTGTATGGCGCGGCCTGCACCGGCGCGCGGGTGATGAGTTCATCCTCCGGCCCGGGCATGTCGCTCATGATGGAAGGAATTTCCTACATCGCCGGAACCGAAGTCCCGGCAGTTTTTATCAATGTCATGCGCGGCGGGCCTGGCCTGGGCAACATCGCCCCGGCCCAGAGCGATTACAACCAGGCTGTGCGCGGCGGCGGACACGGCGACTACCACGCCATCGTCCTGGCGCCCGCCTCGGTGCAGGAAGGCATTGACATGACTGTGCTGGCCTTCGACCTGGCTGACAAATACCGCTCCCTGGCCTTTGTCCTGACCGACGGCTCGATGGGTCAGATGATGGAACCCGCCGAACTGCCCGAAATGCGACCCGTCAAACGCCAGGAAACCGACTGGATGGTCAGCGGCTCGCCCGGGCGTCCGCGCCGCGTCCTGTCCTCCATCTACCTTGAGCCGCTGGAAGAAGAAAAAGCCAACCTGCGCATGCTCAAAACCTGGAAGACAATCTGTGAAAATGAAGTGCGTTACAAGGAATACTACCTCGATGATGCCGAATTTGTCATTGTTGGTTTCGGCACCTCGGGCCGGGTTGCGCTTTCAGCCGTGCGCGCCGCGCGCGCGCAGGGCATCAAAGTCGGCCTGCTGCGCCCGGTGACGGTCAACCCCTTCCCGGTCAAAGCCATCGAGGCGCTGCTGCCCAGCACCCAGGCCTTCCTGGTGGTCGAGATGAACACCGGTCAGATGTTGGAAGATGTCCAACTGGCCGTGCGCGGACAGGTCCCCGTCGAGTTCTACGGACGCCCCGGCGGCGTGGTCCCGTTTGCAGACGACATCCTGCACGAAATCCAGCGCATCAGCACCGCCAAATTGAGCCTGGATGCCGACCCGCGCATGGCATGGCTTGACCGCGCCCTGGCAACAGGATAGAGGTGAAAAATGGTCACATTAACCAAACCCGAATTTGCAACCCAAGAAAATGTCGTTTATTGCCGCCCGCAGGCCTTCAACGACGTTACCACCCACTACTGCCCCGGCTGTACACATGGCGTGGCCCACCGCCTTATTGCCGAAACCCTCGACGAAATGGGGCTGGCCGAGAAAACCATCGGCGTTGCGCCGGTAGGTTGTTCGGTTTTTATCTACAACTACTTCGAGACCGATTTCGTCGAAGCCCCACACGGACGCGCCCCCGCCATGGCGACCGGCGTCAAGCGTGTGCTGCCCGACCGTATCGTTTTCACCTATCAGGGTGACGGCGACCTGGCCTCGATTGGCATGGCCGAAATTATGCACGCGGCGGCGCGCGGCGAAAACATCAGCGTATTTTTCGTCAACAACGCCATCTATGGTATGACCGGCGGACAAATGGCGCCCACCACCCTGCCCGGCATGAAGACCACCTCCAGCCCGCTGGGACGCGATGTGGAATTGCAGGGCTACCCCATCCGCATGTCTGAGATGATTTCAAAGATGGACGGCGCGGGCTATGTGGTGCGCCGCAGCCTGCACGACCCGAAGAACATTCGCATGGCCAAGAAAGCCATCCGCACCGCCTTTGAAGTCCAGGTGCGTGGACTGGGATTCTCGATGGTCGAACTGCTCTCGACCTGTCCGACCAACTGGGGCATCAACCCGGTCGATTCGCTCAAATGGGTCGAAGCGCACATGCTGCCGACCTTCCCGCTTGGCGATTACAAAGTGGCTGCTGAAGTGGCCGAAATCAAGGCTTAAGAAACGGAGTGAAACCCATGCAAAAAGAAATCATCATTTCCGGTTTTGGCGGCCAGGGTTCGCTGTTCGCGGGGCAAGTGCTGGCCTACGCGGCGATGGACATGGGCAAGGAAGTCACCTGGATTCCGTCCTATGGCCCTGAAATGCGCGGCGGCACGGCCAACTGCACGGTGGTCATCGCGGACGAGGAAATCGGCTCGCCGCTGGTCAAATTCCCGCCCTATGTGATTGCCCTCAACCTGCCCTCGCTCGACAAGTACGAGCCGATTATGCAGGAGGGCGGTTATATGGTCGTCAACCAGTCGATGGTCGACCGTGAAGCGCGCCGCGACGACATCCACGTCATCATGATTCCCGCCAACGATATCGCCGAGGAAATCGGCGACAAGAAACTGACCAACATGGTTACGGTCGGGGCGCTGGTGGCTGTCATCCCTGAGCTTTCGCTCGAAGCGATTGAAGCGGCCCTCGAAGGTCACCTGCCCAAACGCCACCAACACCTGCTGCCCAAAAACTACGAAGCCCTGCGGCGCGGATACGAAGCCGCCAAAGCCCAACTGGCCGTCGCGGCCTGAAACAGTTTGATAAAAGAGAACAAGCCCGTTCAGAAGAGCGGGCTTGTTTTTATCTTCGTGGCGCGAGATATTATCTCGCGTTACTTTTTACCAATAGTGATGCACGCTCGGCATCACCTGCTGCTCATAAATTGCGCGGATTTTCGCCATCGTCCCAGCGCTGATTTCGGGCAGGTCGGCGGTAGCGGCATTTTGCTCGGCCTGCGAGGGGCGCTTCGCGCCGGGAATGGCACAGGTTACAGCCGGAAACATCAAAATCCAGCGCAGGGCGAACTGGGCCATGCTCTCACCCTCGCGCACCAGCGGACGCAGTTCCTCGACCACATCCAGCCCTTTGTCGTAGTCAAAACCTGAGAAAGTCTCGCCCCGGTCAAAGGCCGCCCCCTCGCGATTGAAGGCGCGATGGTCATCGGTCGAGAATTGACTCTGACGAGTCATCTTGCCCGAAAGCATCCCGGATGAGAGCGGCAGGCGCGCCAGAATGCCAACCTTGCGCCGGATGGCCTCGCCAAAGAACAGGTCTGCCGGGCGTTGGCGGAAAATGTTGAAGATAATTTGCACGCTCTGCACGCCGGGATATTCGATGGCTTTCAGGGCTTCTTCGACCTTCTCCACGCTAACGCCGTAGTAACGCAACTTGCCAGCCTGCACCAGGTCGTCGAGCACGCCGAAGGTTTCGGGCATGTAATAGACCTCGGTCGGCGGGCAGTGCAGTTGCAGCAGGTCGATGGTCTCCACTTCCAGGTTCTTCAGGCTGCGCTCGACAAATGCAGTCAGGTTTTCGCGGTTGTAGCCGCCCGCCGTATGCGGATTCAGCCGCCGCCCGGCTTTGGTTGCCACATAAAACGGTTCACTGCGTTCCTTGCGCAGTTGGGCCATCAAGCGCTCGCTGCGCCCGTCGCCGTAGACATCGGCGGTATCGAAAAAGTTGACGCCCAGGTCGAGGGCGCGATGCAGGGCGGCCAGCGACTCGCTGTCGTCGACATCGCCCCAGGTGCCGCCAATCGCCCAGGCGCCAAAACTGATGGTTGACACCTTCCAACCCGTGCGTCCAAGTTCGCGGTATTGCATGGTTATGCCTCCGTAGCAAACAAAAAAGATAAAGCGGTCATGTAAGCGCTTTCTTGCGCCTCACGCCGTTCATTTTAGGTCATCCGGGGCGATTAAGCAAGGATTCGGCCGAAAATACAGTAAGATATAGGCAGCCTGACACTTTTTTGTGGAGGAATAACGGGATGACCCGCAAGCCAACCCTGAAACAACGCCTCAGTTATACGTTCGACAACCTGATGGCCGCCGGCACGTCCGCCATGATTGGAATGCTGGGCCTGCTTTCGCTGGTCGTTATCCTGGCGGCAGCCGCCCTAATTCGCCTGCTCGATATTCGCCAGCCCGACAACAATTCACTCTCGTTTTTCGAGGCCGCCTGGCTTAGCCTGCTGCGCACCCTCGACGCCGGAACCATGGCCGAAGACGCCGGGCCGGAATTTCGCCTGGTCATGCTGCTCGTTACCATCGGCGGCATTTTTGTCGTCTCAAGCCTGATTGGGGTCTTGAGCAGCGCCATAGAAGGAAAACTGGAAGACCTGCGCAAAGGCCGCTCGATTGTGCTGGAAGAAAACCACACCATCATCCTGGGCTGGTCGCCACAGGTTTTCACCATCATCGAAGAACTGGTCATCGCCAACGAAAACCAGAAACGCCCGGCCATTGCCATTCTCTCTGAAACAGACAAGATCGAAATGCAGGATGAAATCCGTGTGCGGGTCGAAACGCTGAAGAATACGCGCGTTATCTGCCGCTCGGGCAACCCGGTCGACCCGTCTGACCTCGAAATCGTCAGCCCGCATACGGCCCGCTCCATCATCGTCATCCCGCCCGAAGTCGAACAGCCCGACACCTTCGTCATCAAGACCATCCTGGCGATTACCAACAGCCCCTACCGCCACGAACACCCCTATCACATCGTCACCCAAATCCGCGAACCGAAAAGCCTGCATGTGCTCAAAATGGTCGATGGGCGCGACGAAATCAAGGCCATCCTGGTAGATGATGTCATTGCGCGGGTTACAGCCCAGACCTCGCGCCAGTCGGGGCTTTCGGTTGTTTATACCGAATTGCTGGGATTCCACGGCGACGAACTCTATTTTCACGAAGAGCCGATGCTTTCAGGGCGGACCTATGGGGACTCGCTCCTGGCTTATGAAGATTCGGCGGTGATTGGCATCCAGCGCAGCGGCGGGACTGTCGAGATTAACCCGGACATGACGACCCGTTATCAGCCAGGCGATAAAGTAATTGCCGTCTCAGCCGATGACGATACCGTTAAACTCTCCGGCCTGAACGTTCTCCCGTTGCAAGAGACCCTTATCCGCGCCAACCGGGCCATTGCCCAGGCGACCCGGCCCGAAAAAGCCCTGATTCTGGGCTGGAACCATCGCGGTTCCATCATCCTACGCGAACTGGACCATTACGTTGCCAGCGGCTCGCAGGTTTTGGTGCTGGCCGATGAAATGTATGAGAAGCGGGTAAGCCGCTGCAAGAAACTGTCGAACCAGGGCCTGGTTTTCCAGCCTGGCGACCCGACCGACCGCGAACTGCTCGACTCGCTCAACATCAAAGATTACGACCATGTCATTGTGCTGGCCGATACCCGCTGCCCGACCCAGGAATCGGACGCACGCACCCTGGTGAGCCTGCTTCACCTGCGCGACATTGTCCTGTCAGACGAGACTCCCTTCTCGATAGTCAGTGAAATGCTCGACCTGCGCAACCGACAGTTGGCCGAAGTGACCCGGGTGGACGATTTTATCGTCAGCGACCACCTGGTTTCGCTGATAACCGCCCAGGTTTCTGAAAACGGGGCCCTCCTGCATGTTTTTGAAGACCTTTTCGAGCCGCAAGGCGCAGAAACCTACCTGAAACCGATAGGCGACTACGTAGCCTTGGATGAGCCGGTTAATTTTTATACCATTGTCGAAGCGGCTCGGCGGCGCGGCGAAACAGCAATCGGCTACCGCATTATGGCAGAAAGCAACGAGCCAGCCAAAGCCTATGGGGTGCATACCAATCCCAACAAGGCGGCCCAGGTCACTTTTTCAGCAGATGACAAAGTTATCGTCATGGCGTATGACTAATCCCCCGCCCATCGACCTGAACTGCGACCTGGGCGAATCGTTTGGCCGCTACAGCCTGGGGGATGACGCCGCCATCATGCCCTATGTCACTTCGGTCAATATTGCCTGTGGCTTTCATGCGGGCGACCCGGCAGTGATGCAGGCCACCGTCCGGCTGGCAAAGGCGCATGGGGTCAAAATCGGCGCACACCCTGGCTGGCCCGACCTGCAAGGCTTTGGGCGGCGCGAGATGAAGGTCAGCCCGGATGAGGCCGAGGCGATGGTACTGTACCAGGTCGGCGCGCTGGCGGCCTTTGCGCGTGCGGAGGGGCTGGCGCTGAGCCACGTGAAGCCGCATGGGGCGCTCTACAACCAGGCGGCGCAGGATGCCGCTTTGGCGGAGGCCATTGCCAGGGCGGTCAAACGCTTCAGCGTGGATTTGATTCTCGTCGGGCTGGCAGGCTGCGGGTTGCTCGAAGCGGGGCGTGCCATCGGCCTGAGGGTGGCGGGCGAAGCCTTCCCTGACCGGGGCTACAATCCCGATGGCACGCTGATGTCCCGTCACCTGCCCGGCGCCATTCTGGCAGACCCGCAACAAGTGGCTGCCAACGCCGTCCGCCTGGCGTGCGAGGGGATTCGATTTGGCGGGCAGGTGGTGCGTCCTGATACGCTTTGCCTGCATGGCGACAGCCCCGGCGCGGTAGAAAATGCGCGGCTGGTGCGCGAAACCTTGATGAAAGAATTTTCCTGAACGGTTGTATAATGCGAGCAGAGACTGGAGGCGTTGACGATGAAGCATGAAACAGGCGAATTCCAGGGCGCGCGCGGGGTAAATATTTTTTACCAGTGCTGGCTGCCTGAAGACGATGCAAAGGCTGTTTTGCTGGTTGTGCATGGAATTGGCGAACACAGCGGGCGGTATATGAACCTGGTCAATCATTTTACGCCGCTGGGGTATGCCGTTTATGGTCTCGATCATATCGGGCACGGCCGCTCGGACGGAAAACGAGTGTTCGTGGAACGCTTTGGCGATTTCACCGAAACACTCAAAACCTTCTTCGATATGGTGCGCGGCTGGCAGCCGGGCAGGCCGGTTTTCCTGGTCGGCCACAGCCTGGGCGGTCTGATTGGTAGTGTTTTCCTGCTCGAACACCAGGATGAACTGGCGGGGGCGGTACTTTCGGCCCCGTCAATCAAACTTTCGGAGAGTATTTCCCAATTGACGCTGTTTTCTGCACGGGTTCTCTCGAATATTGCCCCTAAACTTGGGTTGACCTCGGTGGATGTAACGGCTGTTTCAAGCGACCCGGCGGTGGTGCAGGCTTACCTGGATGACCCACTGGTTTACAAGGGCAAAGCGACTGTTCGACTGGCAGCCGAGGGGATCAAGGCCATCGAGCGCGTCACTCGTGACGTGGCCCAGATTCGACTGCCGTTGTTGATTGTACAGGGGTCTGCCGACCATCTTGTGGAACCCGACGGCGCAAAGATGCTGTATGAACAATCAGCATCTACAGACAAAACGTATAAAATCTATGATGGGTTTTACCACGAAGTCATGAACGAGCCGGGCCGCACCCAGGTTTTGGGTGATATGCAGGCCTGGTTCGAAGCGCGCCTGGCATAGCCAGCAAATCATCTCAGGGTTTTTCCAGGCCATGCGCTTCAAGCATGGCCTGGTTTTCTAGTAGTTCAGCGGTCGGGCCGTCAGCGACGATGCGGCCTTCGTCCACAATGACCATGCGCGGGAAGAGTTCGCGAACCATGGCCAGGTCGTGGGTCGAGACCAGCATGGTGATGTCGAGGTCGCGCAAGAGATGAATCAGGGCGCGACGGGCGCGCGGGTCGAGGCCAGCCGAAGGTTCGTCGAGGACGAGCAGGCGCGGGTTCATCGCTAAAACTGTGGCGATGGCAATCCGTTTTTTCTCGCCGACACTCAGGTGGTGCGAAAGGCGGTCGCGGAAGGCGCTCATGCGCACGCTTTCGAGCGCCAAGTCTACCCGGCGGAGGATTTCGTCTTCGGGCAGTCCCATGTGCAGCGGGCCAAAAGCCACGTCTTCAAAAACGGTCGGGGAGAAGAGCTGGTCATCGGGGTTTTGGAAGACCAGCCCGACGGCGGCGCGGATGAGGGGCAGGTTCTTTTCGTTTAACGGTATCCCGGCGACAGTGAGTGCGCCGTTTCCGCGCAAAATCCCGTTCAGGTGCAGCATCAGGGTACTTTTCCCGGCGCCGTTGGGGCCAACCAGGGCAACTTTGTCCCCGGCGTTGAGGGTCAGGTTAATGCCGTCCAGGGCGATGTGGCCATCGGGGTAGGCGAAGCGCAGGTTGGAGATTTGCAGGACTTCCCCTTCGATAGCGGGGAGTTCGTATTGGGGCGTGGGGTGGGTGTGGTTGGTTGGGTTCACAGGCGGGCCAGGAGTTGCAGGAACAGGAATAGGAAGATACCGAGGAAGAGTATCAGCCAGTCGCGGCGGGTCAGGATGTGGGCGCGCAGGGTGCGCAGTTGTCCCTGATAGCCGCGCGCGAGCATGGCGTTGTAGATCCGGTCGCTGCGCTCGTAACTGCGCAGGAAGAGTTGCCCGGCCATGTTGCCGGCGATTTTGGCGCGCCAGATGACGTTGCGTCCGCTTTTCAGCCCGGGCAGGGCGGCGGAGCGGGCGTCACGGGCGCGCAGCAGACGCATGACTTCGTCGGTCAGCACGAACAGGTAGCGGTATAAAAAGGCGATGATGGTGGTCAGGATGGCCGGAACGCGCAGGTGCTCGAAGGCATGAATCATATCGGGAAATTGGGTGACGGAAACCAGCAGGATGCCAGCCTGGACGGAGAGCCAGGCGCGCAGCATGATGCTTGCAAAACGCAGCACCCCGGCGTCGGTGGGGACGAGTTGGATGGGGCCAAGAGTCCATTCGGCCAGCGGCTGACCGGCAGGCATGAAAATGGCCGAGACAGCCGCCAGCGCAAACGGCAGGGCGATGAACGAACGTTTGAATGAAAATTCAACGCCCAGGCTGGAAAAATGGTTGGCAAGCAGGATGAGTATCCAGGCCAGGCCGAAGGCAGGCCAGGCGCCGTCGGGCAGGAGCGCGTTCGAGAGGATGAAGGCGACCGTCAAGACCACCTTGACGCGCGGGTCGAGGCGGTGCAGGGGGCTTTCAGCGTGGTAGTAGCGGTCGAAGGCGTCAGCGTGCATGGATGGTCAACGGATAGTTTACGGATGGAGTCAACGGATTTCTAACGGATGCGCGGATGGTGGTCAACGGATGGTTTCGCGGATGCGCGAATGGGCGGTCAGCGGATTTTCACGGATGCGCGGATGGGAGCGGATGTCGAATTACGAATTACGAATATCGAATATCCAATCGCCAAATCAGGCTTCTTTTTTCTTGAGCAGGCCGCCGAGCAGGACGATGATTCCGAGCGCAACCAGTGCGCCGACGATGCCAGCGACAACGGTCGAGAGGGCGGTTTCGCCCAGGAATGGGATGGTGTAATCGGGCAGGATTTGGTAAGGGGCGTTCAGGCCGCGGTCGAGGAAGCCCAGGTCTTCGGCAACTCGTTCGAGACCGTCCGGGTCGCCGGAGGCCAGCGGGGAAATCAGGACGGCCAGCAGGGCAATGATGACCCCGGCGTATATCCAGCCTTTTCCGCCTTTTTCGGCGACCGATTCACTTGTCAGCAGGTCGGGGCGGGCTTGCAGGATGAAGGCCAGGGCGGCAACGGTGATAATTGCTTCGCCGATGCCAATCAGGGCATGCACGCCCAACATGGCCGGGATGACGATTTGCAGAACCGAAGTTCCGCTCAGCCAGAGCTGCAAGGCAGTAATCAGGGCCGAGGCCATGGTCGAGAGCCAGGCGGCGACGCCGGCCACTGCCAGGCGGGTGGTTTTGTTTGCTTTAACGACCAGGCGGTACATCCCAAAGCCGACCATGGCGGTCAGGACGCCCATGTTGAAGATGTTCGCGCCCATGACCAGCAGGCCGCCATCCTGGAAGAGCAGGGCCTGAAGGGCGATGACGGCAGTCATGACGAGAATGGCTGCCCAGGGACCGAGCACAATCGCAGCCAGCGCACCGCCCAAAAAGTGACCAGTCGTGCCGCCCGCAACCGGAAAGTTGAGCATCTGGGATGCAAAGATGAAAGCGGCCATGATGCCCATCAGAGGGACCTGTTTTTCGCCAAGTGCTTTGTTGGTCTTGGAAATTGCCAGGCCGACCGAAATCACCGTCAGCGCCCAGAAGATGAGCGAGATGACCGTATTTAAGAATCCATCGGGGATGTGCAGGGATGGGGGTGCGAACAACATTTTAGTCTCCTTCTGGCTTGCAGTGCGGGCAAAGGCCCACCAGGGTAATGTGGTTTTCAGTCAACCGGTATCCGGTTGCACTTTCCAGTTGTGAAAAGATGGCCTGCATGGCCTCGTCGTCCAGTTCGGTTTCCGCGCCGCACAAGCGGCAGACCAGGTGGTGGTGCGGATGACGCGCCAGTTCGTATTCCAGGCGGCCATTGCCGGTGTGGGTGACGCGCACCAACCCGTGCCTGACCAAAAAATCTAGGTTGCGGTAGACAGTCGGTTCGGTCAGAGCCGGGGCAACCTGCTCATAAATCTCGGTGCGAGCCAGGTGGCCGCCCGAATTATGCAGGGCGTTCAAAATAGCCGTGCGCTGGCTGGTCAGGCGAAATCCCTTCTCGCGGATTTGCTCGGCAAGGTGGGTCGGGGTGCAGGTCATGTCCTTATTGTAACTTATTGCAATAAAAATGGCAAAAAGTTAAACAAACAGAACTCATCATAAAGATGAGTCCCGTCAAATGCTATCAGGGTTGAGATTAGAAACCCCCGGCCATGCCTACGAAGCCGCTTGAAGGTGGCTTGAAAACTCAGGACAGTTTTTGCAGTAATTCTTCGAGCGGCAGGTCAGACATTTCCTTGAGCGTCAGGCTGGCGGGGGGGAAAGTGAGATGTGTCGTAATCGGATTGGGGATGGCGACCACGCGGATTCCGGCGCGGTTGGCGGCCAGCACGCCGTTGGGCGAATCTTCGAAAACGAGGGCTTCGTGCGTTTCCACCCCGAGCTTGGTTTGGGCGGCGAGGAAGAGTTCCGGCTCGGGCTTGGTTCGGGATACGTCTTCGCTGCATTGCACCGTTTCGAAGATGTGAAAGAGGCCCAGGCGTTGCAGGTGGCCGTCCACCCATCCGTGCGGTGAGCTGGAGGCAACCGCCAGCCGCAGGCCGAGGCGTTGGGCCGCTTCGAGGGTTTCGAGCACGCCGGGGCGCGGTTTGGCGGCCAGAATCGTCCGCATGGATTCGTCGCGGACGCGGGATTCCAGGTGGAAATCCGCGAGCGAACGGCCGGTGAGTTCTTCGAGGTGGCTGACCGGGTGAAAGTCCGAGGCGGCTGTCCCGCCGACGATTTGTCCCCAATTTTCGATGGTCAGGGTATGACCGAATTCGGCGTAGACGTTTTGCCAGGCCAGGTATTCGGGGGTTTCGGTGTCGAGCACCAGGCCGTCGAAGTCAAAGAGAAGGGCTTTTATCATGGGCGCGATTGTACCAAAGAAAAAGTCCGCACCGGGCGGTGCGGACTTGAAGAAACACGAAGATTTTTAGAACAAAGCCAGTACCGCCCGGCTGGCCCAGTCGAAGAGCGGGGCCGGGAAGAGGCTGAGGAGGACGGTCGCGACAGCCATTGTGCCGATGGTGAAGTCGAGCCAGCGTTCGCGGGTGACTTGCGGGTCGCCGTCCTGCATGTACATTTTGACGACGACGCGCAGGTAATAATAGGCAGAGATAAGCGAGGTCAGCACGCCGACGAAAGCCAGCTGGTAGTATTCGCCCGCAATCACAGCCCGAAACAGGTAAATCTTGCCGACCAGGCCGAGGGTCGGCGGCAGGCCGATGAGCGAGAGCATGAAGACGGTCATGGCGGCGGCCAGGAAGGGCTGTTTGCGCCCGAGGCCGGCGTAGTCGTCGATTTTCAATCCCTGGCTGTTGTCTTTTTCGAGGGCGATGACGACACCCCAGGCGCCGAAGGAGGTCAGGGTGTAGGCGGCCAGGTAAAAGAGCGCAGCGGCGACCGAGAGTTCGCGCACGGCGGGGTTGCCGTAGGGCACAAAGGCCATCAGGATGTAACCCGCCTGGGCAATGCTGGAGTAAGCCAACATGCGCTTGATGTCGGTCTGGGCGATGGCGACGAAGTTGCCGACCAGCATCGAGAGCGCGGAAAGGACGACCAGCACCTGGGTCATGTCAAAAGCCAGGGCGGGCAGGCCGAGGGCAAAAATGCGCAGCAGGGCGGCAAACCCGGCGGCCTTGGCTCCGGCGGCCATGAAGGCTGTCACCGAGGTGGGCGCGCCCTGGTAAACGTCGGGCGTCCACATGTGAAAGGGAACCACGGCGGTTTTGAAGCCGAAACCGACCAGCATAAATCCCGCGCCTGCCAGCAAAAGCGGAACATTGGCTGCGCCCGACGCGACTGCCGCGACAATGTTCGCCAGCGAGGTGGCGCCGGTTGCGCCAAAGGCCAGGGCAATGCCGTAAACGAGAAATCCGCTGGCGAATGCACCGAGCAGGAAGTATTTGATGCCGGCTTCTTCCGAATCCGTTTTGGGGTAGGCCATTGCGGCCATGACGTAGAGAGGGATGGAGAGCAGTTCAAGGGCCAGGAAGACCATAATCAGGTCGGAGGCCTGGGCCATGAGCATCATGCCGACCACCGAGAAGAGCAGCAAGGCGTAATATTCGCCGCGCTCGATGTCCATGCGTTTGAGGTAGTTGAGGGCCAGGGCAATGCCCAGCAGGCCGGTCAGCAGGAACAGGCAGGTCAGGAAGGTCGAGAAACCGTCCAGGGTGACCATGCCGCCAAATCCAACCCCTGAGCGCCCAAACTGACCGATGCTGATTCCAAGGGCAATCAGCAAGCCAAGCGCCGCAAGCAGGGCGGTAATCTCCTTGCGCTCACGCGGGACGAATAAATCGGCCAGCAGGAGCAGGGAGGCCCAGGCTGCCAGGAAGATGACCGGGAGAAGTACGTACAAATCGAGTTGTGTCATAAACGCTCCATGCACAAGCCGCCGCAGAAAATTGGGGCAGCCCGTGAAGGACTATGGCATTGCCGCCGAAAGCAGGGCAACCAGTTGGTCCACGCTGGGGGCCATCAGGTCGAAGAAGGGTTTGGGGTACAGGCCAATCCAGAAGATGAGGACCAGAAGGGGCAGCAGGGTGGCGATTTCGCGCCAGTTCAGGTCGCGCAGTTGGTGGTGCTTGGTGACTTCGCCTGCCGTGCCGAGGAACATTTTCTGGAACATGTAGAGCATGTAGATGGCGGCCAGGATGACGCCAATCGCCGAAAGGGCGGCGAACCAGACCGAGCCGTAGACTCCGTCCCCGGCGCCCCAGGCACCGAGCAGGATGGTGAACTCGCCGACGAAACCGTTCAGGCCGGGCAGGCCCATCGAGGAGAGGGCGACAATCAGAGTCAGGGTGCCGAAGATGGGGGTAATCTTCCACAGGCCACCGTATTCGGACAGTTCGCGGGTGTGGGTTTGTTCGTAAATCATACCGACCAGCAGGAACAACGCGCCGGTGCTCAGGCCGTGGTTAATCATCTGTAAAATCGCGCCCTGGATGCCGATGGAATTCATGGCAAACAGGCCGAGCATGACAAAGCCAAGGTGGCTGACCGAGGAATAAGCCACCAGTTTCTTCATATCCCTTTGGGCGAGCGAAACTGCCGCGCCGTAGATGATTCCGACCACCGCCAGCGCGCCCATGACCGGCGCGGCCTGGATGGCGGCTTCGGGGAAAAGCGGCAGGTTGAAGCGCAGGAAGCCGTACGTCCCCATTTTGAGCAGGACACCGGCCAGGATCACCGAACCGGCGGTTGGGGCTTCGACGTGGGCATCTGGCAGCCAGGAGTGCAGCGGCCACATCGGGACTTTGATGGCGAAGGCGGCGGCGAAGGCGATGAAGAGCAGCATCTGTGCCGCGGCGGGGACCTTGCCGATGATGTCGGGGGTCGAGAAGGTGCCGGTGTTGATTCCCAGCCAGATAATGGCCAGCAGCATCAAAATCGAACCGGCCATGGTATAGAGGAAGAACTTGATGGCGGCGTATAAGCGGCGCGGGCCGCCCCAGATGCCAATCAGGAAGTACATCGGGATGAGGGTGAATTCCCAGAAGATGTAGAACAGGAACAAGTCCTGGGCGACAAAGACGCCGGTCATGCCGACTTCGAGCAGCAGGAAGAAGAGCATGAAATCCTTGACGCGCTCCTGGACGGCTGTCCAGGTCGAAAGGATGGCAATCGGGGTCAGGAAGGTGGTCAGCAGGATGAGCAGGATGCTCAGGCCGTCTGCCGCCAGGTAGTAGCGGATGTCCCAACCAGCGACTGAAATCCAGTCGTATTTGGCGACCAGTTGCAGTCCGGGCGCGGCGATGTCGTATTGGCCGCTGAAGAAAAAGGCCCAGAGTGAGATGACAAAAGTCACCAGCGACGTGACCAGGGCCGTCCAGCGCAGGGCGTCTTTTTGTTCAGACTTAATGAACAGCAAAACCAGCACGCCCAGGAGCGGGAAGAAGGTCACGATTGAAAGGGGTTGCAAGAGAAAGTCCATGTGTTGTACCTCGGTCAAAGGTCGGTATTCGATATTCGAGATTAGTTTTCGATATTCAGCATTCGATGTTCAAATTGTCGAATTTCGAGTACGAGTATCGAATTATCGAACGGTTATTTGAGCAACAAATAAGCCAATATTGCCACCACGCCAACCACCACCGAAAGGGCGTAGTGGCTCACGAGGCCGGTTTGCATTTCGCGCAGGGTGTCGGCGGTTTCGCGCACCCAATCGGCCAGCAGGGTGGAGATTTTGTCTACCACGCCCATATCCACTGGGTCGGCCAGGAAGCGGGTCAGGCCGACAAAGTTTTTGACGATGACAGAGTCGTGTACCCACTCGTGCCAGAAGTCCCAGTCGATGGTCTGGGCCAGGAACCCGGCCAGGCGCTTGTAGGGATTGATGATGGCAAACTGGTAGGCTTCGTCGATAAACCATTTGTTTTCCATACCGACGAAGGCCAGGCCGAGCGGCTTCGCCAACGGGTCTGCCTGGCCGTTTTCGAGCGGTTTGCGCTGGTAGAGCAACCAGGACAGGCCTATTGCGGCCAGGGCCAGCAGGGTCGAGACGCCCGCGACGACAAAGTCGAAAGGCGGGAACTCAATCGCGCCGAGGGTATGTTCGAGCCAGTGGCCGAACTGGTGAAAACCTTTGAAGGGCAGGTTGATGAATCCGCCAAGGGCTGAGAGGACGGCCAAAATCATCAGCGGGATGGTGATGACGAGTGGCGATTCTTCGGCGTGTTCAGCGGCTTCGTGGCGGGACTTGCCGAAGAAAACCATCCAGACCTGGCGGCCCATGTAGAAGGCGGTCAGGAAGGCGGCGGCGGTCAAAATCCAGTAAACGTGCGGGAAGTGCAGCGAGGCATCGAGCAGGATTTCGTCCTTCGACCAGAACCCGGCGAAGGGGAATATTCCGGCCAGGGCCAGGGTGCCGACCATGTAGACCCAGAAGGTGACCGGCATGGTTTTTCGCAGTCCGCCCATGTTGCGCATATCACCGGGGTCGAATGTCTCTTCGTGATGGTCGTCAGCATGTGAGTCGTGTCCATGACGGTGGGCGGCGTGATGGTGGCCGCGTTCCAGCCCCAAAATAACGGAACCCGCCGCGAGGAAGAGCAGGGCCTTGAAAAAGGCGTGAGTCACGAGATGGAACATCCCGGCGACATAGGCGCCCATACCGACCGCCGCGACCATGAATCCCAACTGGCTGATGGTCGAGTAGGCCAGCACTTTTTTGATGTCGTACTGCCCAACGGCGATGGTGGCGGCGAACAGGGCCGTGACCGCGCCGAGGGTGGCGACGATGTACTGCGAGTCGGGCAGCAGGCTGAAGATGGGTGCGGAACGGGCGACCAGATAAACGCCCGCCGTGACCATTGTGGCGGCATGGATCAGGGCCGAAACCGGGGTCGGACCGGCCATTGCATCTGGCAGCCAGACGTAGAGCGGAATCTGGGCCGATTTACCGGCCACGCCGATGAGCATGAAGACGGTTATCAGCAGGATGATTTCAGGCTGGATTTGCGCAAGGGCAGGCGCGCCCGCGAAGACGGCGTCGAACTGGAAGGAGCCGATGTGCCAGAAAATCAGGAAACCGGCGATGAGAAAACCGAAGTCGCCAACGCGGTTGGTGATGAAGGCTTTTTTGGCGGCATTCGAGTTGGCCCACGAAGCGCGCCCCAGGGTGTCCATGTCGTACCAGAAGCCAATCAGCAGGAAGGAAGCCAAACCGACGCCTTCCCAGCCGACGAAGAGCATCAGGTAGTTGTCGCCGCTGACCAAAATCATCATCGCAGCGATGAAAAAGTTCATAAAGACGAAGAAACGGGTGAAACGGCCCACGTCGTGCTTGAAGCGCACATCCTCGTGCATGTAGCCGATGGCGTAAATGTGGATGAGCGTGCCGACGCCGCTGACGACGAGCATCATCGTGACCGAGAGCGTGTCGACACGGAAGGCCCAGTCGAGGGCGAGGGTTTGGATGTGCATCCACTCAGCAATTTTGACAATTGCGCCTTCGGGGTGTTGGCCGAGCGAAACTGCCAGCAAAACCGAGACCATGAAAGCCACGCCCGAAGCCAGGCTGGCGACCGTGCCGACGCCTTTTTCGCCCAGGCGCTTGCCGAAAATGATGTTGACCATCATGCCGACAAGCGGGGCAAGGACTATCCAGGGGACAAGCGCAAAAAAACCGCTTGTAGAATTAACTTCACTTAAGAGCATAACGACTCCCAATGACCGTCCACTGACTACTGATTACTGAATACTGATGCACTGGCTATCCCTTCAGGCTGTTCATCAGGTCGAGGTCGATGCTGTTGCGTGAGCGGTAAATCGCCACCACCAGCGCCAGGCCGACTGCCACTTCAGCGGCGGCTACCGCCATGACGAAAAAGACGAAAATCTGGCCGCTAAAGGTTTCGTGGACGCGGGTAAAAGCCACAAACGCCAGGTTGGCGGCATTCAGCATTAACTCGATGGACATGAAAATCACCAGCGCGTTACGGCGCATCAAGACTCCCAACGCGCCCAGCGAAAACAGGATTGCCGAAAGGATAATGTAATAACTGACAGGAACCATCGGCTCAGGCCTCCTCTGTCCCGCGTGATTTAGGCTGGGTCGCGGATTTCTTTTCAGGCTTGCTCAAGACAATCGCGCCAATCATCGCCACCAGGAGCAGCACAGCCGTCACCTGGAAAGGCAGCATGTAGTCGGTGAAAAGCACCCGTGCCATCAGCGACGGGTCTGAAAGGTTTGTGCCGGTCGCGCCGACATAGACGTTTTGCCCGATGCGCTGGAACACAAGGAGAACGCCCTCGACCAGCAGGATGCCCGCCATGACCAGCGGCCAGACCAGTTTTTTCCATTCCAGTTCACCGGCAATGGTTTCGATGCCGAGCAGCATGATGACGAACAGGAACAGGACCATAATCGCGCCCGCATACACCGCCACCTGCGAAAGGGCGATGAACGGCGCATCCAGCAGCAGGTAGAAAATGGCTACCGAGACGAAGTTAACCACCAGGTGCAGGGCCGCGTAAACCGTGCTGCGGCTTACCAGCACACCGACGGCGCTCGCAATCGCTATCGTCGCAAGGACGAAAAAGAGAACCAGTTCGAGTGACATGGCTAATCCACCGGGTCTTTCATTTCGGGCACCGAGCGCGTATAAACGCCCGGCTCTGTCACCTGCGGGGCGGGCTTGCCGCCTTCGGGAACAGGCACAATCAACATTTCCTTGGTGTAAATCGCATCGCGCCGGTCGGTAAATGACAGTTCATAATTGTCGCCCATCGTGATGGCCTCAGTCGGGCAAGCATCTTCGCAAAATCCGCAGTAGATGCAGCGCAGCATGTTGATTTCGTAGGTACTGGCGTAGCGGTCGCCGGGCGAGAAACGCTTCTCGTCCGTATTCTCCGACGACTCGACGAAAATTGCATCCGAGGGGCAGGCGGCGGCGCACAACGAACAACCGATACATTTTTCCAGCCCGTTCTCGTAGCGATTCAAGATATGCCGCCCGCGAAAACGGGCCGTGACAGCTTTTCTCTCTTCAGGATACTGAACCGTAACTTTTTTCTCGAAGAACAATGCGCGGAGGGTTACCCACATGCCGCGCGCCAATTCGACAATCATCAGCCTACCTCCTCTTTGCCTTCATCGTCAGTGAGCGGTTGATGAGCATAACGAACACAAACCCAATCGCCAGCGACAGCAGCGGGATAATCCACAGCAAATCGGCCAGGATGCCAATCGCCGTTACGAAGACCAGCGCCAGCGCCAGGGGCAGCATCACCTTCCAGCCAAACGACATCAGGCGGTCGTAGCGCATGCGCGGCAGGGTGGCGCGAATCCAGACCATGAAGAACAGCAGCACCAGCACCTTGGCGAACATATAAATCGGGCCGAGCCACCAGTTCACATCCACACTGAACCAGGTATTCGCCAGCAGCGGGAATTCACGGTAGCCGCCAAAGAACATCATGGCCGCAATCGCCGAAATCGCAATCATCTTGATGTACTCGGCCATGAAAAAGAGCGCGAACTTCATGCCCGAATATTCCGAGTGATACCCGGCGGTCAGTTCCTGCTCGGCTTCGGGCATATCGAAGGGCGCGCGGTTGACCTCCGCCAGCGTCGCAATCAGGAAAACAATCCCGCCCACCGGCTGAAGGAAGATAAACCACACCTCGCGCTGGGCCTCGACAATATCGGCGGCGTGCATCGAACCGGCCATCACTGTCACCAGCACAAAGCAAAGCGCCAGGCTCAACTCATACGAAATCACCTGGGCCGAAGAACGCATACCGCCCATCATGGCATATTTATTGTTCGACGACCAGCCCGCCAGCACGATTCCGTAGACCGCAATCGAGGCTACCGCCGCAATATAAAGTGTCCCCAGGTTGATGTCAGCCACCGACAACTTAATCGTGCGCCCGAACATTTCCACATCCGGCCCCCAGGGCACGATGGCCGCAATCACCACCGCCGGGACCACCGTAAGTATTGGCGCCAGCGCAAAAATCGGCTGGATGACCGACCCAGGGGTCAACTCTTCCTTGAAAATCAACTTGACCGCATCCGCAATCGGCTGCAAAAGCCCCTGCCAGCCCGCGCGGTTCGGGCCGATGCGTACCTGCATAAACGCCAGTACGCGCCGCTCGAACAGGGTCAGGTAAGCAAAACCAGTCAGCAGGATGAGAACCAGCACCACGCTCTTGATGAGCCACTCAAGGACAAGCCACCAATCCATTTAGGCCTCCTGCGCTTTCACCAAAGCGGCCAACTTAACCGCCACAGGTTCTTTAATCGGGACTGCGAAACTGCGCGGGATGAGCACGACGCCGGTGGAAATCGATTCGTCCAACAATACTTTTACGGGATAGGAAACCCCGTTCAGGCCCACCTCGGCCTGGCTTCCGTTTTCGAGGCCCAATTTCAACGCTGTGGCCGGGTTCAGCACAATCCCGTTAAAGCGGTCGATATGCGCCGAAAGCAGTTTTGCCGGGGCGACGGTTGTGCCGTTATCGTAGAGTTTGCTGATTGGTACGGCGAAGAGTTCATCTTCTCTGGGGCGCAGGCCGTCGACCGTCGACCGTCGACCGTCCACCGTCCCCGGTCTGGTTTCCAGCGTAACGCCCAACCCCAACTTGTTCTCATACCCTGTCCC
>Ga0208244_100246_pt1 | contig 63582 bp, 57 predicted proteins | sample SubbioCR12Aug_5A_FD_184828 | JGI IMG/M metagenome (GOLD analysis project Ga0208244, IMG submission 184828) | Serpentinite rock and fluid subsurface biosphere microbial communities from McLaughlin Reserve, California, USA - CR12Aug_5A (SPAdes) | ecosystem: Environmental > Terrestrial > Deep... | reverse complement strand
TGTCTTGCAGAGAACTCTGCCAATACACGAAAATGTTTCTGAAAAAGGTAAAATGGTGATAATGGATAGCATTATTAACTAATTGAAAACATAAGAAAAAGCAGGTTATGTTACGTATAGCAGGAAGTACATCGCAGAAGAGTAAAGACTCAGCATTTTGGATATCTGAGAGAAGATATTGTCGTTGATGTAACCAATATTTGGACTTTTTACACCCAACAAAGAAAATGAGCTAAAATAATAAATCTTCCTGAATTAATCCAATTTCACGATCAATACGTCAGCAACAATGTGTTGGCCGCTATGTTCTGACTTCGTGACTTTCTGAAGAGTGAAATCTCTACCGCAAACGATTTTTACAACTTCTTCTGCTTTAAGGCTTGAGAACTGTTCTTGAGTTACAGCCCATGTTACCGGTCCAAAAGTTACTGCATTTCGATTACAATATCCTGAAACCATCGCTGTGACGCTCCCGGTTTTGCTGTCATAAGTTGCTCCCAGTCTTCCAGAAACTATAGAATCCGATGAATCTGCGTAAGCCAGAGTGACTCCAACGGCAATCGATACCAATAAAGAAACCATAAATAGTAATCTTACTGCTCTCTTTTTAAACATATCGCACCTCGCTTTTTCCTGATAACGGTGTATAAGAGAAAACACATCCCCCTGAAACATTATCTACCTGACTCAAATTAGAATACAAAAATATGATTTTGTCAAATATTTGGATGAAAAGTAGGAAATTCGATTTTGTTGATTCCGATATGTATTGTTGCATTATGGAGCAAGATTTCAATATCTCTCTTTCAGCTTACTATTAAGATGGTGAATTATCTGCAATGTCTGATGCAGGATGGAAAAATGGGATCGCCTCTCATCACTGTTAACCCATTTAGATTCGGAAACAGCGATCACTCCCTTCCCATGGGGTGATCTGATAACCGGGCATTCAACTGCTGCTCACAGAATTCTATTAATTCACTTTTGGGACCATATATTTGATCCTGACGAGCTTTTTTCTTTCTTTGCTTGTCTTTTTTCTTTCAGGGTATGCTGTGGTTTTTTCTTTGCATTTGGTTTTTGCTTGTTTTTTTCTTTGCTCATTAAATGCCTCCTTTATTAAAGTAACCATCACCATTATATCAGGTATTAGGTATGTTTGGTGCAGTAAGGAGAAAACCGAAAACCCTGCTTTCTGAAATCACCACAGAATCAATACAATTCTTGTGAAAAAATTACCTTACAAACGTGTATCAGGGTCTGCGATACAAGGGCTGACCTCATTTACATTATAAGCAACTATTTCCTTCCTGCGCTGCTTTCCGTGGTTTTCTTCCTCAATTACTGCAAGCATCAGGCCGCAATCAGCGCATTTCTCGATATGCGGCAATTGCTGTATAATAACTTTAAAGGAAACGCATAAGCAGACATGGCAGGATATGCGGCAACAAGCATTGAATATCCGCGACAGATGAATCGTAAGTACACATCGGATAAGAAAGTTAAATAAGGCATGCAGCCATCCGACAATAAAGCGAAAGCCTCCCGGTATATTACACCTGAGGGTCGAGCTGAACTTAGCGAGGAACTCTCATATCTCTGGAAGGTGAAGCGCCCCCAGGTCACTCAGGCAGTTGCCGAAGCTGCGGCCATGGGGGACCGGTCGGAGAATGCAGAGTATATTTACGGAAAGAAGCAGTTAAGGCAGATCGATTCCCGTATACGGTTTCTCACAAAGAAGTTGAACGAATTGATTGTGGTGGACAGGCCGCCCGCTGATACGACGAAAGTATTCTTTGGCGCCTGGGTCGAGCTTAAGGATTCCGATGGGAATCTGTTTCTGTATCGCATCGTCGGTCCGGACGAATTTGATCCCGAAAGAGGTTTTATCAGCATTGATTCTCCAATGGCGCAGGCGTTGTTACGCAAGACTAAAGGTGAAGAAGTTGTGGTGAACAGCCCCGGGGGTACGGTCGCCTTTGTGGTGAAATCAGTCAGTTATGAAGTGCAGGAGCGCGAAAGCGTACCGAAACTTTAGTGCTTCCGGGTTCATATTCATAATATCCGATCTTTAATGCTGACAGAGCAAAACATTAATGGAATGAGATAGGGTGATTGGAAGAGGGAGCAGGCAAGCCTGCTCCCTTCATTAACGAAATCAAGTCCTTACAGGATTCGTTCAGGTTCCGGTTCAATTACGGGTTCCGGAAGAGTGAATGTGCAAAAAGGCGAGAAGGGATTGTTCTGGGATTTGACTCCTTTTCCCGGAGGGTTCAATGCCTTAACCTTAGCTGTCACCGAGCCGGATAATTGTTCGCCTGTTATCGGATCAACGAACTCGGTGAAGGGAACATCCAGGGAAGTATTCGCACCATCGCTGCTGAAACTTACATTAACAAGGATTTCCGGGTCTTCACTGACTGTTACCTCTGCATCAATCGAATATTTAGTGGCGCCCTCGACACCTGACCATGCAAAAAGGACCGAGTCATCATCCGTTGTACAGATCAGGCTCTCCGGCGCGGGCAGGCCCGGTTTCGATTTGGCCGTGGAAAATGAAGCCGACATCATAACTGCAACAGCACAGATAAGGCCGATTAAAATGACCTTTTTCATCTTTACCTCCTTGCTTTTTTGCGATTGTTAAGTGCAAGTCGGCTGGTTGCGCCACTCACTCCACCACCAACCCTGGCGCCCATATCGGCTGGAGGTTTCAAAGTTTCCGTTTCTCCACTATGGTCAGCCGCCTGTGCAACTGACCACTATACTGTCCTTATTCTCACCTCCTTTCGAGAGGGCGTAAGAATGCCCTGCGGAATAATAAAAGCCTGTTCCCTCAGGAGAAACAGGCTTATTGCTATAATGATGATGAATATACCTGTTTCTTCGGCAGCCCGGCGATCCCTAAGCTTAAAGGATCCGCAGCTTTGTGCCCCACGGTTACCCGTGGTTTACCCTTTCGGAAACAAAGACTCTTCAGAAAAATACAGGGAACTCTAAATAACCCATCTAGTTGAAACTTACCTGAAATAAATCTGAAAATCAACCGCTAATACAAAATATCGGTAATCATACCTCGAAAGCGTCCTTTATATGCGTGATCTCCTTTTTACCGTCGCCGGCGAATGAAATGCTCAGGACATCGAACCGGGCGCATGGCTCTTCCTTCATTCTCTTTAAAAAGAGCAGCGCGACATTTTTTATTTTTCTTCGTTTGTGGTCGTTGACCGCTTCAAAGGGATAGCCGAATGAACCTGAAGTCCTGGCCTTTACCTCCAGGAATACCAGGGTATCGCCGTCTTTTGCTATAATATCGATCTCTCCGAGCGGGGTCTTGAAATTCCTGGCGATTATTCTGTAGCCTTTTTTTGTTAGGTATCTTACCGCGAGGTCTTCGCCGTCACTGCCAATGGCCTTCATTGCCTTCGAGTCTCCTTAAAAGCTTTGGGATTCCTTCTATATCCTTGATCTCTTTCTGACAGAGTATTTTTAAGAGCTCCCTGAATGAAGAGAATTCTTCCCAGTGCCCCTTGAGATGTTTCGACAGGATACTGTGGAGATCCTCCCCTTTTTTATCCCAGTCAAGGAGAATGATGACGCGATGAAATCTTCTGATTAAATCATCACAAAAATCGTATAGGTTTTTTCCGTTATGCAGTGTGATTATGTGGCCGGCAAGCCCCAGCAGCCTGAGGGCAGAGGCATCTTTTTTACCCTCCACGATGACCGGCACCTCTTTGTTCATCTCGTAAAGATGCTCGATGACTTCTCTCAGACGCTCGGCCCTGCCCATGTCGACGGCCGAAGGCATGTTTTTCTGTGTGTTCAGCATCCCGGATTATAATAGCGGATAAAACGCCTGATTTACAAATTTTAATCTGCAATTTGTTATATAATACATCGTTGTGCGCAGAGCTTTGCACGGGGGTCAACTTATTGACTTTAAGATATTTTTTATATATGGTTAAGAGATGGCGGCCAAACTGGGACAACTGCTTATAACGTCCAGTATAATCTCCGAGGAACAGCTTAAGGAGGCTATGGGTCTTCAGCGCCGGGAAGGCGGCCGTCTCGGCACGAACCTTGTAAAGCTCGGTTATATAACCGAGGAGAAGCTTGTGGCCTTTTTGAGCAAGCAGTGGGGCGTTCCCGCAATCAACCTTTCCGAATACAAGATAGACCCCTCAGTATTAAAACTTGTTCCTATGGAGATAGCGAGGAAGTATCTGATAATTCCTGTTGCGAGGGTGGGGGCGACGCTTACGATAGCGATGGCGGACCCTTCAAACGTATTTGTGATAGACGATGTGAAGTTTATGACCGGTTATAATGTCGAGGTGGTGGTATCGGGTGAGACCTCTATCATCAATGCGATAAATACATGCTACCGTGGAGGAGATTCTCTTGTAACAGCAAAGAAGACTGCGCCGGCAAAGACCCTCCATGCCAAAGATTATACGCTATCGGATGAGGAGTCCACAGGTGAAGATATGTTCACGTCGACAGATGAGACTCTTATGGTGGATGTTGATGAATTCGACAAAGTAGTGGGTGAGGCACTGGATGACGTCGAAGTAGTAGAGGAGCAGGAAGATGACGTATTCAAAGACGTCGAGCGGCCGATAGTAAAACTTGTAAACGGTATACTTATCAATGCTATAAAAGAGAGGGCAAGCGATATTCATGTCGAGCCCTATGAGAATTCCTTAAGGGTCCGGCAGAGGGTGGACGGAGTGATGTATACAGTTATGAACCTGCCGGTAAAGATAAAAAGCGCTGTGACTTCAAGGATCAAGATAATGGCAAACCTCGACATTGCCGAGCGGCGGCTGCCGCAGGATGGAAGGATAAAGCTGAAACTCGGGAAGAAGAGGGAGATAGATTTCCGTGTTTCGACAGTCCCATGTCTTTTCGGTGAGCGGACTGTCCTGAGACTGCTTGACAAATCCAATCTTCAGGTCGACCTTACAAAACTCGGATTTGAAGAGGAGACCCTCCAGGATTACATGGAAGCACTGAATAAACCTTACGGTATGCTTCTCGTTACAGGCCCTACGGGAAGCGGAAAGACTACGACCCTTTACTCCGGATTGCATTATCTCAACAAGATAGGCGTCAATATATCCACTGCCGAAGACCCTGTCGAGTATAACTTTACGGGGATAAATCAGGTCGCGGTAAAAGAGGATATAGGCCTGACATTTGCCGCTGCCCTCAGGTCTTTTCTGCGTCAGGACCCGGACATCATTATGGTCGGAGAGATAAGGGATTTCGAGACGGCTGAGATTGCTGTGAAGGCGGCGTTGACAGGTCACCTGGTCTTGAGCACCCTTCATACTAACGATGCGCCGAGTACTGTCAGCAGGTTGCTGAATATGGGGATTGAGCCCTTTCTCGTTGCCGCATCGGTTATCCTTATTGCTTCACAGAGACTTACGAGGACTATATGCGAATCCTGCAAGGAAGAGGTTCCTGTCCCGGTTTCTGCACTGATCGAGCTAGGTTTTCCTGCAGATGAAGCGTCCGAAATAAAATGCTACAAAGGCAGGGGTTGTTCCGCATGCAATAACTCCGGATACAAGGGGAGAATAGCTCTTTATGAAGTTATGCCCCTCAAGGATGAACTAAAGGAGTTGATTCTCGAGGGGGCTTCGGCGGATGAGCTAAAGAAGACGGCTGTCAAACTCGGAATGAGAACCTTGCGTGTAAGCGGCCTTGCAAAGATCAGGGCTGGTGTTACAACGATAGAAGAAGTACTGAGGGTAACGTTTGGAGACTGAATTGAAAGACGGCAATTGCCGGATATATGTGAAGTGGCTGTGAGTTTTCTGCGGGTTAAGAGATGGCGGCCAAACTAGGACAACTGCTTATAACGTCCAGTATAATCTCCGAGGAACAGCTTAAGGAGGCTATGGGTCTTCAGCGCCGGGAAGGCGGCCGTCTCGGCACGAACCTTGTAAAGCTCGGTTATATAACCGAGGAGAAGCTTGTGGCCTTTTTGAGCAAGCAGTGGGGCGTTCCCGCAATCAACCTTTCCGAATACAAGATAGACCCCTCAGTATTAAAACTTGTTCCTATGGAGATAGCGAGGAAGTATCTGATAATTCCTGTTGCGAGGGTGGGGGCGACGCTTACGATAGCGATGGCGGACCCTTCAAACGTATTTGTGATAGACGATGTGAAGTTTATGACCGGTTATAATGTCGAGGTGGTGGTATCGGGTGATACCTCTATCATCAATGCGATAAATACATGCTACCGTGGAGGAGATTCTCTTGTAACGGCAAAGAAGACTGCACCGGCAAAGACCCTCCATGCCAAAGATTATAGCTTTACAGACGAGGATTTAAAGGAAGAAGATCTGAGTGCAACGGATGACGCTGTTACTGTTGACGTTGATGAATTTGATAAGGTCGTCGGAGATGCACTCGACAGCGTGGAGGCTTTCACCGAGGAGGAGGACAGGGCCGGTGGAGAGATTGAAGAACCGATAGTCAAGCTCGTCAACGGCATCCTCATCAATGCCATAAAGGGACAGGCGAGTGATATACATATTGAGCCTTATGAGCGGTCATTGCGCGTAAGGTACAGAGTGGACGGGGTGCTGTTTAACGCTATGAATCTTCCCCTTAAGATTAAGAATCCTATTACCTCAAGGCTGAAGATAATGGCTAAACTCGATATCGCCGAGAGAAGACTGCCGCAGGACGGCAGGATCAAGCTGAGACTCGGCAAGAAGAAAGAGATCGATTTCCGTGTTTCGGTTCTGCCCTGTCTCTTTGGCGAAAAGACCGTACTTAGAATACTTGATAAGGGCAACCTCCAGGCCGACCTGACCAAACTGGGGTTTGAAGAGGAGACGCTGAAAGGCTTCATGGATGCACTGACAAAACCTTACGGAATGATCCTTGTTACCGGTCCAACAGGAAGCGGGAAGACGACAACTTTGTATTCCGCACTGAATTATCTCAATAAGCCAGGCATCAATATTATGACTGCTGAAGATCCTGTAGAATATAATTTTTTGGGGATGAACCAGGTTCAGATGAAAGAGGAGATAGGGCTTACTTTCTCCTCAGCGCTCAGGGCTTTTCTGCGGCAGAGCCCCGACATTATTCTCGTGGGTGAGATCCGTGATTTCGAGACAGCCGAGATAGCTGTTAAGGCTGCTCTTACAGGCCACCTTGTCCTGAGCACCCTTCATACTAACGACGCTCCCAGCAGTATAAGCAGACTGTTGAATATGGGTATCGAACCTTTTCTTGTTTCAGCATCCCTTATCCTTATCGCGGCACAGAGACTTGCGAGAAAGATATGTCAGGAATGCAAGGAAGAGGAGAATATACCTATCCCGGCACTCGTGCAGTTAGGGTTTCCGGAAGAAGAGGCGGCTGGCGTAAAATGTTATAAAGGCAAGGGATGCCCTGCTTGCAATAATTCGGGCTATAAGGGAAGGATAGCGCTTTACGAGGTTATGCCGGTCGGCACCGAGATAAAAGAGATGGTTCTCGAAGGCGCGTCTGCCGACGAACTGAAAAAGACGGCTATAAGAATGGGCATGAAAACACTTAGGATGAGCGGTCTTACAAAGGTGCAGGAAGGTGTTACCTCGATAGAGGAGGTCATGAGGGTGACGTTCGGAGATTGAGCAGCGGTCGACCGAAAGGCAGCTCTTTTGCTTGACTAAAAAAGGTAAAAACGCAACAATTTAATGAATAAAATTATGGAGTGAATTTTATGGCGACACTGTATGATTTGTTGAAGATGATGATAGAGAAGGGTGCATCTGACCTGCATATAACCACCGGCAGTTCGCCCCGGCTGCGTATCGACGGAAAGCTGGTGAGCGTGGATCACCCGCTACTTTTGCCTGCGGACACAAAGGCTTTATGCTATAGTATCCTTACAGATGCTCAAAAGCATAAATACGAGGAGAACAACGAACTCGATCTCTCGTTCGGGGTTAAGGGCTTGAGCAGGTTCCGGGCGAACATATTTATGCAGCGGGGCGCTGTGGCAGGCGCATTCAGGACAATTCCCTTTGAAATCAGGGGATTCAAGGAACTCGGGCTGCCTGACACAGTAAATGAGATGGTCAAGAAACCTCGTGGCCTAATACTTGTTACCGGTCCTACAGGAAGTGGAAAGTCTACCACGCTTGCTGCAATGGTCGACAGAATCAATTCCGAACGATACGATCATATCATAACAGTCGAAGACCCGATCGAATATCTTCATCCCCATAAGAAATGCCTTATCAATCAAAGAGAGGTGAATGCTGATACAGTGTCGTTCAAGGCCGCGCTGCGTTATGTCCTCAGGCAGGATCCTGACGTTGTCCTGATAGGCGAGATGCGAGACCTTGAGACGATTGAGGCGGCTCTTACTGTATCGGAAACCGGTCACCTGACACTTGCTACGCTGCATACGAACTCGGCCGTGCAGACAATAAACCGAATTATCGATGTCTTCCCCCCGCATCAGCAGGAACAGATAAGGGTTCAGCTTTCTTTTGTTCTTGAGGGTATTTTTGCACAGCAACTTATACCCAAGAAATCCGGACTGGGGCGGGTGCTCGCTGTTGAATTGCTTGTTCCCAACCCGGCGATAAGAAACCTTATCAGGGAGGACAAGATACACCAGATCTATTCTATGATGCAGACCGGCCAGTCGAAGTTCGGCATGCAGACGATGAACCAGTCGTTATACGAACTTTATTCAAAAGGACTGCTAACATACGAGGACGCTGTCGGCAGGTCGCCCGTGCCTGACGAAATTATGCAATGGATCCAGAAGAATTCTGCGGCATCCTCGGGCAAAGGGAGGTAAAAGTGGCTGTTGTATTTCAATGGTCAGGAAAGAATCTGAGAGGTGCTATAGAATCAGGCGAAATAACTGCGGCGACAAAAGAAGATGTTGTAGTGCAATTACGGAAAAGAAACATTACCCCGACTATCGTTACCGAGAAAGCTAAGAAAGTACGCGGATTGAGTTTTGGAGGCGGGGTAAAGGATAAGGACATAGTCGTCTTCACGAGACAGTTCGCAACGATGATTGATGCCGGACTTCCGCTTGTTCAGGCTCTCGATATACTCTCTACGCAGGTGGAAAACAAGGTTTTGAGCAATACGCTTGCACAGGTCAAGGTTGATGTCGAATCCGGAGCAACCTATGCAGATGCGCTCAAAAAACATCCCAGGGTATTCAGTGAACTCTATGTCAATATGGTAGCTGCGGGTGAAGCTGGAGGTATTCTTGATACGATCCTGAACAGACTGGCGTCTTACATTGAAAAAGCGATGAAGCTCAAGAAGAAGGTAAAAGGGGCGATGGTGTATCCTGCGGTTGTTACATCGATAGCCGTCCTCGTCATCGCTGTTATTATGATATTTGTTGTGCCGACATTTTCGAAGATGTTTGCTACTCTCGGCGGAACGCTTCCCCTGCCTACTCAGATAATCATCACTATGAGCAATTTTATAGCTGGTATCGGCGGCCTGATTGTTTTCTGTCTGATCGTTGCATCAGTTATTTTTATTTCCCAGGTCAGACGGACGGAAAAGGGCAAATATGTTATTGACAGGCTGCTGCTCAAGCTCCCGATTTTCGGGCCTCTTCTCAATAAAGTGGCTGTGGCAAAATTTACGAGAACTCTTGGCACCCTTGTAAGCAGTGGCGTCCCGATTCTTGACGGCCTTGAAATCACTGCGAAGACCTCCGGGAACAAGGTTATCGAATATGCAATTATGGACGTAAGAAAGGGAGTAGTTGGCGGCAAGACACTCGCCGAGCCTATAACTAAACTGAAGGTTTTCCCTCCTATGGTCACGCATATGATAGCGGTCGGCGAGTCTACGGGAGCGCTTGATGCGATGCTTGCCAAGATAGCGGATTTTTATGACGACGAAGTGGACGCCACCGTGTCAAACCTAACCGCAATGATGGAGCCCATGCTTATGGTATTCCTCGGTGGGTCCGTCGGTTTTATTGTTGTGGCCATGTATCTCCCGATATTCAAACTTATTACACTCATAAAATAAGCGGCGTCTGTTATTCGGGTGGCGGTGGAGATTCGGAATGTCGGAAATTCGGCATATATAAATGCATGCTCGCTGGGTGCGTAAAACAGACTACCGGGGCCGGTATGAAAGCTTATTCCGCAAATTTCACATCTTCTTTCTGTTTGTGAATGCATTTTTCTTGTAAGGCACGATTTTGATGGACGAACAGACAATGAGCATGAAAGCAGAATACTCAGGTGCCTTGAGAAAAAAAATAAGAGCCCTGATCGTTTTCAGGGTGGCATTCATCACCTTATTCTTCGGTGCAACCTTCTTTTTCTGGGGATTGGAGGGTTTCCCTCATTACCGCTCGATTCTTTACCTGATGGTCACATTATATTTGTTCAGTATTGCTTACTATCTTATTCTTGATAGGATAAGGAGTCTTCTTACATTCGCATACTTTCAGCTGTTTATAGATGTCTTCGCCGAGATAGTTCTTATATATGTTACTGGTGGAATCGACAGCTGGTTTTCTTTTGCCCTTATTCTTTCGATACTTGCTGCAAGCATCGTCTTGAACAAAAGGGCCGGGTTTGTCATAGCAACCATAAGCAGCATACTTTACGGCGCACTGATCAATCTCCAGTTATATGAGGTTCTTCCGGCAATGAGCGAAGGGCTTATGGAAGCCAAAGACTACCTTTACAAAATATTCATACACACCATCTTCTTTTATCTGACCGCATATCTAAGCGGAAATCTCTCATCGAGACTCGAAAGGACGGTCCGGAAGCTTGAAGAGACTGATCTTGATCTCAGGACCCTGGAGATCTTCAACCAGGAAGTGCTGGAAAGTCTGCCGAGCGGTCTTTTTACGATAGATCTTTCCGGAAAAATCCTGCTTTTCAACAGGTCTGCCGAATCAATAACAGGATTGAAAAGAGAGGTCGTGGTTGGCCAGAAGATAGACAGGTTTATGCCGTTCCCAAAGTTTCCACTTCCTGATGGTCGGGCTGAAGAAGTGATCACAGTGGACGGGGCACAGAAGATAATCGGTCTGGGAATATCTGCTCTCAGGGATATCGACGGGAATAAAAAGGGATTTATTGTAATTTTCCAGGACCTGACAAAATTAAAGAAACTTGAAGCAGAGATGAAGCAGAAAGAGAAGTGGGCGGCAATCGGGGAGCTTTCATCAAATATTGCACATGAGATAAGAAATCCGCTTGCATCCCTGAAAGGCTCAATAGAAATGCTCAAAGAAGGAGCCATGCCGGATAATTATAAAGAGAGGCTTATGGAGATCGCGTTGAAGGAGATGGAGAGACTTAACCGCATTGTAACTGATTTTCTGACATATTCCAGACCGTCTCCCCCTAATCTTCAGAAGATCGATCTCTACATGCTGCTTGACGAGACACTTGACCTGCTCGAAAATGTGCATCAGGGCAGCGGTGATTTATCAATACGCAGAGATTATTCGGACAGGCTTGATGTATATGCAGATCCTCAAAAACTCAGACAGGTTTTCTGGAATCTGTGTATCAATGCAGTTGAAGCAATGCCCGACAAAGGAGAACTTGCGGTATCAGCAAGGAAGGACGGGGATTCAGTAAATATCAGGATCACAGACTCCGGTTCCGGAATAGACGAAAAAAGCCTTGATAAGATCTTCTATCCCTTTTTTACTACGAAGGAGCAGGGAACCGGTCTTGGGCTTGCAATAGCTTACCGTATAGTCGAAGAGCATGATGGCAGCATCAAAGTCAGCAGCAAGCCTGGATTTGGCACAACCTTTGAGGTTATACTACCGCAGAAATATGAAAAAAGTTAGTGGAAGAATACTCATAGTTGAAGATGAAAAAAGCATGAGAGAAGTGCTGAAGATGCTTCTCGAAGGCGAAGTTTATGAAGTAACAACCGCTTCTGACGGACTCGAAGGGTTGTCGTATGTAGAAAAGGACATATTTGACCTCGTCATCACGGACATGAAGATGCCAAGGGTTGACGGTTTTGAAGTTCTGAAGAAAGTTAAGGAACTGTCACCGGATACAGTTGTTCTTATGATAACCGCTTTCGGAACTACAGAAAAAGCCGTTGAAGCGAGAAAATTGGGAGCCTATGATTTTATTACCAAGCCCTTTGACATCGACGAGATCCGCCTGATTGTTAAGAAGGCCATAGAAAAGAAGAGGGAGAGAGAAGAACTCGAAATCCTGAGAAAGAAAGTCGAGACGACCTATTCTCTCGGCAACATCATCGGCCAAAGCCCAGGGATGCAGGAGTTGTTCAGACTTGTTCCAAAGATAGCGCAGAGCAATTCAAATGTTCTTATAACCGGCGAGAGCGGCTCCGGCAAGGAACTTGTAGCTGCCGCGCTGCATAACCTAAGCCACAGGAAGGAGAAGAATTTTGTTACAATCAACTGCGCTGCATTCCCTGAAGGGCTTCTCGAATCTGAGCTTTTCGGGCATATGAAGGGAGCTTTTACCGGTGCCATGTATAACAAACAGGGACTCTTTGAGATAGCTGACGGCGGCAGTGTGCTCCTCGATGAAATTGCCGAGATGCCTACAAGCCTTCAGGCTAAGTTGCTCAGGGTTCTCGAAAATGGGGTGTTCAGGCGCGTCGGCGGGACAAACGACATCAAGGTCGATGTAAGGATCATATCGGCTACTAACAAAGAATTGCAGGAGGAAATATCTGCAGGCAGGTTCAGGGAAGATCTTTTTTACAGGCTGAACGTTGTGCCTGTCAATATACCTCCTCTCAGAGACAGAAAAGAAGACATACCTCTTCTTGCAGAGCATTTTCTCAGAAAGACTTCTAATGATCCCAAGAGGCTCACTTCGGCAGCCATGAAAATGCTGATGGATTATTCATGGAAGGGGAATGTGAGGGAACTTGAGAATATCATTGAACGGGTTGCTCTTCTGACAGAGAAAAAAGAAATAACGCCGGCTGATCTGCCCTCTGAAATAACCTGCTATGCAGGCGAATCAAAGGCCATCCCTGTCCTAACAGAGGAGGGCATTGATATCGATGGAATAATCGGGGACATGGAAAAAAAATACCTGCTTATGGCGCTCGAAAAAGCAGGAGGGGTTAAGACCGAAGCTGCAAAGCTCCTGAATATCTCTTTTCGTTCATTCCGGCACAGACTGCACAAGTACGGGATTAGTTAGCCTCTTTCATGTGTTTTCCTTAAACGCTTTCGTGGCTCCGCAGGTTAACAATGAAGAGCCCTTCCGACCTTGAATATGCGCGCCGGCTGGAAAAGATTACCGTATGAGATGGGGGAGCAGTTTTTTGAAAAAAAGAAGGTCTGAAAGACCTGATAATTTGCGAATTAAATAATAAAGGAGCAGAAATGGCAAAGTATACGGCTACCATAGACGAAGATACGCGTCAGAGGATACTTGCCTTGCCTAGGAGCCTTCATTTCTCTGCTTTCATGCGCAAGGCCATAAGTATTTTTGTTGAGGAGCTTGAGAAAGACCCTGACCTGAAGCCTGAGAATTTTGTTATAACTGTTTCGGCCCGGAAAGATGCATCGGACAGAAAAAGAAAATAGGGGCGCTGCAAAAAACAGGATTCTCATTACATGTGCAAAGGGGATAACGCCTTTTCTCAGGGAAGAACTCCTTCACCTTGGCTTTCCCGTTCTGGATGAAACTGTTGCAGGCGTGGCAACCGAGGGGTCTATGGACGATGTCATGAGGCTGAACCTTTGGCTCCGGACAGGACATCGCGTATTATTTCTGATCAAGGATATGATTGTTAATGATGCCGATGAACTCTATCGGGAATTGTCCAATATAACATGGGAAGACTATATCGCTGAGGATGGATATGTATGTGTAACATCCAGTGTGGACAACCCAACGATCGGGGATTCGCGCTATGCTAATGTCAGGTGCAAGGATGCAATTGTCGACAGGATCAGGACTAAGCGCGGACAGCGACCAGATTCAGGCCCGCACAAGGATAGAACTGTAGTCAATCTATACTGGAAGGAAAACCGATGTTCTGTTTATTTTGACACTTCGGGAGAATCCCTCGCACGCCGCGGATACAGGAAAATCCCTCTGACAGCCCCCATGCAGGAGACTCTCACAGCAGCGGTCATTGCGGCAACCGGCTGGAGCGGGAGGGGTCATTTCATCAATCCAATGTGCGGAAGCGGGACTCTTGCGATTGAGGCAGCCTTGATTGCCATGAACAAAGCTCCCGGTCTTTTGAGGACTAACTTTGGATTTATGCACATAAAAGGATTTAACAAGGGGCTGTGGAGCGATCTATGTACACGATCCGAAAAAGATGCAAAAAAAGACTTGAATTGCAGAATTATTGCAACGGATATCAGGATTGAGGCGGTTAAGGCGGCGAAGATCAATGCGGGCGCTGCCGGTGTTGAGCATCTGATCGAATTCAACGTGTGCGATTATTCCATGACAGAAGTCCCTGATGGCGGTGGGGTAGTCATTATAAATCCCGAATATGGGGAACGTATGGGAAAACTAAGAGAACTTGAGAGTGTCTACAAGGGGATAGGAGATTTTTTTAAACATAAATGTATTGGCTATGCGGGATGTGTTTTTACCGGAAATCCTGATCTTGCAAAGAAGATTGGTTTGAGAGCAAAGCGAAGAACGCAATTTTTTAACAGCGGCATAGAATGCAGGCTGCTTGAATTTGAGCTTTACGAGGGCAGCAGGCGTTATTAAACCGGGCCGGAGCAGATACCGTGATCATCAGGCAAGGTCTGCAGTTCTGCAATCAGTCGACACATCTTGTCCTTGGTGGCTGCGTGAAACGCTTCAAGCCTTAGTTTTTTTACGGCCATACCTTTTGTATACCATGTGAAGAACTTGCGGAATAGTATCACGCCGCTCTTCTCACCGTGGAACGCAATAAGTAAATCAAGATGTTGTTTCATGGTTCGAACTCTTTCCTGCAGTTCGAGGCTAAAAGGAACCTTTCCGGACTTAAGATACTCAGCCGCATTGCGAAATATCCATGGATTGCCCAGGCTTCCCCGCGCCAGGGCCACACCGTCACAACCCGTTTCATCAAACATCTTTTTGATTAGATGCGGGCTCAGGGCGTCTCCGCTTGCAATTACAGGTATTTTCAGAGATTCTTTCACTTTCCTTATTATGGTGTAGTCCACTTGCCCTCTGTATCCCTGCATCCTTGTCCTGCCATGTATAAAAACCCCTTTTACCCCCGCATCCTCAGCCCGGATGGCTATCTCTGCTGCATTGACTGATGACGTATCCCAGCCGGAGCGAATCTTAACTGTTACGGGCAGATCAGTGCTGCTCACGGCTGCCTCCAAAAGTTTTTGGAGTATTGCCGGTTGTCTTAGCAATCCTGCTCCTTCCCCTTTCGATACGACCTTGTGGACAGGACACGCACAGTTCAGATCGATAATATCGAATGCATGTCCGGACAGAATATCCAGTGCCTCCTTTATCATGTCCGGATCACCGCCGAGGATCTGTACACCCAGTGGACGGTCTTCCGCGTTTGTAGAAAGCATTTTAAGGGTGGTACTGTTTCGGCGGACCAGGGAGTTTGCGCTTATCATTTCAGTAAACGCGAGTCTGCATCCGAGCGACCTGCTGATCATACGGAAGGGGAGATCGCTTATACCTGCCATGGGTGCAAGGACAAGTGAAGAATCTACGGTCAGATTTCCGATTGAAAGCATGATTTTTTATTATACAGCAGTGGCAGGATGTTGAGGCCCCCCCTTTTATTATTCATCTTCTTATCCGTTTCCTTTCTGGTTAGGCAGTCTATTCCGAAAGTCATGGGCTCGTGACTTTTAATCCGGAGTATGCCATACTATAAATGAAGTTCCAAAGTTTTTTGTATTCTGAAGGCCACAAAGACTTTTAACTTTGCGGCCTTTTTGTTGCAGTTATCCTGAGCGTTCAGGCAGATTTCGGTCAGAAAACATAAATTTATAAAATAGTGAAAAAATAAATGAGCGTATTCTCAAAAAAAAAGGATTATTTTGAATTATTCGAGAAAGTTGCGGCCAACATCACAAACGCAGCAACAGTGCTGGTTGCTATTATGGAGCATTTTACCAACCTGGAAAACTGGGCCAAAGAAGTGCATGAACTTGAAGAGGAAGGAGACCTCTTAACACACGACATAATAAAGAAACTTAACAGAAGCTTTGTATCTCCTATAGACAGGGAAGATATCCATTCCCTTGCATCTACACTTGACGATATCCTTGACTTTATATGGGGCACTGCGGAAAGGCTTGCCGTATTCAGGATGATGGAAGCGAGGAAAGAGGCGGTTGTAATGTCCAGGGAACTTCTCGTTACCGTGGAACTGGTGCAGAAAGCTATCAATAATCTGAAAGAAAAGAATTATATCCGGATGCAGGAACACTGTATTGAGATTAACAAGCTCGAAAACAGGGTGGACAGATACTTCAGAGACGCACTCGGCAGTTTATTTGATGAAGTTACAGACCCTGTCCTGGTTATCAAGTGGAAAGAGATATATGAACACCTCGAAAATGCAACTGATAAATGTGAAGATGTTGCGGATATTCTGGAATCGATAGCTATGAAAAATTCATAATGCCTTTCCCCAGCTTTGCCTGGAGTTTCAATCTGGTTTTAGAAGCAACAACCGCTATGATGCGTTCCTCTTCTGAAAAATACGAATTGTGTTTTCTGGTTGCTTTTTTCCTAACCCATATTATTAATAACTTCATGGATGAATGCGGCGGATGCAGGACTTTCACTCATTCTCGGGCTGTCGACCTCCGAGGTAAATTCTGCTCCGATAAATCTCCACAGAATTTAATGCCGCTCAAATCCTGCATCCGCCGCATGTTAAGGTTAGTTTATAAATAATGCAGGCTAATATAAGTCCGATACTTTATCTTTGTTTGCCTGCTGCTCCCGACCTGTACGCTGCATCCGATACGGCCGCAGCGACTGTTGAGACAACCTTCCTGTCGAAGATGCTCGGGACTATGTAGTCTGCACTAAGGCTCTTCTCATCGACCATGGAAGCGATTGCCCTGGCGGCCGAGAGCTTTATTTCCTCATTAACTGTTGTAGCCCTCGAATCGAGCAGTCCCCTGAAAAGTCCGGGAAAGCAGAGCATGTTGTTTATCTGATTCGGATAGTCGGATCTGCCTGTTGCTATAATTCTGACATGCGGGTATGCATCCTCTGGAGAGATTTCCGGCTCCGGATTGGCCAGAGCGAAGACTACAGGATCGGAAGCCATGAGTCTGAGATCGCGCGGCGATACAATATCGGATACGGACACCCCTACAAAGACATCAGCCCCCGCCATTGCATCAGAGAGGACTCCTTTTACCATTCGTGGGTTTGTGTTTTCCGCTATCCATTTTTTTGCGGCATTCATGTGCTCGGTTCTGTCTCTATGAATAACTCCTCTCGTGTCACACACAATAATGTCTTTTATACCCACTTCCCTGAATATCTTGCAGCACGCGGTCCCCGCAGCTCCGGCGCCCGAGACAACCATCTTTACCTTCTCCAGTTCTTTTCCTGCTATTTTCATTGCGTTAAACAGGGCGGCAAGTGTTACCACGGCAGTACCGTGCTGATCGTCGTGAAATACCGGGATAGAAAGTTCCTGTTTAAGCCTCTCCTCAATATCGAAACATCTGGGCGCAGAAATGTCCTCCAGATTGATTCCTCCGAAAACCGTGGAAATAGTTTTAACCGTCCTTATAATCTCCTCGGTGTCATTGGTCGAAAGGCAGACAGGAAATGCATCGATATTTGCGAACTCTTTGAATAGCATGGACTTCCCTTCCATTACGGGCAGGGCAGCTCCAGGGCCTATGTCTCCGAGACCGAGCACAGCGCTGCCATCGGTAACGATTGCTACGGAATTTCTTTTAATCGTAAAACGGTAGATCTTCTCCGGGTCGTTCTGTATTGCGGAACATACACGGGCAACCCCCGGAGTATAGACACGCGAGAGATCGTTGCGGTTTTTTACAGGCACCCTGTTATGTATTTCGATCTTGCCGCCCTGATGAAGAAGGAATGTCCTGTCGGAAACATGAATTATCCTCACCGCGTCAATACTCTTTACGCTTTCAATAATGCCCTTTTCATGCAGTTCATCCCGGGCGTTCACAGTAAAATCCCGCACAATCATTCCTTTCGCGGCTCTCACAATATCCGCGGCAACAATATCGCCTCCTGCGTCGCCGATAGCCGTGGCTATTTTTCCGAACATACCCACCTCGTTTGGGATTTCGAGTCGGATGGTTATGCTGTAACCCGGAGTCGGTGTTGTTCTCATAAGATAATTATACAGTTAAAAAAGCCGATAATGAAAAGGTATAATAAAAAATGGCCAGAAAAGAGTCTAAACTCAAGACCGTTAATCTCATAGCTGTCGTTTTTTTTATACTTGCGTCGGTTTTCTATCTGGTGCATGAAAAATATCCTTTTTTAAGAAAGCAGGCAGCTGAAGCTTCTTCTACAGTGGTGACGGTCCATGACGGTGATACCATTAGTGTTGTGACCGGCGGAAAACAGGAAAAGGTTAGACTTATAGGCATAGATGCGCCCGAAATAGGACAGAAACCCTGGGGGTATGAGGCGAAAAAACAGCTTGAGAAGTTATTGGGACCTTCAGGCGGAGAAGTGACGATGGAGTTTGATCTTGAAAAAAGGGACAAGCACGGTCGTCTTCTTGCATATATAAGGTTAAAAGACGGAAGCCTGCTTAACCTTTTAATGGTGAAGAACGGATATGCATTGCTATATACAATTCCGCCGAATCTGAAATATGTAAATGAGCTGAGGGAAGCGCAGAGCGAGGCGAGAGAGAAAAGACTAGGCGTTTGGAGTGCAGAAGGGCTGAAGGAACGGCCGCAGGATTACAGGAGAGATAATCCGAGAATGTAGTCATCGCCTCATGTCGGATGTTGCCTCCGGGTTATTATTTTTTTCTGCATTCGGGCATTTCCGGCATATAGACGCGCCTGTGCTCCTGCAGTACACCGCAAACTTCGTTCACGGTATCAACCAATGAAATCAACCCCAGGTCCTCCGGAGATATTGTGCCATGCGGGATAAGGGTTGATTTGAACCAGTCTATCAAACCTTTCCAGTAGTCTTTGCCGAAAAGTATTATAGGAAATATGCCTATTTTTTTGGTCTGGGATAACGTGAGCGCCTCGAAGAGTTCGTCCATTGTGCCGAACCCTCCCGGGAATATGATGAATGCAGTGGAATATTTGACGAACATCAGTTTTCTTACGAAGAAGTATCGGAACGAGAGGGGGAGGTCCTGGTAGATGTTGGGATGCTGTTCAAGGGGTATTTCGATATTAAGGCCGACTGATTTCCCCGTGCCGCCTTTTGCTCCCTTATTTGCTCCTTCCATGATTCCGGGCCCTCCGCCGGTGATCACAGCAAAACCTGCATCAGCCAGCACCCTGCCGAGGTCAACGGCCTGCTCATAATAATGAGAGCCCGGCTTCATACGCGAACTCCCGAATATTGCGACTGCGGGGCCTAGTTCGTTAAGGGTTTCGAACCCTTCGACGAGCTCAGACTGAATCCTGAAGACCCTCCATGTTTCTGAATGTCTGAGATCTTCCATGATACGCTCCTTTTTATTAATTGAAAAAGCTGAGACATTGTTCGAAAAATTATTTAACTCGATGATTTAATTAAAATATCCTTCATCGCTCCCAGGGTTAAATATTCATATTGCCATCAGTGAAAGGTGCAATAAGGTATCGAAAATAATTTTCCTCACAACATCTCCACTTTTCAAAAGGATTCCCGGGTTAACGGACATGTGCGTAATCATTTTAAATAAAGTATCATTAAAATGTCATTAGCGATTAGTTTAGAATATAATAGGCTTAAAAAGATCATGAAGAAATGAATATGATTATACTCTGGATCTGCATCGGGTCGATAATTCTTCTGCTTTTATGGGTAATCCGGGTCTATAACTCGCTTGTCGAACTGCGCAACGAGGTTAAGAATGCATGGAAGCAGATAGATGTGCAGCTCAAGCGCAGGCATGACCTGATTCCGAATCTCGTCTCTGTTGTCAAGGGTTATATGCAGCATGAGCGGGATACGTTTGAAAAGGTGACTTCGGCAAGATCGAGAGCGCTGTCTGCTGCCGGCGTTCATGAGAAAGCACTGGCTGAAAATTCGCTTACGCAGGCGTTGCGCGGGCTTTTTGCGGTTATTGAAAATTATCCTGTTCTCAGGAGCAACGAAAATGCCATGCACCTGCAGGAGGAGCTTACAACAACAGAAAACAGGATAGCTTTTTCGAGGCAGCTCTATAACGACCTCGCAGCAAACCTCGCAACAAAAATAGAGATCTTCCCAAATAATATTGTTGCCTCTCTTTTTTCTTTCAGCAAAGCGGAATATTTTACCGCTGATGAAGCCGAGAGGATACTTCCTTCTGCAGAAACGGGCATCAGGATGAAATGATGCAAGTCCTTTTCTCCTTTCCATAAAACGCTGAACACTTATGCCACTTACATATATTGATATCGAAAAACAGAAGACCTGGCGCATAGGAGTCTTTTTCCTGATCCTGCTTTTTATGTATTTCTGTGTCACGTTTGCGCTTTTCTATGGGGTCCTGTTGTTTATCTTCCCGTTCCATTTTCTGAGGTCCGGATCCTTAATGCCGGGAAACCAGATCCATCTCCTGCTGATATTCTTATTCTCCCTGGCTATCGCTGCAATGCATTTCTGGTTTTCGGCTTCAGGCGCCGTCCAATCGGTTATAAAGAATCTCGGGGCTCTGCCGCCTGACCCTGACGACGGCATGCACAGGAGACTTATGGATCTAATGAATGAAATTCATGTAGTTACCGGTGATAAGAGGAAAATAGAATGCAGGGTGATCCCGAGTCTTTCGATGAACGCGATAGCAGTGTCGGACCTGAAGGGCAATTCGGCAATTGCAATAACGGAGGGACTGCTTTCAAGGTTGACGAGGTCGCAGACTGAGGCCGTAATAGCGCATGAAGCATACCATATACTCTCCGGCGACTGCATGGAGGCAACTGTTGCAACGAGTATTTTCGGAATGTATGCCGCAATGATCGAAAAGCTTCAGAACCTCGGCGAGGATGACCGCAGAGGGTTGCACCCCGCTTTTTTTATGTTCTGGATTTTGCTTAAGCTCAGCCAGTTGTTAAGCATGTTTATATCGAGAGAGCGGGAATACAGGGCTGATGCGGCATCTGTCCGGATGACCCGCAATCCTCTCTCCCTTGCAGAAGCGCTGCATATGATCTCCCGAAACTGGCGGGGGGCGGGACCTATAGGTCTCGGGCTCGAAATGCTCTGTATCATGAATCCGCGTGAAAATATGCTGGATGAATCCGAAGGGTTTTGGGCAAACCTTATGTCTACACATCCTCCTATTAAAAAGAGGATAGACGTTTTACTCAGGATGGTGAGATCCAGCATAGCAGATCTGGAGGCCAGAGAGAATCGGGAAACTAAAAAAGCTTCTTCATTTGCTGATTCAGATCAGCATTATTATGCATTCGGTCCGGACAAACAATGGAAAGGTCCTCTTCCAATTGCCGACCTGGCAGCCCTGCCCTGGTTCTCTCCGCTGACCTGGGTGAGCAGCGGACCGCGTAAGGTTGTCCGGAGGGCATCGGATGATGCCGTTTTCAGCAGGATATTCAATGAACGCCCCGATCTGACGGGCGGAGAGGTCATGTCCCTGAAATGCCCTATATGCCGGCAATTTCTTTTCGGTATTCCATATGAAAAGACCAAAGTTAATCAGTGCCGCTACTGCGGAGGAATCCTGGTGGAAAATACAAAAATACCGAGGATAATAGCAAGAAGGGAGAAGGAGTTCGGTGAGAGGGTGAAATCGCTTGCAAAGGCAATGGTAAACGATAACCAGAGAAGGCTGTCGATAAAAAAATTAACGGGCGCCGACTCAAAGGCGAAACCCCACCTGAACTGCCCCAAATGCCTCAATACAATGATGAGAACTTTTTACAGCCTTGCCTACCTGGTCGAGATCGACCGCTGCGGTCTCTGTAACCTTTCCTGGTTTGATAAAGACGAACTGGAGATGCTCCAGTTCGTCATAGAGAACAGAATTACGGCTACTATGCCATACGACTAAACCGAACCGAACAACCGACTCACAATGCTCCCAAACTTAAAAGGAGTCTCTGCTATGAGTCGCTAAACTTTTCCAGAGATTCATCATCTATTATGCGCTTCTTTGTTTCCTTAACCCGAAAACTGCATTTGACCCCAGTCATGCAGGCCTATGCGCATCAAAATCTCTCCAACGCAGGATTTGGGTCTTATAACAGCCAATCGTCCGGAATGAAAACGTGCAGGGTAGCTGGATATATAACCGCCTGCAAAGGAGCTGCCGGAGAGCTTTTGCTGCCCACATGCCTGCATGAATTAAATTGAAATGCATTTTTCGGGTTAAATTAACGAATAAGCCAAGTCCTGCACCTGTATTCAAGTGACACTTAATTGCAGTCAAATAGTACAATTATCCAACGCCCTGCTAATTACTGCTTGAGGCATTGACAAGTAATCTGAGTTGGTGGATACTTTATATCAAAGGCTGTGTTGTGGTTGCAGAGGTTTCTCATGATATTTGATGCACACAAAAATCCAAAGGAGGTGTATCATGGCACATAACTGGGGTCCGCATTTTATTGTTCCTTCCGAGGTATTTGACGACTATTCCGGGGATGTTTTGCTGCGGGAAGAATTTGATGAAGCCCTGTTACATAAGGAATTGGAAGAGTTAGGGATGTCAGGTTCGGTGTTGCGTGTTATCAACCCCTGGTATTACCGCAGGAAAAATACCGACACCTGGGTGAAGATTGGTGAATCCGGTGATATTGATGAAGATTTCCCGGTTAACTGGGATACGGCTTCATTAGAAAACGGGCAATATGAAGTCATGGGATTTATGCATGTTTTTGTAAAACAGGGGAACGACGAAAAAGCAATAGCCAGGCAAAATATCGTGGAAGTTACCGTGAAGAATTGATAATACAAATACGGAGTCAGGAAGCAGTTCTCATAAGGATAGGAAATGGGATATCCAATCAAGTCATGCAGCAGGATGAGTTGCGTAGAATACAGCCTTTTTCTGCGTCAGTCTGAGCCCTGAATTCTTCCGTCTTTAAGTCTTATTATTCTCTCCGCCCTTGCTGCAAGCTCAGAATTATGGGTGACCAGGACCACTGTTATCCCTGTTTGATTCAGGGATTGCAGAAGTCCAAATATCTTTTCGCTGTTTTCTGTATCGAGGTTTCCAGTGGGTTCATCTGCAAGTATAAACTCCGGGTTATTAACCAGGGCTCTGGCGATCGCCACTCTCTGCATCTCTCCACCGCTCAACTGATTAGGGGTGTGATGCAGGCGGGATTTGAGACCCACCAGATCAATGAGAGAGACTATCTCGTCTTTTTTCTTTTCAGTCCTGTCGAAAAGAAGCGGCAATTTCACGTTCTCATAGACGCTGAGTCCCGGAATAAGGTAGAAATGCTGAAACACAAAGCCTATTTTTGCTCTTCTTATCTGGACGAGTTCTGACTCCCGCATATTTACTACCTCAATACCGTCGATCGTCAAAGTCCCTCCGGTCGGTGTATCAAGGCAACCGAGCAGATGAAGAAGAGTGGTCTTTCCCGACCCCGACGGCCCGACAACGGATATGAATTCTCCTCTGCCGATGCCCAGATCTATTCCGCGAAGGGCGTGCACTTCTTCATTGCCTCTGTTATAAATCTTTTCTATACCTTTCAGTTCTATCATCCCCTTATTGCCTCTATAGGATTGACCTTTGACGCCTTCCATGCAGGATAGATTCCCGATAAAATGCCAACAATGATGGAAAAGGCTATGCATAGGCCTGCAAGCCATGGTTCGAAAGCGATCATCTTCCCTGAAGGCACGTAAGGCATGAATTTTCTGACCAGACCTTCAATCATGCCTGAGCCGATGACCGAAGCAATTATTCCGGCAAAGCCGCCGAGTGTGGTGAGCAGGACAGTCTCCTTTATAGTAATCCTGAAAATATCGAAACGCGATGCTCCAATCGCCCTCATCATCCCAATTTCCTGCGTACGTTCGAATATCGCCATCAGTATTGAATTCATGACCCCCACAGTGCTGATAAGCACCGCGATCAATGCTATGGAAAGGCTCAATATCTTTGCGGAACCCGCAAGATTTGATATGCTTGTCATCACCTGGCCTATAGTAACTATCTGTATCCCCGGCACTTCGCCTGCCAATTTTTCCGTGACAACGGAAAGCCCCCCCGGGTCCGAAACCCTGATGCCGAGAGCCGTAACTCTTTCGTGTTTGCCAAGCAATTCCTGCAGGGCCTTTATGGGCATATAAATAAACGCATCGTCCTGACTTCCTGTCCTTTCCAGTATCCCCGAAACCCTGAAGGTCTTATTCCCGGTATACTCAACAGAATCCCCGATTCTTATGTTGTCGTGGCCTGCAACCTCTGATCCCGCAATTATTTCATAATCCGATTCCGGTATATCGCCTTCGATTTTCCATGAAGGCTTCAGCACAGATATATGCGGCATCTCCATGCCGTATGCAATATCAAGTCTGTTTTTTACCGGATTCGGCAGTTGGGAGACGAGTATCGGCGAAATGAGGGCTATTCCCTCAACTTCTCTGATCTTCGAGGCTATCTCTGCATCGAGGAACTTAGGGATAACAGCCCCGTGTAACACCAGCGACGCCACTTCATGCGGACATCCGGAGGGTACAACCATAAAGTGTATCCCTGTCCTTTCCAGTTCCCTGGCAAGCCCCCTCTCGAAGCCCCTGTTAAAGGAGATTATCGAAAAAAGTACGGCGATGGATGCCGCGATTCCGATTAGGGTTAAAAGGCTTCTTATTCTGTGCCGCAAAAGATTATTGAAGGCAAGGACTAAAAAGGGCATCAGCCTATCTCAACTCCGTAAGCAATAATCTGTATTCCTGCCTGCCCCTCTGATACGATGCCTGTTACCTTTGCTTTTTTGCCCTGTTTGGGAGGGATAGCAAAGCCTTTTGTGGCAAGGTCTATAAATATCTGGCCTGAGCCGTCATGGAGAAAGAACCAGCAACCGTTTGAGGCGCATTGGGTTGTTATGATTCCTTCGAGGTTTACAACCTTGCCCTGCAATGAAGGATTGAGCATGACATCTTTAATCTTTACTGCGGCAGCTTCTTTGGATACTCCCCCTCCATACTGCTCAACAGAGCAGCCGACAATAAATAAAAGAGAAATCAAAATCAGTAATGCTGTCTTTTTCATCCGACACCTCTATCCCTTAAATTTTCTGCGTTTAAAAGCGGATTGCAATTGTTGCTATATTTATTCTTCAACAAAAAGCAGATATGCCATGTCTGATATGTTGATAATACGATTCATGTATTGAGAGGCCTGATCAGCGTCTTTCCTTAAATTAATCAGTTTTTTATCTTTTTTTATGTTATTTTGTTCTCTTTAAATATTATATACAATTTTAAGTTTGTTTGTATTATTTATGCACATTGAAACAATCATCTTTCGATTTTAGTTTGCGGATGCGTTGTCCGGAAAGATTTTTTTCTGGTGAGCAACTGACATTATGTTCGAATGGCGGCATGCAAAAAAGTGTCCCTGTTTAAATAATATGTGCGTGGATACTGTATCGGTATCTTTGAAATTATCGACACTGAGAAGTAAAATATATACTGGTCATATATTGTCGCATAGGTATGAATATTATATTCATTGAAGAGCTTATAACAACAAGGAGGCATTGTGGTTCTTGATGTAATTATTAATGACGTTTCGCTTTCAGTTCAAATTGATAACCCTTATAAGCCTGATATTGATGGTATAAATTCGCAGATCAGACAATATGCCTCGTCAAAAGGAATTGATATTCAGGCCCTGGATTTGAAAGGGTTGATTCTTAAAATGATCAGGGGGGTAGCCGGCTGTGAACGCGGCTGTCCCGCAAATGCTAAAAACCTCGAATCGACCGGATATAACGGCTTTCATGTTCAATATGTTGAAGGCGGCATACTCACTGCCCGCAGGGATGCCGGAAACGGCGTTATCCTCTATCTTAAAATCTTTCCTGATTTCTGAAATTATTTGTGGTTATCATGAATTATACACAACGCAATTAGTAATTGCGCATGAGTTCTTATTCGTCATGCCCGTCCGCCTAAGGCGGATCAGTCGGGCATCCATGTCTTCAAAAGATTGGATTCCCGCCTAAGGACTGCGGGAATGACGGGAAATGGGAATAACGCTGTCAGTCATGCGCATTTATTTAGTGCGCTATTTATAGTGTTGATAAAAAACAGGCAAAGGAACTGCGGGAAAGCTTTTGCTGCCGGCAAGTCTGTTTGAAGTAAATTGAAATGTATCTTTTGGTTTAATAGACTACCCTGCCTCATAGCCAGCCGGATATTCTTCTGCTATAATGGCAGAAAAAGGACGTTTAAAAGGAGGATATCCATGAATAGCTCAATGGCAAGGACGATTATTGTCATTGCTGCGACTCTCCTGTTTGCATCGAGTGTTGCAGCAGATATCTGTGTGGACTGCCACAGGAAGCTGAACCCCGGGATTGTTAACGATTGGGAACTCAGCAGCCACAGCAAAAAAGATGTGACGTGCGCAACATGTCACGGCGATAAGCATACCACAGTGTATGATGTCGCTAACGTCAGACCCCAGAACCCTGAAGTATGTGCGCCATGCCACAAGGAGCGGGTAGACCAGTTCAAGTCCGGCAAGCATGCTTATGCATGGGTTGCCCAGTGGGCGATGCCGGGGGCGCATTGGCAGCCGATGGCTTTGATGGAGGGCAAGAAGGGATGCGGCGGCTGCCACAGGATCGGCCTCAAGTCAGATGAAGATATAAAGGGGTTAAAGGAGAAAGGTGCAGCGAGCTTCGGCCTTGCCTCGTGCGATGTTTGCCATACCAGGCATACCTTTTCCGTGAAGGAAGCGAGGCAGCCGCAGGCATGCCGTACATGCCACATGGGGATGGATCATCCCCAGTGGGAAATGTTTTCTTCTTCAAAACACGGGGTCAGATTCCTATTGAGGCAGATAAATATACTTCCTGAAACCGCTTCGGCGCCAACATGCCAGACCTGCCACATGCAGGACGGCAACCATGCCGTCAGAACGGCCTGGGGTTTTCTGGCTGTTCGTCTTCCGATGCCCGAAGACAAGCAGTGGGCAGCGGACCGCACAACGATACTTCAGGCCCTCGGTGTACTCGACTCCCGCGGTAATCCTACGGACAGGCTTGCAGTCATCAAATCGGCGGACGTCGTCAGACTTACCCAGGAAGACTGGCAGCAGGAAAGGGACAAGATGATTAAAACCTGCAATCAATGCCATTCCGTTAATTTTGCAAAGGCAGAGCTCGAAAAGGGCGACCAGATGATAAGAGAGGCTGACCGCCTGATGGCTGAGGCCATCCGCGTAGTCGATGCCCTGTACAAGGATGGCATTCTTAAAAAACCTGCGAAATACATACATGCTTCAGCAGACCTGCTAACTTTTCATGATGCGCCCACTGTGATAGAGCAGAAGCTATTTGTCATGTTCCTCGAACATCGCATGAGAACATTCCAGGGTACTTTCCACTCCAACCCCGATTATGCCTTATGGTACGGATGGAGCGAGATGGTAAGGGGTCTGACCGAGATAAAAGAGCGCGCTGCAGAGTTAAGGGAGAGAGCCAAAAAATAGACGGGGCGTTTTCATACGGCAAAATGAATCTGATATAATAGGACGCAGTGGAAAATACGCTTTCTGTTATTCCTCTTGGTGGTGTTGAGGAGATCGGCCTCAACATGACGGTATTCGAGTACAATTCCGATATTATTGTCGTTGATGCCGGCCTGATGTTTCCTGAAGAGGATACGCTTGGCGTGGACTTTGCGATACCGGACCTGACGTATCTTATCAACAATAAGGAAAAGGTGAAGGCCGTCATTATCACACACGGCCATGAAGACCATACAGGCGCCCTCCCGTTTCTCCTGAAAGAAATTAATGTGCCTGTCTACGGCACGCCTCTGACACTCGGACTTGTGAAAGAAAAACTGAGAGAGCATAACCTCGAAGACACCAAGCTGATTCCGGTAATGCCGCGTGATACCATAGAGGTTGGAGTATTTTCGGTCGAATTTGTGAGGGTTACACATAGCATTGTTGATGGAGTGGGACTGGGCATAACAACACCTGCAGGGCTGGTTGTGCATACCGGGGATTTCAAGCTGGACCCGACTCCCGTAGACGGGCAACTCATGGATTTCCGCAGATTCGCAGAATACGGGGAAAGAGGCACCCTCCTGCTTTTGTCCGACAGCACAAACGCCGAAAAAGGGGGCTTTACTTTTTCCGAGAAAGAGGTTAGGAGGGCATTTGAAGACATATTCTCGAATACAAAAGGCAGGATAATCATCGCTACGTTCGCTTCGAATATCCACAGGATTCAGCAGGCGATTGATGTTGCGGTGAAATATGGAAGAAAGGTGATCCTCTGCGGAAGAAGCATCGTATCGAACGCTCAGATATCGCTCAGTCTGGGGTATCTGAAAATTCCGCACGATACCTGGTTGAAGCTGGAAGACCTTAAGAATCTGCAGGACCACGAAGTTGTTGTGATTACGACCGGCAGCCAGGGAGAGCCGATGAGCGTTCTCTCGCGGATAGCTACTGACGAACACAAGCATATCAAGATCAGGGACGGAGATACCGTGATACTCTCTGCCAAGATGATACCCGGCAATGAGCGGTCTATAGGAAAGATAATCAACCACCTCTTCAGACGCGGAGCCAATGTTATTTATGAAAAAGTTTCAGAGGTGCATGTTTCAGGACATGCATCGAAGGAAGAACTGAAGCTGATGCTTAACCTTGTGAAGCCAAAATATTTCATACCTGTACACGGCGAATACAGGCACCTTGTTTATCATTCCATGCTTGCGAAAAAAATGGATATACCCAAAGAGAACATCTTCATCCTTAAAAACGGCGACATCGTCGAAATCTCTGAAAGCGGGGCAACCAAGAACGGCAACGTCGGTTCAGGCCGTGTATTCATAGACGGCAAGGGAATGGGAGATGTGGAAGAGATGGTGCTCCGTGACAGGCTGAGACTCGCCCATGACGGAATCGTCCTCATACTTCTTGCAATAGACAAGCTGACCGGCACTATTGTCTCGGGGCCTGAAATCATATCGAGGGGGTTTGTTTTTGAAGATGCCTCGCAGGAGATAATCAGCAATGTAAGAGATATTCTTACGAAAACAATCAAAGGACTCGACCGGGAATTGTTGTCGGACTCCTCGCTGCTCAAGGCAAAGCTCAGAAGTACCCTCAAGAAATACCTCAGGGATACAATGGAGAGGCGACCGATGATTATGCCGATCATCATCGAGGTGTAATGCCTTGATTGTCGAGGCTCTGATCCTCGGGATTGTTCAGGGTATCACAGAATTTCTTCCGGTCAGCAGTACCGCTCACCTGATCCTCTTCCCCTGGTTCTTTGACTGGAGCGGTGAGGTTGACACTCTTACCTTTGACGTAGCTCTGCACGGAGGAACTCTCCTGGCCCTTCTTCTCTGTTTCTGGAAGGATTGGATCGACCTCTTATTGAGAAAACGCAGACTCCTATGGCTGATTTTAGTTGCATCTGTTCCCGCGGGCGCTGCCGGGTACCTGTTAAATGATTTTGCAGAAAACCATCTTAGAAATCCTCTGCTCATAAGCGTGATGCTTATCGTTATAGGTTTTGTTATGCTCGCTGCAGAGAGGATGAGCAAATACAGGAAGATGGGGGAAGCCGATATCCGGGATGCTCTCATTATAGGCGCTGCGCAGATGATGTCAATCATTCCGGGGGTCTCCCGTTCAGGTATAACTATATCGGCTGGTCTCTTCAGGGGTTTCGAAAGAGAGGCTGCTGCGAGGTTCTCTTTTCTTCTGTCGACTCCCATAATTGCCGGGGCTACAGGTCTTCATGCCAAGAAGGCCCTCTTCGGTGCAGGAGACTATAATATCCAGCTCTTTGCAGTTGGACTTATAGCCTCTTTTTTCACGGGTATTATTGCGATTAAATTTTTGCTGAGATTCCTTAAAAAGCATTCCATGAATATCTTCGTATACTACAGGTTCATACTGTCTGCTGTTATAATAGCCTTGATATGGTTCAGAAGATAGGACGCATTAAAGAGGAAGTGGCCGGCGTTGTATCCATGCTGGGAAGTCTCTATCTGCTTTTGATTCTTGTCACGCACAGTTTTCGCGACCCTGTCCTTTTTTTCAGGACTATCGGGCCGCTTGAACAGCCTGGGAATCTCGGAGGGATTATCGGAGCATATTTATCCGGATGGCTTTTCATAACACTCGGTCTTTCTGCTTTCAGCATCCCTTTTTTTATTATTATCTTCGGCATAAAGCGCCTTTTGGGAAGGGAGAGGCACAGGATCCATCTGCTTGGAAGTCTCCTTTTCATCCCTTCTTTTTCACTTCTTCTGTCCTTGCTGGCACAAACCCTTGCACTGGCTTTCGATCGTTATCCTGACGGCCTCGGCGGATTGACTGGAAAGATGCTTGCTTCTGTTTCGGTTTCGCTGCTCTCAGTTCCGGGCGCCTATATTTTTTCGCTCTCTCTTTTTCTGCCCTCATTGATCCTCATCAGCCCCGTATCAGTAACTGCGTTTGCGATCAGAAGCAAAAATCGCAAGTCAAAGACAGAGGAACCTGAGGAATGGGAGGAAGAAGAGACAGAGGAGAAGACGGCAGATTATCAGGATATACTGATAAAGGAGCCGGACACCCAACCTGTAATGCAAGCCGCAGCAGTCCCCGCTGCATTAAAGGCAAGAAAGATAGGAGACTATGAGTTTCCTTCGCTGGATTTGTTGAATATGCCGGATTCGGCTTCGATTAGACCAACCAATGATGAACTCCTGTCGGAGTCCTCGCTTATCGAAAAGAAGCTCGATGATTTCGGCGTAACAGGGAATATTGTCAAAGTGACGCCCGGGCCTATTGTCACCATGTTCGAGTTTGAGCCTGCCCCGGGAGTTAAGATCAATAAAATCGTATCCCTTTCCGATGATCTTGCACTTGCTCTTAAAGCACAGAGCGTCAGAATTTCGGCTATTACCGGAAAGTCTGCAATAGGAATAGAGGCCCCCAACAAACAGAGAGATGCGGTATTGCTGAGGGAGATTCTATCCTCGGACGGCTTTCAGAAGAGCAGATCAAAACTTACTCTCGGTCTTGGCAAAGATATTTCAGGCACACCTGTTGTTGCCGATCTTGCAAAGATGCCGCATCTTCTCGTCGCAGGCGCGACCGGCTCAGGCAAGAGTGTTTCGATTAATTCCATGGTTATGAGCATTCTTTATAAAGCCACGCCGGGTGAGGTGAAGATGCTGATGGTGGACCCGAAGCTGCTTGAGCTTTCAGCATACGAAGATATCCCGCACCTGATTTCGCCTGTCATCACGGGGCCGAGAGAAGCAGCTGAAGCGCTCAGAAAGATGGTGGTTGAAATGGAGAGAAGATACAGGGTGCTTGCGGAAGGAGCTGCAAGAAGTATCGACAGTTTCAACTTCAAGGTGAAGGACGAAGAGCGGCTCCCTTATATAATCATAATCATCGATGAGCTTGCCGATCTGATGTTTACCGCCCCTACCGACGTTGAAGACTCTATTACAAGGCTTGCCCAGATGGGCAGGGCAGCCGGAATACACCTTATCCTCGCTACACAAAGACCTTCGGTCGATGTGATTACGGGAATTATAAAAGCTAATTTCCCTGCCAGGATATCGTTCCAGGTGACTTCAAAAGTCGATTCGCGAACTATTCTCGACTCACAGGGAGCGGAACAGCTTCTCGGAAAGGGTGATATGCTGCTTATGCTGCCCGGTACGAGAGTGATGCGTGTCCACGGCGCACTGATTACAGAGGGTGAGATCAGGGCTGTTACCGAATTTGTTAAGACTCAGGGGAAGCCGGACTATTCGATAATCGAGAGCATTCAAAGCGCCGAAGCAGAGGAGAATGAACGGTCTACTGAAAGGGATGAAATGTACCTGAAAGCTGTCGAGCTTGGGGAGGCTGCCGGAGAGGTCTCCATCTCCTCCATTCAGAGGCGCCTTAAAATAGGTTACAACAGAGCTGCCCGTATTATGGAGCTGATGGAAGAAGACGACCTCGTCGGACCGCCGAAAGGTGCTGGAAAGCCAAGGGATTTTTTGAGGCGAAGGAGATAGTTTTCTGCATTTTTCTGCTTTAAAATTCTACATGTCCAGTGCTACCCTCACGGAATCTTCGTCGAAGAGCATTTTTTTAAATCCCAATTTCTCGGCTCTGTAGAGCATCCGGGTATTGCCTTTTAATATCTCCATCCACATCTTTTTGATACCGAGCTCCTTTGCTATCTTAATGCAGTGCGAACAAAGTTCTTTGCCTATTCCCTGTCCCTGCCACTGGTCTCCGACCAGAACAGCCATTTCCGCATTTTCCTGATCGGGAAGCTTGCTTATTCTTGCTTCTCCTATCATACGCTCTCCGTTGCCTTCCAGAATGACGGCAACAAAAGAGAGTTCCCTGTCGTAGTCGATATTACAGTATCTGACCAGTTCTTCATGGGAGATGTCGGATATCTTCCTGAAAAACCTCGAAATAAGGGTTTCTTCGGACGAGTTTTTCAGGAGTTCTTCCAGCATGGGTTCGTCTTCAGGCCTGATAGGCCTGATGATGACACCCGGTCCGTCTTTCAGTTTAAAGATATCGATATACTGGTCCGGATACGGACAGATTGAGAGGTGGGGGGGACAGAAATCTCCTTTTACCGGCGTATAACCTTCAAGGATGTCCGCTTCAAGCAGTATGCTCGCATCGAGAATGAATCCATCATCTTCGGTAACGTAGAATGGATTGATTTCAATCTCCTTGATTTGGGGAAAATGAATGATCAGATGGGAAAACCTGACGAGAATCTCCTCGATATATTTAAGTGCATTCTCATAAGCCTTGTATTGTGCCAGATGACGGTAGATCCTGGTCTCGCTCATCATTCGTCTTGCCAGTGACTGGTTCAGCGGAGGGAGGCCGATAGAATAATCTCCCAATGCATCGAGGAGCACTCCGCCTGTGCCGAATGTAATAATCGATCCGAATGTCGGGTCCTTTCTTGTGCCGATGGCAATCTCGAAGCCCTTTCTCAGTACCATGGGCTGGATCATTACCTTGGCGGTCGGATCCTTTAAAAAAACGGAAAGTTCACTGAGCTGTTTAAAAGCCTCTCTGACCGAATTCTGGTCTCTCAGATTAAGAAAGACGCCCCCTGATTCCGACTTGCGCAGAATTTTTTGGGAGTCTATCTTCAGCACTACCGGATAGCCTATGAAATCTGCAATCCCCACAGCTTCGTCATCAGTCAGTACGGCCTTTGTCGGGATGACAGGCAGCCCGTAGTGGAGAAACATGTCTCTGACTTCATTGAAATTCAGGAATAGCCTTTTATCCTCCGAGACCTTCTTCACTATCTCCTCAGCCCTGTATTCGTCCGGCTCAAAATCCTTAAGAATTACCTCGGGGGTCTCGAGAAGAAGACGCAGATTATTATCATAACGGTACATGTATATAAAACTTCGAACAGCCTGCTCAGTCGATACAAAAGTCGGTATGCCGTTGTCATTCAGATAATCCCTTGCAGTGAGCACCTGATCTTCACCCATCCAGACAGTAAAAACCGGCTTGTAGGAATATGCCTTGATTGCGGATACAACTGTCTCGGCTATTTCTTTTGGTATGGGCGAATAGGAAGGCGTATGGATGACCAGCAAAGCGTCAACTCCCCTGTCTTTAAGGCAGCTCTTGATAGCTGCCTCATAATCCTGTGGAGACGCCTCTATAAAAAGGTCGACAGGGTTCTGAATCAGTTTTATATAGGTGAAATGCTTTCTTAACGCATCAACTGTCTCCTCGCTCAATGCTGCCAACCCTCCACCAAGCTTCAGGAGTGTGTCAATAGCTATAATAGCGGGAGCACCGGAATTGGTGACGATTGCAAGGCGGTTACCCTTGGGACGGCGCTGCTTGGAGAGCGACTCTGCAAGATAGAACAAGTCGAGAGTTTCATCCACCCGGATTGCGCCTGCCCTTTCGATTGCCGCATCATAGACTTTGTCTTCTCCGGCCATATAGCCCGAATGGGTGAGGGCCACATGGGCTGAAGCGTCAAATTTGCCGGATTTGATTATCATAATCGGTTTGCTCGAAGCGAAGCTTCTGACCGAGGTCATGAATTTCCGGCCGTTCTTGATCGATTCTATGTAAAGGATTATGGCTCTTGTTTCAGGGTCCACGCCTAAAAAATCTATAAGATCAGAAAACCTGATATCCATCTTCGTGCCGACGGAAATAAAATAACTGAAGCCTATATTTTTGCTTGCAGCCCAGTCCACCAAAGCGGAGGAGAGTGTGGTGCTCTGAGCAATGAGGGCTATATTGCCTTTTGGCGGTATTTTGGGGAAAAGGCTCGCATTAAGATTGCCTCCAGGCTTTATAAAACCCAGCGAATCGGGCCCCAAAACCCTGAAGCCATACTCTTCGGACGCCTGCCTGATCTTTGCTTCCAGCGACTGTGAGTTTTCGACCCTCATCTTGAAGTCAAAGCAGAGAATGATCACTCCCTTAACTCCCTTGGCGCCGCATGCATCAAGGGCGTCGGGTATTTCCTCCGGGGGAACAGCCAGGATTGCCAGATCTATTTCACGCTGAATATCCGTAATCCTCGGATATGCTTCCACCCCCTGGACTGCTTCCATACTCGGGGTTACCGGATATACTGAACCCTTAAAGCCTTTCCCCAAAAGATTTCTGAATATGTTGTAGCCAATAGAGGATTTATCTTCACAGGCACCGATAACCGCAATCCTGCGGGGGTTAAAAAATTGCTCGAGGTTTTTGACTGACACTATAAAACTCCTTTAGTTCGGCTTAAAGTTTATTAGGTGAAGAGCAGCACAATATGTATTCTACCCTGAAAAACGCAAAAAAGGGTAGAATGTCCTACCCTTTTTTGCGTGAATAAATGTCATTAAGGGGAAGCCGGCTACACTTTCCCTTTCAAAATCTCATTGACAACAGAAGGATCAGCAAGAGTCGAAGTATCACCCAGATCCTCGGAATCACCCCGGGCTATCTTTCTCAGTATTCTTCTCATGATCTTTCCGCTCCGGGTTTTCGGCAGACCGGGAGCAAACTGAATTTTATCCGGGCTTGCGATGGGACCTATCACATGCCTGACGTGGCCGACAAGTATCTTCTTCAGTTCGGGTGTTGGTTCATACCCTTCCTTAAGGGTGACGTACACATATATGCCCTCGCCTTTGATCTCGTGAGGATATCCGACTGTGGCCGCTTCAGCAACCGCTTCATGGCTTACCAGTGCGGACTCGATCTCGGCAGTCCCTATCCTGTGGCCCGATACGTTGATGACATCATCGATCCTTCCCATCAGCCAATAGTCGCCGTTTTCATCCAGCCTCGCACCGTCACCCGTGAAGTATTTGCCCGGGAAACGTGAGAAGTATACATCCTTTATCCGCTTGTTTTCCGGATCTCCGTAAGTTCCGCGAAGTATTCCGGGCCACGGCCTGTCGATACACAGATATCCACCTTCATTGTTTCCTGCAGCAGAGCCGTCCTCCTTTAAAATTATCGGTACGACACCAGGAAAAGGCTTGCTTGCTGAACCGGGTTTTGTAGTCATCGCACCCGGCAGAGGTGTTATCAGTATCCCGCCTGTCTCGGTCTGCCACCAGGTGTCCACGATCGGCAGCCTGCCCTGTCCGACGTTGTTGTGGTACCACATCCATGCTTCGGGATTTATGGGTTCTCCAACTGTCCCGAGCAGTCTCAACGAGGAGAGGTCGTGCTTTTTCACCCAACTCTCACCTTCTCTCATAAGGGCCCTTATCGCCGTAGGAGCCGTATAGAAGATATTTATCTTATGCTTTTCAACGATCTTCCAGAATCTGCCGGGATCAGGATAGGTTGGAATGCCTTCAAACATAAAGCTTGTGGCTCCGTTGCTTAAAGGTCCGTAGACTATGTAGCTGTGGCCTGTGACCCAGCCGATGTCAGCAGTGCAGAAATGGATATCTTCAGGCCGGTAATCGAATATCCACTTGAATGTGAGATTCGTATAGAGCATATAACCGCCTACTGTATGAAGAACCCCTTTTGGTTTTCCCGTAGAACCGGAAGTATAGAGGATAAACAGGGGGTCTTCGGCATCCATCTGTTCAGGTTCACAGTAGTCTTGAATATCGGGATCGTTCATCTCATCGTGCCACCAGAAATCCCTCTGCGGCTCCATGTCAACACTGCCAACCCGCTTGACCACGATCATGTGTTCTACAGTCGGGCATTCCTGGACTGCTTCATCGGCATTAGATTTGAGGGGCACATATCTGCTCCCCCTGACACCTTTGTCTGCAGTGATAACCAGCTTTGACTTGCAGTCCTGAATCCTGTCTTTCAGTGCCTGTGCGCTGAAACCGCCGAAGACGATACTATGGATCGCTCCTATACGCGCGCAGGCGAGCATCGATATGACGAGTTCAGGTATCATCGGCAGATAGATTGTGACCCTGTCGCCTTTTACTACGCCATACTTTTTGAGGATATTGGCGAATCTGTTTACTTCGTAGTAAAGCTGCTGGTAGGTGTAGGTCCTGTAGGTACCGTCATCAGCTTCCCAAATGATGGCCGCCTTGTTACGAGTAGGCGAGTCAATAAACCTGTCCAGACAGTTATAGGAAGCATTCAGTTTGCCTCCTACAAACCATTTAATGTAAGGTTTCCTGAAGTCCCAGTCTGAAACCTTATCCCATTTCTTGTACCAAGACAGCTGCTTTTCCGCCATCTCCGCCCAGAAGCCTTCAGGGTCTTCGACCGACTTCCTGTAGAATTTTTCATACTCTTCCATGCTTTTGATATGGGCGTTTTTGCTGAAATCTGCAGAAGGCGGAAATGTTCTCTTTTCGGTTGACAACACATCAATACTTTCTTTAGACATCCGTTCTACTTCCTCCTTTCCACTATTTATGACTATATTCCCGAATTTCAGTCAGTCCTATTCAGCCCCTATTCCTATGTAAGACCTGAGCTTTTCATCTTCAAACTTCGCTTCAGCATCCCTGTCGCGGCCAAGGAGCGAGAAGAGAATTCCGACGAGGAAAGCTGCGCCCATCGAAAAGATGCCGGGGTTCTTCAGCGGAAATATGGCTTTCGGCATCCCGGCTTTTGCCTCTTTAACACGGGACTCTGTCTCGAGTTTTTCGGCTGCAATCGATGAATCCAGTTGTGCGATAAGAATAGGGTCAAGCCCTGCCTTCCGGCTTTCCAATACCTCAATTCTTGTCTTTGAGGCTTCTTCAACAGCCTTAACCTGTGTCTCCACCGCTGCCTTTTCTTCCTTATGCACGATATCAACCCATACAGTAGGGCTCAATATGATAAGTACCGTAGCAACTGCCAGACCGGTGTAAATACTGGCTACAGCACCTTTTGTGGTAAATTTTTTCCACATTATCGACATCGCCAGCGCAGGGAAATTAGCGCTTGCTGCAATTGAAAAGGTGAGCCCCACAAGGAAGGCGACATTCTGACCTTTGAAAAGTATGCCGAGGAGCATTGCAGTGATGCCGAGACCTACTGTTGCTATCTTTGCAACTTTAACCTCTTCTTTTTCTGCTGCCTGCCCCCTCCTTATGACTCCAACATAGAGGTCATGTGAGAAAGCGGACGCGCCTGCAAGTGTAAGGCCTGCAACAACTGCAAGAATTGTCGCAAATGCAACGGCGGCAAGAAAACCTAGGAAGAGGTTGCCGCCGAGGACTTCTGCGAGCATCGGCCCTGCCATATTACCGCCCTTGTCTATGCTCATTATTAAATCCTGTCCGACGAGTATGGCAGCTCCGAATCCGATTGTCACGGTGAGGATATAGAAATAACCGATAAACCCTGTGGCAAAGAATACCGATTTTCTCGCGGCGCGCGCATCAGGAACTGTGTAAAACCTCATCAGTATGTGAGGGAGCCCTGCTGTTCCGAACATCAGGGCAAGTCCAAGGGAAAAAGCGTCGAGCGGACTTGTTATAAGACCTCCGGGTTCAAGGAATTTGGCCCCGTAGAGATTTTCGGCCTGCCTGAAGAGCTCGCCGTAACTGAAGCCGAACTTTGCCATCGTCATTATGACCAGCAGAGTTGCGCCTCCAAGCAGCAGGCAAGCCTTGATAATCTGAACCCAGGTGGTGGCTATCATTCCTCCGAAAAGTACATAGGATACCATCAGGGTTCCGACCACCAGAATTGCCACCTCAAACGGGATGCCGAACATGAGCCTGATGAGTGTCCCTGCTCCAACCATCTGCGCAATCAGATAGGTAAGAACGACGACAAGGGAACCCGCGGCAGCGGCCGCCCTTATCGGCCTCTGGTTTAATCTGTATGCAACCACATCGGCAAAGGTGTACTTGCCGAGATTCCTCAGCGGCTCAGAAATGAGAAACATAATGATAGGCCAGCCCACAAGCCACCCGACCGAATAGATTAGGCCGTCATATCCTTTTGTCGAGACCAGTCCTGCTATCCCGAGAAACGATGCAGCGCTCATGTAATCGCCTGCCAGGGCCAGTCCGTTCTGGAATCCCGTGACACTCCTGCCTGCGGCGTAAAAATCCTTCGTAGTTCTTGTCCTCTTGGCTGCCCAGTAAGTGATGCCGAGTGTTGAGAGGACAAAGACCATAAAAAAGATTACGGCAACCGGGTTAAATTGTCCTATAATAGTCTGTGCAGTTTCCGGCATATTAACCACCTACCTTTTCTTTGACTTTTTTGACGAGCACGTCGTATTTGGTATTTGCCCAACGGATATAAATACCTGTCAATACCCATGAAAGAAAAATCGTTCCGACGGCGATGGGTATCCCCATCGTAATAGCGCCGGAAAATTTTGATGCGAGAAACGGCTTGTTAAAGGCTATAAGAGCTATGAACCCGAAATAGAGTAGCAACTGCAGAATTGTGAGAATGATGGAGATGGTCTTTTTCTGTCTGGACAAGGTTTTAAAATCAGCGTCTTCGAGGACGTCTTGTATGGATATTTTCTTGCTGCTCATTCTTTACCCCCTCCTTTTATTTTTTTTCTCTAAAAATTGCTTATTTCACCGGAAACATTGTGTTTATCACCCCCTTCAACAGGATGGCCTATTTCCAGGAGGCCACCTATATGGTTTACTCCAATTTCGATGAGAACCGGCATGAATCTTTGCAGGAGCTGCGCTGTTATGAATGCATCAACGAGCGCATTGTGTGCGCCGCGAACAGCAATACTGAAACATTTTGCAATTTCATAGAGTGACGAATTCTGTTGGGATGAGGAGAAACATGTGCGGCTCGGTACTTTTCTCCTGAGCCATTCGAATATCTTATAGGTATCTATTACGGGATTTTGTAAAGTGCTCCCGACAATCCTCTTCATCTCACGGTTGATGAAGCACAAGTCTATGGATACACAGTGTCCCACGATGATATCTTCATCGCAAAACTGCATGAATTCGGAAAGAATAGAATCGATATTGGGTTTTTCCAGAACATCCGATGGTGTTATTTCATGAACTACAACACTTTTGGGCCGGAATTCGGTCCCGGGCTTCACGAGCTGATGGAAACTCCCCGCGAGTTCAATTCTTGTGCCGGACATGCGGACTGCCCCAATGGAGATTATGGAGTCCTTCCTCTCATTCAGCCCTGTGAGTTCGGTATCAATTACAACATACTGTATGTCGGTAATCGGTGTATCTTCGTCAATCTGGAGCTTTGTATGTTTTTTTAATTTGAAAAAATCCCTCATGCTTTTACCAGATCATGGCCTTGTAACGCTCAATAGTCGAGTCCTGAATCTTTGATATCAGCTGAAACGTCTCTTTTGCGATTCGCTTTTCAAGGTTGCTCAGATTATTCGGATTAATAAAATTGTCGATGTCTTTTTCGTCTTTCATCTGCTCGAACTGGTGCCTTATCCTGAGCAGCATGATAAATTCAAAGGAATGTATCAGCTCGTCGGCGTACTCCTTGATTATCGTATGCTTGTCTCTGAGGACATTTATTCTCTCTATCGTTGAGGTTTCCCTGATGCCTTTCTCCAATGCAAAAAGCCGGACCAAATCTACCAATGGCGCAAGACCTTTCACCTTCATATTCAGCTTGTCTTTATGCTCTCCGCTTTTTTCCACTACAAAGGTCTTCAGAAAACCGATGGGAGGCATATTCTTGATTGCGAGATTGGCTATATAACCAAGAAAGATCTTATTGTCCCTCAACATCGACATCGTGAAATCCTTCAGCCAGTCGAGAAGCCTTGTTTCACCGTAGACAGCCCTGAAGTCAAAAAAAGTTACAGAATTCATGACTGCCTCCGACGTCGGGGTGGATATCCAGTTCGAAAAATATCTCCTCCATACGTGCAGAGGCTGACGCCACATAGGGTTGGTGGCCATGAAATCTGCAGGGCAGGGCGGGAACCCGCATTTCAATAAACCTTCCCTTACAAAAAGTGTAAAGTTTCTGAAATATTCCTGGGCTGATTCTTCCATTTCTGAATCAGCCGGATCATGGTATATGAGGGCATTATCCTGGTCTGTTTTGAAGGTCTGCTCCTTGCGTCCCTCGCTGCCGAATGCAACCCAGCAGTAGGGAACAGGAGGTTCACCGAATCTGTCTTCTGCGAGAACGAGTATCTTTCTCACCAGTCTGTCGTTGATCTCGGTTATGATTCTGGTTATGCTGCTTGCCTTCACCCCTTCATTAAGCAGCAACCCAACGATGTTATTAATTTTCTTGGAGACCGGTATCAGGGCATCTACTGTGTTCTGGCTTTCTATATCTTTAACAATCGACAGTGGAGATGTGCCCTGTATGAGCATAAGGTCATGGTTGGTTAAAATGCCCTTCAGCTTGTCATCCTTCATGACAAGCAGGTGGTGCACATTGTTCTTGACCATTTTCAGGATAGCCTCGAAACAGTATTCTTTCACATCAGCCCGTACATGAGGAACGCTCATGATATCCTTCACCGGAGCCCTGAAGTCCTTGCCTTTGGAAACTACCTTGTCCCTCAGGTCCCTGTCTGTGATAATACCCGAGGGGTTGCTTTTATCATCTATCAGGATCAGAGAGCTTATCCTGTAGTTTGACATTATCTCGGCAGCTTCCTGAATGGTTATATTCTCGGATGCCTGTACTATACCCCTTGAAGCAAGTTCTCCCACAGGCATTGTGAAAAGGATCTTATCCCCGCCTCCATATACCAGATTTTTGTTCTGTATTTCTTTAAATGTCTTGTCGAGATATCTGGTAAGAAAGGATTTATTGAAGAATTCCATTACATCAGGGTTCGAATACAGCAGGTTTTGTATGGCTTTTCGCTTGATCATATAACAGATCGTATCGTCAATTGCAACAACATTAGCCCTTGCATTGCTGCCTCCGAATATAAGCATATAGCCGATCAGGTCTCCTTCACCCCGGTAGTCGACAAATACCTCTTCGCTTTCGTTTGTGATAAAGACCTTAACTTCGCCCTTTTTTATGATGTATAGGTATTCGGGAGCCGGCCCGCCCTGATACTGGATCGTAGTCCCTTTAGGATAGAATTCCATCGAAATTTTGGCAGTAATGTCCCTTAAGGCGCTGTCTTCAAGGAACTGAAACGGAGGCACCTTTCTCATAAAATCTATGACGTCTTCGATTATCATCTTATTTGCTCAGAAGTCTCTTGAATTTTAGAACTGTGCAACAGTGAAAGGCTGCGTAATATATATTAATCGGTCGCATAATATATAATATGGAGTATAAAACAGCCTCTGTATCGGCGGCTGGATTAAAAAAAACTCTGCTTGCCAATACACAGGCTTATTTGCAAGGAAGTATAACAGAATAAAAATGGCAAATGCAATTATAAAATTGTTTTCTTTTAAATCTGCAGGGGTTATTAAAAAGTATTAAATATCAGACGGTTAAAGGTTTTTATAAAAATCCAAGTCCCTAAACAAAAAATAGCTTTATAATGATAAATGTAACAGAAACATTGTTCAAGGAGGTAAACAATGCCTGATATTAAGAGGATCGGTGTCATCACCAGCGGAGGCGATTGCGGTGGTCTGAATGCGGTCATCAAGGGTGTTGCGCGGGAGGCATACGCGTTAGGTATCGAGTCGGTTGTTATTCCTCATGGCTATGCAGGTCTTTATAATCTTATGAAGATGGACAGGGTTGTGCTTCTCAATGCCGAGAGGGTCAGCAAGATAGAAGCGTCTCTTGCAGGTTCGGAAGCCGGCCATTCGCGCGTTAAGATAAGCAAAATCGACGATCCGGCAAAATATGAGCGCATAAGAAACGGGCTTAAGAAATTTGATATCGACGCGCTCGTTATCAGCGGAGGAGACGATACAGGCAGTGTGGTCGTCGACCTTACATCCAAAGGCATACCATGTGTTCATGTGCCGAAGACAATGGACCTTGATCTGCAGTCTTACAGTGTAGGCGGTGATTCGGCTGTCAACCGTATAGCGGTATTCGCAAGGGATCTCAAGACTACCGGGATGAGTCATAACCGCATACTCGTGATAGAGGTGTTCGGCCGATACGTCGGTCACACCGCCTTCCGCGGTGGGATAGGTGCGGAATCCGATGCCATTTTGATACCCGAGATTCCAGTTGATTTTAATGTGGTATATGAACATATGAAGACCACTTTCTTCGCAAGGATAGAGAGAAGCGATGTCAAGGCGGGTACATATATTATTGTTGTTGCAGAAGGAATCAGAAACGTGAACGGTGAAATGCTGATTGACGAATCTATTCCGCCTGATGCTTTCGGGCACAAAAAACTTGCGGGCGCCGGGAGATATGTCAGACAGCAGCTCGAAAAGAGACTTAAGGCTGACCCTGAAGTGAAGGCTTTTATGGAAAGGACAGGCATGTATGCGCCGGGTGTTTATGAGGTGCCTGAAGTCAGGGAGGTAACGCCCGGGCATCTGGTGAGGTCAGGTCATTCCTCGGCGTTCGATGTCAATTTCGGATACAAGGCAGGTGCAGCTGCCGTCTTTCTCCTGATGGAGGGAAAGTACGGAAATACGGTTGTAAATGTTGAGGGAAATCATGTCATGTGCCAGGCGACAGCCGATATAATAAAACGGAGAGAAGTGGATATAAAGGAGATCGCTATTTTCGAGAGCCTGGGGACCTGCTTCGGTAGAAAGCCCGAGAGATTTGACTACGAGATACTTGAGTTGAAAGGGCATATAGAGAGGCATCTGTAGCCATCAGGGCCCGCATGCCCATGCTTAATTTTGCTCTACTGCCCGGGGTCATGCAGCCATATGCGCATCAAAACCTCTCCAATGCAGAATTAGGGTCTGACTGCAGTTAAACCAACAGAGAGAAAACGTTAAGGGATACTTGATATATAACCGCCTTCGAAGGAGCTGCCGGATAGCTTTTGCTGCCCACATGCCTGCATTAAATAAATTAAAATGCAGTTTCCGGGTTATAAACCTGTCTCAGGGGTTCATTATAGTCTCAGATTGCCTCACCTTTCGATCTTATATCCGCTGCATAAGCTTTCACTTCAGCCCTGTATAGTCCGCGAAGCAATTTTGCCATGCCGCCGACGCTGTATTGCCGTTCATCGACACTCGACACCGGCATGACCTCCATTGTCGTGTTAGTAATGAATACCTCGTCAGCGGAGTAAATATCTTCCTTTTTAAATCTGCCCTCCCTGACCCGAATCCCGCGTTTTTTCGCGAGATCTATAATGATGCCTCTCGTAATGCCGTCAAGAATACCGCATGAAACCGATGGGGTGCAAAGCATCCCGTCTATGGTGAAGAAAACATTGCTGATAGTGCCCTCTGCAATTTTTTTGTCAACATTAAGCATAATTGCCTCATATGCCCCCAGTTTTTTTGCTTCCATCTTTGCAAGGATGTTATTCAGAAAATTAAGAGATTTTATCCGGGGGTCTATGGCCTGCATGAGGTTTCTTCTTGTTTTTGCGATTATGACACTGATGCCTTTTTTGTAATACTCTGCGGGATATTCTCTCAGTTCCCGGGAAATTATCACAACTGTCGGCTCAGGACAGAGAGCCGGGTCAAGCCCGATATCTCCGTGCCCTCTCGAGACGGTCATTCGAAGATAAGCGTTTCTGAATCCGTTGGCAATGATAGTTTTGCAGACAGCAGCCTTAATGCCTTCAGTATTATAAGGAATTCTGAGACCTATGAGGGAAGCAGAACGATAGAGCCTGCCTATGTGCTCATTGAGTTTAAATACCACGCCGTCATAGACTCTCATGGTTTCGTATATTCCGTCTCCGTAAAGAAAACCGTGATCAAAGACTGAAACCGAGGCTTCTTTTTCAGGCAGGATTCTGCCGTTCAGATAGACATGCATGGGTAAATTATAACATTCGGGATTAATTCAGGAATCTACCTCCTGAAGGTCCATTCATGCGAAAGATATTTTTGGGCCTCCAGCTGCATAGCCAGGGATACTTCCTCTTTTGTTGCAGAAGAAGGAATGAGGTGAACTTCAAATGTCTCTTCAAAAGAGCGTCTGATTGATTCTTTGAGTCTTTCTGCGTTTGTCCCGGGAACAACTTCTTCCAATCCTGCCGGCAATACGCCCGGTCCGCATAAACTGCGAAGTCTGAATACGTGCATTAATGTATCCCTGTCTGTTGCAAGCGGGATGGACCCCTGCTGAAGGAATGAGCCGGGCCATCGCTTCTGCGCTGACCCTATTATTTTTTTATTCCGCAATGTAATTTCACCGTATGATGCTGACTGAAAGCATAAAGGGCTTTTTAATCCGATGCCAGGGGATTTTGATTCAGCAGGCATTTTGGAGATTTTCATTTCCGTGGATAGTCCTGTTTGTGACAATGCAAGGCTGAGTGCAGTCCCTATTTTTTTGTAGCTCTCAAGCAGTCCGCCGGCAAAATGTCCTGATGTTTTTGCAGACAGGCTGTAAGTAATCTCTTTGCCGTGCAGTATGGCACGGCCTCCGGTCAGCCTCCTTACAACCGGGATGTTGTTGCTTAAACAGTATCCTGTATTGATATCGGATATTTTCTGAAAATACCCGATGCTGACGGAAGGCATATCCCAACCGTAAAGCCTCAGCGTAGGTGGGGAGGCATTGTTTTTTAAAGCAACCGAAATCGCTTCATCCAGCGCCATGTTGAAAGCAGCCGGGCAGTGACGGTCATCAATATAGCGCCATATATCGGCCATAAAAGAACTATAACCCAAATGCGACTTTTGGCGGAACAGTTATTTTTCATGCAGGGCTTTGCTGTTGTTAATGGATTTTACCCTGTGGTATTCTAAAACATTGCATCAATTACTATTCTTTCTGAGAGGTTTTCTGAGAGTATGAAAAAGATGTTGCTGCAAGAAGATAACTGTATGCGTATTACATCTGTTTTGTTTATTCTTTTTTCTTTCTGCTGTCTTCCTGATACTTCTTTATATGCCGGAGCATCTGAAGGCGGATCGGAAAAAGGGATTGTAAATATTCAGAAGGCTTATGAGAATATACAGGACATAAGCGGAGGTTTTGTGCAGAAGAGTCATATTAAGGACCTGAAACGCACCGAGACTTTTCATGGGAATTTTCTTATAAAAAGACCTTTAAAGATGAAGTGGGACTATAAGGGAGAGCAGCCGCAGGAAGTCCTGATAAACAATGACCGGATAACCATATATCAGAAGATGGAGAAACAGGCATTTACCGGAAAATTCGACAGGGACACCTATGGACAGGCGCCTATTGCTCTCCTTAGCGGTTTCGGAAAGATACAGGAGGAATTCTCCGTTTCAGAAAAGAATGGCAGGCTCCTTCTAAAACCCAAAAAACAGATGGGCGGTATTCTCTCTATCGAAATTGAACCTTCGGATGGTGAGTTCCCGATTAAATCATTTACTATTTACGATTCCTTCTCAAACACTATAGAGATGACCTTGAAGGATGTCAGGATAAACACTGGATTGAAAGACGCTGTTTTTGATCTCTCACTTCCTAAAGATACTACCACTTTCGAACACAATCCCTGATTTATCTGTGCTTATCCTCGGTATAGATACCTCCTGTGATGACACATCCGCCTCTGTTACAGAGGACGGAGCAAATATAATCTCAAATGTTATATCAGGCCAGACATTAATCCATGAAAAATACGGAGGAATAGTGCCGGAACTCGCTTCCAGAAGACATATCGAGAAGATATGGCCTGTTGTGAGCGAGGCAATTGATGCTGCAGGTGCCGGATATCGCGATCTCTCCGGTATAGCTGTATGTAACGGCCCCGGACTAATAGGTTCCCTGCTTATCGGGTGTTCTTTTGCCAAGGCTCTCTGCTATTCTACCGGGAAACCACTCGTTGCGGTTAACCATCTTGAGGGGCATATCTACTCATCTTTTCTTGAAGAGCCGCGTCCGGATTTTCCATTCATTGCACTCATTGTTTCAGGTGGGCATACCTGCCTTTACAGAGTCGACGGCTTCGGTCAATATAAAGAACTCGGCAGAACGAGGGATGATGCGGCAGGCGAGGCATATGACAAGGTTTCTAAGCTCCTCGGCCTCGGATATCCGGGCGGTCCCGCAATAGACAAGCTTGCGCAGAATGGAGATCCCAAAGCAATAGATTTTCCGAGGGCCTATCTGCCTGAATCGCTTGATTTCAGCTTCAGCGGTCTTAAAACGGCTGTACTTAATTTTTTGAAGTCAGGGATCGGCCCTGAGTTAATCAGCAATATCTCAGCGTCCTTTCAGGCGGCTGTGATCGATGTCCTCATCAGAAAAACAGAATGGGCGATTAAAAAAGAGCGCATTAAACGCATTACACTTTCGGGCGGTGTAGCTGCCAACAGCGAGTTGCGCAGGAGAATGAAAAAAATGGCTGAAGAAAGGGAAGCGGAGCTTTTTATTCCATCAGTCGGCTTATGCACGGACAATGCCGCCATGATCGCAGCCGCCGGATATCATCATCTCAAAGCCGGAAATACAGCCGGCTTTGACCTTAATCCTGTCGCATATCTGCCTCTTTAAGAGAGAAAATTTTTATTAACAACCCCCTTGATCCCCCTTTGTTAAGCCGAAAACTGCATTTGACCCCAGTCATGCAGGCCTGTGCGCATCAAAACCTCTCCAAAGAAAAGCCTCACACCCTCACCCTTGCCCTCTCCCATCAAGGGAGAGGGGACTTAAGAATTGCCCCTCCCTTGACGGGAGGTCCGTCAATACGTAAGACGGAAGGGGATTCAGGGGAGGGTGTTTAAATGTGGCTTTACTTATGGTCGTATTAGTAAGAATAATTCGCGTTAACTGTGCCTCATTTTTCTGCGCCGCAGAATAATGAAGCCTGCTGCTGCACCCAGGAACATCAGGATGCTGATGCCCTGTGATACAGAGATTTGCGATAGGATGAAGCCCCTTTCGATATCACCTCTGAAGAATTCCACGATAAATCTGATGACCGAATATATCAGCAGATAAGCAATGAAAAGCTGGCCGTTAAAAGTCTTGTATCTTCTGATCGTGATGAGAATCAGAAAGTTCAGGAACTCCCCTCCGGCCTCATATAACTGCGTGGGATGAAGAACGGTATTAATAGGAGCAAGGCATTCGGGATCGGTAAATATGACCCCCCATGGAAGTGCTTCTGCAGTCTTTCCGTAGCAGCACCCTGCGGCGAAACAACCGATTCGTCCGAAAGCATGGCCGATGGCTATCGAAGGAGCAAAGATGTCAGCAGTAGTCCATAAGCCGAGGCCTGCTCTTCTAATGTACCAGATCGCGACCGGAACGGCGAAAATGACTCCGCCGTAAAAAACAAGACCACCCTCCCATAGCTTGAATACATCCATGGGGTTTTCCATATAATGGCCGGCATTAATGAAAATAAACAGCAGCCTTGATCCTGCAATTGCGGCAAGAAGGATGTAAAAACCGAGGTCAATTATCTTGTCGGACGGAACCCCTTCTTTTTTTGCCTGATGAACTGCAACCGCGAGACCTGCAAGAAATCCAAGCGCTATAAGGAATCCGTAAGTGTGGATAGTCAGCGGGCCGAGCCTTATTAATACAGGATGCATTCTATATAATAGCAGAGGGGATGGCTTTTCAGGCATGTTAGTTTTCGCTTGCAATTATGCTGTCGAGGTATATAATTTCACTAAGTTGGTGCAATAGATGATCTGCTGCAATGGGTGACGGAAACAGAATATTTCGTGACAGGCAGGATGCCGGTATTCAGCTTGCAGACAGGCTGAAAGGGTATAAACATTCCGGGGAGGCAATCGTATTAGCGCTTCCAAGAGGCGGGGTTGTGACCGGCTTCGAAATTGCAAAGGTACTTGATTTGCCGATGGATGTGCTTATAGTCCGCAAGATAGGGTTTCCGGGGCAGAGTGAATTCGGCATCGGAGCCGTTTCAGAGACAGGGACCGTTGTTTTAAACAGTGCAATAATATCTTCCTACGGAGTTGAGGACGAATATATCCAGCTGGAGGTTGCAAGACAGAAAGAAGAAGTGGAGCGAAGGCTGCGGATATATCGTAAAGGTAAAAGAATTCTGGATCTTGAAGGTAAAAAAATTATTCTGGTTGATGACGGGGTGGCTACAGGCGCAACCCTGAAGGCGGCCATATCCGCCCTGAAAAAAGAGAAGATAAAAGGACTTATTGCAGCAATACCTGTTTCCCCTCCCGAGACGGCGGAAGAGTTAAAAGGAATGGTAGATGAATTTATCTGCCTGAATACGCCGGCGGACTTTATGGCAGTCGGAAACTATTATGATGATTTTCAACAGGTGCCGGATGAGATAGTAGTCGAAATTCTCGAAAAATCTGTCACGCCTAATAAAAAAGAACGCTGATAGTATTAAGGATCACGGTTTATTTCAGGCAGCTCTTTTTCTGTTCATGCCTTTTGTGCTGAATTCCAGGCTTGTGTGTTTGACTTTTGCGATGGCTTCAAGACCCGTGCATAACTGACAGATTTCATCAACGTTATTTTCAGCTCTTTTCCTGCAGAAGTCCGGATTATTGAACCCGCACCCGTATTTTTTACAGAAAAACCCCAATGCTGTTTTTTCTCTATATTTGTGTGTCATAAAGCCCTCACTTATGTATAATATTAATGTAAATATTATAATTTATTATAAACTTTTATGCAAATAACCTTCATTATTCCCAAATCTCTCTCTAATATTGTAAAGTAGAAGGCAGAGCAATGAGAGGCGGCATAGACAGCGTCTCGTTTATTCCCCGATTTTGCCATTAACGATTGCACTTTATGTGTTAGATTACTCATAAGAGACAAAGGAGATATTTCATGAGCCTCGGGAGCCTCAGAAGTTTAACAATAGGGTCATTTACGGCTAAACTTCCCATTATTCAGGGAGGTATGGGAATTGGTATTTCCCTCCACCGCCTGGCTTCAGCAGTTGCCAACGAAGGTGGCATCGGCGTTATTGCCACGCCAGGCATCGGCATGAACGAGCCTGATTTTTTCAATAATTATCTGGAAGCTAATATGAGGGCGTTGAGAAGCGAGATCAGAAAAGCCAGAAAATTGACGAGTGGGATTATCGGTGTGAATATCATGGTCGCGTTATCCAATTTTGCCGATCTGGTGAGAACGGCCGTTGATGAAGGCATAGATATTATTTTTTCGGGTGCGGGGCTTCCTCTGAGTCTGCCGGAATTTGTAAATGAAGGGATAAAGACCGGATTGGTTCCAATTGTTTCTTCTGCGAGGGCAGCCGGTATAATTGCAAAAAAATGGTCTGAAAAATACAACCGCGTCCCTGATGCCGTTGTTGTGGAAGGCCCTATGGCGGGAGGGCATCTCGGTTTCAAGGAAGAGATGCTTAACGACCCTGAATATGCATTGGACAAGCTTATCCCTGAAGTGGTCCTTGCAGTCAAACCTTTTGAAGAAAAATATGAGAGACCCATCCCGGTTATTGCCGCGGGGGGCATTTATACAGGAGCGGATATGTACAGGTTTTTTCAATTGGGCGCTTCCGGTGTGCAGATGGCAACCCGGTTTGTGACGACGCATGAATGTGACGCATCCGAGAAGTTCAAGCAGACATATGTGGATTCGAAGAAGGAAGATATGGTGATAATAAAAAGCCCTGTAGGGATGCCTGGGAGGGCCATCAGGAATACCTTCCTCGATGAAGTCGGCCAGGGCAAGAGAAAACCTTTCAAATGCCCCTACCACTGCCTCAAGACTTGTGATATTAAAAATACCCCTTATTGCATATCCCTCGCCCTTATGAATGCAAAAAAGGGGCATTTGTCCAGTGGCTTCGCTTTTGCCGGTGAAAATGCCTACAGGGCGGAGAAGATAATTTCCGTTAAGGAATTGGTAGAGTTGATAGTGAAAGAATATGAAGAAGCTTCCTCCTCTCAGTAAGATTTTATATCGCTGAATTGTCCTTCTGCGAAGACTCCTTTTTTACATATCTCTAAATGTCCCGACGATAAGAGTTCCGGCTCTGTGATATAATTTCTAAAGATTTTTCTAATGGATACCATCGAAAAACTGAAAGCGCTTTCGGAGGATTCCCGGTACGATCTCGCCTGCGCATGCGGTACTTTGAGGGAGGAGCACCGCAGAAGAGGTCCGGAAGGAAGATGGCTTTATCCTGTTGCGCTGCCTCAGGGCGGGTATACCGTTCTGCTGAAAACCCTTCTCTCAAACTCCTGTCACAATGACTGCAGATATTGTCCTCTCCGATCGGAAACGAACGTTCGCCGCTGTACACTCATGCCTGAGGAGGTGGCGCGCACATTTATGGAATACCGCAAAAGGAAGAAGGTCTTCGGTCTGTTCCTGAGTTCAGCTGTCATGAATAGTCCTGATTACACAATGGAGAGGTTAACTGCCGTTGCATGCCTTCTAAGATACAAATACAATTTCAGGGGATACATTCACCTTAAGATAATTCCTGGCGCTTCGGATGCTGCTATTGAAGAAGCACTTTCGCTTTCCACGGCAGTCTCTCTCAATATCGAGACGCCGGGACGTAAACACATGGAACAGCTTTCGGGTAAAAAGGATTACGACAGAGATATCCTGCGGCCTATTAAACTTATTGGCAAATTGACAAGCAAGGGGATGAGGTTTTCGAATGTTAAATGTACAACACAATTCATAGTCGGCGCTTCGGATGAGAAAGACTCTGAAATAGTCAACTCCATGGCCGGTTTATATGAGAAGATGAACGTCAGGCGTATATATTTTTCAGCCTATCAGAAAGGTCTCGGGCATCCGACAATCCCCGGTGAAAGAAATTTTCTCTCAAACACCAATGATGCTTTTATGCGCGAGCATCGTTTATACCAGGTCGATTTCCTTATCCGCAAGTACGGCTTCAGCAGGGATGACATCGTCCTTGACGGAGCCGGGAATCTGAGCCTGGAGAAAGACCCAAAAGAACTCTGGGCCGACCAGCATCCGGAATTTTTTCCGGTCAGGATAAATACATCGGACAAAGCAACACTGCTGAGAGTCCCCGGCCTCGGGCCGGAAACGGTGAAGCGGGTTATCAATATCCGTCGTGAGCAAAGGATTTCAAGTCTTGAAGGGCTTGGGCTGAAGGGAAAAAGGCTGGAAAAGATAAAGCGTTATGTGATTGCTGAGTGAAGTGTATTAATCCCAAAAAATGCACTTGACCCCAGTCATGCAGGCCTATGTGGGCAGCAAAACCTCTCCAACGCAGGATTTGGGGCTGATAACAGCCAATCGTCCAGAATGAAAACGTTCAGGGACGCCTGATATATAACCGCCTGCAAAGGAGCTGCCGGAGAGCTTTTGCTGCCCACATAGGCCTGTATCAATTAGATTGAAATGGAGTTTTCGGGTCAATCTGAATCTGAAGAGATGCGGATGATTTCGGGGTTTAACTCCTCTGCGGCTTCCTTATCGATCAGCCATTTCAGAATTCCGCCTGCAGGCTCTATCATGCCTGCAGGATATTTATGTCGCTGTTCAGGATTGAATACAGCTTTGAGAATCTTTGATTTGGACCTGCCCGCCACAAGGAAGAGGATTTGACCGGAATTGTTCAGTACGGGAAGGGTTAAAGTAACCCTGTCGGGGTTCGGTTTTTTCATATAAACAGGGCAGGCGAGCCGTGTCTTCTCTTCGAGTGATTTTGAAGAGGGAAACAGCGAAGCAGTATGACCATCCTCTCCCATCCCCAGCATAATCAGATCAAATGCAGGGAACTCTCCTGCAGACAGGTTGAAAAATTTACTGATTTCTTCTTCATAGTATTCTGCCGCATGAGCGGGCGACGCAGAGTCGGTTCTGACAGGGTGTATATTCTCCGGAGGAATCGATATCCTGGATAAAAGATGATCATATAAGAGACGATAATTGCTTTCCTCATGATCATGCGGCACGAATCTTTCGTCTGTCCAGAAAAAGTGGACATGATTCCAATCAACGTTGTCCCGAAGAGGAGTTGATCCAAGGAGTGTGTATAGTCTCTCCGGAGTGGAACCACCGGAGACGCCTGCTATAAAAATCTTTTTCTTGAAGATTGTTTTTTCTGACAGATCCAGGAACAATTCAGCGGCTTTAGCGCTTAGAGATTCTATGTCCGAGAATGCGAGCATGTTCATCCGGTTTCTCCGTAATCAGTGGCCTCCATCTGCGTCCATCTTTTTCGATCAGGGCACTTGCCTCATCAGGTCCTGCTGAGCCTGCTGCATAGTTAGGGAATTTATTGCTTTCTGTTGCAGTTTCGATTTTTTCTATTACAGGTGTCAGCAGAGACCATGTCTGCTCTACGCCTTCCTGTTGAAGGAATAACATCTGATCGCCGAGAATACAATCAAGAAGTACCCATTCGTATGCGTCGAGGAATACATCTTTTTTATGGTAGGAAAAATCCATCAGTACCGGGTTCAGACATACCCTTGTTCCGGGTTTTTTTGTCTGAAATGTAAGGCTGATACCCTCTTCCGGCTGCAATCTGAATACGAGTACATTCGGTTCAATAAGATTTTCCATTACATTTGAGAACATCATGTGTGGAACCTGCTTGAAGTGAATGGAAATTTCGGTCTTACGGACAGTAAGTCTTTTGCCGGAGCGGAGGTAAAAGGGAACCCCATTCCATCGCCAGTTATCTATAAATAACTTCATCGCCGCATATGTAGCCGTAGCAGAATCCGGATGAACGCCAGGTTCGTCCCGGTAACCTGCAGCAAGTTTTTCATTGACGGTTCCCTTTCCGTACTGACCGATCGCTACGAATTCCTGAATATTGTCGGTAGGTAGGGGTCTTATTGACCTCAAGACCTTGATTTTTTCGTCCCTTACATAATCGGCCCTGAAGGAAGCGGGTGCTTCCATACCTATGACTGCAAGAAGCTGGAGGATGTGGCTCTGAAACATGTCCCTGATGACGCCTGCTTCTTCATAGTAGCCTGCTCTGTGTTCTACGCCGAGGGTTTCAGATACGGTAATCTGAATGTGGTCGATGTAACGCCTGTTCCACAAAGGCTCGAAAATGGAATTCGCAAAACGGAACATCAGCATATTCTGAACGGTCTCCTTGGCAACATAGTGGTCTATCCGGAATATCTGTTTTTCTTCAAAAAACTTTTTCAGGACAATATTCAGTTGCCTTGCTGTTTCGAGATTCCGGCCAAAGGGTTTTTCGATTACTATGTGTGAGTAGCCCTTCTCTCCCACGGATAAACCGTTTACTCCGAGGCCTGTGATGATGTCTTCAACAATTGACGGGGGTACTGCGAAATAAAATATACGGTTGCCTTCTGTTGCGTGCTTCTTCTCTAAAGAGGGCAGTTTTTCTTTCAGATGTTTTCTGTATGAAGCCGTGTCTTTGTAATTGAAAGGTGTGTAATAAAGCCTCTTTGCGAATTTCAGCCATTGGGACGTTTTAAAATCTGAGGGCAGGGCGGCATTTAATGCATTTTTGATCAGTCCGCGATACTGTTCTTTAGTAAGCTCGACACGGTCCGTGCAGAAAATAAAGAAATTATCGGGAAGCAGGCCGTCTTCGAATAAATGATATATTGCGGGTATTAGTTTTCTACGGGAGAGATCACCTGCAGCGCCGAAGATGATCAGGCCAAAGGACCGCAGCATTTCAATTTGACATGCGCCGAATAGGCGGAACTGAGGCTGACTGTCTATGCTTTCGTCAGAATTTTCTGTCATTGAAATAGTATATTCAAATCTGATGATATCGCAATCAAACCAGAGCCTTTACGGTTTTTAAGATAGCGTTCCTGGATATCTCTTCATAATCGAGCAGCTCATCAGGCTTTCCGCTTCCCGGCATCTTTCTTACTGCAAGAGAATATATGGGGACAGGGCCGGCCCCAAGTGCACTTCTCACGGCTTCACCAATTCCGCCCTCGGCAAAGTGGTCTTCTACGGTCAGAATAACCCCGGTTGATTCAGCGGCTTCGTTCACTGTTTCCTTATCTATCGGCTTGATGCTGTAAAGGTCTATGACCCTGATGAAAATCCCTTCTTTTTTCAGTTCTTCATATGCAGCGATGGCCTCGTGAAGCGTTATGCCTGCTGCTATAACCGTTATTCGGTCATTATCGCTTTTTCTCAGCACCCTGCTTCCTCCAATATGGAATTCATCCTCATTCCGATAAATAATTTGGGTGTCTTTTCTCGTGGTGCGAATATAGACAATTCCGCGGTGTCGGGCAGCCTCCTCAACGAGTTTTTCTGTGGATACGGCATCGGACGGATATAAAACGGTACTGTTCAAAATCGTCCTGAACATTGCGATGTCTTCAAGCCCCATCTGGGAAGGTCCGTCTTCACCTATGGATACGCCGGCATGCGACCCTGCAAATTTAATGTTTGCATCAGAATACTGGCTCATCCTTATCTGATCGAATGCCCGTGTGAAAAAGGCAGCAAAGGTTGATACAAAAGGTATCTTGCCGCGACGGGAAAGCCCCAGAGCTGCACCGACCATATTCTGCTCGGCAACATACATCTCAAAAAAACGGTCGGGATATTTCTCCCTGAATAGCTCTGAATAGGTCGAATTGCTCACCTCGGCATCAAGAACCACCATGTTAGGATATTCAGGAAAGATCCGCGCCAGCGCATTACCATAAGCCTTGCGGGTTGAAACGGGTTTGTCAGCCGGGTAAGAAAGCCCGGGCGATTTTAACGGCACGGTGTTACGAAGGCTGAGGTCCCTGGGTTCCGATAATTCTGCTCTGATCGATGTATCAGCAACACCCAGTTCCCGGATCGCTTTTTCTGCTTCTTCCCTGTTCGGCGCTTTCCCATGCCATCCGTCCCTGTCTTCGAGAAACGATATCCCTTTGCCCTTTATCGTCCTCGCAATGATCATAACAGGTTTATTTCTGACCCCGATGGCTTTTTCATAGGCATTTGCAATTTCAGGAAACGAATGACCGTCAATCACAATTGTTTTCCAGCCAAAAGATGCACCCCGTCTTCTATAGGCGTTGATATTATGCCCGTACATGGTTTCACCGCGCTGTCCAAGACGGTTTACATCAATTATGCCTATAAGGTTATTCAGTCTGTAATGCGCGGCAACCTGAATGGCTTCCCACTGCGAACCCTCAGCCATTTCGCTGTCTCCGAGAAGCACATATGTCCTGTAAGGCAGCCTGTCAAGATACTTGGCATTTAAAGCCATTCCCACCCCGATTGATAAACCCTGCCCCAGAGAGCCTGTTGCCGCCTCGGTGTATTTGAAGGTAGCAGTAGGGTGACCTTCCAGGGGACTGCCAAACTTTCTCATTGTATAAAGATCGTTTTCCGTAAGTCTGCCTGCGGCTGTCCACAATGCATAATAAAGAGGGGAGGCATGGCCTTTTGAAAATATCAAACGGTCGTTGTTCGGATGTTCCGGATGATCAGGATTAAACCTGAAAAAACCTCCAAACATAAGGACAGTCATCAGGTCTGTCGCTGACAGAGAAGAAGTAGGATGCCCTGATCCGGCCTTAGTGGTGGAAGAGATGATGAAATAACGGATTAACTTTGCTAAACTGTTTAACTTTTCCATATCAAGCATTTCGTTTGCCTCACGAAGTTTTCCTGAACACATCATGCCCTCCGAACTGATTTCTCACGCCAGACAGAATCTGTCCCGTGTACCCAGGGTTGGTCTGAGATTGTACCCTGAAAGTCAGTGCAGCCTCAATAACAGGCACAGGTATGCCAAGTTCCTTTGCTGCTTCGACTGTCCATGAACCTTCGCCACTATGAGATACTGTTCCTGAAATGTTATTCAGATTCTCTCCGTATTGGGTGAATGCATTGTGAAGCCATCCTACCAGTCTTGATTCAACAACACTCTTATGGTTATATAGCTTTGCTATTTGTGTTAAGTCCAGATCAAAAGGGGACGCCTTCATCAGGGCAAAACCCTCTGCAAGCGCCTGCATCATCCCATACTCAATTCCATTATGCACCATTTTGACAAAATGTCCAGCCCCGGGGTTCCCCATAAATGCATACCCGCCTTTACAAGCAAGATCCCGGAACAGATTCCTGTATTTTCTGAAAATCTGTTTCCTGCCGCCAACCATTATGCAGGCGCCATTTCTCGCCCCCGATGGACCGCCGCTCACCCCTACATCTGAAAAATTTATTCCTTTCCCGCCTAATTCATGAAAACGTCTAATGGATTCTCTATAGGGAGAATTACCTCCGTCAATTACCGTGTCACTTTTTTGAAGAAGCGGAACAAGTCCCTGAAGCACTGTGTCAACTGCCTCATGCGGAACCATCAACCAGACAAGACGGGGTGCAGCCAATGCTGCTGTGAGAGATTCCAGAGAATTTACCGGCATTGCACCCTTGCCTGAGATACTTCTCACTGCTTCTTCGTTCCTGTCAAAAACCAGGACTTCATACTTTTTCTCAAGAAGACGCTCAACCATATTGAAACCCATTTTCCCCAAACCAATATATCCTATTTTCATGTTCTCTTACCTCGCATCAGCATTAAATTATTGCGCAAGTTGATACAGTTGCCATGCCAAATTTATATATACTAAAATCCAGCGATACGATGTGTCATTCCGAGCAAAGCGAGGAATCTTGTTGTTAGAGGAAAGATTGCCACGCACCTTTCAGGTGCTCGCAATGACAAGTGCAACAAGTTATTAGGCTGCTTATCGCTGGATTTGGGATAAATTATCTTACGTCCTCGTAATATTTTATCAGTCTGTCCGGTGGCACTTTAAAGAACCTGAACGATACAGCGATTGTCCAGTCCCTCAGCGTAGTGAATACAGGTCCTTCTTTTAACCACCTTCTTGGAGAGGTCTTTATTGGCGGCCTTACGAAACTTATTCTGCCCATCTTCTTTAGCTTCCTGGATATCTCAATATCCTCCATAAGTGGTATATCCGGAAATCCTCCCAACTGCTCAAAAAACTCTCGAGTTATGAATAAGCCCTGGTCGCCATAAGGAACAGATGTAATCCGTGATCTCAGATTTGCACCAAATTCTATTATACGAAAAAGCAGTTTGGAATGGTCGATGCTGAGGTCGAAAGCGCCGGCCGATATCCTTTTATCTTTTAGCGCTTTTCTTATAATCCCGAACGCTTCGGTCGGCAGGATACAATCAGCATGAAGGAAAAGCAGTATATCTCCATCTGCCTTCCCAGCGCCAAAATTCATTTGATGTCCTCTTCCCCGCTTGGTTATATAGACCCTGTCAGTAAATTTTTGGGCGATGGATACTGTATTATCACTGCTCCCACCGTCAATAACTATCAATTCTTCACGATCAGTGAGATGAAGTGAAGAGAGCGTCTCGTTAAGGACGGTTTCTTCATTTAATACAGGCATTACAACTGTTATAATTTTTCCGTCATTCTCCACAAGCCCTTCCTTTCAGGTTGAAGAAAAATTTCAAAGCCCATTTTACCTTTTCTGAAAAGATCTTGCCGGAAAAGAACTTTCCGACGACCTTTTTGTTTATTTCACCAAGGGTAGGATAAGGATGCACGGCTGACGCAATGGTTGACAGTTTTACATTCCCGTTCATGACCGCAATCCATTCACTGATCAACTCTCCTGCACTTGGTCCTAATATCTGGATACCGATGGGCTTTTCCTTTTCATCAAGGAGAAGTTTGATTTTCCCTGTCTCTTTGCCTTCTGCAAGACTGCGGTCATTCGTACTGAACTCCTCTGTCCATACAGAATAAGATATGCCTGCTCCCGAAGCGCGTTTTTCGTTCATGCCGATGCTCGCAAGCTCGGGGTCTGTATAGGTGCACCAGGGCATATAGGTGTAATCCACTTTTCTCGGCAGATGAAGAATTGCGTTGCTGAGGGCGATGCCTCCTTCATATCCGGCTGCATGGGTGAACTGATAGGCGCCTGTGGCATCGCCTGCAACATAGATATGCCTGTGATTTGTCCTTAACCTGTCGTCTATCTTCAGGCCCTTTTTATCTCTTTCCAGACCTATGTCTTCGAGTCCGAGACCTTGCAGGTTTGGGGTTCTTCCGACTGCGACAAGGATGGTTTCAGCCTTCAGGCTTATGGTTTTCCCCTCTGGTTTTTTAATGACCATCTCTTTTTCATTACCGAGGTCTTTTGTGCTCAGTGGCATAGATCCCAGATGAAATGTTATCCCCTCGGCAATGAGAATGTTCATGAGATGTTCAGCCATGTCTTTGTCCTCAGCCCCGAGAATCTGATTCGCAAGTTCAACCACGGTCACCCTCGTACCAAGGCGATTGAAAGCCTGCGCCATCTCAATTGATATCGTACCGCCTCCGATTGCGATCATCGATTTAGGCAGGGTTTCCAGAGAAAAAAGCTCTTTATTGGTGATGAATGGGGTTTTATCAATTCCTTCTATCGGCGGGACAAACGGAGATGACCCTGTTGCTATAACCCACTTCCTTGCAGAAAGTATCCCGCCGTTCAGCCGGACAGAATGTTCGTCTGTAAATATTGCATTGCCGGATTCCACTCTGGCCCCAAGCTTACAGAACCTTTCCTTCGAGTCATGCGCCTGTATAGTATTGATTACCGCCTGAATCCGTGCTGCAATTGACTGAAAATCCACTGGGTTGAGGTCGGTACGCGGAAGCCCGTATTTTTCCGCATTCTTCATAAGATGGTAGATATTGGCAGTCCTGATGAGTGTTTTGCTCGGAACACACCCGTAATGAAGGCAGTCGCCTCCCAGTTCCTTTTCCTTTTCAATCAGAAGGGTCTTTGCTCCAAACTGGGCGGCCCCTGACGCAACAGTAAGTCCGGCAGCCCCGCCGCCGAGAATGCCTATGTCAAAATCATAATTTGCCATCGTGACCTCCTCACTACCGCATTATATAATTTTTGATTTCTTCGTTTTATATAGAGAAAGCATTTTTTTTGTTATTAGCGGGAAAAGTCCCAGAAGCACAAATGCGAGGATGAGTCCGGGGGAAAGTATGCCTGAAAGAGACTCGATCCTGGCAAGTTCCTTTCCCGCATTTACATAAACCATAGTTCCGGGAAGCATGCCCACCTGTGAAACCAGATAAAAGTTTTTCAAAGGCATCTTCGTGAGTCCCATAACAAGATTGATAAGCCAGAACGGGAATACTGGAATCAGGCGCAGGGTAAACAAATAAAAAGCCCCTTCTTTTTCAATCCCTTCATTCACCGTTTTCAGTTTGTCGCCGAACTTTCCCTGTACCCGGTCACGGAGAATAAACCTTGAAACAAAACATGCCAAAGTTGCTCCTATGGTGCTGGCAAAGGAGACAACAACTGTTCCAATCAGCAAACCAAAGAGAGCTCCGCCGGCCAGGGTCATCACGGCAGCCCCGGGCAATGATAATGATGTCACAAAAATGTAAATAACCATATAGCCGGCAATAACAGGCAACCGGTTTTCACTATAAAGGACTTCGAATCTTTCCTGTGATGCCTTTATATAGGAAAGGGTGAAATAATCTCCAAGATCGAATATCTTGAAAACGGCAATTATGAACAATATAAGCGCTGTGATTATAAGTCTTCTTAAGTTTTTCCCGCCCATTTAATTCAATCATAACGAGGATGAGCTCTCATTGCAATCCGGCATCCCCTGCCTGTTGACATGATATGTATTCATTGATATGCTTTTTCTATGGATTCAGTCAAACAGATAGCTGTCAGCTATCTGTGCTGATTTTTAGAAATTTAACTGCGTTGCACCCGACGATGTAAAGACAGATGAAGAAAGGAGGTGAAAACATGGATAAGGACGATTTGAAAAAGATTCTGGCGGGAATCAGCATTGCCGGACTCCTGTCGGGAGTGGGCATAGGGTGTACACCACAGAAGCAGGAACCGGCTCCCTCCGGAACTGAAGCTCCGGCGCAGCCTCAGGAGCCGGCAGCGCCCGGCAAGGAGGCACCGGCTCCGGGTGGTTGAGCGGGGAAAAAATAGTGCAGTATGCACTATGCTATTATGAACAAATGAAAAAATTTCGGGCTGAAGATTATAGTGAAGTCTATTCAACATGCCGTTCTATTGCAGGTCCCGACAGATGGAACAGATTAACCCGTGACAGCAGATATTTAAATGACCCTGAAACATTTGTGAAATCTCTAATTCAGGCGGGCGAGGAGATCCCGGCATTTCTTCCCGACCTCGCCCGCCTTGAGTGGACTATTGAAGATATCCGCAGCGGTGAAGCCCGGGTTCCTGATAAAATTGAAGAAATATGCTTAAATCCCACTGTCAGATTACTGGACCTCTCCTGGAAAAATCTTACTCAATTACTTCAGCCGGACAAAAAGAAAAAACAGTCTGAACCGGTTCAGGGCAGGGAGATCCTGCTTGTCTGGAAAGATCTCCGGCAGAAAAAAGTTAAATACCGTGCGGCGTCGCAGAGTGATCTTCTGGCCATGAAGATTACAGATGAACGTGTGGCTCCGGGAAGTATTGCGGAGGAAGGAAACATATCAATCGGAATAATTGACGGTGTTATTGATGAGGCTGTGCATGATGGTATCCTTCTGGCTCCGCCGTCTAAAATCATCCGTGATCCATCAATATTTGCTGCCAACGACTATGTTGACGAAAGTTTTCTCACATCCCACAGTTTTACTCTGCAGTGGCATATCACGCAGGCCTGTGACCTCAGCTGCAGACATTGTTATGACCGCAGTGCCCGTTCTCCAATGAGTCTGGAGCAGGGAATAAGAATACTTGAGGACGTGCGAATGTTCTGCCGTGACAGGCATGTTATGAAAGCGGTAAGCTTTACCGGCGGCAATCCCCTGCTTTATCCTCATTTCTCTGAACTTTACAGAGCAGCGTCAGATAGAGGTTTCAGCATCGGCATCCTCGGCAATCCGACCGAAAGAAAAAAAATTGAAGAGATCATCTCAATTCGTAAGCCGTCGTATTTCCAGGTGAGTCTTGAGGGTCTTCGGGAGCATAACGACTGCATTCGGGGAGAAGGGCATTTTAATCGTGTGATGGAATTCCTTCGGCTGCTGAGGGAACTTGATATATTTTCTATGGTAATGCTCACATTAACAAAGAACAATATGAAGGATATTATACCTCTTGCCGAAATCCTTAATGATCACGCAGACCGGTTTCACTTCAACAGGCTTTCGATGGTGGGCGAGGGCGCAAATCTCATGCTCCCGGAAAAGGAAGAATATCTTGCATTTCTTGATTCTTATGAAAGGGCGATAGAGAAGATCCCCGTTCTCGGCATTAAGGATAATATGCTGAGCGTGCTTTGGTATAAGAAAGGGCTCAAACCATTCGGTGGCTGTACGACATTCGGCTGCGGAGCTGCCTTCAATTTCCTGTCAGTGCTTTCAGACGGCGAGGTGCATGCCTGCAGGAAGTTCCCTTCTCCTGTGGGGAATATATTCCGTCAGGGCATTGCTGAGATTTACGATTCTCCCGCTGCAAGACGCTATCGTGCGGGATGCAAAGCGTGTCACAACTGCAGGCTTCATGCAGTCTGCGGGGGCTGTCTCGCTGTGGCGCACAGCCTTGGCCGGGATATTTTCGAAGAGAAAGACCCGTACTGCTTTATAGATGATTGATCCGCAGTCTCCGGGTTAATATCTCAAATTTTTCCTGTGGCTGCCATATAAATTGTAAATTCCTCTTTACCGTCAACATGCAGAAGCTTGTCCATCAACTCCTGGTGATAGGCTGCAACTGCGCATGTACCCCCACCTATGGCTGCGCTTGCCAAATACAGATTCTGGCATACGTGCCCTGCATCTATGGCAATAACCTTATGGGCTGCAATATGGTAGCGCCATTCCATCCGGCAGGGAATTGTTGTCCATATAAATGTTACGGGCGCTTTCCCTATAAAAGATTGATAAAACGTTGCCGTTACGATATCCTCAGAGAGGTTTTCATGCAATGCTATTTCGAGGAGCTGATGTTCTACCGGAAGATAACGATATATCCCGATTTCCAATCCTGCAACATTCAGGACGCAGAGATATGTCTCAAGGGCATGGCGGCAACCGGCTGAAGGGACTGTCCGGAATGCCGTAGCTTTATCTTCCCTCTTCCTTATGCCCTGTGTAGCCCAGAGCAGAAATGAGAGTTCTTCCAATGATAGCGGCACTTCCCTGAACTGCCGGTGGCTTTTTCGATTAGCTATTGCGGAAATAAGATCAATATTGAGGATGGAATGCCAATTATCCTTTGCCGGGAGATCAATCCTGCTGGAATTGATATCATAAGGCTTTTCAAGAGGAGGGGGCGGCAGACCCCTGTGCTGATCGGTCATCGGAAAATCGATCTTCTGGCGTACAGTATCTTTCAAAAAATACCGGTATTCTTCAAATATATTTTTCATGAAATGTATTTCCCCTTTCCGGACTCAAGATTGTAATTATTAATTGTAATATGCCAAATCTTCCGGAATCAATTTCCATAATGTTATAACGGCGGTAAAGATAAATACTTTTTACTAAATTCCCCCTTAATAAAGGGGGTACAGGGGGTTGTTTCTTGATTTTCCATCTAATTGTGCTTTATAAGCGGATACAAAATGGCAATTATTGCATTGATGAAGGCAGGACGGCAAGAGGCTATATCAGGCATGGTAATATATCAGGTATAAAGAATATTATATTATTGCTCCCTGCATAACTAATGACCTATGGAATTTTTTTCTTAGTCTGTCACTCCCGCTTGTCGGGAGTCCTTCTGAAGAAAGATTCCGGACAAGACATAATGTATTAAACCTGTCCTACCATAAGGGACGTGGGTTAAGCTAAAGGTGAAGAAAACCAAAGGCTCAGAGCCACAATTAAGGAGGACAGGTTATGTACCAGTATAGCAAATATGTTGG
>Ga0208244_100245_pt1 | contig 63623 bp, 64 predicted proteins | sample SubbioCR12Aug_5A_FD_184828 | JGI IMG/M metagenome (GOLD analysis project Ga0208244, IMG submission 184828) | Serpentinite rock and fluid subsurface biosphere microbial communities from McLaughlin Reserve, California, USA - CR12Aug_5A (SPAdes) | ecosystem: Environmental > Terrestrial > Deep... | reverse complement strand
CCCAACTCCAAGGTCACAACCCGGTAGAAATCATCCTCTCTACCGCAAAAGAGGCATTGAAAGCTCGGTCAACGGACGAGATCTTAAATTGCCAGCTTATTCTTTTTTCAAAGAGCTAAAGTGATACAGAAATTTTTATCCACAACCCTTCCAATAAATTCTTTATCAAAGAGTTCAGCCTTACAACTGACAACAACTGCCTTAAATTTAAAATCAATAAAATCCTCCAACACTTTTTCTGGGGGCATCCCCCATAAAGGCTCAATGGGTTGAATCTCTAAATCCTTGCAGACACGATCCACCCAGATTTTGTGTTCTTCCAAATATACGTCCCCAAAGACCATCCCTGTAATTACCCCTGCCTTGACTTCGGATACTGCCTGTTTAAATTCCCTTTCATATTCTTCCATATCCGCACTGACTTCTTTTTGAATAATAGGAATTCCTATTAGGTTGGCCTGTAAATTTAGAAGCTCTGCCTCTAAGCCATGAAAACAACAGCGTTTGTATTCCTTGGAGATAAAATTGAGGAGATATTCGACTTGATAACCTTCCTTCATAGCCTTGTAGCAGGCAAGGCAACTATCTTTCCCCCCGCTCCATGAAGAGATCACGTTCATTGTTTCTCTCCAAAAATCTCCGGATTAATCATTCTGACCATCGCTTCTAACCCCTCTATGATCCTTGGAGTGGGGCGATCGACTAAATTCGAGTTCACGACATAGATCGCTTTCCTCTTTACAGCAGGAATGGTTTTCCAATTTTGCCACTTTTTAACTAAATTCAGATAGTTTCTTTTACGCCCCATGGAACTTGAGATGATAATCTCTGGAGCCTTAGAAATGATAGTCTCGATGCTATAGAGAGGATAGTTCATTGACTCATTCTCTGATATGCTTCTTCCTCCAGCCAAGCGTATGAGATCGTCGCCGAGAGTCCCCCTTCCCACTGTGACGATGGGATCATACCCCACCTGAAAGAAGACCAATGGTCTGGGAAGGGGTTTGGTGAGAGTGACAATACGCTCCATCTTACCAAACATATTCCTTATGATTTTCTCTGATTCGTCTTGCCTCCCAACAATCTCCCCAATATTCTGGATGGTTCTCATCACTCCATCAAAACCTTTTGGATTAACACAATAGACAGAAAGACCAAGATTGCCTAATCTGTAAATAGTCTCCCTCCGATTACCTTCTCCGATCCCAATGACGAGATCTGGTTTTAAAGAAACGATTTTTTCAATACTGGGATTCACAAACCCTCCAATTTTCGGTTTGCTCAATGCGGCTTTTGGATAATCGCAAAAACTTGTGATCCCTACTATTTCCTCATTGATGTCCAAAGCGAAGAGGATTTCCGTAATGCTGGGGGCCAGGGAAACGATCCTTCTGGGAGAATCAGGGATTTTTACTCTTCTCCCTATTTCATCGGTCAAAAAACGCTCTTGTCCTTCTGCAGTGATAGCAGTAAATAGGATTATCGCAATCATAAAGGGAAGTGGTTTTCTGATCATACTTTTTCAGAAACGCCGGCATCAGAAAAGGTTGCCATCTCATTTAGAATCTTCAGACCGGCCTCAACTAAAAAAATTCCCAACGCCGCTCCGGTGCCCTCGCCCAGACGGAGATCGAGGTTGAGTAAAGGTTTTAAGCCGAGAAAATCCAAGATGACCTTATGCCCTTGTTCAACCGATTGGTGAGAGGCGATGAGGTAGGGTTTGACCTGTGGCGAAAGCAATGTGGCTATCAATGCTGCTGCACCCGAGATGAAGCCATCGATGACAACAGGGATTCGATACCTGGCCCCGGCAAGAATCACTCCCGCAATCCCTCCTATCTCAAATCCTCCTACCTTGGCTAGGACATCAATCGCATCCTTCGGATCGGGTTGATTGAGATCAAGAGCCTTTTTAATTACCTCCACCTTTTGGCTCCACGCCTTATCATCAAGGCCTGTTCCCCTTCCCGTAACCGTTGCGACATCATAACCCGTAATTGCTGCTGTAATAGCACTGGAAGGAGTGGTGTTTCCTATTCCCATATCTCCCGTTCCCAGTATATCAATCCCTTTTGCTAACTCTTCTTCCAACAGCTCAATTCCCGATTCAATGGAGCGGATGGCTTCTTCCCGACTCATGGCTGGGCCTTTGACCATATTCTGAGTCCCCATGGCCACTTTCTTGTCCTTTAGATCAGGATGACGTTCAAGAACGGATGCCACTCCAAGGTCTGCTACAACCACTCTGGCTCCTACGTGTCGAGCCAGGACATTAATCCCTGCCCCTCCTCGAAGGAAGTTGTAGACCATCTGGGGAGTCACCTCAGAAGGATAGGCGCTCACACCTTCCTGGGTGACGCCATGATCCCCTACCAGAGTAAAGATGACGTTATGGGTTATTTGGGGTCTTGTATGTCCCTTTATCCCGGCCACCTGGATGGAGAGGGACTCAAGTTGCCCCAGAGAGCCCTGAGGTTTGGTCAGACTGTCCTGCCGCATTCTGGCCGCTGCCATCACTTTTTCATCAAGGGGTTTAATGTCCGCAATCACTTGTTGAATCTTGTCCATAAATTTCCTCCCTCCAGAATTTATTATCATCTCTATTCTATAAAAAGGGTGAATAAAATCGTGGCCATTCCTGCGATGAAGGAGGTGGTTATCATGAGATGGAGTGATTCCTCCACTTCCTTCATACCGATAGATTTTTTCGGATGACCGATGAGCGGTTTATTCTCGCGTTTCCCAAAATAGAAGTTCTCCCCTCCCAGTTGAATGCCCAATGCTCCTGCCACGGCGGCTTCAGGATACCCGCTATTGGGACTTGCATTCTTTCGACCATCCTTCCAAGCTACTTTCCAAGCCATTTTGCCATTCTTTTTAAGAATGAAAGAGGATAGGATGAAGAGGGAGGCTGTCAATCTTGCTGGGATAAAATTGGCCAAGTCATCGGCCTTGGCTGAAGCCCATCCGAAATATCGGTAGCGATCATTTTTATAGCCCAGCATAGAATCCAAGGTATTAAGAGCCTTGTAGGCCATAGCCATTGCGGGACCTCCGATCGCTAAATAAAATAAAGGTGCAACGATCCCATCGGAAGTATTTTCTGAAACGGTCTCAATGAGGGCACGGTGAATTTCCTTATCATTGAGGTGATCCGTGTCCCTGCTCACTAAGAATCCAACCTCTTTTCGAGCACGATCTAAATCCCCCCGTTCCAGACTCTTCATCACTTTTTTTACCTCATCGTAGAGGTTTCGAGTCGCGAGAGTGGTATAAGCCAAAAAAACTATAACGATTGAAGAGAGAAAAGGGTGAACCCACTTAGCGGCTCCGATGATGGCCCATGCCGAGATACCTGCTCCAAGTGTTATCAATAATGTCAGAATCCCACCCATAAGACGTTGCTTAACGGGTGTACCGGCCCATTTCAGAAATTTCTCCTCTAAAAAGGATGTAGCTCTTCCTACCCACTTGACCGGGTGAGGGTAGTTAGGAGGATCTCCCAAAATCCAATCCGCAATATAGGCTGCTGAAATTTCAAGAACGGTCATCTTTCATACCATATTCACCTGTTCTAAGACGATCAACAGGATGAGGCATAGAAGTTCTACCACTTCATTCGCCGCTCCAAGAATATCTCCTGTGACCCCACCCAATTTTTTTATGAAAAAGAATCGATATCCATGGCTGAAAAGAGCAATTCCTAAAAATATCACAATCCCCTTCATGTCCGTGAGCCATAGAACAATTCCAAAAGCCAGGATTGAGGATAAGGTCACTTCACGGATCCCGAGGTTTTCAGCGAAAGGTTTGCCCAATCCGCCATCGGATCTGGCATAGGGAGATCGGTAACAGACCAGAACCATGGCATTTCTTCCCATGACGGTCATCAAGATGAGAGAGTGAACAATAAGGTCGTTTGAAATGTGGTTAAGCGAAAGGTATTTGGCCCCGATCAGGAGGATAAGGCCGATGACTCCGAAGGCGCCGATTCGACTGTCTCTCATCACCTCGAGGATTTTTTCCCTCGATCCACCGGAGGCCAGACCATCTATGGTATCTGCAAATCCATCTAAGTGGAGACCCCTTGTTAAAAAAACAAGAAATCCGATGGTGAGCCAGAGGACGATAGCTTTTGGCAAAAGAAACGAGAGGAGATAATATCCCAAGGCCAAAAGCAACCCGATCACCAAACCCACCAGAGGGAAGAAGGCCATTGACCGAGCCAATTCTTTCTCACCAAAGGATAAACTTTTCCCAACAGGTAGAATGGTCAAAAATGAAATGGCTCGAAGAAAGTCTTTCATCTGGCACCTTTTAAAAATAAAGGGATTCCGGATACCATGAAGATCACCTGATCGGAGGCTTCGCCTATCTTCTGATTCGCTATGCCTGAAAGATCCCTGAATCGTCGGCTCAACGGGTCTGCCGGCACAATCCCCATTCCAACCTCATTGGATACGAGAATCATGGATGCTCCAATCTCTTTTATGGCGTTCCTTAATCTCTCAATTTCCTCTATGATCCTCGAATCGTCATCCCATTTCAGAAGGAGATTGGAGATCCAGAGGGTGATGCAATCGAGCAGAATCACCTCCGCCTCCTTCCCATATCGCCTTATTTTATCAACAATTCCTATGGGTTCTTCCACCGTTTCCCATTCAGCTCCTCTCATTCTCTTATGATCTTCGATGCGATTGGCCATTTCCTCGTCGAGAGGCTCGCAGGTGGCGAGATAGATTTTCTTTGAAAAATAACGGTTGGCATAGTCTAACGCAAAACGACTTTTACCACTTCGACATCCTCCGGTGATGAAGATCAACCTCTTTTCCATCTCTCCTCCAATACGGTGAGCGATCTTTGAAGATCCTCGAGCGAAAAGACCTCGATGGAAACAATGCCTTTGTAATCGTTTAAATGGAAAAAGATCATTTCCAGAACCGAATCGGGCAGTCGTTCGATTCCCAGATGGTCAATTCCATTCTGAAAACCATGGAGGTGGACGATCGAGGTTTTTATGAGATATTTTTTCATATAGTATTCCAAATCCTGTCCGTAAAAGAGGATGTGGCCGATGTCGAGGCAGATGGAAAAGCCAAATTGATTGACAAGACCCTCCACATATTCAAAAGGGTATGTCAGGGTTTCAATGGAAATTCGGTTTGGTTCGATGGGATATTCCAATATCTCTTCAACACTTCGGATGATCCGTCTCCGCCATGTTTTAATATCGGCATGGTCTTGCCCATTTTTATCTCTCAGGTCGAGATGAAGTGTATAGAGCGAGGGGTTGAGGCAGAGGGTTCGTTCGATTATCTTTTTTACCATTGAAATCCCCCTCAACCGCACCTCCTTTTTTTCGTCTCCGAGGAAGATATCAATGGGAAGATGGATATTAAAGCAAACTTTCTCATGGAGAGATAGCTCTCTCATCCGGTTCACCTGATCCATACCGGGGAGATTATCCTCTCCCCCGCTCTCAAACAGGACCAGTTCGATCTCATCAAAAAATGGAGCCAGCCTTGCCACATTCGGAAGAATATGATCGGGGAAAATATAGGAGGTGGTTCCCAATTTAAATGGAAATTTCCTTTTATAACTTTTCAGAAAGGGTTGATCCATTTCCTCTCCCATGAGAAGGGAAATCTGCTTCGAATTTGCAATGGATATCGGGTGTGGTTCGAATCAGCGAATCTCTAAGATTTACAACCTCTCCGACGACCAGAACCGCTGGGGGTTTCACCTCTTCCTTTTTTGAGGCATGTAGAATATTTCCCAGATTCCCCTGGACAACCTTCTGGTCGGGGAAGGTTCCCCTTGTAATTAATATACAGGGCGTCTCCGGACCTTTGCCCTCTTCTAATAGTTTTTTTATGATCCTCTCCAAGTTGGCAACAGCCATTAAAAACACAAGGGTGTCGGCATTGACGAACTTGACTTCGCCATCCTCTCTTCGATGGCCTGTAATAATCGCCACAGAGGAGGCATAATCGCGATGCGTCAGTGGTATACCCGCCGAGGCGGGAACAGCGATAGCGGAACTGACGCCGGAAACTACCTCGCAGGGAATGTCCTGTTCTGATAGGTAGATGGCCTCCTCCCCGCCACGGCCAAAAATGAAAGGGTCACCGTTTTTCAAACGGACCACCATCTTATATTCATTGGATTTTTCGACAAGTAACTTGTTGATATCCTCCTGCTTCATCGTGTGGTGTGAAGGAGATTTTCCTACACAGATGAGTTCGGCATCCTTCTTTGCAAAAGAGAGCAGTTGCTGATCGATCAGAAAGTCATAAATGATCACATCCGCTTTTTGAATCAGTTTCAGCCCCTTAACGGTAATCAGTTCAGGGTCACCGGGTCCCGCACCCACAAGGTATACACTACCCTTTGTTTTGCTTTTCATCGCCTTATCCCTCTTAATCATAGGTAAATCCTATTTTCCATTTGGGAGGATTCCCGCCTCGATGAACTTTCTCAGCCTGTCCCTGATGCGGACCGATTTTTTGGGGAAGCGTCCGTCTGTAGAGACACTGAGAGTGATGCCTTTCTTCCTCAGTACTGCTGGTAGGATAAAAGTCGACTCCTCAGCCGAATCGCATACATTCACCAGGATACTCAACCTTTCGGCTTCTCTGGCTATTTGAGCATTGACTTTCCGATTTGATGTGGCGGCATATACGAGAAATGCCCCCTTACACATACCCGGACGATATTCGGCCTGAATATAATCGATCTTTCCTCGTCTCACCCTTTTCATTAATAGACCGGTCAATTCAGGACTGATCACTTTTACTTTCCCTCCACAGAGGAGGATATTTCTTATTTTTCGTTCAGCCACCCTCCCTCCGCCAATCACAACGCAAACCTTTCCTTTTATATTCAGGTTAACGGGATAGTGTCTCATTGTTTTCCGTTTTCAGTTCGTATCCCCGAGGGGTAATCATATATCTGCCTTTGACGTACGTCTTCGAATTGCCGACGATGATCGCCGTCCCCATATCGATCTGCTTGACTTCGAGCATATTCTCAAGGGTGGTAATCATCACCTCTTCGTTTTCTCTTCTCGCATTCCGTACGATCCCTGCGGGGGTCCGGGGCGATCGGTGTTTCATCAGAATCTGCCAGGCCATCTCAAGGGGTTTGATCCTCTTTTTACTTTTCGGATTGTAGAAGACGATCACAAAATCGCCCTGGCAAGCCGACTCGACCCTCCTCTCGATGATCCTGCGATCCGTGAGAAGATCGCTCAAAGAGATCACTGCAAAATCGTTCATCAAGGGCGCCCCCAAGAGACTGGCGCAGCTCGAGGCCGCCGTAATTCCGGGAATGATCTCTATTCTGACCTTTCTCGTCTCTTCTTTTTTTAAAAGCTCCAGGATGACCCCGGCCATGCCATAGATACCCGGATCGCCACTTGAAATGAGACAGACATCGTTGCCCGCCAGTGCTTTTTCGATTGCCTCTTCAGCCCTTCTGACCTCCTGTGTCATACCAGAGGAGATGATCTCTTTTCCGGCCAACAGACCTTTGAGAAGTTGCAGGTAGGCCTTGTAGCCCACGACGATCCGGCAATCCCGGATGGCCTTGCAAGCCCTTGGACTCAAGGAATCCCTGTCTCCAGGGCCGATTCCGACGATATTCAGTCTTCCATAGCGATGGCCACGCAGACCCTGCCCCGTTTGACCCTGGGTACGATTAGCTTTGTCCTTCTTCCTGCCAGAAGCGCACAAGGTTCGCTCACCCCCTCGACTCCGATTTTCTCTTTAACCAAGGCGGACCTCTGATAAGGTCCGTTAAATCTTTCAATGAGATCAAAGGGCACCGTTCTTAAAGGGATACCCAGGGCGAGGCAGGCCTCTTTCAGACCGGGCTCGTTTCCTTTTAAATCGATGGTGGCGACACATCTGACACCATCTATCGAGCATTCTCCCTCTTTCAGGGCCTGACCGATCGCTTTGAGGATTTCTTCCTGGGTCGTCCCTTTCCGGCAGCCCACCCCGATGATCAGCCTCTTCTTTGTCTCGGAGGCGGTTGTGACCACCGGTTCGGCACCCAGGATGGAAGCCACCTGGGCGGCTAATCGATTGGCTCCCCCTTCGTGTCCAGAGAGAGCGCTGATCGCATACCGTCTGATTTCGTCCACCACCACCACTGCAGGGTCGACATACTTATTTTTAAGATAGGGCGCGATGACTCGGATGACGATCCCAAGGGCCATAATAAAGATGATCCCATCATAACGATTGAAAATTTTTTTCACCATGCCTTTGAGGGAATGGCGTCGGGAAAGGAAATGGACCCTGCTTCCCTTCAGGGAGCGCGCAAGCTCCTGGGCGACCTTTTTCCCTTCCTCGGTAATGGCAATCATGGCTACCTTCATGAGCCCTTCTTCTTTCGAAAACCATGCTCAAAATTGGCATCATAGAGTTTCGATTTTTGGTAAGTCTTCCCGAGGACATCTCCCACGATAATCAGTGCCTGACGTTTGATCCCCGCTTCCTTTACCTTTTCAGCAATACTTCCCAATGTTCCGATGATCTTTCGTTCCTCCGACCAGGAGGCTTTTTCAACGACGGCAACCGGAGTGTCCTCTCCGTAGCCCTTTGCCAGTTGGTCCACCACTCTCTCGATTTCGTGAGTGCTTAAGAAGATGACCATCGTCGCTTTCGTCCTGGCTAAATCTTCCAGGCCTTCCCTCGCGGGGACTTCGGTCCTGCCCGAAATCCTGGTCAGGATCAGGGTCTGGCTAACACCCGGAAGGGTGAGTTCCCGTTTGAGACTTGCCGCCGCAGCCTGGAAGGAACTGATACCGGGAATAATCTCGGAATCGATTCCCTCTTTATCACACCAGTCCAGTTGTTCCTGCAGAGCGCTGTAGATGGAAAGATCGCCGGTGTGAATTCTGGCCACGGTTCTTCCGGCCTTTTTCGCCTCCTTGTAAATTTCCAGAATCTCTCCCAGCTCCATCGTTGAAGAATCATGAAGTGCCGCATTTCTTCTTGTGAATTTCAGGATGTCCATGTTGATCAAAGAGCCTGCATAGATGACAATATCCGACTCCTCAAGGATTCTTTTTGCCTTTAAAGTCAATAGTTCTGGATCACCGGGTCCTGCTCCGATAAAATAGACTTTCATGATAGGGTTCCCCTCTTTGGGTTCTTCACGATGATCACGGAGAGATATCCCTCTCTCTTAAATTGATTTAAGGACGAAAGGTCATGGATCATTCTCTCTCCGGGCTGTCCAAGGCGACTCACAAGAACCGAATGTTTCAGAAGATCCAATTCCGCGAGCAGGGCCATTACCTTATCCAGTTTCGATCCCACCTTCATTAATATGACCGTGTCGAAGGCTTCGAATGTTTCTCTCAAACCTCTTAGATCCTTTGTCACAGGGAGAATGGCCAATCTCTCGTCTCCTTGCACAAGGGGAACCTGCGCTCTCGCTGCCGCGGCATTGAAAGCACTGATTCCCGGGATCGTCTCCACTTCTATATTGGGAAAGTCCTGACGGAGCGTTCTTAAAAGATAGATGTACGTGCTGTAAATGAACGGATCTCCCAGCGTGATGAAAGCCCCCTGTTTTCCCTTTGCGACCTCTTCGGCGATCCTTTTGGCAGCCTTTTGCCAGTAGACCTTTAATACCTTTTTATTTCGGGTCATCGGAAAGGGAAGTTCTACAAACTCCTTCGGAACTGAAGTCGTTGCCTCGATGATCGAGCGGGCCAAGGAGGTTTTGTCTTCATCTCCTTTCGGAGAGAAGATGATATCGACCTGGTCGATGATCTCCTTTGCCTTCAAGGTCAGAAGCTTCGGATCTCCCGGTCCGATTCCGATTCCGTAAAGCTTACCGCATTTCCTCCGCTTCATTCTCTTTCCTTTTTTATGATCATCACGCACAGCCCAAATCCTTCCATCCCTCTGAGATGGTTCAGATCGGTGGCCAGGATTCTCTCATTCGGATAGGTCAGGTTTTCCATAACAACGGCCCTTCTATTTTCCACCCCCCTTTCCAGGAGGTGCACAGCAATTCTCTCGGGTGGAAAATTTTGATCGGTGAAGAGGAAGATCTTTGACGATGCGCTGACCCTCTCAGCCAGATCGTCCATCTTCCGGCCGTGGAGGCTGATAATGGTAGCATCTTCCCACCCCTCTCCGATCTTGGCGAAGGCGATCTGGACGGCGCTGATGCCGGGAATAACCACGTATTCCTCCCTTTTTAAAAAACGGGAGATGGTGCCCAGGAAGCTGCAGAGGCCCGGGTCTCCCGAAACAAGGAGGGTGATCTTTTTCCTTTCCCTCCCCTTCAACAGATAGGGGATGACCTTCTCAAAATTCCCTTCCAGAAGGACCTCCTCCTTATGGAGATGATGAAACAGGCGAAGGGCCCGCTTTCCTCCAATCAAGCAGTCAGAGGCCTCTATCTCCCTTTGGGCAATGGGTAGCAGACAGTCCGCCGTGCCAGGACCAATGCCGATGACGTAGACTTTATTCATCCCGCACCTTCCCAAAATGCCCCGCAGCTTGCTGCGGGGATGAATGGGTATCATCTAAATTCTTCCTGCGAGGTCTAATATCCCGCAGGAAGGTGCGGGATTCATCATGGCTTCCTAAAACTTCGCCCTCCAGGGATAGAAGGATGCAGCGGATCCTGAGTTTTTCTCCTACAAGATTCCTTGCGCTCAAGACCACTTCCCTGGCAATATCGTCAAAGACCTTCATCAAGCCATTTTCCCTCAATATAGCGATTGTGGCCTCCGCAGTCGTTTCCCTCAGTATCACTTCGATTATCTCCCGGCCAGCCCCGTAACGCAGGCAGTAATGAGCGATGGTCTCTATCCGGCGGTCCCCGAACCGGTTGTGGGTGTTGAACTGGCCGCTGGCCACCTTCACCAGCTTCCCGATATGTCCGATGAGAAGGACCTCCTCGATTCCCTTTTCGACACATTGCTCCAACATAAATCCCACATGATCACCTATCTTGATAATGGAATCATCGGGAAGGCCGAGGACCTTTTTGCAAAATCTCTCTCCCACATAGCCCAATACAAGGGTTGCCTTTCCGTGTCCTGTTGCCTTGAGCACATCCAATTGGAGAGACAGAGAAGCCTTGTAGGCATCGACGGATTTGGGTTCAACGATCCCTGTTGTGCCAATAATGGAGATACCTCCCCGTATGCCCAGCCGGGGATTGAAGGTCCGTTTTGCCAATTCCTGGCCATTTGGGACAGAAATGATCACTTCCAATCCCTGGCCTTCCGGCAGAAATTGGGATACCTCTTTCAGGATCATCTCCCTCGGTGTCGGGTTAATCGCATATTCCCCGACAGGAACAGCCAGGCCCGGTCTGGTCGCAATCCCCACACCCTCTCCGCCCTTGATGGTCACTCCTGGCCTGCTTGAAAACCTTACCTTCGCATAAATCTTTATGCCGTGGGTGATATCAGGGTCGTCTCCGGAATCCTTTATCACTCCGCATTTCGCATAATGATCCCCGATCTCAGGATCGATGATTGGAAGAAAGAGTGTCACCCCAGAAGGAGTTTCCACCTCCACCCCATCGACGGGCTTTCCGGTCACAAGCATCATGGCCGAAGCCTTTGCGGCTCCCTGTGCACAGCTACCAGTGGTATATCCCTTTCTTAAGTTCATCGCACTAATCTAATGATCTCTTTTCTTGCCTCCCCGATCGTGAGGGGAATCTTGTCAAAGGGGAGTTTATCCTCGTGCTTGAGTCTGTAAATCAGCTCAGCAATCTGTGGTAATCTCAGTTTAACATTTGACATGTCCTCAGGTGCAGTGAAAACATCTTCTGGAATGCCGCCTCTGACAACATGACCTTTGCTCAGTATATAAAGCCTGTCAAGAAAGAGCGGAACAAGGTCAACACTGTGTGTCGCCATGACAACGGTTACGCCATTCTCCCTGTTCAGCTTCATGAGGAGGTTCATCATCTTATACTCCCCCATCGGGTCCAAGCCAGCAGTCGGCTCATCAAGTAATAAAATCTCATGCCCCATTGCTAAAAGCCCTGCGATGCATGCCCTTTTCTTCTGCCCAAAACTCAGGTTGTGAATGGACTTTCTTGCGTATCCATCCATCTCCACATCTTTAAGGGCGCTCTCTACACGCCTAGTGACCTCTTTTTCGTCAAACCCCATATTTATTGGCCCAAATGCCACATCCTCAAAAACAGTAGGTGCAAAAAGCTGATCATCGGGATTCTGAAATACAAGGCCGACTTTCTTATAAATCTCTTTGGGAGAAAGTTTTGTAATGTCTGCTCCATCAAGCAGCGCAGCGCCTTGAAAATTTTTCAGCAGTCCATCAATCACTTTTAGAAAAGTTGTCTTACCTGAACCATTGGCACCTAATAACCCGACAAATTCTCCTTTTCTTATATCAAGCTTTAAATTAGAAAGGGCCTGATATCCATCCGGATACTTAAAACTCTCAATATTTACTGATAATCTGACTAAATCCTCCATAAAAATCCCATAGTAGTTACAAATAGCGTGGAAAAGAGGAGCTCTGAGCGCTTAAAAGGCTTATGCTTTAATATTGGCATATTACCGTCATAACCCCTTTGAGCCATTGCCACTGTAGTGTTCTGGCTCTGTTCAAATGCCTTGAGTATTAAAGAACCTGTTAAGACACCAAAAGAATTTAATCCACGCCTGACAGAAGAATAGCCGAGACGATTTTTCTGGGCATTGTAAATAACCATTGCATCCTCAAGAAGCACAAATATATATCGATAGGCAAACATCAATATCTCTATAAATCCTTTCGGAATTCGAAACCATGAAAGTCCGGCCATGAACTCAGTAAAAGGAGTTGAAAACCCCAACAGAGCAATGATCGATACTGCCCCCAAGATTCTGGCTGCAATCATCAACCCTTCCATAAGTCCGTCAGTGTGTCCTGCCAATCTTATGCCGGCTATTTCAATGGAAAATAGGGTATCTTTCCCTCCGGTGAGAAACTTAAGAATCAACACAACAGATGCCACAACGAGTGGCTCAGAAAACCTTAAAAAAAGGACCCTTAGAGGGATCTTCATCCTTATACACAGAATTATGCCAAGACAGAGAATGAGCAGAGGAAAGACAATTCCTCTATAACTTAAGACCATTATGAGAAGAATGAGACTCACGATGAGCTTTATCCGTGCATCTACCCTTGAGAGGAGATTGCTTTTTTTAAAGTATTCTGAAAAAAGTTGCATCTGATTCTTCCCAGTAATATTTGGATGTGCAGGCAATCATTAGGCAGCCTGCACATCCATAAGAAGTTTAATTATTACAAACGCAAATGCGTTTTTTACATGCAGTTCAAACCCCCTCACCCCCTACTGGGGAGAGGGAGGGGTGAGGGGCAAATATCAAACATCTTAATGCGTTTGTATTAGTTCGGAGTTTTTCATTTGCAGTCTCTGAACTCCGAACTGTTAACTATTTTGAAAGAAGTCCTTTACTCTTTTGATGACGCAAAATTCTCCACACATGGTGCAGACATCCCCTTCACGAGACCTTCCCTCTTCGTGGTATCGCCTCGCCTTCACTGGATCGATTGAAAGTTCGATCTGTCTTTCCCAATCGAATTTCTTTCGGGCCTTCGACATCTCGATGTCCCTCTGAACGGCTTTCTGATTTCCCCGAGCAATATCAGCAGCATGGCCAGCAATCCTTGTGGCAATCACCCCTTCCCTGACATCTTCGGCAGAGGGCAATTTCAGATGTTCTGAAGGTGTCACATAGCACAGAAAATCTGCTCCTGCCTTTCCTGCAATGGCGCCGCCGATGGCACAGGTGATGTGATCATATCCTGGAGAGATATCAGTCACCAATGGTCCCAATACATAGAAGGGAGCGCCTTTACACAATTTCTTTTCCAAAAGGACGTTCGCTTCAATCTGATCAAGGGGCATATGGCCAGGTCCCTCAATCATCACTTGAACTCCCTCAGCCCATGCCCTCTCTGTCAATTCTCCGAGAATAATTGTCTCCTCCACCTGTGGTCTATCGGTCGCATCTGCCAAGCAACCAGGTCTCAATCCATCTCCCAGGCTCAGCGTTACATCATACTTCTTGGCAATCTCTAAGAGTCGGTCAAAATGTTCGTAGAATGGATTTTCTTGATCATTATAAATCATCCATTCGATGAGGAAGGAACCACCTCTGCTGACCACTCCCATGAGCCGACGATCTCGCCTTAGTCGCTCCACAGAATTTCGAGTTACTCCGCAATGAACTGTCATGAAGTCAACGCTCTCTACTGCCTGACGCTCAATGACCTCGAAAATATCTTCCACCGTCATCTTAGCCAAAGCCTTCCTACGCCTTACGGCCTCGATAGCTGCCTCATAAATAGGAACGGTTCCTACAGGGATGGGAGAATGGCAAATGATCTCCTTACGGATGGCATCGATATCTCCACCCGTGCTCAAATCCATCACCGTATCCGTCCCAGCCTGGATCGAAACTTCAAGTTTTTTCAATTCCTCTTCTAAATCGATGTGGTCAGAGGAAGTCCCGATATTTGTATTCACCTTGATCCGCAGCCCCTCTCCAATCCCTACGGGTTTAACCCCTTGATGGTTTCGATTGACAGGGATGATGATTCGACCAGAGGCAATCTTTTCTCGAAGCCATCCGGAGGAGACTCCTTCTTCTCTTGCGACTACTTCCATCTCTTTCGTAATAATTCCCTTCTGAGCCTCAATCTTTTGAGTCATATTATCCCCTTCTTCCCTACAAATTCAAAATTATAGTTCGGAGTATTTAATACAAACGCAAATGCGTTTTTTACGTGCAGTTCAAACCCCCTCCCTCTCCCCCTACTGGGGAGAGGGAGGGGGTGAGGGGCAAATGTCAAACATCTTAATGCGTTTGTATTAGCTTATTATTTTTTGTTTCTCTCCATTAATCTTTAATGGTCCTTCGGTCAAAAGTCTCCTCCAATAATATCCAGCCACAAATCCTCCTACTGCACCTGCAACCAAAAACACAAAGAGGAGGAGGTCTCCCTGATCTGTGTTAATAAATGGCTCTCTCGCCTCCCTGCCATGCTCTTTTGCATACTTTTCGACTACCGACTCATCCACCCCAGGCCATTTCTCGCTGCCGAAGGCGAATGAGAGAAGACTGGGGAGGAATACTATCGCAACAATGATACAGAAGTACAATTTTGTGTGTTTAGTTTTAAATCCTCTAAACTCCGAACTCCCTGCCTGCCGAAGCCTCGGCGCAGGCAGGCGAACTCCGAACTTCATACTGTCACCTCCTCTGGTTTTAATACTTTCATTTTTACGAGCAAATCAGGCCTCTTTTTATAAAGGAGGACAACCATACCTGCGGTCATTGCCCCTTCAAGTATTCCCAGTGGCACTTGTGTTGGAATAAAGGCAACCAGAATTTTCCAGAACAGTGGCAAAAATGGAGAGTCTCCCCTTATGCCTGATGCAAGCACAACAGATGTTGTAAAATAGGTCGCCCAGTCAGCCAATAACCCTGCCATGAATCCAGAAACGGCTATATTGATTTTCATTGAGCGTAATGTCTTAAAGGTTAAAAACCCTGCAAAGGAGCCCATGACCCCCATCGATAAGATATCCGCTCCCCATGTGCTCAGACCTCCATGGGCGAGAAAGAGGGCCTGAATTAGTAGAGCGATTGCTGCAACCAGTATGCTAATAGCAGGACCAACGAGTATCCCTGATATTCCTGTTCCGCAGGGATGAGAGCATGTGCCCGCCGTGGGTACGGGGATGGGCATGCATGAGATTATAAAGACTACCGCTGCCATAAGCCCCACAAGTGGTTTAAATGATGGGTCGAGACTCGAAAGTTTCTTTAATCTATACAATCCATAGCCTACAAATGGTATTGCTAACACAAACCAGAGTGCTGCCCAGTTAAATGGTAAAATCCCTTCAGAGATGTGCATCGCATGGACGTTATTGGCAAAAAATAAACAGCAAAGCATTATGAGAGCTGAAAAAAGGTTTCTTATTTTTGAATATTTCATTTCTCCTCCTGAAGCCATGGATGTTATCTTCGATATCTGACCGCCTCATCCGGAGGCATTTGGACAAATTCGTATTGTCCTGGCGGAATGGGATATTCGTCTCGTCCCGGTAGGACAATATCCCTCACGTCGCAGAGGTCTTTTGATTCCTCAATGCGTCGTTCTACAAGCTCTACCAGCGCTTCATCGAATCCGAAACTTTTTCCCAGAATCAATTTCACATGTGGAAATTTTTTTGCTTCCTTCTGCATCATCTCAGGGATATCCAGGAGGAGATGCAGCCCTTCGTGGAGGAAGTAAGGAATGACCAAGACCCTATTGGCCCCCTGGTTTACGCATTTCTCGAAGACCTCATGGAAATGGGGTCCCAGTCTCGAAACGAAGCATATCTCCACCCGAAGGTATCCATATTTTTGTTTTAACCGCTTGGCCACTTCTTCCATATCCTTCCCGGCTCCTGGCACACGACTTCCGTGTCCCATGAGAATAATGGCTTCATCGGGTTTACGATCAATCTCCGGTATGGAATGACTTGTCATGATGCTCCTCTTCATAGGGAAGTTATCTCCATCACTGTTGATGTGCCAGCATCCCAGTTGTCCCACAAAAATGCCTCTTCCTTGCCGTCAGCGATTTGTCTGAAGGCATACCGGATTTGCTCCTCATAGAATTCGCAAAACGAACCTCTACTATTCATTCTGCCATTTATGGTGTAAGCCTCAGCAGGACATGGGGACCCGCAGAAGTGCCGTATTGCGCACCTGGAGCAGGGCTCAATGTCTTCAACCTTTCGGCCCGTTACTTTCTTAAACCCAGGGCTGCTAAGAGCCTGCTCAATCTTGCCGTTGAAGAGATTGCCTCCGCAAAACTCCGGAAGCCCTATGAACTCGCTGCATGGGAAGAGATCTCCCGTGGCCGAGATGGCAAAAAAACATCGCCCTCCGCCGCAGGGAGAGATATCGCACATGAGCCGACGGGCAGTTGGCCCCACAATCCCAACAAGCACATTAGCAAAATTAGCCACTACCAGCTTGCGGCCGGTCTTTTCATACAACTCATAGGCGCGATCAAGGGCCATGAGATAGTTTCTGGCCAATTCACGGTCATGCGGCTTGATCTCGCGGGCTCCCTGAAGCGTGCAGCGGACAGGATTGAGCATGCAAATCGGAACCTCCATGTGATGGAAGAAGTCTACGATTGCAGGGAGTGACCGCATATTTTTGCGCGTGACGGTACAGATCACATTATAACCAGGGTATCCTTTTAACCGTTCCAGAGTGTCAATCACCTTCTTAAAAATACCATCGCCCGCCCAGGTTTTCCTCGTGCGATCTGCGATTTTCCCGATATGGCCATCGAGGGAGAGTCCGATGCCGACTCCGTGAGAAGCAAAGAATTCGATCGCCTCAGCATCGATCAAAATGCCATTGGTTTGGACACCAAAGCGAAAATCATTCTTATACCTCTCTATCCCAGCGAAAACCGCATCCCGGTTGAGCATCGGTTCTGCTCCGTGAAAGACGATCTGGGGAAAGGCTCCTTTGGGCAAGGTTTTCCCGAAAAAGGTCTTCAAAATCTCCAATCCTTCGATGAGTTTCCGCTCCGACATCTGCACGCCGTTCCTTCGCATCGTCTCCGGAATATAACAATAGTCACAATTAAGGTTGCACCGGTCGGTAGGGTTGAAGTACACGGCCGAAGGCTTCAGCTCAAACCGAAGGGTCTTCATCTCAGAGGATAAATCTGCCTGTTTCGACTGGTACTGCCTAAGAAGAGAACTGTTGGTGAGCGCATCCGCCAGTCTCTTTTTTTTCACAAGAGACCAGAAGGCTGTATCAGGTTCGATCAGAGCCATATAGTTGGGATGCTCAATGTCGATCAGTTGAATGGTAGGGCCGTTTCCTGAGTTGAGGTAATGTCCGAGCGATGAAGCTATGGTATCTTTCCCCAAATCTTCCATACTATGTTTCTCCATGAGTTCCATGGTTAACGGTCCCCGGGGCACCCCGCCCACGTTTGGCCGGGTGCAAAGGGGGAACCCTGGTCCTATTTGGTTTTCTTGTTTAACAGAATGTAGTGAGCCAGGCCGGTGCCATTCGCCTTGCACGCTTTCCGATAAGCAATCACATCCTTTCCTTTCTTCCTATTCTTCATCTTCTTCACCTCCTTTCGCTAAGGATTCCCTTTCCGTCCCTTTAAAACAGCGACCGAACAGAGGGCATGGATCACGCTGACGGCCAGGGGACTCCCTCCCCGCCGCCCATTCACGGCGATAAAAGGAACACCTAATGACATCAGTTCCTCTTTACTTTCAATGACATGAACGAAACCGACAGGCATGGCGATCACCAGGGCCGGCCTGATATTTTCTTCCAGAAGGAGACGATTAAGTTCGAGAAGGGCGATCGGTGAGTTTCCAAAAACGGCCAGGCCTCCGTCCAGGATAGGTTTTGCCTTTTGAATGGCGAAGAGGGATCGCGGGAACCCCATCTGGTGCGCCTTCTCAACCACCTCCTCATCATTCACATGACAAACGATGCTGGAAGCGTTGTAACCTGCATGGACTGATCGAAGCCTCGGAAGGGAAAGTCCGGACTGGATCATTCTGGAGTCGACATAGATTGTACTTCCACTGCGTAATGCCTCCGTTCCAATGGCAATGGCATCTGGCGAGAACCTGACAACATCGATAAGGCTGAAATCTCCGGTGGTGTGGATCATACGCCGGACCACCTGCCATTCATCCGGGCCAAAGGGGTGGGAAGACACCTCCTTCTCAATCATCTCCATGGATCGGGCCTCAATCTCCTCTCCGCTCAAAGGGGAGGCATAGAATCGATAAATAAGGGGAGTATGTTTAGGGAACCGATTCCTTAGATTCATGACCTTGCCTCACATTGGGTGATGAAGTTTTCCATGGCCTCAGGCTGAGAGGCCCAGTGGAGGTGCACATAGCTCGCCGAAATCTTGCCTCGCTGAAAGCCTTCGAAGCTTATCGCTTTCGAACGGCTACGTTTGACCCTATAAACCGACTTCCAGAGTTCATCCTTCGGGTCCGCGGTCAATTCGGAGTAGTGGAATTCATGGCCTCTTAACACGGCTCCGCACGCTCCCCAGAGGGAGTTTGCTGCCAGGGTAATTTCCACGTATCCGAGGGATTTTAAGCGGTCGAGCATTCTGGACCAGACCGGCAGGAGGCCAACCATAGGATACCGTTTTTCACCGGTGATCTCAATGCCCCGGGTCAGATACATCAACCCGCCGCACTCCGCATAGATGGGCAGGCCCCTTGAGGCAAATTGTCGAATAGCTTCTCTCATCTCCCTGTTATCCGACAAGCCTTCGGCATGTTCTTCTGGATATCCTCCTCCCAGGTAGAGGCCGTCTAAACCTTCCGGCAGCCCTTTGTCTTCAAGGGGGGAAAACCGGATCAGATCGCATCCCCGCAATGTCAGTTCATCCAGGTTATCGGAGTAATAAAAGTGAAAAGCTCTGTCGTAAGCCACACCGATAGAAACCCGTTTGCGGACGGGATTTCTTTCCGAAAAAGACCCGGGCAGGTTGAGAGGAGGTGCATCTCTCGCCAGTTGAAGGAAGGCGTCCAGGGATGCATGCTTTTCTAGGACGTCCGCCAATTGATGAAGAATCTTCGGCGAGAGATTTTGAGGATCTGCGGTCACCAGCCCCAGATGGCGACTGGGGAGGGTGGGGAAGGCCCCTCTTGGAATGGCACCCAATACGGGCGGAAGGGAAGCGCTTCCCAGGGATTGGGTGAGCCATTCTTTGTGGTGATCCGAACCGCTATGATTGGCTACGATGCCAGCAATTCTTAAATCCCGATCGAATTCGACACAACCTTTTACAATGGCGGCAAGACTACGGGCCATGCCATGGACATTCACGACCAATAATACCGGAGCATCCAGCCAGCGGGCCATCTCCGCTGTGCTTCCCTCAGAGGTTGCCGGGTCGGCTCCGTCAAAAAGCCCCATCACCCCTTCGATCACAGCCATATCCACATCCTTTGTGGTTCGATGGAAAAGCTCCAGGACATATTCCCTCCTGGTCATCCAGCCATCGAGGTTATAGCAGGGCCTTCCCGAGGCGACAGTCAAATAAGAGGGGTCAAGAAAATCCGGTCCGACTTTGAAGGTTTGAACCTGAAGCCCTCTCCGTTTGAGGGAGGCGACCAGAGCCAGGGCCAGAGAGGTCTTTCCCGTTCCGCTCTGGGTTCCTGCAATAACGATCCTCGGCAACGATCGACTCAATATTCAACTCCTTTCTGGGCAGGCCAGCCCTCTTGCAACCCATGCTTGAGGCAACACATCTTTGTGACAGTATCGGCCATTGAAATCAGTCGATCCGTGGCCCCTCTGCCAGTCAATACGATGCAGGAATTCTCATTCCCCTGATTGATGAATTCAAGCACCTGATCCTCATCGAGTAATCTCTTGTCAACGGCTGTACATATTTCGTCGAGGATGATCAGGTCATATCTCTTTGACTGGAGGGCTTTTAGAGCTGTCTGTAAAGCATCCTGTGCGGACTTGCGGTGTTCAGAGAAGGCCGGGTCTTTGGCCGGGGGTGTAAATCCACGGCCCATCTGGATAATTTCAACTCCCGGGAGATGTTGAAGAGCGATTAATTCGCCGGTCGATGGATTCGCTTTTATGAATTGGAGTATTAGTGTTCGCAAACCATGGCCGGTTGCACGAAGGGCCATGCCGAGAGCTGCGGTTGTTTTCCCCTTCCCGTCTCCCGTAAAAATTAAGACACGACTTTTTTCTCTCATGGTCCTTTCTCTCATCGAATCCAATGGGCAATCATCCAGTCCCCACCTATGCTCACCTCAGTCCCATTAATCTGTAGATTTCTTTGATCTTCAAACTCCTCCGGACCACCTCTGCCAGTCTTTCTAAAGCGAGTTCCAGATCGTATACTGCGCAGACCTTCCGAATAGCGGGAAGATTGTGTCGAATCCGCAAACGGTCAATAAACCATCGTCGAAACTCATCCGTATCGAAGATTCCGTGGAGGTAAGTCCCCCAGATTTGGTGGTCTTTTATTCCTCCACCAATAACCTCTCCATCTTCCCGGAGAACGAGAGGAATCAGAGACCCTCCATCTGTCTGGCCATGATGGATTTCATATCCTCGGATCTTTAAGCCTGAAGTTAGATGAGTCCCTTCCGCCCGGACAAGCGTCTTTTGACGATCCATCATGGTGGTGATAGGTAACAGACCAAGTCCTTGAATAGCCGGTTTGTGGGATTCAATCCCATGAGGATCGTCGATCCTTTGACCCAACATCTGGAAGCCGCCACAAATGCCCACCACCTCTGTCCTGCCCTCCACCGCCAGACCAATAATTTTTTCCTCCAGTCCGTTTCGACGCAAATACTCCAGATCACCTATGACGTTTTTGCTCCCCGGGAGGATGAGGGTGTCCGGATGATCGAGGTCCTTCGGCGATCGCACAATTCGAAGATGAACATCCGGTTCGATTCTGAAGGGGTCGAAATCTGTAAAATTCGATATGTGCGGAAGATCAATGACCGCAATCTCGATGCTGTTTGCCTGGGGAGGAGCATCCAACGCGCCGCTCTTGAACTCGACGGAATCTTCCTCCGGTAACCCCGGATCATGGAGATATGGGACTAATCCATAGAAGGGAAGACCTGTATGGTTTTGTGTGTATTGGATGGCCGGGTCGAGGAGGGTTTCGTCTCCCCGAAAACGGTTAATGATAAAACCGGCTAACCGTTTCCGTTCCCAATCGGTCAATACCTCCCAGGTGCCTATGAAAGAGGCAAAAACTCCCCCCCGGTCGATATCACCGATCAAGAGAACCGGAGCTCCTGCATAGTCTGCCATCTTCATGTTCACAATATCGTGGGACTTCAAGTTGACCTCTGCGGGACTGCCAGCCCCCTCGAGGACGATCACATCGAATTCCCTGGCGAGAGAATCGTAAGCTTCCTTTACGGTCTCGAAGGCCTTTGTCTTGTATTCTATATACTTCTCGACCCCCATGTTTCCGAGCGGCTTTCCCAAAAGGATGACCTGTGAACCTGTATCGCTGCTGGGTTTGAGAAGGATTGGATTCATGCGCACGTCAGGATCGAGACGACAAGCCTGGGCTTGAACGACCTGAGCCCGGCCCATTTCTCCCCCCTCCCGGGTTACAAAAGAATTCAAGGACATGTTCTGGGACTTAAAAGGGGCTACCCTGTATCCGTCCTGCAGAAGAATGCGGCACATGGCTGCCGTCAATATGCTCTTGCCGGCATTGGAGCTTGTTCCTTGGAACATGATCGCCTGTCTCTTTTTACGAGCCGGGGCAGATTTAAAGGGAATCCTCAACGCTTTCTTTAGAAGATCGATGAGTTTTAAGTTCTCATCCCTTATTCTGACCGCAACACGAAAAAACCTCTTATCCAGACCGTCGAAATTAGCACATACCCGGATGGCGATGCCAGAAGAAATCATCTGCTTTGCCAGAGCCGGAGCGTCCATATCTTTGCGATCAATACGGACCAACAAGAAATTGGCCTTTCCGGGGTAGACCGTTAGCCCCGAGAGAAATTTCAGTTCATTAAAAAGGAATTCTCTTTCTTCTCGGATGAAGGTCCTGGTCCGTGCGGCATAGGCATCGTCCTGGATTGCGTTCTCTCCTACCGCCTGAGCAAGGGCATTCACTGACCAGGGAGGTGTTATTTTCCTTATTTTCTGGATCACGTCATGTTCGGCAATGGCGAAACCCAATCTCAATCCCGGGATGGCATAGAGCTTGGTAAAAGAACGAAGGATGATGACATTGGGGGGCCTTTTCTGGATCAAACTTTCCATTCCTTCGACGAAATCCAGGAAGGCTTCGTCGATGACAAAGATGGTGGAAAGATGCTTTAAGGCCAGGGTTCGCAGGGCGAAAGGATCGACCAGCAGACCAGTTGGGTTGTTGGGCTGCCCGATAAAAACCAATTGGTCACCGCAGATTTTCGAATCAAGAAGAGATAGATTGAGTTGAAAAGCTTCTTCCTCTTTGAGAAAGATCTTTTCCACAGGTTTTCCTGCGAGGGCTACAGCCTTCCCATAATCGGCGTAGGAAGGAACAGGGATGAGGGCCCGAGCGATGGGCAATGACCGGGGCAGTAAGTAGATGATCTCGCTGGACCCATTTCCCACCAGAACCTCTTCTTCTCTCGACCCATAGCATGTGGCAATGGACGCTTTGAGTAAGGAACAATCTGGATCAGGATAGTGGACGATGGAACTCAACTGAGAACTGATCAAGGAGCGAAGCCATTCCGGAGGGCCTAAGGGGTTAATGCTCGCTGAGAAGTCCAGAAGGTCCTTTGCAGGTCGACCCGAAGCCTTGGCCAACTTTCTTATATTTCCACCATGCTCATCATCTGTCATTGCCTATAACCTTTTCTCACAGTTTGAGTGCCCCCAAAAGATCACAAAAAGGGATCCATTTCTTTAATTCTAAGGCTATGTCTTTCCCTCTATCGAAAACCAATTTAAAAACTCAGTTTGATTCCCCCAAAGAAGGAAATCCCCGGAGTTCCATAACCTTTTACTTCTTCGTACTCTTTGTCGAAAAGGTTTTCGACACGACCAAAGATCTGGAAATTTTTGGTCAGCTCATAGGATGTGGCCAGATTCACCAGGGTGTATCCGTCAAGCTTGACTCTCCGGGTGAAAGTGGATGGGTCCATATCATCCCTTTTCCCCACATAGGTTACTCCTAGGTTTATGTTTCCTTTTTTGAGAAAAGAGTAGTCCAGATCGAGGCCGAATTTATTTTTCGGTCTCCTGAGAAGATCCCGATCCGTCCTTTTGTCCTCTGTGTCGGTATAAGTGTAGTTGAGTCGGAGGGTTAACTCCTCAATAGGTTTTGCTGCAACAAAAAGCTCAGCGCCTTCGGTTTTGGCCTTGGCAATATTGATATATCCCTTTGTGAAATCAAACTGGATGAGGTCTTCAATATCGTTTTTGAAGTAAGTTGCACCAAGAACCAATCTGTTTTTGAAGAAGTTCTGTTCAATTCCAAAATCCCATCCTTTGCTCTTCTCAGGTTTGAGATTCTTATTGCCAATTGGACCCCACAAGGTGGCAGGGGCAAATAATTGATAGAGAGAGGGAGCCTTAAAGCCGGTGCCAAAGGTTCCCTTGAGTTTGGTATCCGTCTTTCTAACCAGATAAGCAGGAGCAATCCGGTAAGTGGTCTCTGTGCCGAAGCGGCTATGGTCATCAATGCGGATCCCAACAGTTCCAAAGAATTGGTCCCACAGGTTAAACTGGTCCTGGAGGTAATAGCCTTTCATATTTGCCTTCTTCTCCGGAAAGAGGCTCTGGTCAGGTCCCCATATGCTTTCCGAATAATATTTCGACTTTCCTTCTTCCCTCTCATATTCAAAACCAAAGATGAGCTTATTGGTTTTGTGAAGTTCGAACTGATGCTGCCAGTCCAATTTTAATAATTGACCCTTGTAGTTTCCCCGTTCGAAGTCGAAGGGGTGCTGAGGATCTTTTTTGTTTTTATAATTTCTCTCATGGTCATTCACAGCGAGGCCCAATCGTTGATGCCAGAACTTATCGAAAAGAGATAGTTCTGCCTGGGTCTTTAAAAAGAACTGTTTTGAATGCTGAACATAGTTCGGGTCGTCCGCAATCCCGACTCCAAATACCCACGTATCAAGTTCAGATTTTGCGTTAATCGAACGGAGCATAAAATCAACGTTTAGATTCTCAAGAGGAGTGAAACCCAGCCTTGCCGAGAGAGAGGTGCTTTCATAACCATCCCTCTCATAATTCCCATTCTTCTTACTTGCAGCAGAAATTCCATCCGTATCGAAGCGAGATACTCCAAGTGAGTAATTAACCCATTTATTTCCTCCACTGACTCCTGCTGTCTCTCTGAAAGTTGTATACGATCCCCCTTCAGCAGATAAAAAGAACTTTGGCTTCCCTTCACCTTTTTTGGTAATGATGTGGATCACACCACCAATGGCATCAGAGCCATACAAGGTGCTTTGTGGACCACGAAGGACTTCGATGCGCTCAATATTGTCGACGGTTAAATGGGCAAAATCATAAGAGCGTCCCGGGGAGATAGGGTCATTCACTTCTACCCCATCAATCATTACCAATGTATGTTCAGAATTGGCGCCTCTGATGAAGATGGATGCACTCATTCCCGCCCCCCCGGTTCGCACCACATCCAGGCCTGGGATGCCTCGGAGGACTTCTAAGACCGAAGCCTTCTGTTTTTTTATGATCTCTTCAGATGGAATGCTCGTGATTGAACTGGCAATCTCTTCAATCGGGGTTTCAACCCGGGTGGCAGTGACGACGACTTTTTCAAGGGTCACCTCCTTCTCCTGTGCCATAAGAGAAAAGGGAATTAAGATGAAAAGAAAAGAAGTGATGAAAAGAATGAAACGTTTCATAGAAACCTCCCCGGCCCGCTAAGGGGGCCTAAAATAGAATTTGGCCGACCTGTCTGCCCGCAGGCCAGGCTTGCCCACCGAAGCGAATGCTTCGCGCAGGCGGGGGAGAAGGGTTCAAAAAAAAACCCCAGCCTTCGTTTTGAAGACTGGGGTTTTTACCCGCAAGGACCCTTCACAGTCTTATCCTCGAAGACTTCTTCGTGAAGCATATCCAGGCCAGGTTTTCTGACTCTCCCGACCTTAACTCGCCTTCCCATCCTGCCCCTTCGATCCTTCGATAAGCTCAGGACTCAGGGCTTCGGATAGTGGCTTTTTTTGTTAAGGCACTTACCCCTAAAATATGGGGTCGGGAATACAGCGGCGGGTCCGTCCCCGACTTTGACGGGGTTCCCTTTTCCCGGATACCACTGATTCAATTGGTTTTCATTTAACAGATTAAGAAAAGGTTTGTCAAGATTTACTACCGGGAAAGAAATGTTTGGACTTCTTCTAATGCTGGAATTCCTTTTCTTCCGCCAATTTCGCGGCATTTGAGGCCGGCTGCGGTATTGGCAAATCTTAAAATCTCTTTCACCTCCCAATTCTGGAGGAGGCCATAGATGAATCCTGCGTGAAAGACATCGCCTGCTCCGGTAGTGTCAACCGCCTTTATCTTGAACCCTTCGACATATAAAATTTCTCCGTTGACTAAGGCCATAGCGCCTTCATGCCCCAACGTGGAGCAGAGAAATCCGGAAGTCAGTTTTTGAAGTTCGAAAAGAGCCTTCTCGCGATCCGGACTTCCTGTCATCAAAGCTGGAAATCGGGACGAGGTGATGACAAAGTCGATCTCCCTGATCAATTCTCCGGTGAGGGGTTCGACCTTATCGATGTCGATGACGGTCGGGATTCCTTCCTGCCTTGCCCATCGGGCGCACCGGATAGCCGCGCCGATATCATGTCCATCCAGGTGAAGGATTTTGCCGGAGCAAACCTCTTCCTTCCGAAGTTCTCCCTCGCGATACATCAGTCGTTCATCGCGGTCCCAGAGGATTGTCCGTTCGCTTGATATGCCGTCCACAAGGATGATGGCGAATTGATTGGTAGCTTCGGGTTCGACCGTAACAGACGAGACATCGACCCCCTCCTCCTGAATAGAATGAAGAGAGAATTGACCGAGTTCATCACTGCCCACTTTTCCGATATATTTCGTTTTCGCTCCCCATCGGGTCAGGGCCACCATCGCGGTTGCTACCTGGCCTCCACCCTGTTTGAAGAATTGACGGATCCTCATCTTCGAATTGAGCGCCGGAAATTCAGGGACGACGGTAAGAAAGTCCACCGAGTTGAGGCCCATCCCCACCACATCAAAAGGTCTGTCTTTCGGAAAGGAGAGATTGAATCGCATGTTTTCTTTTATTCAATGTGGATAACGCAACACATCAGCCACATGGCGTTTTCGTGTCGGCTGCCTTTGCCTTCTCAGAGGTGTCATCGCTTATTCGAACTCCTCTGATTCCTCTGCAGGATAGAAGAAATAGAGGTCTTCCCGGTTGATTATGCTTGCATCGCTTTGTATTAGAAATTCTTCTTCTTGCTTCCGGAATACGATTGCCGCCTCTTGCAACCGATTCAGCTTCTCGATGGCTCCATTGTCCTGTAATAACTTAATCACTTCTTGATAAAGTTTCTCACTCCCTCCGATGAGCTTGCCTTCCTGCAGAATTTTGCACGCCACCATGTTTTTGAACGTATCAAAACAGACCTGCTCTCGAACCCGCTCCATTTTTTTGACCACGTAATCAATCTCTTCATTGATAGCGGGTGATTTGAGGAACTTATATTTCTCCTGATAGATGGCACTATCCAGTTTCGTGATAAAATCGTCGGGCACGTTGTCCTTCAGAATCACGACAAGATCGATATCGGATCCCCGGACCATCCTTCCTGTGCTTCGTTCCGGTCGGGGGACATCATGGGCCATATCGTATACAATGTCACCGGCCAAGATGAAACAGATTTGCTCATGGGGCCAGGTATTTCCGAACGGTGCTTTCACGACCTCTACAAGGTTACGAGCGAGCTCCATTTTCGATCGACTCACTTGTACGATATGAGAAGATATTTCCTCGCCCCTTTTTTCAACGAGGATGGGTTTTTCCGCCAATCCTACCACGGAGTAAGTGAGGAATTCCCTGAGGATAGATGGAGAAAGACGTGCAAAGCCGTTCACCTGCCGATCGAACCTGAGATATCTAACTCCTACGGACTTAACCCGCAGATTGTTCGAGGTTTTGCATGTTTGCCACAGAAGAAGGTTGTCGCCACTTATGAATTTTTTTATCTCTGATCCTGTGAGGGGCCCGCGGGTGTTGAGGAGGTTAATAATCTCTTCTTCCATAAAACCTTTGAATCGAAAAGAGATCCACAAACCCTTTCGATTACACGATTCTGATGTCAATCTTTTTTTCTTTGAGGATCTCTTTGGACGTTAACAGTTCCCTTGCGGCGATTTTATCTAATACGTAGACAAGATGACCGCCCCTTTTGGCATACACCTGTCCGTATGAGATGGGGATATCCGGAGTGACCTCCCCCAGGAGGGATTCAGCAACGGGTCTGACTTTTCTCTCACCGTTTGCCAGCAATATCACGGTTTTCGCCTGGTACACAAGCTCTGCCCCCATGCTCACCGCATAATGGGGAGACTCTTTTTTTGACGTGAAATGACCATCGGCAACGGCATTTGCGATCGTGTTATCATCAAGTTTTACGAGCAGCACCTGGCCATTTTTGAAGGGAATGCCCGATTCGTGAAATGCCACATGGCCTCTTCCACCAACACCGATAATCTGAAGATCAATTCCCCCGGCTCTCCTGATCTTGCGCCTGTAACCATCCAATATAGCCGTTTTTATCCAGGCGAGGTACATGGAAGCCGGTTTAGCCTTAATAACGACTGATTTTCCGGCCTCCCTGCCCAGTTCCTCCCAGTCCTCAGGATAAGTTTTCAGTTCCTTTATCAACTGCTTCTGATCTATCAGGGATCCGTAAGGCAGACTTGTTTCGATAAACTTCTTTTTGAGAAGGCCGAAAAATTCTTGAATCATAAAGTAACAGTAGCTTTCCGGATGCATCACCCGCTGTTGTATGTTTTCTCCTGGGAGGCCAACATATTCATCGAGATTGAAACTCCTGATCCGTCCACTGTCAAACGCTCCCTCGTTTGTCGCCTTTGCCAGGCGCTTATAGAGACCGGTTGGTGAGTTACCTGTGGCCAGCCCCAGAACAAATTCCTTCTTTTGTCGAATTGTCCGGATAATATTTTTTTTGACAACATCCGTAGCCACCTCACTCATATGCTCGAAATCAGAAGTGATCCATACAGTAATTGGCATAAGCTTGCTCCCTGGTTCTATCAACCGATGGTATTCTTTACGACCTCAGCAATCTGCTGGCAGTATTTCTCCGTAAGTTCGTGGGTTGGTCCCTCTACCATGACGCGACACATATTTTGAGTGCCCGAATATCGCACAAGAATCCGGCCATCGTCACCGAGTTCAGACTCTACCCGTTTAATCACCTCCATGACTTTTGGCAACGAGGAAATTTCAGGTTTGCTCTTTACATCTACATTGATCAGCTTCTGCGGGTAGATCTCCATCATCTTCGAAAGTTCCGACAAAGGTTTGCCGGCCTCAACCATAGCCGCAATCAGTTGTATAGCGGTAATGATCCCATCACCTGTGGTGTGGTGTTCGAGGAAAATCATGTGGCCGGCCTCCTCTCCACCAATGATCCCTCCCAAACGGACCATATCTTCCAACACATAACGGTCTCCCACTACCGAGGCATGGTGTTGAATGCCAACCTTCTTGCAAGCCACCTTAAGCCCAAGGTTGCTCATCACGGTGCTGACCAGCAGATCGTTCTTGAGCTTTCCTTTTTCCTTGAGATTCCGGGCACAGATGATCAGAATCTGATCCCCGGAAATTTCCTGTCCTTTCTCATCCACCGCAATCAGCCTGTCACCGTCGCCATCAAAGGCGAGTCCAATATCGGCTCTTGCCTCCAGCACCTGTTTCCTGAGATCCTGAGTATGCTGAGATCCGCAATGGTCATTGATGTTGAGACCATTGGGGGTATTGTGGATGACCTCCACGTTGGCGCCAAGCTCAAAGAATGTGGCTGGAGCAACTTTGTAGGTGGCCCCATTTGCCGTGTCGATGACAATCTTTATCCCTTCCATCGTTAAATTTCGGGGGAAAGTATTCTTCAGGAACACAATATAACGCCCATGCACATCTTCCAACCGGAAAGCCTGTCCCATCTCTCTGGCAGGTGGGACCCTCTCCGGCAATTTATTTTCCAGTATGAGCTCTTCAATCTTTTCTTCTTCATCATCAGAGAGTTTCGCCCCGTTGCTGGAAAAAATCTTGATTCCATTATCCTGATATGGGTTGTGGGAGGCAGAGATCACGATGCCGGCATCCGCTCGCATGCTCTGCGTTACGAAGGCGATGCCTGGCGTTGGAAGCACCCCTACAAGGTAGGGGTGTCCTCCCATCGAAGTAATACCGGATTCCAGGGCGCCTTCAAGCATATAGCCTGATATGCGGGTATCCTTTCCGATAATGATCCTCGTCCTATGATTCGGTTTTTTCAACAGGTAAGTCATCGCTTGACCCACAGAAAAAGCGATCCGAGCATCCATAGGATATCGATTTGCCTCTCCCCTTATCCCATCTGTTCCGAACAGCTTCCCCATACCTTTTCCTCCTCAGGTCGGATTTGAACGATATTTTTTAAACATATTCAATGCAGGCAAAGCTTTTCCTGCTTGCTCACAGATAAGATTTACGATGGCATCGAGCCATTTTGTACCGCCCGCAGAAACATGGGGGGGTAAACCTTGGATGACCTCGACATAGTTGTCGCCATGTTCCTTTTTATGTTTTACTAATGCGTTGAGGAATGAGTCCCGTTTTTCCTCACCGGCAGTGTTACTGACATCACTGGTCAACAGTTCTTCAAGCCATTTACCTTTTTCAGAAAACGCCTGTTTGGCTCTTATGATTTCAGGGGCGCCTTTTTCTTTATCAGAGGATACGGACGTCTTGGCGGCCATATCCTTGAGGCGCTTCATCCTCTCCTCTCTGGCTATCTGAAGATTTTCAAGTATGGCTGCCAAAATCAGATGACCAAATTCCTGATGTTCAAAGAACATTCTTCGTACATGAAGATACCACTGCTCTAAAGCTATCAAATTTGCAATATAAAGGATGTTGTTTTCCACCACGCGAGAAAGATTTGGATAGGCCCTGGGAGTGAGGCCAACAATCTTGGCAGAGGGACTCTTACCAACAATCAGTTGTTTCTCCATGTCCACATCCTCACGGAGGATTGATCCGGCAGCAACAACGTCGCCGTAACCGATTCGAAGAGGCCCGACCATACCCCCCTGTCCCCCGAGGAAAATCGGCGGTTTGTTGAGCATGACGCCACGAGGGACATCACCGATTAAGGATGCAGTGGTCTTGTCTCCTTCCGGGGTAAAGTTGAAGTGAATATAGGAGCTTCCCACTTCGCTATGGTCCTTGCGGCTCGTGCCTCCTGCCATGAGGCAGTCACAAAAATTGATAAGACTCCCAAGAGTAACGAAAGGGAAGAGAATGGTATGTTTCAAACCAACGCAGTGTGCGCCGTTGGCCTGTTCTTCAAGCAAGCACGCTTCACGAACATGTCCACCGAGTCCCATGTTCGCCTTTTCAAGAAAAACCGATTTTTTAAAAAACCCCCCCTTCAATTCTACCTTAGGCCCAAGCTGACAGTTATCCACTGTTACAGGGGCTTCGTAACCAAGCTGGACCCCTGAAGAGATGACTGTCTTTTCTCCATAAATCCGGCAACCGGGGTAGATCTTGACACCCTTGCCCGAGATTTGATCGATATTGACTTCGTCGCCCACATCGATGGTGAGTGGGGTGGGAATATTCACCCCTTTTCTGATGAGCTGTTCAATTTTGTTATAAGATATGGGTTTTAGGTCCACCTTTTTCTCTCCAACATTCCGAAAAGGATTTTATACATAGATTCCATATGTAAACCAATATCGATATTTTTTCAACAAGTTATTACACTTTAAGTTGAGCGATTTTTAATCAAGAGTTCCAAGTAGTGAGTCATTGCGAGCCCCCTAAGGGTATGCGGTAATCTTAAAAAATCATGAGATTACTTCAGCTTCCCCTTGCCTGCCTACCGCAAGAAGGCGAGTCAAGCAATGAACCGCTCAGCTTAGGGTGGTGACAACAATTTGCTAACCACAACCAGGAAAAATTGAAGGTTGACTAAAAAAATGTGTCATTGTATAAAAAGATAGATTTAAAAGGAGATACAAATTGGAAGGTATTGCCTCCGTTATTCTTGCGGCAGGGAAAGGAACCCGGATGAAGTCGGACCTGGTGAAGGTCCTCCACCCCATTCTGGGACGTCCCATGCTCTCCTATACGGTTGATCTTTCCCTCCATCACATCAAAGCTGAGAAAACCATTGTGGTCATCGGTCACCAGGCAGATCAGATTGAGGAGCGGTTTGGGGATTCTCGAATCGAATTTGTCCATCAAGATGAACAATTGGGCACGGGTCATGCGGTCTTGCAGGTTCTTCCCTTTCTGCGTGGATTTACGGGGATAGCGCTCATCCTTTGCGGAGATGTTCCATTGGTGAAAGCGGAGACTCTCCGGTCTTTTATTGACACCTTTTTGGAGAATCATTCGACCATTGCGGTGCTGACCGCCGTGGTGAAAAACCCCTATGGATATGGCCGGATCATAAGGGGTGAGGAGGGCTGGCTGGAAAGGATTGTGGAGGAGAAGGATGCTTCGAATGAGGAGAGACTGATCCGGGAGATCAATACGGGAATCTACTGTGTGAGATCTGCCTTTTTGATGGAAGGCCTGAAGGAGATCGGAAAAGAGAATGTCCAGGGCGAATACTATCTGACCGATCTGGTCGAGGTGGCAAGGAAAAGAGATTTGAGATGTTCCGCTCACATGGTCGCTGATCCGGTGGAAGTGATGGGAATCAATACCCGGGTGGACCTGGCCACCGCCACAGAAGTGCTCAGGCAGGAAAAAGTTCAAGAGCTGATGCTGTCGGGAGTGACCATTGTTGATCCAAGAACGACCTATGTGGATCGAACCGTGGAAATAGGTAAGGATACAACCCTCTATCCGAATTGTACACTTCAGGGAAGAACACGGATCGGAGAGCGATGCGTTATTGAACCGAACTCAAAGATTTCAGATACCGAAATCGGCAATGGGGTAACGATCCGTTCCTACTCGGTGATCACGGAAAGCAGGATCGAAGAGGGGGCCGTCATCGGGCCCTTTGCCCATCTGAAACCACTGAACGAAGTGAAGACCAACGTGACGAAGGATGTTCCAGAAGGAGCGCCTGCCATCAGCCGTGTCAAGCAGAAGAACATCAGAGGGTGGAGCAAGAAGATCGAGCTTCACCATAAGAAGGGCAGAAAGAAAAAGGTTTAAACCATGTGCGGTATTGTCGGATATGTGGGTTCGAGGAAGACCGCTGATGTCCTCATGGATGGATTGAAAAGGCTGGAGTACCGCGGGTATGACTCCTCGGGCATTGCGGTCTTTCATCGGGGGAAGATAGAGATCCGACGAAATGAGGGTAAGTTAAAAAAGTTAGAAGACCTGATCAAAGGGGAAGGCTTTGATGGAAAAATCGGGATCGGACATACCCGATGGGCAACACATGGAAGGCCCTCTGATGAGAACGCCCATCCCCATAAAGCAGGCAGGGTGGCCGTGGTTCATAATGGAATCATCGAAAACTATCTTTCCCTGAAAGAATTCCTCAAAGGAAAGGGACGTCACTTTACCTCTGAAACGGATACCGAGGTTATTTCACATCTGATCGATGAGTTTATTGAAGCAGGTTCTTCTTTCCAGGATGCCGTGAGAATGACCCTGGATAAGATTCGAGGCTCTTATGCTTTAGGAATTCTTTTTGAAGGGGATGAGAAGCGTTTGATTGCAGCCCGGAAGGAAAGCCCTCTGGTGATCGGTCTTGGAAAAGGAGAATATTTTATCGCTTCAGATATTCCTCCGCTCCTTCCCTATACCAGAGACGTCATCTTTATGGAGGATGGGGAGTTTGCCATTCTCTCTCAAGAAGGAGTGAAGGTCTACGATCGAAAGGGCGAAGAGATTCTGAAAGAACCGAAGCGCATCAACTGGACGCCGCTCATGGCTGAAAAGGGTGGATATAAGCATTTCATGCTCAAAGAGATCTTTGAACAGCCCAGGGCTGTCATTGATAGCATACGGGGCTATCTCTCCGAAGAAATGGGCGATGCGATTTTCGAGGGAATCCATCTGGATTCGACATCCCTGAAAGAGATCCGGCGAATCTGCCTCATTGCCTGCGGCACTTCTTTTCATGCCGCCCTGGTGGGAAAGTTTCTCATCGAGGGGTTTTGCCGCATTCCTGTGGAAGCGGACATCGGCTCAGAGTTTCGTTACCGGAACCCGATCCTGGGAAAGGACACCCTTCTTATGGCCATCTCTCAATCCGGTGAGACCGCTGATACCCTTGCCGCAATGAGGGAGGGAAAGAGGCGAGGAGCAGTGACCCTGGCCATCTGTAATGCCGTGGAATCGTCCCTGGCAAGGGATGCGGACCATGTCATCTACACTCACGCCGGGCCTGAGATCGGAGTGGCTTCTACCAAAACCTTTATCACCCAACTGGTCGTCCTCTTTCTTCTGGCCCTTCGTATCGGAAGAGAACTGGGCCACCTCTCTCTTGATGAAGGAAAAGCACTGATTGAGGCCCTGATCAAAATCCCCCATCAGATGGAGGAGATGCTCAAAGCCTCGAAAGAAGTTTTGGAGATCGCCAAGAAATACCTCTACGCCAGAGATTTTCTTTATATCGGAAGGGGGATCAACTATCCCATCGCCCTGGAGGGGGCATTGAAGTTGAAGGAGATCTCCTACGTCCATGCCGAGGGCTATCCGGCCGGCGAGATGAAACATGGTCCCATTGCATTGATTGACCGGGAGATGCCGGTCGTTGTGCTTGCTACCCGCAACGAGGTCTACAATAAGATGGTTTCCAATGTCGAAGAGGTAAAGGCGAGAGAAGGAAGGGTGATTGCCCTTGCCTCCCGGTCCGATCAGGAAATTGTAAAAAAGGCGGACGATATGATCTCTATTCCTGAAACACACCCCTCTCTTGCCCCGATTCTGCTCACCATACCCCTTCAGCTCCTGGCTTACTACATGGCTGATTTAAAAGGCACGGATGTGGATCAGCCAAGAAACCTGGCCAAAAGCGTAACGGTCGAATAATTTAAAAAATCATTGCAAAATATAAAATGCAAAGTTAGCATTGAAAATTGTTAATTTTGCAATTTACAATTTAAAATGATTTCTTTATTTAACGATCTCAATCCAGTTCAGGAGAAGGCGGTTCTTGAAACCGAGGGGCCCCTGCTCGTTTTTGCTGGCGCGGGTAGCGGAAAGACCCGAGTCCTCACCTACCGCATCGCCCACCTCATTCGAGAAAAGGAAATTTCGCCCAGGAATATTTTTGCCGTCACCTTTACCAACAAGGCCGCGGATGAGATGCGGGAGAGAGTAGAGCATCTCCTGGGAGGGTCGGCGAAAGGGGCCTGGATATCCACCTTTCACTCCGCCTGCGCCCGCATCCTGAGACAGCATATCGACCGTTTAGGGTTTGGAAGAAACTTTGTCATCTATGATGAGGAGGACCAGGAACGGCACCTCAAGGTCGTCATGAAAGAACTGGACCTTGACTTCAAGATGTTTCACCCCAGGGCCATGCAGTCCAGGATCGACCGGCTGAAGAACGAAGGAATCACGCCGGATCAATATCATCCCTCGCAGTTCAACATCTTCGAGAAGAGATTGGCTCTCGTCTATCAACGGTATCAGGAGGATCTGCGTCGAAATAATGGAGTCGATTTTGGGGATCTCCTCCTCTTTGTGACTCTTCTCTTCAGAAAATTTCCAGACGTCCTCAGGTTTTATCAACATCTTTGCCGCTATGTGATGGTGGATGAGTTTCAGGATACGAACCTCATCCAGTATCAACTGATCAGGCGGCTGGCGGAGGGGCATCGGAATGTCTGTGTCGTCGGGGATGATGACCAATCGATCTACCGGTGGAGAGGGGCGGAGGTTGGAAATATCCTGAATTTCGAGAGAGACTTCCCCGGGACAAAAGTGGTTACCCTGGAGCAGAACTACCGCTCCACTCAGCATATCCTCCGGGCGGCCAATCATGTGGTTAAGGAAAACCGTTTGAGAAAAGAGAAGGCCCTCTGGACGGAAAATCCGGAAGGAGAACTTCTCACCCTCTATGTATCCGAGGATGAAGCGGATGAGGCGCGTTTCGTCGTTCGAAAGATTTCAGAGCATGTCCAGCGCTCTTTTCCCGAAAACCCGGGAAGCGCGGGCAGGCCTTATCGCGATATCGCCGTCTTCTACCGAATCAATGCCCAGTCCCGTGCCATCGAAGAGGAACTGGTCAAGCATCAGATCCCTTATACGATCGTGGGAGGGATGAAGTTTTACGAGCGGAAAGAGATCAAAGACATCCTGGCTTACCTGAAGCTCATTGTCAACCCATCGGATGGGATCAGTCTGAAACGGATCATCAATCATCCCCCCAGAGGGATCGGAGAGAAGACCATGGAAAGAATCACTGTCTTCTCAAGAGAGAATGGCCTTCCTCTCTATGAGGGAATGAAAGAGGCCCTGAAAGAGGATTGGCTTCCTCCCGGGGTCCGGGAAAAGATCGGAGGATTTATCCAACTGATGGAAGAGCTTCGTCAGGAAGCCGAGACCCTCTCTCCCAGCCAGTTGACTTTGGACCTCCTTGCCAGGACCGGATACCTCGAACGGTTGAAGGAAGAAGGGACGGACAGTGCCCTTTCGAGGATTGAGAATATCGACGAACTGGTTAATGTGTTGACCGAGCTTGAACGGGGGGATGAAGTCGACCAGACCCGACCACGGGAGGTTTCTCTGGAAAGTTTTTTGGATAAGGTCTCTCTGGTCTCGGATGTGGATCTCTATGAAGACCGGGAGAATCGGGTCTCCCTGATGACCCTGCATTGCGCCAAGGGGTTGGAATTCCCCGTCGTCCTCATGGTCGGAATGGAAGAGGGCCTCCTCCCGCACTACCGGAGGGGCGAAGAAATGGAGGATCTTGAGGAGGAAAGGAGGCTCTGCTATGTGGGGATCACACGTGCAAAGGAAAAACTCTATCTCTCGCGAGCGGAAAAACGTTCCACTTTTGGAGTGGGCAGGGCCAATCTTGCCTCCCGATTTCTTGACGAACTTCCCTTTGAGCTGATTCAGGTCGAAGAGAGGGAAAGAAGAAGGGAAAGTCTATTCTCACAGGAGGCCTCGTGGTTTGATGATTTCAGCCGTTCCGGAGAGGAGACGGATTTCCCGTCGCAGGAGAATGGTTTCTCAAGCAAGGAAGGTGTGGTATTGAGCCCTGATGGATTCTATCCCCTCCGGACAGGGATGAGGGTGAGACATCCCAAATTCGGCGACGGAAGGGTGAAGTCGATCGAAGGGATGAATGAGGATCAGAAGGTCACCATCTTTTTTCAATCAATAGGCCCTAAACGTCTGAAAACCCGATATGCGAATCTGGAAATCCTTGAATAAGAAGAGATAGGGAGAAACATCTTTGTCCCCCTACCTCCCCACCACCCCATCTCCCTACCGTTGGAGGTAATGATGAAGACTTATTTCATTCTGTCGGCAATCGGGAAGGACCGGCCGGGGATTGTGGCCGATGTTTCTGAGGTCATCTACGGATGCGGAGGAAATATTGAAGATTCCAGCATGAGTCTCCTCCGGAATCATTTTGCACTTCTTCTCCTCTTTTCAACCGACAGTGAGGCGGTGAATCAGAAGCTTTCGTCTGGCTTGAAGCGTCTTGAATGGGAGAAGAACTTGACCGTCTTCTACTCTCCGGTCACTTTTGAGGAGGCTTATCCCAAAGCCGGGGAGCAGACCGACCGGTATAAAATCACCACGTCCGGAGTAGACCATGCGGGTATTGTCTTCAAGGTCTGCCGCCTCTTGGCCGATCGTAAAGTCAACATCATCGATATGAAAACCCATCGGGTGCTGTCTGCTGAGAGCGGAACTCCTCTTTTTGAAATGGATATTGATGTAGAGGTTCCTCACTCTGTCTCCGAACAAGGGTTTAGGGAAGATCTTCATCGCCTGGCCAACGAACTGATGATCGATCTGGTGTTGCGGAAGGCGTAAAAAGGTTTCTGAAAAACTACTTTTTACTCTCTGATTACACAAATTTCAATCATTGATCGCACAGATTATCATTTTTTAATGGTTTCAGCGTTGGCAAAAAAACTGGTTTGGAAGTACGAAAGCGGATCTGTTACCCGGATACGTCCCTGGCTGTAAGGTCTTCTCAAGTGGGCAGTAATTTGAGTGGCCTTATCGGGTTTCAAACGTTCAGTATAATAGAGAAGCGATTTTGAAATCTCATCATCCGACCACTTAACTTCAATTAGTTCCTCAAGATGATTTTCCTTAAGAATGACAAAATCGATCTCCCGCCCTTCCTTGTCACGAAGATAACGGAGTTCATAGCGGTAACCATCACGGTCTTCCAAAAAGTGGAGTCGTTTTAGCAGGGAAGTTGCCACAAGATTCTCAAACCGTTCCCCTTCACCCGCAAGAACATCCGCATTGTCGAAGAAGTAGACTTTAGGGGGTTTAAGCACAGCCCTGGGCAGAGATTTTGTATACGGGCGAACTGTAAAAAGAAGATACATCCTTTCAAGAACATCAAGCCAGACTTTGGCCGTCTTGGCTGAAATCTGGAGATCGGTTGCTATGTTCGAAAGGGTGACCAGCCCGCCCACTCGCTGACGCAACATATCCAGAAAAAGTCCGAGAAGTTGAATGTTTCGTATGGATTCCAAATCCCTTATATCTTCACGGAGAACGCGATCAAAGCGCTCCCTCCTCCATCGTCGAGCGTCCCGTTCATCCCCACGGATGAAAGGTTCTGGGAAACCACCAAGCGCCATTAATCTTTGAAATCCTTCTTTGGGAGAAATTCCATTTGGCAACTCATCGAGAGTAAAGGGATGGAGTCGCCAGGGATGATATCGCCCCATGAGCGAATCCCCTCCGCGCCGGTATATATCGAGACGTGCTGAGCCTGTTACAAGAAAGGCATGTGATGGATGGGAAACATCGTAAACACCTTTGATCCATGTTTTCCATTTAGGAAATTTGTGCAGTTCATCGAAAACCAAAAGCCTGTCATCTCTGTCCCATCTCTTTTTGAGGATATCCTGACGATCTTCATCCAGATCCCAGTCCAGGTATCTGCCTGAGGGAAAGTCGCTTGAGAGAATCCTTTTGGCGAGAGTGGTTTTTCCCACCTGGCGGGGGCCGCTTATGAAAACCATTTTTGATCGAAGATCATCGAGGATATAAGGGGTAATGTATCGCATAGGGCTATAATAACCTAAACTACAAAATAGTCAAGGCTATTTTGGCATAGACTACAAAATAGCCATACCCGCTAATTGTAAAAAAAATTGTGGAACCCGGAGTCACCCCTGATGAATACGTTTTATCAAAAAAGGTGCTACGACAAGGTAATCCTTCATGGAGAAGCGTCAATCTTAAACAATGGAAGTCATTTGCCTCCCTCATCACCCCCCTTTAGCAAAGGGGGCGTGAGGGGGATTTGGGACTTTATTTTCTGATCTTCCGTTCGTCCTGAGGTTCTCGAAGGATGAACGGAGAGTTTTACAGCAGAATCTGTTTTATTCAATCTAATCAACAACATCCCAACGCCAGCGTCAGACGGATCCTTTCCGCCGATAAAGCCCCTTTTTAGGGTGGATATCGATATTTGGATTCTCCACTCCCGATCGGAAGAGGGGGTGAGGAAGGATTTCCCAAATAATCGGAAAGAAAACCAAGGAACAGATTTTGTTATAATATCGAAGTCTTTTGCAAGGGCACCATTTTGGCAGGAAACCCTCGGTTGGGGTGGGCCAAAACTACCCCCGGGTTGGCTCAGCGATTCCTGTAATGGTGAAGGTCAGAATGCACCCCGGCATTCCACATTTGAAGTGGAAATGTGCAATCCATGATGGATTGGAGTGTAGTCGAACGTTGGAATTGAACTACCACCAGCTACAAGCTGGTGGATTCTCTACTGACTGAAATCAGCTAAAGACAAAACAACCAGCACAGAAATCCTCACGAGGGAAAACCTGAAAAACCTGCACACAGTGTGCATACTAAAGTATTCGCCTAAAGGCGAGGGTTTTTCTCCCTGAGTGAGACAATTACGGGCGGTTTCGGCGGCTATTTTTCGTTGGCCTTTTTCAAAATTTCCTTCCGGACCCTGATGCCCAATCTGAAGTTCTTGCTTTCCAATTGATCGAGAAGCGGCTTAACAGCGGGGATAAACCCCAACTGTTTTGCCAGGTGTAAAATTCCCCCAAGCCCTATGATATGAAACTCCGCCGATTGCGCACTGTTTCTTGCTCTTTCATCGTCCAGGATAAGCCAATCGGCATTCAGTTCTTTCCCAAGCACCAAGACCTCTGCCTCGCCACGGCCCATCTCTGCAACAAGCATCTCAACGGTTCGATTATCCTTGACGGTTCTTTTCCGTATCCATCTGGCATCTTGCACCTCTTTTGTCCCGGGCCTTCCCTTGCCCCTATCAACAACCTCAACAAAAACAGCATTGGGGACGAAGATTTCTCCAAAGATCTTCTCAAACAGTTCAAGGTTGCCTATCTTGGCAAGACCAATGAGGGCGGTTGAATCACAAACAATCTTCAAGACTTATATCGCCTTTCTCAAGGCTTCCACACTTTCAAACTCGGCAGCCAACTGTTCTTCGCTAAAATCTATGACCGGAACATTATTCTCACCCAGGAATTCAATGAAATCCCACATTGAAAGCCCCGATAGTTCGGCGGATTTGCCTAAAGAGAGTATCTTCTCCCTATAACATTTCAGGGCAAGCAGTTTCTTTGATTCCCTGGCTATGGCTGCTTTTGAAAGGCCATGAGAGGACAGGGTTTGGTATAACTCTTCTGATAAATCTATTACTGCCTTCACCATGTTGTCTTTCCTCCCCTTACTGAATTCAAATCTCTCGCCTGTCTCGGTTTCCCTGTAAATCGATCTGACAACGATTTAAACATACCATAACTTTCAGAAAAAATACAGTGTTGCTGCGATTTCAGGTTGACACTCTCAAAATCATACGCCCCCGTGCCGGTGATAGCAAAGTCATAGGAAATTTTCGAAAGCAGCCTGTTCCCTCCTGATACTCTCAGAAATACATGTTTTTTGATCCCAAAATACAGGGTTTACCCAATTTACCTTTCAGCCTGCTTTGAATATTCTGCAAGGCATGAAGGGGAAACTCCTTTCTTTGATGAAAGCGGCCTGTCTCCTTCTACTCCCTTTCCATCGCAAATGAACAATACTTAATCAGGACTCGGATGGCGCATTAGGTAGGTGTACTCACTAACCGAAGGGAACGAAGCGAGGCTCCCTTTTGGGGGACTCGGTTTCTGCTATATATCCTCTGTTTCGGATACTTCAAAAAAACCACGATCTGATTTTCATATATTCACTGTAATATAGTGTGTAAAGAGATTTCTGAAAAAGCTCAGAAATCTCTGATTACACCGATTAAGGGCCGATTGCACAGATTAAAGTACTCTGAAATTAAAGAAAAATCTGTGAAATCTGTTTTTGAAATCTGAGGAATCAGAGAGCGAAAATTAGTTTTTCAGAGCTCTCGTAAATTCTTCTTGACATCCCTCTCCGTTTGGAACAAAATTTTAAGTAGGTTACAGGAGAGACCCCAAGGGGGGCGCCGAAGGGGCAAGTTCCGCTGAAGGCGGGATGAAACTCTCAGGCAAAAGGACTGTAACTTAAGAGATTCCTGGAAAGACCGAGGTGACAAGCCTCGGCACCGAAGGGGACAAATTCCGCCTATGGGCGGAATAATCTCTCAGGTCAAAAGACAGGAGGAAGGCGATGCGGATAAGATTGCCTTCCTCCTTTTTATTTTGACAGGAGATGAGTATGGTTGATATTGTTTTTATCAGAATCGAGGAGTTGAGAGAACATGAGGAGATCCGGCCCGATTATCTCGAGGAGTTGAAGAACGAGATCCTTTCGGATGGGATGCTCAAAATGCCCATAGCCGTGGATAGGAGCACTTACATCATCCTGGATGGGCATCATCGGCTCCATGCCTTGAAAAAGATCGGCTGTAAAAAGATTCCAGTCATTCTGGTCGACTATCAATCGATGGAAATAGAGGTGATTCCCTGGAGGGAGGGTGAAAAGATTACGAAAGAGATGATTATCGATACGGCCCTGACGGGGAAAAGAATGCGGCCTAAAACATCCAGGCACATGATACTGGTCGAAGGACAATTGAAGCACATCTCCTGTATCGAGACCATCATCAATGTTCCATTGGATGAGTTGAGGTAAAAATTGGTCAAGTTCTTAGGTATCGGTTAGGGTTACAAAAAAAGGTTTACGGTGACGATGCTCGTATCGAAGCAGGAAGCTCAAAACTTAAAGCTCGAGCATCCAGATTCTATTCACGAGCCTCGATACGAGCTTCGACAACGACAAACGTTATTTTCAATTTAACGATAATGACAGGAGGAACGAATGGAATTTCCAGAAAATTTGCTCTATTCAGAAGACCACGAATGGGTGAGGGATGAGGGAAGCTTTGTAACCATTGGAATCACGGATTACGCCCAGAGCCAGTTGAAGGATATCGTCTATGTGGACCTTCCGGAGATCGGATCCGAGTATAAGAAAGGGGAGAGCATGGGAGTCGTTGAATCGGTGAAGACGGTTGCCGACATCTTCTCTCCGGTCACCGGCAATGTCCTTGAAAAGAATCTGGAACTGAAGGACCATCCGGAATGGGTCAATACAGATCCCTATGGGAAAGGGTGGCTCCTCAGGATGGAATTGAATGAGAAGGAGGAGTTAAAGGGACTCCTCTCATCAAAAGCCTATCAGGGAACACTTTCAGAGGATTCGTAATGGAAGACTACCTCCGCTACATCCCCCACACCCAAGAGGATGTCAGAGAGATGCTCGAAGCGGTTGGTGTGAGGAGTATTGAAGACCTCTTCGGAAGCATCCCTAAAGAACAAAGACTCTCAAAGCCCTTAGACCTTCCTGGTCCTCTCTCTGAGCCAGACCTTATCCGGCATGTGCAGGGTCTCGAGAGCCCAATCCTTACAAGTTTTATCGGCGGAGGAGCCTATCATCATTTTATCCCTGCTGTGGTTTCGCATCTGGCCTCCCGTTCCGAGTTCTATACCGCTTACACCCCTTATCAGCCGGAGATCAGCCAGGGAACGCTTCAAGCCATCTTTGAGTATCAGACCCTGATGTGCCAGTTAACCGGAATGGAGGTGTCAAATGCTTCGATGTATGACGGGGCATCGAGTTTGGCCGAAGCGGTGTTGATGGCTCACCGGATCACAGGGAGAAAGAAGATCCTGGTCTCGGAAGCAATCCACCCCGAATATCGTAAGGTCATCCAGACCTATATCGACCCCGAAGAGCAGGAAGTTGTTCTGATCCCGTATCTGAAAAAAGAGGGGAGGACGAACGAGAAAGCTCTGGCCCAATTTCTTGACCAGGATGTGAGTGCGGTCATCATTCAGAGTCCGAATTTCTTCGGTGTGATTGAAGATCTTAAAAATATCGGTGAAGGAGTTCATAAAGCAGGAGGGTTGATGATCATCTGTTTCAGCGAAGCGATTGCCTACGGAATTCTGAAGCCACCCGGAGAAATGGGTGCCGATATCGTGGCGGGAGAAGGCCAGAGCCTTGGGATTCCCCTATCCTTTGGCGGGCCTTATCTTGGCATCTTCACGACAAACGAGAAATTTATTCGAAATATGCCCGGACGGCTCGTGGGCGAGACCGTTGATCTGGAGGGGAAGAGAGGTTTTGTCCTCACGCTGGCGACCCGGGAACAACACATTCGCAGGGAGAAGGCGACCTCCAATATCTGCACGAATGAGGGGCTCTGCGCCCTGATGGCAACGGTCTATCTCTCCTGCCTCGGAAAGAAGGGATTGAGGGAATTAGCCCTGATGAACCTGAGCAAGGCGGAATATGCAAAGAAGGTAGCCTCGAGGATTAAGGGTTGCAGGCTTACTTTCTCTTCTCCCACATTCAATGAGTTTGTCATGGAGATCGAAGGTGATCCTGAAAAGGTCTTGGAGAGATTGAGGAGAGAAGGAATTGTGGGCGGATTACCTTTAGCACGATTCTATCCTAAGCTTAACCGCCACCTCCTCGTCACGGTCACGGAGATGAATGCCCGGCAGGAAATCGATCGGTGGGCTGAGGTGTTGGAGAAGGCGTTGAGATAAGAAAACAATGTCAAATGTCAAAGTTCAAAGTTCAAATGAAATTCAAATTTAAAATGTCAAATATTTAGACATTGGTCATTTGTCATTCCTTTGGCATTTGGATTTTGACATTTGAACTTATGGAAGATTCCCCAAAGGCAGTTTGTCCGAGAGAGATTACAATGAGGAGCAAAAGAGATACCGGTTTGATTCAAAATGAACCTTTGATTTTTGAACAGGGTGGCAAAGGTAGAAGGGGATATTCTTTGCCCCGATGGGATGTTGAGGTGGTGGATGTCAATAATCTCATCCCATCTCATCTCTTAAGGAAGGAACTGGAAGGGTTTCCTCAACTGAGCGAGATGGATGTGGTTCGCCACTTCACGCGGCTTTCCCAGTGGAACTATGGCGTCGATAGCGGGTTCTATCCATTGGGTTCCTGCACGATGAAATACAACCCTAAAATAAATGAAGAAGTGGCGGGGATGAAGGGGTTCGCCCATATTCATCCCTATCAACCGGAGAGCCTCGTCCAGGGCATTCTTAAACTGATGGTTGAACTCGGAGGTTTTCTCTCCGAGATCACGGGGATGGATCAGGCGACCCTTCAGCCGGCCGCAGGGGCTCATGGTGAGCTGACCGGGATGATGATGATCCGGGCGGTTCTCCAGGCCCGTGGCGAAAAGAGGAAGAGGGTGCTAGTGCCGGACACTGCCCACGGAACCAACTGCTCGACTTCAACCGTTGCTTCCTATCAGGTGGTGGAGATCAAATCGAATGAGAGGGGAGTCATCCCGCCCCGGAAGGTTGAAGAGTTGATGGACGAAGAGGTTGCCGGAATCATGGTGACCAATCCCAATACCCTCGGGTTCTTTGAAGAACATCTGGCAGAGATCGCTGAGATTGTTCACCGCAAAGGAGGGTTTGTCTATTGCGATGGAGCCAATCTCAATGCTTTAATGGGAATCGTAAAACTGGGTGATCTCGGAGTGGATATGGTTCACCTCAACCTTCACAAGACTTTCTCGACACCTCATGGCGGAGGAGGCCCTGGGGCCGGGCCTCTGGCGGTGAAAAGGGAGCTGGCTCCTTTTCTTCCTGTGCCGGTAATCGAAAAGGAGGGAGAGACCTACCGGCTCAATTACGATCGGTCTCAGAGTATCGGAAGAATGAAGGCCTTCTACGGGAACTTCGGAGTCATCCTCAAGGCTTATGCCTATATCCTCTCCATGGGAGCAGAGGGACTTAAGAGGGCGAGTGAGATGGCAGTGCTCAATGCCAACTATCTGATGAAGGGACTGAAGGGCTCTTACCATCTTCCCTACGATCGACCCTGCATGCATGAATGTGTCTTCACCGACCGGTATCAAGAGAAGCATCATGTCTCAACGCTGGACATTGCGAAGAGGTTGATCGATTACGGATTTCATCCACCGACCATTTATTTTCCTTTGGTGGTCAAGGGTGCGCTGATGATGGAGCCCACGGAAACAGAAGGCAAAGAGGAACTCGATCGATTTATTGAGACGATGATGGCGATCGCCAAAGAGGCGGAAGAGAATCCCGACTTGCTCCGGCAGGCCCCCACCAAGGTTAAGGTGAGACGGCTCGATGAGATCCTGGCGGCCAGAAAACCAAAGTTGAAATGGATCCCCAACAAATAAAATCCGAAGCACGAAATCCGAAACTCGAAACAAATTCAAAATTCGAATTTCTAAATTTTCGAAACAATTTGGGTCATTTGAAATTTGGTCATTCGGATTTGTTTCGAATTGATCCCTTCGGGAAGCTTCGCCCGATATTCGGATTTCGAAATTAAATTTTGCCTATGGATGGAAACGGAGACATTGTAGACCTCGGAACAGTAGATTATGCTAAGGCGTTGGACCTTCAGCACCATTTCTGGTCGAGGCGAGTCGAAGAAGAGCTACCCGATCTTCTGCTTCTCCTTGAGCATCCTCATGTGATCACGCTCGGAAGGCGGGGAGAGCGATCCCACTTGCTCATTTCCCCGGATGTTCTGGAGGCCATGAAGATTCCCCTCTTCCATACGGAGCGGGGCGGTGATGTCACCTATCATGGCCCCGGCCAACTGGTCGTCTATCCCATTTTCAATTTAAAGGATTATGGATATCGCCTTATCCAGTATGTGAGCCAATTGGAAGAGGTGATCCTCTCCGTCTTGAGGGATTTTGGGATCGAAGGGAAAAGGGATTTATCCAATCGTGGGGTCTGGGCAGGGGGCGACAAGATTGCCTCCATTGGCGTGGCCATTAAACGATGGGTCTCTTTCCACGGGATTGCCTTAAACTACGCAACAGATTTAAAATATTTTGAACTGATCAATCCCTGCGGCCTCAAAGGGAAGAAGATGACCTCGATGGAGAAGATTCTGAGAAGAAATGTTCCCAGAGACAGATTGATTGAGAGGATCATTTTCCACTTTAAAGAAATTTTTAAAAGAAACTGGCTGGAAAAGGGGTTAAAGGAAATTGATAAATAGATTTGGTGGCACAGGCTTCCAGCCTGTGACCTATGGTTTTTTATGTGAGTGCTTTCCCTTTTAACCCCTCCACACCTCCCCTTAAAGTAAGGGGAGGCTGGGTGGGGTTATGATAGAGGAGGCAAAAGTAGTATTATTTAAAAAATAACCTATGAACCCAAAGAGAATTGTAATTATCGGCGGAGGTCCTGGCGGTTATGTGGCTGCCATCCGGGCGGCTCAATTGGGAGCAAAACCCATCCTCATCGAGAAGGATAAGATCGGCGGAACCTGTCTCAATCGTGGGTGTATTCCCACAAAAGCCCTTCTGCACGATGCAAAATTACTTCACTCACTCAAAGGGTCCCCTGTCTTTCAGCTCCTTTCCTTCGACACTTCCGGACTTCTAAACCCAATGATGGAGCGGAAGAAGAAGGTCGTTGAGGAGCTGGTAAAGGGCGTCGAGATATTGCTCGAATCGCATCGGGTGACCATTAAGCATGGTCAGGCTGACCTTTTGAATCCCAATCAAGTGGTTCTGTTGAATGGAGAGAAAGAGATCATTGATGCTGATACAATCATTTTGGCTCCCGGTTCGAAATCGAAGGGACTTCCAAACATCACTCCAGACAGTAACATGATCATCACCAGTGATGAAGCGCTGGAGATAACACAAATCCCCCGGGAAATGGTCATCATCGGTGGAGGATACATCGGCGTTGAGTTTGCCACGCTCTTCAATACACTCGGTTCAAGAGTGACGGTTGTAGAGATTCTAGAGAATATTCTTCCTGGACTTGAGGGAGAATTAGTCCGGAATCTTCGGAGGTTTCTGGAAAGGGATGGGGTCAAGATTTTAACTCAATCCTCTGTCGAAGAGATTCAGTATGGGGAGAATGGGTTAAGGCTTACGGTTAAAACCCCCCAGGGGATCCAGGAGATCATTGCTGAAAAATTACTTATGGCTGTGGGAAGAGGCCCCAGCTTAGAACTAAGTTTTTCAAAGGCAGGTATTGAGATTTCCCCTAAAGGGATTAAGGTCAACCGTCGAATGGAAACAACTGCTCCGGGTATCTATGCGATCGGGGATGCCATTGAAGGAATCATGCTTGCCCATGTGGCAATGGAGCAGGGAATGGTGGCAGCGGAGAATGCAATGGGTCTCCATCGGAAATGGGAATCCCCTTTGATTCCTCTCTGCATCTTCTCCCATCCTGAAGTGGCTTCCATTGGCCTCACTGAAAAAGAGGCGAAGGCAAAAGGGGAGATAAAGATTGGCCGTTTCCCGTTCCGGTCCAATCCGAAGGCCGTAATCTCAGGAGAGACCGATGGTCTGATCAAAGTGATTGCGAGTCGCGAGAACGACACCCTCTTAGGTGTCCATATCATTGGGTCTGAGGCAAGCGTTCTCATCTCCATTGCATCAACAATGATAGGGGGCAAACTGAAAGAATTCGCGAGCTTGATTCAAGCCCATCCCACCATTCCGGAAGCGTTGAAGGAGGCATGCCTCGATGTGGATGGATTGGCGATTCATCTCCCGAAACCGCTCCGACCGGGCAAATAAGAAATGGGAAATAGGAAATGGGAATTGAAAAAAAACCTCCATGGCTGAAAAAACGGATTCCGCCTTATCAGGATCTTCTTAAAGTGAAGACCCTCCTGGAAGAATCAGGCCTTCACACCGTTTGCGAGGAGGCGCATTGCCCGAACCTCGGGGAGTGTTTTTCGCAAGGGACCGCAACCTTTCTAATCCTGGGTAATGTCTGCACAAGAAATTGCGGGTTCTGTGCTGTCCAGCACGGAATTCCTGCCCCTCCTGCCGCAGATGAACCCAGCAGGATAGGTAGGGCAGTTTTGGGGATGGGCATCTGCTATGCAGTCATTACCTCTGTCACACGGGATGATTTGCCCGATGGCGGAGCCTCTTTTTTTGCGAGAACGATCGAAACGATTCGAGAACAGGATCAAGGAATAAAAATTGAGGTACTAGTTCCAGATTTCAGGGGAGACCTCTCTTCTCTCGAGACAATCCTTCGTGCGTCTCCGGATGTCCTTAATCACAATGTCGAAACAATTGCCCGGCTTTATCCTCAAGTCCGACCTCAAGCTGATTATAAGAGATCGCTTGGCCTGTTGAAAAAAGCGAAAGAGCTTTATCCCCATATTCATACGAAGTCCGGTTTTATGCTTGGGCTCGGAGAGACTCAAGAAGAAGTCTTGGAACTGCTTCGAGATTTGAGAAACACAGGATGCGATTTTTTAACGATCGGTCAATATCTTCAACCCCGTCAGGATCGTTTGCCGGTGGTCCGATATGTTCCTCCCGAGGAGTTCGATATGTATAAGAGAATAGGTCTTGAGATGGGCTTAAAAGCGGTTGCCTCCGGCCCCTTTGTCCGAAGCTCCTTACATGCCTCGGAGATGTACATCCTTACCTTAATTTAATAACCTTTCGGTCAAAACCTTGATGGCTCTCTTTGATAAAAGATGAAATAGTGGTATATTTGCCGATAGGGATTCTGTTTAAAGGAAAGCGCAATGGCTAAAATTTCCTCTCATGTTTACAAAAAGTTTCTGCAGAAGCAGCTCATTAATGAGTCAACCCTTGTGGCGGATGATTCGATGGAGATTTCAGGAGAATTTGAAGAAATGGAAGAGGATTTATTGATGGATGCTTTTAGCATAAAGGAAAAAGGAGAGTGAACAATGGAAAAAATGAAGATATGTTTCTTCCAGATCTTCATTATTCCTGTTTTGTTGTTTTCAATCATAACCTCTTGTACCATCAAAGAGGTCCAGCCTCCTCCGGTAGCACCGCCTCTTGTTCAACCTCCTCCTAAACCGGCGAAGATTGCGCTGGTGCTTGGGGCAGGAGCTTCCAAGGGGTTTGCTCATATTGGCGTGCTTAAAATACTTGAGACGAACAAAATCCCGGTTCATATGATCGTCGGGACGAGCGTGGGCAGTGTGATAGGCAGCTTCTATGCCTACGGGCTCAATGCTTTTGAGCTTCAGAAATTATCCTTCTCCATCGAACAGAAGGATATTGTGGACCTCACCATTCCGGAAAACGGGTTTATCAAAGGGGAGAAACTTGAAGAATTCGTGAACAGGACATTGAAAAATACTCCAATGGAAAAACTGAAGATCCCTTTTTATGCTATTGCCATAGAGATTCAGAATGGCCAGGAGACTGTTTTCGGCAGAGGAAATACAGGCCAGGCCGTGAGGGCAAGTTGCTCCATTCCGGGTGTTTTCAGACCCGTTAAAATTGGAGATAAGGTCTATGTCGATGGGGGCGTGGTCAGCCCTGTGGCGGTGGATGCGGCAAAGCGATTGGGGGCGGATGTTGTGTTGGCCGTGGATATTTCCGCAAGTGCGGAACGAACTCCTCCCAGAAATACGATTGAGACCCTTCTCCAGTCGATTGACATCATGTATTCGAAACTGGCCGCCACTCAGCTCGCTCAGGCCGATGTGGTGATCAGGCCGAAGGTCGGCTATATTGGTTCAAGCGATTTTTCAAAGAAGCACGAGGCGGTTTTAGAGGGTGAGAAGGCGACCATCGAAGTCATGCCCAGAATCCTGGAGATCATCACCCATCTCCGATTAGAGGGAAGGTTGGAGTGAGAATAAATGGGAAATCTTTCATGGCGGGTTCGTCACCCCTGAACCATGAAAAATCGATAACCCCCACTTACCCCCCTTTAGCAAAGGGGGGATGGGGGGATTTGGAAGTTATTTTCTGAGCAGTTGGAAATGAGGAGAAGACACTGAATCAGGATCAGGAGCATCTTCGGTTGTTATCGATTTTCCATTACATTGTGGGAGGGATTGCCGCTCTGTTCTCTTTCTTACCAGTCATTCATCTTGCCCTGGGAATCCTCTTCCTTGTTGCTCCTCACCGAATGGGAGGAAGCCCTCCTCCCCAATTTTTAGGATGGATTTTTATCATTATGGGGGGAGGCCTTATGCTCGTAGGCTGGGCATTTGCGGTTTGCGTGATCCTGACCGGGCGATTTATTGTCAGGCATAAACACTACATCTTCTGTCTTGTCATAGCCAGTCTGAACTGTCTTTTTATGCCCTTCGGGACGGTTCTGGGCGTGTTTACCATCGTCGTTTTGGTGCGACCCTCAGTGAAAGCAATGTTTATCCCCAGTGAGAATTTAGAGCTTACGGTTTAATGGATTCACATCTGCAAGGAAGAATGTGATGAAGAGTTACCGGAAAGAACTGTGGTTTGAAGTGCCTGCCCGGAGGGCTTTTGTCAATATTACCCCCAAGGTTGAAGAATGCCTAAGAAAAAGCGGCGTCAAAGAGGGGTTGGTGCTTGTCAATGCCATGCATATCACTGCCTCTGTCTTTATCAATGATGATGAGTCTGGTCTTCACCATGATTTCGAGGCCTGGCTCGAGAAACTTGCTCCCCATCAGCCGGTTTCTCAATATCGTCACAATGTAGGTGAGGACAACGCTGACGCCCATTTAAAAAGGCAGTTGATGGGGAGGGAAGTCGTCGTGGCGGTCACAGAGGGAAAGCTCGACTTTGGCCCATGGGAACAGATTTTTTATGGAGAGTTTGACGGCAGGCGGAGAAAGAGGGTTCTGGTCAAGATCATCGGGGAATAAACAGGAATTAATTTTCGCTTCTCAAAAAACCTAAAAAGGGGTATATTAGAAACCAATCTTTCACAATTGATGACCCTGATCCTAAGGGTGTTCAATTTCTTCAACTATTATATTGCTGAGGTATAATATTGCTCTGAGCAACGTTATACTGAAAAAATGGCGATTATCAGGCTATTTTGGACTCAAAAAAGCCTTTTAAACGAATGAAAGGTTCGTTTTTTAGGAGAAAAATTGTAGCAGCATAAAAAACAATGTGCCAAAAAACGAAAAAGCAAAATAACTATTTCAGTAATACAAGCTCCTATGATTAATGGGAGAATAATATAAATTGTTATTTGATATATTGTCATAATTTTACCTTATAAATTAAGGAGATTATTTATGAATGAAGTCCCTTACTGGGTTCCCCTTGTAAGTGCAGTAGCCGGAGGCGCCCTTGTCGGTATTTTCAATTTATTCAAGGATTGGCAAAACAGAAAATCAGAAGAAAAAAGGCATCTCCAAGAACTTATGTTTAAATCAGCGGTTGAAGAATGGAAACAACATTCTATATTTGCCATTGAAGTAATGAAGATGAAAACCGGAAAGAAAATAGCAATTTCACCTCTTGTCACATACCTTGTCCATCTCTTGAAACTTTCAGAGGTATTGTTTGACCAAAAAATAACAAAAGAAAATCTTTCACAAAAATTCTCCGAAATTGACGAAGTGATGAATGAACTCAAAAAATTCACAGTCCCTCCCAATAAAAATAATGAAAACATTGCACAACAAATCACTCAAGCCGACACGGAATAGCTCCGTGCTTTTGGCGAAGGCCGATGGCCGAGCGGCTTACTTCACCCGTTAGGTCTTAATATAAAAAGCATTATGGATACTTTACAAGTGGTAGGAAGGTTGGGACTTGCTCTAAATATTTTTGGGACAATAATGATCGCATTATCATTCGGTAAAAATCTCGCTGACGCACACCAATTGGATGAGAAGGGGAGAAAAGTGTACCTTGCGTCCTTTCTTCATCCGAGGCTGTTCATGTGGGGCCTGGTCATCATCGTTGTTGGATTTATATTACAGTTTATAGCGTTAGTCTAGGAAATATGAAAAAAGTATGTGGAACTTGTAATTTTGGAGTTGACCACAAAGCAGGAAATTCATGTATTGAAGTGCTATGTACCTTTGATAATGAATGGCGTCTTGATCGTATTGAAGGCTGCACTAAATGGAAAGAGCGAACTGAAGGATTATCAAAGAAAGATAGAATTGATTTAGCCAATAGATTGAAAGGGGAGGAAGCAACTGAACGAAGGCATCACGAATTAATAAAGGACTCTCAAGCAACCCGTAAAAACCAGCTCCTGTTGTTGATTCTGGGCGCACTGCTCGGCGTGATTGGAACATTGCTTTCACAGTATATATGGTCATTGTGGATGGAATGATTTGATAACCAACCTCAAATCATTCCAGCGAACGGCTGAAAACCTCCGCCGATTTGGGGCGTTAGTTTTATTGCTATGTTCAAGAAACTTTTTAAGAGAAAAGAGATTGTGGACCCTATCTTCCGGGAAGGGAGACTTGCGTTTTCAAACGGCGTCGCTGTATCCGATAACCCATACAAATCGACGAGCACGGAACGTGCACAGGTATGGGAATCAGGATGGCACGAAGCGCAAGCGTCTCGCCAAGAATTTGAAGTAAAGCAAAAATACGGGGAAAACTCTTCAAACTCTTCCTCCGGTGTATTCGGTATATTTGCGGTAGTTATCGGCGTAGTGACCTTTTTCGGCTGCTGGATTTACGCAATCGCCACTTATGGATTATTTCTCGGATTGGCTTTCGGGTGGATTCCAGCTTTAATCATTGCTATTATCATCACTCTCCTGTCCCCTGTTATTGCGATTTTGTTATTGATTGCCGTGATCATCTTGTTGATTGTCTTGACAAAAAGAGTTTAAGGCATGACTATCAATAACATGGAAGACAACTCAACCTAACAAGTCAATCAAGGCGACGGGTGATAGCCCTGTGCTTTTTCAAGGAAGTCGCTGCCCCCGCACCTTATTTTTATCGTTAGACAATAAAATACAAGCGAAAGAGTTTTTATGAAATTTTTAATTGCATGGATAACTATTGGAATAATAGTAGGTTATCTCAAACTTCGTCAATCGAAACAACCCGGCTTCGAAAGAAGTGTCACTCTCGCTACATTGCCTTATATAATAATCGGTATCTTTTTGTGGCCTATTTTACTGTTTTATATTTTCAGTGAAAGGAAGATACATAGGGAAGCTTATTTTAGATCAAGAAAGATTCGCACTGAATTAGATGAAATAGAAAAGCAATTAAGCAAGCCGGAAAACGAAGATGAGCAAAATTTTGTGTTCACAAGAAACATAAAGTGTGGTGCCTGTGGCTACAAGGGAAAAGTCGAAGCTCATGATACTGTCAATGTATTTCCGGAATCTGAAATTTTCAAAAACCTCGGAAAAGATTCTTCTACAGGGTTTCTTCATTTTCGATGTCCTTCATGTAACGAAGATTTGGCAGTTGATCCTTTGAATGCTATCGCAGCAAAACAGATGGTTGGCTATCGTGAATCACTTATTACCTTAAAGAAAGTGCAACGATCAAATCGACATGTGCCCATAATTTGGGGAATTATATGTTTAATTGCAGCAATATTTATTTTTGTCAAATTCCGTGGCTGGTGGACTTACTTAGTGGGGGGACTCTTGTTAATGCTGGCATGGGTATCACTTAAAACTGGCATCTTCGCTTCCAAAAAGGAAATAAAAGAACTGACAGAACCTGGCCCCTTGCCTGAGGACACAAAAAGAAAATTCCAAGATAGATTGTAATCAAAATAATGAAAGGGAAAGTTTGGGCATCTAATAAGTGATTACTGCAGCGTAAGGCTGATAGCCGCCACTGATTTTGCACGTTAGCCATATGATTAATTCCAAGGAAGGATAATTGTCATGCCTACATTCGATAGAGACATCGACAACATTGCAATGGACATTATTTCCGGGAGCATGTATTCATTAAATTTTTTGAGAAATATATCGGTAGCTATCTTCGATCAAAGAATAAAGGATATGACGGTTCGAGAATTCTATACAGAATGGCTAAAGAAGAGTAAATATACAGAACATTCGGTTCCATATTGTCTCGGGTCAATATTTGGGTATCTTTATTGTGGCATACTTCTTAGTAAAGAACGGTGGTATGATCTGCTTCCTGAAGATTGTATAAAAGATGCTCCTGCTGAATGGGGACTTGTCGGTGTTAACTACAATTCGCCAAAGAAACCCGATCCTTCGATAAAATACACAATACGTAGAATGAGAAATGCGCTGGGGCATGGCAACATTTCAATAAACGTACCCCACGGTCTTGATTATCGGAAAGACGAATTTGAGTTTGAGAAAAGAACCACTGTTAAGTTCTATGACAAAGACCAAAGAAATAGTTCTGATGTTTTTGAGATTGAGATATCTATTGAGGGGTTATCAATTTTGGTTAAGAAGTTTCATGGTATTGCGTATCTGGAAATTATGAAAGATATAAAACGTGTCTAACAAAACAATCCAGCCGATTGCTTACAGCACCGGCTGATTTTGGCGTTAGGTGACTATATATGTTTAATATTCTCAGGAAAAAGAGAACAGAGAAATTCTTACTTAGTCAAATTGCTACAATTGCAGGTAAAATTATTGTCAATTCGCTAAAATGTGCGAGTTCTTTAGACACTAATTTTCAAGGTGTTACAAGTCATCCATTAACTCCACTGACGTTTAGCCAAATCACTGTCGAATATTTGATGTTATTTATTCATTTGACAGATAGAGTTTTATTTCAACTCTTTGGGCCTAAAGACAGAACTCAGTATATAGATATGTTAGTTGCTCTAATATCCGAGACCTTAAAAGGTGATTCTTTTTCAGAATCTTTCCCCAAATTCAGAAAAACTCTTAATGTTAAAGAAAAGGTCCGTATAAGTCCAACAATGAGAAACAAGGCCGACGATTATATTATTGCGGATGTTTCAACCTGAATCTTGCGTGAAAACTATAATGTTAACGATGGAACCAAGTAGCTTTCAACCCTGTAAATAAGGGTCGGAAATGAAATATCTCATTTATATTACTCTCTTTTAGGCCATAATCTTAACCTACCTTTTAGGTAGGTTAAGATTATGGCCTAAGAACGGGTTTTATAAACCTTAAATTGCAATCAGTGCCGGTTCCACAGCACCATGTAATAGGAATATGTGGGAACCCAATGCATAGTTATCACGCAGTTTTCAGGTTCAATATTCATGGATACCTTCTTTATTGATGAATTGAATATGTGTACCATAGAATATACGAAGTATAAAAATATAATTCCAAGTGGGGATAATTTACCTCAGGGTACCTTATTATGGGAGTTTGGTAAAAATATTTCATTTGTAATCTATGACCATCAAAATGATACTGATACTATAAAGTTATCTTCAGAGTTAGCAGCCCAATACTATGCAAATATTGACGTGAGAACATTACTTACAAAGGCCACCTAACAATCGAAACCGAAGTGGAAGGAGTTCGGACGTGGGTGATGACTGCTGAACATCTGGCCGCCATCGCGCTCAAGACGGGCCGTCCAAAAGATTATGCTCGCCTTCTGCAATTCATCGAAAGCGGCATCCTTGACACAAACAGGCTCGACTCGATCCTTTCTCAACATGGGTTGCTTGCGAAATGGGAGCAATTCGGGCAAAGAATTTTTGGTGATGACAAATGAGCGAGTGGATGCGCAAAGTTTTGGAAAGCAAACGGCAGATGCGAAAGCAGATCGCCGCACCTCCTTTTTCCGAGAAGATCAAGATTCTGGAAAAACTTCGCGATCGCAGTCTGGCGATTGCGTCAAATCCTCTGCGGCGGCGGTCGTTTCACCGAGGTTGACCGCATCCTCGCCGCCAAGGAGCGCGATCCCAAGGCGGACACGACGGCGTGGGAGCGGGAGATTGATCGGTTGGTCTATGAGTTGTATGGCCTGACGGAAGAAGGAATTAAGCTGGTGTGAGAGAGGACCGAGTGCGGACTTCTGTATTTCTTTATCCTTATCAATTTAGTTGTTTGAAATCGTCTTGTAAAATCCCTCCCCACCTCCCTTTTTCAAAGGGAGGAGAAACATTTCCCCCTTTTGACAAAGGGGGATGAAGGGGGATTAGATCAGTTTTTTCAAAGCACTAAAGTGTTACCTTTATCCTTTTATAATCTTCTTCTTTTATCCCGTTTAAGATCGGACGAACAAGCTTAATCAATTGGGTAGAGAGAGACAATAACCATCATTTCCCTATCCACATCTTATGTAAAATGTGTTAAAAGGTTAAACATACTGATTGAGGAAATGAAGGGAGTTGAAGAATGTCAACGGACTTAAAACAGACGCCATTGTATTCCTGGCATCAGGAACATGGGGCGCAGATGGTGGAGTTTGCCGGCTGGGAGATGCCTGTTTCTTATAAGCCGGGCATCCTTGAAGAGCATCTGGCCACAAGGAAATTCGGAGGTCTCTTTGACATCTCCCATATGGGAAGGTTTCTCATCTATGGGGAAGAAGCCATTCCCTTTTTACAGCAAGTCCTGACGAATAATGTCTTTGCCCTGGAGCACGGCATGGCCCAATACACCCTGATCCAGAATGAATGGGGCGAAGCCATTGATGATGCTTATCTTTATCGGCTGGATATAGGAAACCTTCCTTCAGAATCGAGATACCTTCTTGTGGTCAATGCCGCCAATAAAGTGAGAGACTGGAATTGGTTGATTGAGCATAAGAGACGGTTCAGGGGCCTCATCCTCGAAGATAAGAGCGACGAGATGGGAATGATTGCCCTCCAGGGCCCCGTGACCAAAAGGGTGTTGGAGAAGATCGTCATCGAAAGCCATTCAAAACTCCCTGATCCCTGGAGGAATCGCTTGAGGGTTTGCGAGATCGAAGGGACCAGAGTCGCTGTGACCATCTCAAGAACCGGATATACGGGAGAACCTATCTGCTTCGAGCTCTTTTCTGAGAGAGAGAAAATGCGGATGATCTGGGAAGCGATCCTCGCCGTTGGAGAAAAAGAAGGGATTGTCCCTGTGGGTTTGGGGGCAAGGGACACCCTGAGGATAGAGGCAGGTCTTCCCCTGTATGGCCATGAATTGGGGCTCGATCAAGAGGGAAAAGAGATACCCATCTTTGCGGTTTATTCAGCCGGATTGGCAGTCAGTTTTTCTCCTTTGAAAGGGGATTTTATAGGCAGGGAGGCCCTGCGGAGACAGTTTGAAGAATTGAAAGCAAGGACGGATGGAACTCCTCTGCCACCCAGAGAGAAACAGACCATTCCCAGAAGGGTTGTACCCATTGCGATGATCGGAAGTCAGGGTGGACAGGCGATCGCCAGGCAAGGGTATGAAGTGTTTGTGGACGGGAGGAAGGTCGGATATGTGACCAGTGGGACGATGATTCCCTACTGGAATTTCTCCGATGAAGGGATCCTGTCCAAACCGATTGAAGAAAAGGGGATGAGGGCCATTGCCTTGGCCTATATCGATTCCGATTTTGAAGATGGACAGAAGATTGAGATTCAACAGAGGGGAAAGACGATTGAAGGAATCATCGTAGAAAAGCATTTATCTGGTGAGGCGCCTCCCTATGCCCGGCCCATTCTGTTTCAGGAGAAGATATTAAAAAGGCGTGAGCCTGTCAGGGATTTGAAAGATGCGGCAAAAAAGCTGGTCGAGCGGGCGATCCGGAATACCTACTGGAGGCAGAGAGAGACGATTAACCTTATTCCTTCGGAACAGACGCCGTCCCCGTTGGTAAGACTCCTCACGATCATGGATCCATCGCACCGGTATGCGGAGCACCGTGTCGTCAAGGCCCTTGGAGAGAGGGATGTTTTCTATTATCAGGGGACGAAGTTGATCGAAGAGGTGGAAGTCCTCCTTGCGGATGAGATGCGAAGCTATTTAGGGTGCTCCGAGGTTGAGGCGAGGGTGATCAGCGGGCAGATGGCCAACACGGTTGTCTTCAGCGGCTTGATGGATTATCTCAACCGGCTCGACCGGAAGAGCGATCCTCGAAGGATCAGGAAGGTGATGAATCATCATCTCGGAAGGGGGGGCCATCTCAGCGCACAACCCATGGGTGCTCTGAGAGATTTTATAGCCATCGATCCTCTGACGGAGAGGCCTTCCGTGGTTCCGTTCCCGGTGCTGAAGGAGGATCTCTATCAGATCGATCTCTCCAAAACAGAAGAACTTCTGGGAATACATAAACCTGAGTTGATCATTCTTGGCAAGAGCATGATCCTTTATAGGGAACCTCTCAAAGAGGTTGCGCGGATGGCATCCAATATCAAACCCAGGCCGATCATTCTTTATGACATGGCCCATGTATTGGGATTGATCGGACCCTATTTTCAGGAACCCTTTCAGGAGGGAGCGGATATCGTCACCGGTTCCACTCATAAAACCTTTTTCGGTCCCCAGAGGGGGATCATTGGGAGCAATATGTCAGAAGGGACGTCGTACGAGGACCTCTGGGAAGCCATTGTCCGGAGGGTTTTCCCCGGAAGTGTGAGCAACCATCATCTCGGAACGCTTTTAGGACTGCTCATGGCGGCCTATGAGATGAATCTCTATAAATCAGACTATCAGAAGGCAGTGATCTCCAATGCCAAAGCCTTTGCCCGTTCTTTGAAAGAGAAAGGATTAACCATGGAGGGAGACTCGCGGCTTGGATATACGGAAACCCATCAGGTGATCGTCAGAGTGGGTTATGGAAAGGGACCGGTCGTGGCCGAACGGCTTGAGGAGAACAATATCATCGTCAACTATCAGGCCGCTCCGGATGATGAGGCTTTCACTGCGGCGAGTTGCTTGAGGATGGGAGTCCAGGAGATGACCCGCTTCGGAATGAAGGAGGAGGACTTCGGACAATTAGCAGAATACATAGGCGAGATTATTCTCCATGGCCGATCCGTGGCAAAGGGAATTGTTCAGTTCAGAAAGAGATTCACGGAGATGAAATACTGTTTGCCGGAGGAAGAGGCTGAATCCCTGGTCAATGGACTCATTGAAGCGATCCGATGATTGGTTTGACAAAAATATTGGTGGTGGTAGAATGTCAGCGGATGACGAATAAGTCAGATTGCTGCTCTAAAGAATGCTCCGGTGGTTGAAAGAGAATAAAACATGAAGGGGGATGACAAATGAATAGTTCAAAGGAGATGCATTTTTGGAGTTTAATGGTACTGGTTTCTTTTTTGATTGTTTCGGGATGCTCCAATAATCCCAAAACACTCGATCGCTCCATTACCGGACCGCAGGTCATTGTAAACCCGGAATCGATTCGTCTCGGAGTCGCCAAATTGATGGACACCGTTATTGTTTTTGAGGGCTCCGGGTTTAAACCGGGGGATTCCATGTTTATCACCCTCATCGGGCCCAATGAGACCAAGGCGATTGTGGCAGAGGGGCCCATTAAACCGGATGGAACTTTCAAGGTAGAATTGGGAAAGTCTTCGATAAACAAATTGACCAAAGCCATGGAGATCTTAAAGGCTGATATTGTCTCCAATGAGAAATTTGAGCCTGTTGTTGTGATCAGTCAGACTCCCATCCCCAAGGGGGTTTACACGGTAAAGGTCACCAGCATGCTCTCCCCGCTGACCGCCGAGACAAAATTGACCGTCAAAGGACCTACGGTCATCGATAGCGTGATGGATTGGATCGGAGGACTAACCGGAAAGATCAAACACAAAAAATGAAAATAGAAAAATAGGAGGGACGCCTCCAATCAAAAGAGGGAAGCGTCCCTCATCACTTCAAAAAGCCTACAGAAAACACCAGCATGAATTGACCGATGTAATAGAGTGGCAGGCCGAGGAAACGGTTTCGGTATTCCTCTTTGATGAATCTTTGTCGGGCGACAAAAATGTCTGAAACATAAAAAGAGAGAGCTCCAACCAGGATGAGCGTCCTTCCTTCAACCTGGAAGGAAGATTTCCAGAACACTGCCAACGCCCCAATTGCCATGAACGTAATTACCATGATGTAGAGCAACACGGGGATCAGCATGGCCTTTAAATGAGGACGAAGCCAGAGAAAGATAAGGGCGCTTATGACGACGATGATAAACAACCCCGGTGAAAACCAATAGGAAACTGAGACGAGGGTTGAAAAGCTGAAGATGTAGAGAACATGCCCAAGTAAAAAAGCGACCAGCCCTACCATAAACGCTTTTTTCTGCGGAAGAGCCAGACACACATCCCCCACGAGACAAAACACCAGACCGATCAAGAGATAATGGAAATAAACCGGAACCGGGCGAGGCTGGAACAGCGCGGTGATGACAAAGAGCAACGAAAGAATGGACTTCGTGATCAATAGAGGCTGTCTGTTCTTCTTTTTCTCATAATAAAGCACCCCAAACAGTAAAATGGTCCCTAAAAGGATGATCAAACCATTCATCATGCTCCATCCCCCGCAAACGACTTTATATAAGAGGAGTCTATAAAACCTGTATTGAGGAGTCAATAGGCAACGGGACAGGCAGGCAAGAAGAGCACGGCATAATTTTAAAATCTCCCTCCATCCCCCTTTTGTCAAACTTAACATGTCCCATAAGTTGGGGGGCTGGACACAAGTAGGGATCGTACAATTAGTGTGATTGAGGCTTAGGATACCCCACCCCCACCCTCCCCCTGAAGAGACTGTGTCGTAATTCCGTTCATGGTTCGAGAGCCTCACCACGAACGGAATACGATATGTTAAAAATCAATTAGTTAGCCGTTCGCCCTGAGCTTGTCGAAGGGCAAATTACTAATTACGACACAGTCTCGAAGGGGAGGGAAATCTTTATGGTCCTCCTTGAAGGAGGAGGTGAGGAGGGGGATGGGGTGTCGATCGGAGTGCCCCTTGTGTCCAGCGACTAAATTTATGGGTAAAGATGAGTTTGTCAAAGGGGGATAAAAAGAGCTATAAATGAAGGGTTACATGAAAACCTATTTAACTCTTGCAAAATTCATCCGTTCTATATATAAGAGAATTAGTCCTGTTTAAAGGCTTTCCAAAAAAAGAATATGGAGGGAGAAGAGGCTGATGGCGACCCCCCTTGAAAACTGGGTTGAAGAACAAGCGATGTTGACGGAACCGAAGCGCATCTGGTGGTGCGATGGCTCTGAAGAGGAGGCCCACCGGATTATCGAAATCGGAATGAATGAAGAAAAAATCGGAAACCACCCCATCTTTCACAAACTGAATCAAACCGCTTATCCCTTTGGTTATCTTCATCGGAGCCACCCGACCGACGTTGCCCGGACAGAGCATCTCACCTATGTGTGCCATTCTGAGGGGACCCTTGCCGGGCCCAACAATAACTGGATGGACCCCGGAGAAGCCAAAGAGCTCCTCACCGGATTGACCAAAGGCTGCATGAAGGGGCGGACAATGTATGTCCTTCCCTATATGATGGGCCATCCTGATTCTCCTTATGCCAAGGCCTGTGTCCAGCTTACGGATGTCTCCTACGTTGCCATCAGTATGAGAATCATGACCCGCATGGGGAAGAAGGTCACTGAAAAGATAGGAAAAAGGGAGGATTTTTTTAAAGGGCTCCATTCGGTGGGAGAATTTGACCCAAACCGCCGTTTCATCATGCATTTTCCGGGGGAACACTTCGTCTGGAGCATCGGGTCAGGCTATGGAGGGAATGCCCTTTTAGGGAAGAAATGTTTCTCCCTTAGGATCGCCTCCTGGCAGGGATTGAAGGAGGGGTGGCTTGCGGAACATATGGTCATTATCGGAATTGAAGACCCCGATGGGAACATCACCTATCTGGCGGCGGCCATGCCCTCGGCCTGTGGAAAGACGAATCTGGCCATGCTGGAATCCACCCTTCCCGGCTACAAGGTCTGGACTCTGGGAGACGATATAGCTTGGTTGAACGTCGGGCCGGATGGCCGTCTCTGGGCCATCAATCCAGAGATTGGCCTTTTCGGTGTGGCTCCGGGAACCTCGATGAAGACCAATCCGAACATGATGAGGACGTTGAAAGCAGGGAAATTCTTTCCCGTTCTTTTTACCAATGCGGCTTTAAATCTTGATACGAATGAACCCTGGTGGGAAGGGATGGAAGGTGAAGTTCCTGGAAACCTTTCCGACTGGCAGGGCAATCCCTGGGAGAATTCGAATGGAAACAAAGCGGCCCATCCGAATTCACGTTTCACGGTCTCCATTGAACATGTTTCCACCCTCTCGAAAGAATTTAAAAACCCGAAGGGAGTGCCCATTTCAGCCATCCTGATCGGAGGACGAAGGAGTCAACTGATTCCTCTGGTGGTGGAGGGATTCAACTGGCAGCACGGGGTCTTCATCGGAGCAAGCAACGGTTCCGAGACAACGGCGGCCGCCCTCCATAAGATAGGGGTGTTAAGAAGAGACCCCATGGCCATGCTTCCTTTCTGCGGATACAATATGGGTCATTATTTCGGGCACTGGCTCAATATGGGGGAAAAACTGGCCAGCCCGCCGAGAATTTTTTCCGTCAATTGGTTCAGGATGGATGAGAACGGCGAGTTTATTTGGCCTGGCTTCGGTGAGAATATCCGGGCATTGAAATGGATCGTGGACAGAGTCCATGGCCGGGTGGGAGCGAGAGAGACGCCTGTTGGCCTTGTCCCTCACTTAAAGGATCTGGAACTGGACGGGATGAACCTTTCTGAAGAGAGGCTTGAGAAACTGTTTGAAATTCATCCGAGGGCCTGGGATGATGAGGTGTTAGGAATCGAAAAGTTTTTCGAACAATTCGGTCAGACCATGCCTGAAATGATGTGGGGAGCGTTGCGTACCCTGAAGGCCAACCTGTAAAGATCAACCTCTGGCGACTTTGAGGCGGGTGATGGCACGGAGGAGCGCAGTCCTTGCGCGGTCAATATCAACATCCTGACCCTTTTCAGCCAACCTTTTCTCTGCTCTCTGTTTGGCAGCTTCAGCCCGTTTGACATCGATATCTTCGGGACGCTCAGCCGTCTCTGCGAGCAGAATTACCTTTTTCCCATCCGTCATCAGAAAACCGCCGCTTGTCGCAAGGGTAAAAGTCTCACCATTCGGTTTGGTGATCTTGGCTGTTCCGATCTGAAGGCTCGATACAAATGGAGTGTGGCCGGCAAGGATGCCGAAATAGCCGACCGTGCCCGGTGCAACCACGGATTCGATCGGCTCACTGAAGACCACCTTCTTTAAAGTTACGACATCAAGGATAAGGGATTGGGTTTCCATCTTAATAATTTATCTATAAATCCGAAATTCGAATATCGAAATCCGAAACAAATTCCAAATTCGAATAACCAAATTTCAAAACACCCTCACCCCTATGAGACTGTGTCACAATGGGGAGGGCATGAGGGTTGATTAAGTCAAACTTGATCTAATCACGATATAAAACGTTCTTTGAAAACTGAATAGAGATAGACGGTCGTAGCAGCCCCACTGACAAAGCTTT
>Ga0208244_100244_pt1 | contig 63774 bp, 32 predicted proteins | sample SubbioCR12Aug_5A_FD_184828 | JGI IMG/M metagenome (GOLD analysis project Ga0208244, IMG submission 184828) | Serpentinite rock and fluid subsurface biosphere microbial communities from McLaughlin Reserve, California, USA - CR12Aug_5A (SPAdes) | ecosystem: Environmental > Terrestrial > Deep... | reverse complement strand
TTACCCTTTTAACGTGGCCATCTTCCCCAGGATGCCAATGAATATAATCGACATGACGGTGGCAATCTTCTTAGTCTTCGATCAAATGCGCCCAGAATCGGTGTTGCCAAATAGCACGCTCACGCCGTTATTGTCGGCTTTTTGAAATGCTCTCTTTAAAATCAATTTCCCGAGAAAATCGCCCACCTATTAGCGAATCGAATAATCGCTATCCTCAGGCGACGGTGTCCATAGGCAATGTTAATGATTTGGCATTATCACGATCGTGTTAATTTGAAATGGCTGTTGTCGTTTTTTTTCTATATCGAAAGACGCCTCGTAAATCATCAATCTTGTTAACCAGCAAAAAATTGTTCTCTCTTTTGGCAAGGTTGAGGGTGAAAAACCAAGTGGCTTTCGGTATACACATTCGGCGGTATTGGGTCATTTTATTTTCTTACGCGAACGATGCGCCTCCTTGCGTCGGCAGCATCCTATAGGCGCATCTTATCGAGTTATAGTTGCACCAAAATATATAGCATTAATGTGCGAAGAAAGTAATTGAACTGCGGATGGACTAATACTCATTTTATTTTTCCTGTATCTGAAGCTGCTTTATTAGCAAATTGCAACAAAAGAAACATTATTAATGAAATAATGAATAAGATCATGTACGGATAGAAATAATATTTTTTTAAAGTTAGGTATCTTTCTTTTTGTGCTTGATAATCAATTTCAATATTTCCATTTACTTCTAACTGATAAACACGGGTATTATTATCCCACCCAGTTTCATTACCCCTATACCACCATACCCTGCCAGCTTTCCCTTGGAAATCTTGTATTTTATTAAAAGGGACACAATCCCGTTTGTTAACGGCAGGAAGCCCGCAATTAAATGGTATTTTTTGACCATTAACATATAAAGTATCTATCGTCCCTGTTCTTGCTGTAAGGCTGGTAATTTTTAATTTCCCTTCATTAACAGTTAACTGGTTAAATTCAGGAATCTCCCAAAACATTACTTCCAATTCCCCTTTGGCTAAAAATGCGAATAATAAAACGGCAAATAAACCTAATTTTTTTGGATTACTGTTTACTAACACGCAGGCTGGGCTGAATGCAATGAAGTCCCACATTCGGGTTAATTTTTGTTTCAAAATCATGCGGCTACACTCCAAGAGTGAATAGGGTCAAGTGAACAGGGACAGGCCTTGCATTAATGCATTTTATTGAACGTGTCACCTTGAAAATTCTCCTAATTTTTATTTTCCGCAAAAAAAATCAATCTCTATCCAACGTCATAGGGTTACATAATCAACGGGATAACATGCGCCTATAGGCGCACCTTTATCAGGTTAAATTGGCCTGTCGAAGTTTGAGTTATGACATTCAATCAGTTGAGGCGGGATCTTTAGATTTAAGTAGAGGAACTGAAGCTGTTGATGTCCGGCAATTTGATACTCAGAGGGCAGGGCGAGGCGGAGCCCGCCCTGCGATAAGTGGATTGATGCTATTGGTGATTAACCAATGGTGTATTCATTTTCCAAAAGCTTGGCATGTGCTGCAGCCAATCGGGCTATCGGTATGCGAGGTGCCGAGCAGGAAACGTAATCCAGTTTGATGTGATGGCAGAAACGGATGGATTCAGGATGTCCGCCTTGTTCACCACAAATGCCGATTTTCATATCCGGGCGTGTTTTACGGCCTGCTAGTGCTGTCATTTCCATCAATTGACCCACACCTTTGGCATCGAGTACTTCGAAAGGATTGTCTTCCAGTAAGCCTGTTTCGTTGTAGAGCGGCAAAAATTTGTTTTCAGCATCTTCCCGCGAGAACGAAAAGGTAGCCTGGGTCAAGTCATTGGTGCCAAACGAGAAAAACTCGGCTACTTCAGCCAGATGCCCTGCACGGGTACAGGCTCTGACCGTTTCTATCATCGTGCCGAATTTGAAATCCAGTGATATACCGTACTGGCTTTCCACTTCCTGTTGAATCTGGTCGACGAATTTCTTGACTTGAATCAACTCCTGAACGGTGATGACTTGCGGCACCATAATTTGCGGCAAGATGGACTTGCGTTGTTTGGTGCAGATTGCGGCCGCTTCCAAAATCGAGCGGATCTGCATTTGGTATATTTCCGGATACGACATACCCAGACGAACACCGCGATGACCGAGCATCGGGTTTACCTCGTAGAGTTCCCTGACTTTTTTCAGCATCAATTCTTTTTTGGCAATCGCCTTATTGATGAGTTCTTCATTCAGTTGATTAAACGGCGCGGGTAACAAGCTGCCTTCACCCAGGGTATCAAGGGTGACTTGTTGACCTCTGATCATGGTTTTATAGGTGTTTAGCGCCTGGATTTCCTCTTCGAGTTGATGTTCGCCCGGCAAAAATTCATGCATGGGCGGATCCAGCAAACGAACAGTAACCGGGTAGGGTGACATGGCCTCGAACAATTCCCGGAAATCATCTCTTTGAATCGGGAATAGTTTTTCCAGCGCTTCCTGGCGTTCTTCTTTCGTGTTGGCGAGGATCATGTCAATTACCAGCGGCAATCGGTCGGAAGCATTGAACATCCGTTCAGTCCGGCACAAGCCAATGCCGGTTGCGCCGTAACTGGCAGCTAACTGGGCACGTTCCGGTGTATCGACGTTAGCATGGACTTTTATGACAGCATATTCATCCGCCCACGATAACAAGGTTTTCAAATCTTCAGAAAATTTGGGTTCAATGGTGTCGATACGTCCCAGGTAAATCAGACCGGAACTTCCGTCAATAGTGATCGTGTCGCCTTCGCGAATATGGATGTCACCAATGACGGCGAGACGTGCACGCACATCAATTTTGATATCTTCAGCGCCTGCTACGCAAGCCTTACCCATGCCTCTGGCGACCACTGCTGCGTGGGATGTTTTACCGCCGCGGCTGGTCAAAATGCCCTGCGAAGCAAAAAAGCCGTGAATGTCTTCCGGCTTTGTTTCTTCTCTGAGCAAAATAACGGCCTGTCCTGAACGACCTAAAATTTCCGCCGAGTCGGCATCGAATACGCACTTGCCGCAAGCTGCGCCGGGTGATGCGGGTAAGCCTTGAGCAACCGAGGGAATCTTGTTATTGGGATCCAATTGAGGGTGAAGCAATTGCTCCAGCAACTCAGGGTTGATCCGCAGTAACGCTTTTTCTTTGCTGATCAGACCTTCCGCTACCATATCGACGGATGTTTTGACCATTGCCGCAGCATTCATTTTACCGTTACGGGTTTGCAGGCAATACAAAACGCCGCGTTCGATGGTGTATTCGTAATCCTGAACCTCTTTATAATGGGATTCCAGTTTGTTGCGCAGGTCTACCAGTTGACGATAAATATCCGGCATTTCGATGGATAATTCTTGCACCGGCTTGGGCGTACGAATACCGGCAACGACGTCTTCGCCTTGGGCGTTAACGAGATACTCGCCGTACATTTCATTGACGCCGGTGCCTGGGTTGCGCGTAAATCCGACGCCGGTTGCGCAATCATTACCCATGTTGCCAAAGACCATGGTTACGACATTGACTGCGGTACCGTTGGCCATTTTAGGTGTGATATGAAACTCGCGACGGTAATCGACAGCACGTTTACCCATCCAGGAGTTGAAGACGGCTTTGATGGAAAGCTCCAGTTGTTCGTAAACATCTTCAGGAAAAGGCCTTCCGGTTTCTTCTTGCACAACCTGCAAAAATAATTCACTGATCTGGCGTAAGTGCTCAGCGTCCAGGCCGACATCGGCCTTGATGCCGGCTTGTCTTTTGATTTCGGCAAAATGACGATCGAATTTTTCATCGTCAATACCCAGCGCAACCTTGCCGAATAGTTGAATGAAACGGCGATAGGCGTCATAGGCAAAGCGGGTGTCGCCGGTGTGTTCGATCAGGCCGTTTAAGGTTTGCTTGTTCAATCCCAGGTTCAAGATGGTATCCATCATGCCGGGCATGGAAATCGCTGATCCGGATCTAACCGATACCAGTAATGGATTTTCGCTGTCACCAAATTTTTTGTCGCTTAGCGCTTCAATTTCAGCAATGTTGGCGCGTACTTCATCCATTAAACCTTCAGGTAATTGATGATTTTGTAGATAGTCCAGGCAGGCTTCTGTTGTGATTACAAAACCGGGGGGTACATTCAGACCAATTTGCGTCATTTCGCAAAGATTTGCACCCTTGCCGCCCAGAAGCACCTTGTTTTTACCGTCGCCTTTTTGAAAGGCATATATGTATTGTGCAGTCATGATAGTTCCCAATAAGAGCGGATAAAAATGAAACCATTATAGACTTATGGTTAATTAAAGTCTCTCGCTACAGGGCCTTGTTTTATTCATTGTTTGTATCACTTTGTTGTACAAATCAATTGGCCCTGTTTCCTGAAGCCAGGCTGCTATCAAGCCTCCAGCAGGGTCTTGACATGGATTGCGACACTGGTGGCTAAGGCATTCAAATTGTAGCCGCCTTCCAGAGCGGATACGATCTTACCCCCGGCATGTTGTTTGGCTATGCCGATCAATTCCTGGGTTACCCAGCGGTAGTCGTCTTCAACCAGATTTACTGAAGCCAAGGGGTCGTCTTTATGGGCATCGAATCCGGCGGATATCAATAAAAGCTGCGGCTTGAAATGGTGCAGGGCCGGAAAAATAATACGTTTGTATTTTTCTCTGAACACGGCGCCCGTTGTGCCTGAATCCAGAGGAACATTGACAATATTGCCTACCCCTGTTTCTGACGGATGTCCGGTGCCTGGATAGTGCGGCATCTGATGGCTGGAGGCATAAAGAACGGCGGGTTGTTTTAAAAAGGCCGCTTGTGTTCCGTTTCCGTGATGTACATCGAAATCAACAATGGCGATGCGCTCCAGTTGATAGAAAGTCCGGGCGTATTCAGCGGCGATGGCTATGTTGTTAAACAAACAAAAGCCCATGGCTTGATCCGGTTCGGCATGATGTCCGGGAGGTCTGATGGCGCAAAAAGCATTGTCGGCTTTATCGGTGCAGACCTTATCGATTGCGTCGCAAACTGCTCCTACAGCTCTTAGTATCGCGTCAGCGGATGACGGGGATACGGTGGTATCAGGGTCCAGGTAGTTTCGGCCGGGTTGGGATATTGCATTAAACACCGAAGCAATCAATTTTTGGCTATGGATTAACGCAATTTTATCTTTGATGTCATCCAGTAACGGAGGCTCTGTCCGAATCAGTGCATCAAATAAGGGTTCAGACAGAGCTTTTTCAATAGCGCGGATACGGTCCGCACATTCAGGATGCCCCGGACCTGAATCGTGCGCCAAAAAGTCAGGATGGCTGTAATACAGTGTGGTCATAAAAGTCCTTAAAAAGTTAAAGGTACTTGATTATTCAGCGTTGGGTCGACTATCGCCAACCTCAACCTACGTTGTATTCTTTAATGATTTTGCCTGGCCTATCAGCAGCAAGACCATTTTTCTGTTGAAGACAGCGACCCGGGAACATGTATCCAACTGGCGATGTCCTGCCAAACGGTGGGCGCCTGTAAATCTCTCAGCAACATGTGATAGCCGTTTTGATAGATTTTAACCGTCTTATTTTGAGGGTGCACTGATTGCAGCGCTTCAAGAAATTCGAAGGTAGGTTCCTGGGGAATGACTTCGTCTTTTTGTCCATACAACACCAGCGTATGCATATCAATTTGAGATGCACTTAAAAACGCAATATCCATTAAATCGGCCAAGCCGTGTAAGGCATCGACGCGGGTTTTTCTAATAACTAAAGGATCACGGCCTAAAGCTCTCAGCATTTCAATATTGTCTGAGGGTATAATTTTCAGCCCTTTTCCTGTCAGCGTCAGCCAGGGCATCGTGCGAGATAACGTCGAGAGGAGGGCGGTTTGATACCAGGGCATAGTCGAACGAGCCCAAACCGCCGGTGCGGATAAGATAATTCCATCCACGCTGGCAGTCGTTCGCGTAACCGTGGCGATGACAATGGCGCCGCCCATGCTTTCGCCCAGTAAATAAACGGGCCGGTGAGGGTGCTTTTGCTTGATAAGGTCAATAAAAAGAGCCAGATCTTCGGTATATTCACTTACACCACCCCAGAGGCCGCGTCTTGGGCTTTCACCAAAACCTCTTTGATCATAAGCATAACAGGCTATACCTTGTGCACTGAGATAAGCCCCGGCATCTTCAAAAAAATGGCTGTAATCGTTAAAGCCATGGACTGCAATGAGGATCGCATCTGCATTCCCCGTTTTGGGCTGCCATTGTCTGACTCGCAGCGAGGCGCCGTCAGGTGTTATAAACCAGTCATTAATCAGTTCTGCTGTTAAAACATTGGGATGACTTGAATAGTTAACCGGAGCGCAACCCGATGAGGCATTCAGTGCCAATCCCATCAATATCCATCGCGGGAATAAGCGGAAATTGCAGGTAAACCTTAACTTTAAGAAGCGCGCATATAAATATTTTAACCAGGGGCTTGTTCTAGGCGTTTCAATTTTCCGGTTATGCATGGTGTCGGGCATATCAGTTGCAGGATCTTTCTTGATCAAAGTGGGGTCATACTGACGCGATGAGCTGTTAAAAAAATATATCATTTATAGTCAAAATTTAATCGGCAATTAAAAAATTTCCTAATTACGTATGACTTTCAGCGGAATGGATGGCCCTTCAAACAGCCGTCATACCGGCATGGATTGCCGGTATCCAGTGTACACGGAGGTACCGATCCTTTTGTGATGTGAGTGGAGTGATTCCCTGCTCGTATCCATGCAGTTTGGACCCCGGCAATCCACTTGTGCCCCAGAAGGTATGCCGGGGCGACGCCACCTTTAGAACTCATAGGATCACATTATTTCAGTTTTGGCTGAAGCTTATACGTAATCAGGAAAAATTTTAAAATTTTTAGTGATTTAAGTAATATTCGTTGTTTGAAAGTTACATTTTGTTGTTAAAATGCTAACTAAAATATTTCGTAGCTTAATGTTGATTTAAGCTAAGTCTGAATAGTTTTTATTGACCTATTTTTTAAAGTGTTCGACCATTTATCCTGTAGATAGTTTTGTTCAGTTAGCATTCAGTTATTTACTGGAATCGTATGGTTAAACTATAACCGTCCCCATCAGTAATAATGTTAATAAAACCTGCTAACATGCAACTGTTTAAGTGAGCCTGTTTAAACAGCTGATAAGTGACCGATTCAGCGTTAATTTGTTGTACTTAATTTTAGCGTGGGTTGGGTCGCATGCTTTTCGCAACCCACAACTAAGGCTTCGCTAAATTGTTACAGTTTGTTTAACTCATTTAAGTCACGTTCGATAAGTTTACCGTCCATTTGTTTTTTGTATTTGAGAAGTTTATAGCAATGAAATCGCATCTTTTGTTAGCCCTGTTGGTATTAGGTTTTGCCGATAGCAGTTTTTCAGCAACCTTTCCATGGCCTGAAAATCCAGGTGATACCGTCGTCGTCGAACATCCGGACGGCTTTCCTTTAACGCGTGCAGAAAGCGACGAAACGCTTTTGGATATTGCCCGGCGTTTTTCATTGGGACAAACGGAAATCGTCAGGCTCAATCAGGATCTGGATCGCTGGTTAGTGAAAAAAGATGAAGTTGTGCGTCTGCCTAACCGTAGAGTCTTACCTGATACGCCGCATGAAGGGATCGTGCTGAATATCTCGGAATACAGAATGTATTTTTATCCGCCCGCCCAATCCGGGATGCCCAGACAAGTGATGTCTTTTGCCCATGGGGTCGGAAGGCAAGACTGGAAAACGCCTTTGGGTTTAACCAAAGTCGCCAAGAAAGTAAAAGATCCTTCCTGGCATCCGCCGGAATCGATCCGTAGAGAGCATGCCGCAATGGGCGATCCATTGCCTGCGGTCGTTCCCCCGGGTCCACACAACCCTCTGGGGGCCTATGCCTTGCACCTTGCTCTTCCCGGAGAATACCGTATTCACGGTACCGATATCGATAAAATCTTTGGGATTGGTATGCAGATTACGCACGGGTGTGTTCGTATGTATCCCGAGGATATTGAACAACTTTATAACTTGGTACCTGTAGGGACGCCGGTGAGAATCGTGCAACAACAGATCAAGGCAGGTTGGCTGGACAATCGGCTCTTTATTGAAGTCCACCCCGATCTGGAGGGTGGGGAAACAACTTATAATCAACGCTATGAATCGGCGATGACGGTAATTGCCAACGCGAACAACGGGCAAGTACCTCCCGAGTTCAATAAAGACGTTTTGAAAAAAGCGCTGACCGATCAAGACGGCGATCCGGTAGCTATCTATGAAAGATTACCGCCAATGCCAGAGTTTGAAGAAGACATAGGATTGAAAGAAGCGGCGGCGGCTCCAGCAGCACCGGTGCAAAAACCGTCTGCGGTTTCACCTTTACCTAAACCGTCATCCTCCGGCTACTATCAAGGGCCTCCTGTAGCACGAAAAACTTCCGGCTCATTCTGATCAAAAGCCGCTCTTCTTTCTATCGGATGAGCGGCTTTTTTGTATCTGCGAATTATGAATTTCGGCGTTCAGTCATGATGAACTAGCGTCAAGCTCCCATGGACAGGCTCACGGCAGTCCTCGTCAGGCTCATTCGGTTCGAATTTGAGCAAGAAAGTAGAAAATTACAAAAGATTTAATGACTTTGCTCTACGCTTAATACCGCCGATTTAATACCCAACCCAAATGGTGCTTCTCCATGATCCAGCACAACGATGCCTGCAGCGGTGACAATTGTTTCATAATTGATCAGTACAACGACTGTCCGCCATTCGCCAGTTTTTTGCCCGGCATCGCCGGAGTCAAGGGGCGTCCTGCCTGGGTTTTTTATGCAAATCGGGGCCAGGCCGTGGCCAGTTTTGGGGTGCGTAATAAGGATGGGGCCTTTCTGGAATTTTTCCCAGCCGACAAGGCGTATCAACTTACGCCATCCCGGGGTTTTCGCACCTTCCTCAAGATTATTGATTCTGATCAGATCCTGAACCACGAACCTTTCCAGCGCAATCCGGAAACCGAGATTCGCCAACGTCTTTATGTCGCCCCTCACGAAGTTGGGGTGGAAGAGATTAATCCGCATATGGGACTGAGCATTCGAGCCGATATGTTCACGTTACCCGAAGCTTCGGTGGCGGGTTTAGTGAGGCGGGTCACCGTTGTCAATACATCCTCACAGGTCAAACAAATTGAGATTGTCGATGGTTTGCCGCAAGTGTTGCCCTATGGTCTCAATCAATGGCTGGTTAAGTTCATGAGCCGGACCTCGGAAGCATTTATGCGGGTAGAGGATGTTGAAGAAAATAGGCCTTTTTACCGGCTGAAAGTATGGCCAACGGACAGTCCTCAGGTGGAACCCGTCATAGCAGGTAACTTTTTTGCCGGTTTTTTTAATGGCCGACGGACGCGTGTGTTGGTGGACGCAGAGAGAATCTTCGGATTGGCCGGCGATTTTTCCATTCCTGAACGCTTTTTTGCCGATGACAGCTTGGATTTTGATCATCAGGTGACGGGCAATCAAACACCTTCAGCTTTCCAGGTCTTGACGCTAAAACTCCAGCCTGGAGAAAGCCAAGTGTTTTATGGACTTTACGGTCAGGCAACTTCAAAGACTGTATTTGAGCAATTTCTTGCCGAGACGGATAAAGCCGGTTATTTCGAAGAGAAGCGGGAAACTAATCGCCGGTTGGTCGAAGACATCACTCAAAAGGCATTCACCGCAACCGCCAAACCCATGTTCGATGCCCATGTCGGACAGAGCTATCTGGACAATGGTCTGCGTGGCGGATTTCCCAAGGTGGTGCCGGGCGGAGCGCAGCTGTATTTGTTCGGTCGCAAGCACGGCGATCTGGAACGCGATTACAACGATTTTCTATTGCAGGACACGCCTTTTTCGGAAGGCAACGGTGATTTCCGGGATGTACTGCAAAACCGGCGCATGGATTTATTTTTCGATCCCGCTCTGGATGCCAAAAACATCCGCTATTTCTTCAACCTGATTCAGCCGGACGGCTACAACCCCTGTTCTTTAAGAAATTCACGTTTTGCCGTGGAGACCCCTCAAGTCTTGGCACATTATTTTGCCCGGTTCACCGGTCTGGAAGAACTGCTGTCTAAGGAGTTTAAATACGCGCAGCTTTGGCAGATTCTTGAATCCGCTACCGATAACCCGGAGCCGGTTATCAGGGATGTTTTGGCGATCGCCCAGGAAGTCGAAGATGCTGAATTCGACCGGGGCTATTGGTCAGATCACTGGACGTATTTAGTGGATTTGCTGATCAGTTACGCGGCAATTTTTCCGGATAGGCTGGCGCGCTTGTTCGGTGAGAAAACCTACACCTTTTTTGATCCCACTCATTTTGTGCTACCGCGTTCCGAGAAATACACGGTAACACCGCAAGGCGTTCGACAATACGGAGCGGTGCAGGATCGCCCTGACAAAATGGCTTTGATCAATTCCCGCACCCGGCGCCGTTTTCAAGTCCGGTCCCGATATGGCCTGGGTGAGGTTGTTTACACCACGTTGTTAGGAAAAATACTCACTCTGATCGCTAACAAGCTGTCGTCCCTGGACCCGTTCGGCGTGGGGATAGAAATGGAGGCAGATCGACCCGGTTGGTGCGACGCCTTGAACGGCCTGCCCGGCATTTTAGGTTCTTCGGTAAATGAAACGATTGAACTCAAGCGTCTGGTGGACTTTACTATCAAGGCTTTGGCCGGTGTTCAGGGTGACTGTGCTATTCCAGCGGAACTGGCTGATTTTGTTTCTGAGCTGAACCTGCTTTTACAGCATCCGTCGTTGTCGCCCGATCTGTTCTGGCGGGAAAGTGGAGCGCTTAAAGAAGCCTATAGAGAAAAAATCTTCATGGGCTTTGAAGGCCAGGAAAGCACTATCTCGGTAACTTCGGTGCATGAACTTTTAGGGACAGTGTCCGGCTATCTGGATGCGGCCATTAATAAAGCCCGGATTCCGGAAGGCATCATTACCTATTTCGCCTATGAAGCTGAGCAGTACCAGAAACTTGAAGACGGCAGGGTGGTTGTGACGCGCTTTCGTCAAAAGCCGCAGCTGCTGTTTCTGGAAGGCTTTGTTCATGCCCTGCGCATCGCTAAGCCGGATGAAGCGCGATCATTATTTGATGCGGTGCAGAACTCAGAACTTTTCGATAAAAAGCTGGGTATGTACCGCGTCAATGAGCCATTGGGCGACAATGCGCTGGATTTGGGCCGTATCGGTGTTTTCAACTATGGTTGGTTGGAAAACGGTTCCATATTCCTGCACATGCACTACAAGTTTGTATTGGAAATGGTGCGCGCCGGGTTAATTGAGGAATTTTACCGGAATATTGACAAACTGCTGGTGGCTTTCCGTGACCCTGCAGAATACGGACGCAACCCGATTGAAAACTCCAGCTTTCTGGTCAGCAGCGGTTTTGCCATTGACCCCCGCCAACACGGCAGAGGCTGCGTTGCCCGTCTTTCAGGCTCCACGGTAGAGTTTTTACACCTTTGGACGCATCTTTTTCTTGGCCCTGAACCTTTTGTCTTCGAGACTGGCAGTTTGCTGTTCAGACCTGCCCCCGTCCTGTCTAAGACCTTTTTCTCAATGACTGAGCAATCAGCCAATCCTTTCGGTTTTGAAGAAACTTTACCGGCCGATAGCGCGGCCTGTGCCTTTTTGGGAACAACCTTGCTGGTCTTCATCAACCCTGCGCGCCAGGATACTTTTGGTCATGATGCCGTTAGACCCTGCCGATATCAATTACATGGACGCGACGGCAGCATGCTGACGGTTGAAGGCCGCGATCTTCAGGGACAAACTGCAGAAGCGCTGCGTATGGGTCAATTTCGCAGGGTAGACGTGACACTTGAGCGTTGAGTACTTGGTAAGAGGGTTTAAGTCGCGGTCCAGACATAAGTTGCCACCGACCTTGCCGGTAGCGTGGCTAAGGCGTTTTTTCCTTCAAATTGAATCGTAAAAGTGAGCGGGTCCGCTCCGTCATTGAGTGCGATCAGAACGATTTGACCAGCGGGCGTAAGAAATGCCGCATTGGGCAAGGACGCCTGCGCATCGGAATAAATCCTCACTGAACCGGGACGAACAAATTTTGATGCATGCGCAATCACATAATAGGCGACGTTGCGGGTAATCTCTTCGCCCAGGGTCAAGGCACCAACACAGCGGGCTTCACCACCTGGTGTATGAGGCCCGCAAAAAGGATCGGAGGCCAGATTCCATTCCAGCACGATACGACTCCAGTTATTCAGGGAACCGATCAGGACATTTTTAGCATGCCACAGCAAATCACCGCCAAACTCGCCGTCCGATCCCACCCATTGCTCGGTGAAATACAGCTTCATTTCGGGATAGGCCTGATGCATTTCGGAAAGAACAGAAATATCCCCGCCATACAGATGCCAGGCCGACCCTGATAAATACCGGCGCGCTTCGGCATCGGCAAAAACCGTCAATGGATACTCTTTTACATCGCAATTGTGATCCCAGCAAAACAGTTCAACTTCGCCCAATCCAGCTTCCTGTAAAGCAGGCCCCAGATGATTTTTGATGAAGTCGGCCTGTTCAAGGGCTTCCATGATCATGCTGGGTTCGTTTTTTTGATTCAGGGGTTCATTTTGCGGGGTAATGCCATGGAGGGTGATGCCTTTTTCCCGCATCGCTTGCAGGTATTTGGCCAGATATGCGGCGTAAACGGCGTAGCAATCCGGTCTCAGTTTTCCACCAATGTAACTTTGGTTGGTTTTCATCCAGGTGGGTGCGGACCACGCCGTGGCGATGATTCTGATATCCGGGTTGATAGACAGAATGTCTTGCAACAACGGAATGACTTCTCTATCTCCTGCCTCTATATCGAAATGGGCAAGATCAAAGTCGGATTGTCCGTCCGGCATATCATCATAGGAGAAACAACATTCGCTTAAATCCGATGCACCGATACTCAGGCGCAGAAAGCTAATACCGATACCGTCACCCGCGGGCGAAAACAATTCCTCTAATAATGTGCGCTGGTCAGTAAGCGGCAAGCGACTGATCAGCAATGCGCTGCCTCCCGTCAAAGAAAACCCGAAACCCTCAATAGCCTGATATTTTTGACTCCTGTCTACTGATATCAAAGGAAAGCCGTTTGCATCATCATTCAAAAACTCCAGGCCTGTGGTCTGTTTTTGAAACAAGCGGGTTTGATCAGCGCAGGTCAGCCAAACGGCTAAAGTCTCTGCATAAGTTAGTGAGGGTTCATAAGGATAGTTTTTTTCTGCCATGCGAGTCTTCTTGTTAAGGGAAATAACGGTTTAAAGGGAAGGGTGAATTTATGGCTTTGATTGTCTGTACGGAAAATAGAGTAGCTGCTATTGAATCGCTTTGTAATAAAATAGCAGCCACGCCTGCTCAGTAAACAGGTGGTCTAGCTATTTTATGGCAGTGTTCAGGTCTATGCTATACCCATCGCAGATCGAAATTCGGCACCGGTGTGCCCATCAAAGTACTCCGTAAATAGATACATGAAGGTTGCGGTTGGCGATAGCCAACTCAACATTTCAAATCCATGGCGTTAATTGTTGGGCTCCGGAAAAACGCAACCCAACAACGCTCAATAAATACAAAATATAAATTAAATGAGTAAACTACCCAATTGCCCTAAGTGTGGCTCTGAATACACTTACACTGATGGAACGATGACCATTTGCCCGGAATGTGCACATGAATGGCCTCAAGATGCGAATGCCGATGCTTCGGAAGAGGGTCGTGTTTTTAAGGACGCAAACGGTAATGTGCTGCAAGACGGTGATACCGTCACGGTTATTAAAGACCTTAAGGTTAAAGGTTCATCTTTGGTCGTTAAAGTGGGCACCAAGGTTAAAAATATCCGGCTGATCGAGGGTGATCATGACATTGATTGTAAAATTGACGGAATTGGACCGATGCAACTGAAAACCGAGTTTGTGAAAAAGGTTTCTGATTAACAAGCTGTTTCAGCTAAATCTATAACCGCCCGTCATGCCCGGTGGGAAACGGGCATCCAGTACCATGGATGGTAAGCTGCTAGCTATCCATGTGACCTGGATTTCGGCAATCCCTGCCGGCATCAAGCTTCGAACGACCGTATGTTAAGTCATACGATTTTTATGAAGCGTCCATTTTGTAACCGTAACCGCGCACAGTCTGGAGAAGTTTCTGATCATGTCCGTCATCTATTTTGCGCCGTAATTGGCGTATATAAACATCCACCACGTTCGTTAACGGATCAGCGCTGTAGCCCCAAACCTGTTCCAGAATCCGGGTCCGACTCAACACCTTGCCCGGCATACGCATGAAGCATTCCAGCAGGGCGAATTCTTTCGGCGTCAGTTCGATCACCACCCCGGCGCGTTTCACTTCATGGGTTTCCTGGTTCAATACCAGATCAGCAATCTGCAATTCCTTGGCTTCCGGTTGTATCCCCCCGCCGCGGCGGCGCAATAGCGCCTCGATTCTGGCGAGCAGTTCTTCAAAGGCGAAAGGTTTGGTCATGTAGTCATCAGCGCCGGAGCGAAGGCCCGAAACTTTATCCTGCACCGTGTCTCTGGCTGTCAACATCAGAATGGGTGTGTCAGTACCTTTGTTGCGCAAACGCTCGCACACTTCCCGGCCATTCAGATCAGGTAAGCCCAGATCCAGAATGATCAACTGAAATTTACCTTCTGTGCCCATGACTATGGCGTCCTGGCCGCAATCGGCCACTTCAACGCTATAGCCTTCTGCTTTCAGGCCGCGCTGCACAAAATCGACAATCCGTTTATCGTCTTCAACCAGCAAGATATGCTTGTATCCACTGTCCAAAGTCTTGCCGGAATTAAGAAATCGCTCGTTCATTTGAAAATGTATCCTGTTCTATCGAAACCAATGGAAGTGAAACCGTAAATAGCGAGCCTGAATTTTCGGTACTGGATACGCTGATGTGTCCGCCGTGTGCCTTTAAAATCGTTCTTGCCATAGGCAAGCCTAGCCCCGAGCCATCATCTCTTGATTTGAGAGCATTTTTGCTGCGGAATTTGCGGTCGAAAATACGCTCCAAATCTTCCGCCGGTATACCAATTCCCTGATCGCTAAGGCTGAAGTTGGCTTCATTTTCGTCTGCCCATAAAGTAAGCTCGATATGTCCGCCGGGTTTCGAATATTGGCAGGCATTGTCGCCCAGAATAAACAACACTTGTCTGAGCCTTTGTTTATCGCCTCTGACCCAGAGCGGTTCATCGGGAGCCGTTAGCGATACGGTAATCGAATTTTCCTGAGCCATTACTTGAAAGTCCTCAACAGTACTGGCTATCAATTCAGTCAGATTCAGGTAATCCCATTCAAATTGGAGGTTGGCGGTGTCGGCGCGGGCAAGAAAGAGCAAGTCATTGACATATTTACCCAGTTGCATGGCGAGCTCAACGATACGTTGCAACGCATCCTTATAATCATCGGCATCGCGTTCATGCCCCCGCAAAGTCACCTCGGCCTCTCCACGAATCACAGTAATCGGGGTGCGCAGCTCATGGCTGATATCGGCTAATAGCTCACGCCGGGCAATATCCATACGCTTTAATTCTTCATTCAATTGATGCAGTTCAAAGGTTCGCTCTGCCACCTTTTTTTCCAGCAAGGCGCGGCCTTCTCTCAGTTTTTGTTGTTGAAGTCCAAATTCCTGTGCCATTTGGTTAAAGTGAGCAGCGAGAAAAGAAAACTCATCATTTGAATCCAGATTAATACGGTAAACCAGATTACCCGCAGCTATCTCATCAGTTCCTTTCATCAAGGCTTCGATGGGTTTCTTGACTCCGCGGAGCAGCAAAATGCCGGAAGTGAGACTGAATAGGGCGGCAAGCGATGAAACCGCAATGGCTATCCAATGCGATTTTGCCACCAAAGCCTCCAGTTCCTGCTTGGCTTTTGCGGCTCTTTCTCTTTCAGCGTTGATGGCGGCATCAATCAGCGGCTGGAATTTTCCGTTGATTTCTTCTTCGGAGAATTTCGACAGCATTTGCAGCGCAAGGTCGTGTTTGCCTTCTCGATGGATGCGTTCGATTTCGTCGAACTGGTATTCGCTGGTTTCCAGAAAAGCGGTGAACCGTGCCACTCTTTCAAGTTCGGCCGGTTTATCAAGCCATCCGTCACTTTGGCTATCCGCAGACGGCGTGTTTACCACAACCGTTCTCAATTCATCCATGGCATCGTAGAGGCGGTCTTTGGACTGCTCCAATCCGGCTTCGGCTATAGGATTGTCTATAATCAGCCGGTCCATCCGATGTTTGAAATAACGATAGGCTTCCAGCGACAAGCGTTCATAGTGGTCGAACGTGTCGTAGGCACTTTGGCTACGCTGAAAATACAGAGCAACCTGATTGGAACCCCAGTAAAGCGCAACGCCCAGAAATAAGACAAAACTGAAGGAAAAAACAATGGCTAATGCCAGCCGGAAGCGAAACATAGGCTATTGACTTCCGTTACTGCTTTCATCCAATTGCTTTTCCATGGATCTGATGGCTTCCAGCTTTTCACGCAGGAGACGATTTTCATCCTGATTGATAGGCTTTGTTTCTTTTGAGTCTTTCGATTTGGTAAGCGGTTTGGTTTTTCTGGAATTGCGCTGAATAGTAGTGCGCTTTCCTTGGCCACCACGATCCATGCGTTTTAATGCTTCCGTATGAATGGAAACCAACCTTTGCAATCGTGTGTCGGACAGGTAATCCGTCGGGATAGCCCTTATTCCATCCAGAATACTGGAAATCGAGCCGCAGTCGTCGGAAAGCAGACGGCCAACCATAAGATGCAATCGAATGCCTGCGTCTTCTGAGTTTTTTTGACGCATCAGCAACGATTTACACAGTTCAGCGCGAGATGCCGCTTGCACATTGGCCATGTTCGCACCAAAACTTAGCAGTTCATCAACGTCTATTTGAGTATAAGGGTCATTATTGAAATGGGATGTAAACCTGTCCTGCCAATAGCCGGAATGGGTTTGTGCGCAACCGGCCATCAAGGCCAGAGTAAGTGTCAGGCCTATGAGGCGGAGAGTAATTAAAGACATAGTAATGGTAATTTCATGATCATCAGACTTCTTCGGTCAACGGTATTTGAACCCTCAAACGGGCGCCATGGTGGTCTTCTCGTGAATCGATAATATCAACCTTGCCCTGGTGATTGGCAACATACTCTCTGACGATAGCCAAACCCAGTCCTGATCCTTCTGTCCCGTCATTATTTTCAGCGTTCTTGCCGCGGTAAAAAGGCTCAAAGACACGCTCGCGTTCGTCAGGATCAATCCCCGGTCCTTCATCTTCAATTTCCAATTCCATCTGCGTTCCGGAGTCGCGGAGCATAATGCGTATTTCCCCGTTCGCGGGTGAATACCTGACTGCATTGGCAAGCAACTGTTCGATAATGCTGCGCAATTGCTCGTCAATTCCGGAAATCCGGACCGGTCTGACCAGCTTTTTCAAGCTAAGCGATTTAGTATCGAGATCGGATTGAAATTGATCGATCACCGACTCAAGCAACGCTTTCATGTTGATATGTTCTTTAAGTTTCATTGCCGGTTGGGAGTTTATCTGACTGTATCGGATCAACTCTTCTGACACTGATTTAAGCTTATCAATATTGGCGCACAGGTTTTTTGCAATGTCCTGACGCGGTTCTAGGGGTTCTTGTTCGGCTTCGTTTGCGACCCGTTGTGCGCTTTCCCTGATATGTTCCAGCGGTGACTCTATCTCTCTGGCGACATTGTGCATGAATTGCTGTTTTGAAACCTCCAGCGTCAATAAATGAGTTCTCAACCATTCAAGCCTGGCCCCCAAATAGCGAAGATCGGCCGGGCCTGTCACTGCTATCGGTTCGGCGAGGTCGCCGGAACCGAGACGGCGAATCGAGGCATCTAATTGCCGCATTGAGCGTGAAAGCGTAATCAATAAGGCCACTATGAACACAAACGAGATGATCAGCAGGAAGGATCCTTTAACCAGCAAGCCTTGCTCCAAGGATTCCGACTGCCTGCGTAATTCATTAAATTCATGCTCAACATGCTGCTCGAATTGACGGGAAAGATTATTGGAAGATTCTCGCAATCCCTGAAAAGCCTTATCGATGGGTACAGTGATGGCCGTATTATCCGTAGAGCCGATAATTTGCTGGTAAATCAGGTTTTCCTTTTCCGATAATTCATTGACCAGCAGAGCAATTTTATTATCGACATGAAGTTTTAATAATTCATCCAAGGCCTGTTTAAATGAGGCTCTCACCGTCTCATAGGATTCCCGTTCATAAGGTTGACGTAGCGCAGGATCCGATAGCAAAACAAAAAGCCGGGCTTTACGCTCGATATCGGAAGCCTTTTGTAAAACCTGACGAATCGTCTTGGTTTGTTCGAAGACTTGATAGTTCAGAGTTCTGCCTAACCCAGCCGTTTCGCGCATCGCAAAAGAGGCATACATTACGCCTAAAAAATGCGGCATTACGGCAATCACAAAGCCCAGGACAATGAGTGATTTTAACGATAATAAACGGGTCAAATAAATACGCATTGAGAGATTTGTGATTCCTCGCCAAGGCATCAAAAGATCAGTGTTTCTGAACAACTTCAGAAAAAAGGCAGACTTGTGTCCTTTCATTGATTTTTTCAGTTTGGATAGGAAAATGAAGGGCGGGTTAAATAAATCAAAATAAATTCATAGCAACTTACACCGGGAGACCTAAAAAGCAAAAATTCGCAAGTAACTTTGAATAGTATACTAAGGAACGTGATTTTTATAACTTCAACAACCGGTTTGTCTGCAGGGTATCTGTCATCACGGCTTCGATTTTTCTATACAATCCTCAGCGCTATCTGCTCAACCATTCCAACGCCATCCATGAGTTCTGGGCCCCTGAAATCCAAACCGGGGCGACAACTATCCTGACACAGAGGGCTACAAGGGCTTCCACGCGTCTTTTGAAATCAAGCACCTACGCTCTCAATTTAAAGTCGGCAATTAGTTCTAATTTGTCAGATTAGAAGAAAGATAGTCATACCCGGGAGGCGGGTATCCAGTGCCATGGATTGCGAGGGCTGTAGCACGTCCTTGTGTCCTGGATCCCGGCAATCCCTGCCGGGATGACGCCTCAGCCTTTAGGCGACAGTGCTTTATTAAATAAAGTTGCCACCGTTTACACAGACCCTATAGATAAGCCCTGCAACTCAAGCAGAATGGCAGTTCTTTTTTGAAATTATTGGGAAACTTCAGATAAGAATAACTCGATCTTAATTAAATCCTAATCAAACTACTCGGTTTATATTCATTTTGCTTGGGTAGATTAATACCAACTGCAAAGACATGAAAGGCAAGTTTTTTGTGGTCACAGAGGTACCCGAGCCGCGCATAAATTAATGAGTCAGGGTTCTTACCAATTAAATGTTAAATAGCCGAGGTGGTTTATGAAATCTAAAAATACAAAAATTAATTGCATTATGGCCGGTTTTTCTTTGATCCTTTTGGGCGCTACAGCAGTTTATGCAGATGAAACCGTATGCAGGGGTAAATTGGGCCGTATTACTGTTGATAATCTTCGTGTTCCTGATAACGCGACTTGTAGCCTGGCCAGAACACGCGTTCTCGGTACAGTCAAAGTCGAAAACAATGCCAAACTAACGGCTAGAAAAGTTATTGTTGTAGGAAATATACAGGGGGAAAATGCCCATCAAGTGAATGTTATTGAAGGCTCACGAGTGGGTGGTTCGGTTCAGATTAAACAAGGTGGTGGAGCCAATGTCAGCGATAGTTTTATCGACGGTGACATTCAATATGATGAAAACAACAACCCGCTGAAAGTATTACGAAATGATGTTGGCGGCAGTGTTCAGGTTGTCAAAAATTTCGGTGGAATCCATATTCGCAATAATGTCATAGACGGAAATCTTCAATGCAAGGAGAACAGTCCTGCACCCAAAGGGGCTAGAAATGTAGTCGGAGGTAACAAGGAAGATCAGTGCCGGAGACTTTAAGTCCATCCCTCAGGGCTAAGCGGCAGCTTCCAGGCTGCCGCTATCCCCGAACCTCTGAAAACTGATCAGATAGGAATCGTTTGTAACGAAAAGTATTGGCATCTTTAGCTGGATTTTCAGATCTCCTATCCCCAAATAAAAACAGTCGATGAACTCTTTGACCATGACCATTTTTCCTTTCCTTGAAAAACTTTTTTGGCTGGCGCTGGTAATTTTATCTGTTTCAGGTTCTGATGGATTTACTCAATCACCTGTTCAAACTGTAGCGCAAAGTCCTGAAATTCTTCTTGAGTTGGGCAAGGAATCCTCATTGCCTGACATTCATGATCATTCCAGACTTGTCTTTAACGGGCAGGTTTCAAACTACGACGAAAATTCATCGATTCAAGAAGGTAAGAATGAGGTTAGCTCTTTGCATTCCGGATTTGGTCGATGGAAGGTCGGTTTTCGATTTAACATCACTCCTGGCCTATTAGCCAAACCACACCGTTTTATGGCGCGTTGGCGGCAGGGCGGTGAACCGAATGTCTGCGTGCAAAGTTTTGAAGTTTGGGCGGGGCCTGAATCATCACGTCTGGAGAAGCGTGCGATAGTAACGATAAAACCTAAAGGTTGGGATTATGCCTGGCTAAGTGCCGATGAGCCGATAATTTTCAAGGCGGATGATACCGTTATCGAAGTGCGTAATAGCGGTGCAGGTCATGATGCCAAAGTCTTCGACGCCTTCTTGCTCAGTCCAGTTTTGCCTCTTCAGGGATCAACGGACAATCCTTTGGTTTTACTGGAATTAGGCAACGCGCCATTTTTTTCGGCAATGACAAAGGACCCAGCAGTGCAAGTTCAGACTGGGACCGCAGTCAAAGGCTCGGGAGCGGATTCATTACTGACCGAAAGGGATGAAGTTCAGGTATTTCATCAGGGCTTTGGGACCTGGAATGCCGATTTTCGTTTCGAAATCACACCAGCCATCATGCCGGGGCTTTATCAATTTTTTGCGCGTTACAAATCGGGTGGAGAAGTGTCTCAAGCCACACAGAAATTCACGATTAAGGCCGGACCCAAGCCCGATGATCTGTCGACGCGCGGTGATTTTACTCTGACCAACAACACGCCTTGGGAATACCAATGGATACAGGCCAATGCCGGATTCAATTTGTTTCCGGGTGATCGTTGGCTGGAGATCAGCAATAGTGGTCATGCCGATGGTGCTAAAGTTTTTGATGCATTTCTGCTGCAGAAAGATTCGCAGTTGGATGATTGGATGGATGCAGACCAGGCCCAAGCCAGACATCGTTTTCTTGCATTGATTCAGACCGTTCCGGATGCTCCGCAACGCCTTTATGTGCTTGACGGCAAGGGCAACAAGGACGATGTTCTGTTTCGCGGGCTGGTTGCCGAGGGTGTCCGTCAAAGCTATAAAAATCTTGCCGTGACCTATCTATCAGGACACGCTGCCGAAATCATGGCTCAAAGCCTGAATCTTTCCTCTTTGCCTGCAGCGGTGATGACAGATGATCATTACACTAGTTTGGGTGTGCTGACCCAGCCTGAAAATGAAGGGGATGTAGCTGATTTTTTGGCTGACCCCGCTAACGCGGGCTTTTTGCCTTCGCCTGCAAAACTTGAACAATCAGAATGGTCAACGCTTAACGAGGGCGTCCCGGTTGCCTGGCTGGTTGGCGGTTTACAGGCGGGTCTTGCGGGTGTTTCAATTTTCGGAATGGATAACGAAACCGTGCTACGCCCAAATACTGATCAACCTTATCTCAGTCTGAAAATGATGGGAGGGGAAATGAAGGCTTGGCGCATTGCTCAAACAAAAGCCGGTGGTGTAACTGATATCGAGGCGCAGACCAAACATTCTTATCTATGGTCTCGCGGCAGCGGCTATGCGCACTTGTATCTGCATGCCGACAAGGCTACACCCACGTTGCTGCACTTGAAACAATCGGGTATAGCCAGCCACGGCTGGCTTGACGGAAAGCCGTTCAATTTTAGCGATGATCACAATCCTCCTACAGAGTTTGCCAAGGTCCAATCCGGTTCATCCCAAGTTGCTGAACTGCATTTGCCTCAGGGATGGCATAGTTTACTGATAAAAATGGTGATGCAGCATGAACAAGGCCAACGGTTTAATTTCGCCGCTTTATTCACCGATCAGACCGGCAGGCCTTTAACTAACATAAGGACGCAACTGACTGATCCCAGCGCTAATCTTGAGTTGAATCAGATCGCTGCGAAGCTGCGCCCGCTGATATTTACAGACGCTACGGCCAATCTCCCGCATCCTGGCGAGATCATCAAACTGCGCGTGGATATGCGCTGGCATCCTATTTTGGAGGAAACCCGCTTGCCTGCGCCATTACATCGCTTCAAGGCAACGTTGCGTTTGCGTTTGGTTGATTACAGCGGAAATGATGTTGCCGTCCGGGACGTTAAGGGTTTGTTTCCCGGTCTGATTGAAGTTGACTTCGGAAAGATTGATCAACCCGGTTACTATGCCGTTTATTCATCTTTACATTCGCCCGATGGCGAGTTGATCATGAATTATCCCGCCGATGGGTTTTCAGTCGTGCTTGGCAGCGCTGCTCAAAAACAGAGATTGGATAAGAAAAAGTTATGGAACAACAATTATTACGCCTTGGCTGACGGCGATAAGAGCTTTATGCAGCAAGGTGGCTATTTTTCCTGGCTGGAGCGGATGGGCATCTTCAAAAGTGTCGGCAGTTATCCGGGCTTTGATCCGCAGTATAACGATCGGTGGGTAGACGCCCAACAACGCGGCCTGGTCTTGTTTGCCGATTCTTCAGGCGATAGCGCATGGCTTAATGATCATCCGGCCGAAGGTAACAAATTCATAAATCAGGCGGGAGCCTTTACGCGATTTTTCAAATCGACCAACGAGATCGATATTCGACTTGAACCCGAATGGCAAAAATTACGTGACCCGGCTCATTGGGTGGAACGAGCCAAGCGGGAATATGAAGCGGCTCATCAGCGGCGCAGTGATGCACATTATGTGGGCGGCAGTTTGGTAAGGCCGGGCGATAAGGAGGGCGCAGGGCAGTGGTTCAGGCAGGTTTTGCAGTTAGGGCTGGATCAATATCAGGACGCTTGGGATGTTCATGCTTATCCTCAAAATGCGCCGCGTTTCGATGCGCCCATTGGAAACAGTGAAACTGAAGACGAGTCAGGCGTTCTTGCTGCTTATGCCGATCTGGGCATGATGAACCGCTTACCTTTTTGGCTGGGAGAAACCGGTGCGAAGGCCATGCATGGATCAACCGGGCGGCGCTGGCAGGCAGAGCAGGTTGCAAAAATGATCGCCTGGGTCAACAGCCGCAGTAATTACCTGGGTTTGGCTTTTTGCATCGGTCACGAATATGATCTGGCATATGGCCGAATCTGGGATTATTCGATGGGGCATAAACCGGGGGAGGCGGCATTGTATACCGCCGGTGCCTTGATCGACGGTTTACCCTATAAAGCGATAGACACTCAAGACGACCGCATTCAGGCGGCTTATTTCGGTAAAACCTTCATGATTTGGCGTACCGATGAGGTCGCCGAAACTTGGCAACTGCAGCTCGAGCAAGCTAAATCCTGGGTGCTGGTCGATGTGGTTGGCAGGCAGCAGGAAATAACGGTTAATGCCTCAGGCATTGCTGACATACCGATTTCTTCCAGCCCGGTTTATGTACTGACGCGCTCGGATCATGAACGATTGACACGGTATTAAACTTGGATTGCGCTGCTGAACAAGTACCAAGATTTTTCCTGGTTATAAAGATCAATCAGCTCAGTCAAAAATCGTCATCTCGGTAGGGATTGCCTAGATCCAAGCGCCATGGATGGCGAGCGCCGAACACATCCTTGTGGTCTGGATTCCGGAGACGTTGTTGCTGAAGCAATCTTTATAATCAATAAATTTTTGTGGGTATCGGCTCACCTCCAATGCAAGACGGGGGCGTAGTCACTTTTCGGAAACGATTCAATGACGTAAGGAGCAAGCATGCAAGGCCAACCTATTGAAACACTCGCCTCCTTGGAATCATTTAAACAGCGCAGTGCTTTATTATTACTGGTATTGCTGTTGAGCGCAGATACAGCTTTTGTCGTGTTGCACTGTCTTAATATTGTTGTGCCCGGTCTTAAAATTCCTTTGCTGAGTCTGGAGACGGATCAAAGTTATGCCGAATTTTATCAATACATCAAATGGCTGTGGGTTATCATCATCCTGGTTTTTGTCTCATCAAAAAAGGCTTCAAAGCATTATCTTGCATGGACAGTGGTTTTTGCCTACTTTCTTCTTGACGATTCTTTGCAGGTGCATGAGCGAATTGGAGAAATTATCGCCGCCAAGTTTCAGTTTAAGCCGTATTTTGGACTTCAACCGCAGGATTGGGGGGAATTGGCGGTCTCAGCGATGGCCGGTGCAATACTGATTATTCCGCTCTTATGGACTTATAAAACGGGCACTCGCGTTTTTCGCAAGGTTTCTCAAGACATTACGTTACTGATCTTTGTCTTGATAATCTTCGGGGTTGCCGTTGATATTGCGCATAGCACGATTAATTTAGGGACTGTAATCGGCTTGTTCATAGGTCTGATTGAAGACGGCGGCGAAATGGTCTCTCTGAGTCTGATTATTTGGTATGTCTTTCTGATGCTGGTTCACGAAAACGAACCTGATCGTTACCTGTGCGATTGTTGCCGGATTATCCTGGTGCGCTATAGTAGCAGGACTCTCACCAGTCCCTAAAACCTGTATTGACCGAAAGTGAAGCGGGCACCACGGTATTATTGATGCCAAACACCGGTCTGTTTACACGCGAAAATTTTCGAACAAATCTTATCCACTTCAAGCCTGTCGATTACTGACAGTGTTCGATGTGACCAGCAACTGGTCAATAAAAAACCGGGTAAACGTCGGCAAATAGCTGTGTTTCAAGTAGGCAAACTTGGTGGTCGATTCGGGTATCAAGCCGTTTAGATCCAGGGCCAGTAAATCGTTATCTTTGCCTGGTTCATAGGACATGCCGGCGATAATCCCTACGCCAAAACCCAGGCGGACATAAGTTTTGATGACATCGGAGTCGGCTGCGGCCAGTGTGACATCCAGCGCTATGCCCGCATCACCAAATGCCTTTTCAATATTGCTGCGCCCGGTAAAGCCCCGGCTGTAAGTCAAAATGGGATACGTGGCCAGGCGTTCCAGCGTGAGGGTTTCGTTGCTCAAGGGGTGGCCGATCGGCACAATGACGGTATGGTGCCAGTGATAGCAAGGCTGAATGATCAGTTTTTCATCGTCACCCAGCTTTTCAGTACAGATCACGATGTCGGCTTTATGCTGATGCAGTAAATTGATCAGATTATCCGGCGATGATTGTTCGATATAGATTTTAATGCCGGGATAGTGTTCTCTGAATTTGGCGATAGGCCCCGGCAAAAAATATTTTGCCTGGGTATGGGTGGTGGCGATGTGCAAAAAGCCGTTGCGATTGTCGATAAAATCATCGGCCAAGGCCCGGATGTTTTTCATCGCCTGATTGACCAGATTGACTTCCTCCAGGACCCGCAGGCCCAATGGCGTGGGACCATGCAGTCTTTTGCCATGACGTTCGAACAAGGGTGCCCCTAATTCCTCTTCCAGCAAAATCAGCTGACGGCTGACGGCCGATTGGACCACATGCATTTTTTCCGCGGTTTTGGTGACGTTATAGTCTGTTTCCTGCAATAACCGCAAAATTTCGAGTTGGCTGATATTCATGTCTGATTAGGTCAGTTAAACCAATGCGCGTGCTTGATTTTTAGTGCGACCCGATCGCCTTTTTGCAAAGCCAGTTCCTTGAACTGCTCGTTCGGCATTTCGGCATAGAGAGTCGCTGCCGAACCATTGACACCCGGCCGGTTCAGTTCCAGCCGGATAGTGCCGCCCAGATGTTGCCAATCGTGCAAATAGACCGGGGCATTGGCAGGGTCAGCGGCTTTTTCAACCGCAATATGATGCGGGCGGACGTGGACGATGATGCCTTGAGGATCATCCAGCGCAATACCCGCGGTTTGCAGCCAGGCATTGTCTTCCTGCTTGAGATGAAAAACATTGGTCTGACCGATAAAGCGGGATACAAAATCACTGCCGGGATGATCGTAGATCTCGCTGGGTGTCCCCTTTTGTTCAATCTTGCCGTGATTGAGCACGACAATCTGGCTGGCCACCTCCATCGCTTCTTCCTGATCATGGGTGACGAAAATACTGGTGACGTTCAATTCATGATGCAAATGCCGCAGCCACAAGCGTAAATCCTTGCGGACGCTGGCATCCAGGGCGCCAAACGGTTCATCCAGCAATAACACGGACGGCTCTACCGCCAACGCCCGCGCCAGGGCGATTCGCTGGCGTTGACCACCGGACAACTGATCGGGAAATCGGTCATGCAGCCAGTCGAGTTGGACCAGATTTAACAAGGCATGGACTTTTTCCCGGATCTGCGATTCCGAAGGCCGTTCTTTACGGGGTTTAACCCGTAAACCAAACGCGATATTATCAAACACGGTCATGTGTCTGAACAAGGCATAATGTTGAAAAACAAAGCCGATCTGACGGTTTTTAACCGGCTTGCGCGTCACATCGTCGCCTTTTAGAAACACCTGGCCTTCATCGGCGTGCTCAAGCCCCGCTATTATCCGTAACAGCGTCGTTTTTCCGCAACCGGACGGGCCCAGCAAGGCGACCAGTTCACCTTCGGGGATGTCCAGATTGATGTCGTCCAAAGCGCTAAACGCGCCAAAATGTTTACTGATGTGCTGTAAGGTAATGCTCATGGGCTGTGCTCACTCAAACTTGAGATAAATAATGGATACGGTTGCGGTAATGGGCAAAGAAATACGTTTAGAAAATAATCGGCCGGCTCCAGCCTGATTTAATGTTTGCCTTGTTGTTGCCATTCCAATAGGGCTTTGAGAACCAGCGTCACTATGGCCAGTGCGGCCAATAGCGAGGCGCTGGCAAACGAGCCGACAAAATCGTATTCGTTGTAACTGACCTCGACATGCAGCGGCAGGGTGTTGGTCAGTCCGCGGATATGACCCGACACCACGGACACCGCGCCGAACTCACCCATCGCCCGGGCATTACATAACAAGACGCCATAGAGCAAGCCCCATTTGATATTCGGTAAAGTGATCCGAAAAAAGGTTTGCAGGCCGCTGGCACCCAGCGATAAAGCCGCTTCCTCTTCTTCATGGCCGATCTCCTGCATCAACGGGATCAGCTCGCGCGCCACGAACGGGAACGTGACGAACAAGGTCGCCAGGATAATGCCCGGTACGGCAAACACGATTTTAATATCATGGTCGGACAGCCAGGGACCCAACCAGCCTTGAGCACCAAAGATCAGCACATAGATCAAACCGGCGATGACCGGCGATACGGAAAAGGGCAGGTCGATCAAGGTCACCAACAGACTTTTTCCGCGAAACTGAAAACGGGCAATAGCCCAGGCGGCCGAGACCCCGAACACCGTGGTCAACGGGACCGTAATCAACGCCGTCAACAGGGTCAGGCGTATCGCCGCGAGCGTATCCGGGTGCGACAAACTGCTGCTGTAGGCCGTCCAGCCTTTGGCAAAGGCAGAAATCAGGACCGTCGCTAACGGCAAAATGAGAAACAGCCCGATAATGGCCAGTGTCGCGCCGACCAAGGTATAGCGGACCCAGTCCGGATCCGCCAAGTTCCGTGTGGGGGCGGCAATGGCCTTTTGACTGACAACTGTGGTAGACATGATAAACCCTCTTACAGTTGACCGCTGCGGCGGCGAACCCACCACTGCAGGCCGTTAATGATTAACAGCAATACAAACGAGACGATCAGCATCGTCAAACCGATGGCCGTGGCACCGGCGTAATCGTATTGTTCCAGTTTGGTAATAATCAACAGCGGCACCACTTCAGAGACATAAGGCATGTTGCCGGCAATAAAGATCACCGACCCATACTCGCCGACCCCCCGCGCGAAAGCCAAGGCAAAGCCGGTAATCGTCGCCGGTAGAATATTCGGCAGTATCACTTTAATAAACGCCTGCAAACGGGTCGCCCCCAAACTGGCGGCGGCTTCCTCCATCGCCGAATCAAACTCCTGCAAGACCGGCTCAATCGTGCGCACGACAAACGGCAGACCGATAAAAATCAACGCCACCACAATCCCTAAAGGCTTATAGGCGACCTGGACACCGAAGGTTTGCATCAACAGTTGGCCGATAAAGCCATTGGGTTGATAAATCGTCGCCAGGACAATGCCCGCCACCGCCGTGGGCAAGGCAAAAGGCAGATCGATCAAGGCATCGAAGACCCGTTTACCCGGAAACGGATAGCGCACCAGCGTCCAGGCAATGACAAACCCTAACAGGCAGGCCACGACGGCGGCTATCAGTGCCGAGACAAAACTGACATAAAAAGACGCCAGAACGCGCTTGTTCGTCAAAATCGCCCAGTATTCGTCGAGACTTAACTGCATCGTTTTCAACAGCATGGCACTGAGCGGAATCAGCACAATCAAGGCCAGATAGAACAGCGTGAAACCCAGCGCCGGGCGAAATCCCGGCATGATATTACTTTGCGTCATGGTTTTATAAGTAGTGTCACTAGCGTTGGATGCGGTGGTCGGGATAGGCTGCGGCCCCATCCCCTCGGCAAATACCGTTACGGCACATAGATCTGATCGAAACTGCCGCCGTCATCGAAATGGTCTTTCTGCGCTTTGTGCCAACCGCCAAAGTTTTTATCAACGGTAAAAAATTCCAGTTTCGGAAAGCGTTTTAAATCTTCAGGGTCGGCATGTTCCGGTTGATAAGGGCGGTAAAAATGTTTGGCGGCCAATTTTTGTCCGGCCGGTGAAAAGAGATACTGTAAATAGGCCTCCGCCAAATCCTGCGTGTCGTTCTTTTTAACGATTTTGTCGACGACAGCCACCGGCGTTTCCGCCAGGATGCTGGCCGGAGGCACGATAATTTCAAATTGCCCTTCGCCAAATTCCTTTAAGGCCAGAAACGCTTCATTTTCCCAGGTCAGCAGCACATCGCCGAGACCGCGTTGGACAAACGTGGTGGTCGATCCGCGCGCCCCGGAATCGAGTACCGGCACGTTTTTATAGAGTTGCTTGACGAACGCTTTGGCGGCCTCGGCGCTGCCCAATTGTTTTTCGGCAAAAGCCCAGGCGGCCAAATAGTTATAGCGCGCACCGCCCGAGGTTTTGGGGTTAGGCGTAATGACCGACACACCTTCCTTGATTAAGTCATCCCAGTTTTTAATGCCTTTGGGATTGCCTTTGCGCACCAGAAAGACAATCGTCGACGTGTAAGGCAGGCTGTTGTTGGGTAAGCGCGATTGCCAGTTGTCCGGCAACAAGCGAGCCTGCTTGGCGATTTGATCAATGTCATACGATAAGGCCAAGGTCAGCACATCGGCTTCCAAACCGTCGATCACCGCGCGGGTCTGCTTACCGGCGCCGCCGTGCGATTGCTGGATACTGACCGTTTCACCGGTCTTGTCTTTCCAGTAGGCAATAAATGACTGATTGAATGCCTGATATAACTCCCGTGTAGGATCATAAGAGACATTGAGCAAGGTGCGTTCGGCCAAAGCGGTGCCGCTGAACAGCACCGCAGCCAGGATTAGAGCGGTTTTCAAGGGTGTTAATACAGTCATGGTGATTCCTTTTAAATTTAATGTGTTTTATTCTTCATGCTTGTGGCCACTGACGGCCCGGTCAGCACACCTAGAGCTTGCCATCGCCAAAGGCGTTCAGTGACAGCTCGAAATAAAAGAAATTGCTGGCTTCAGAGGTATAAGGCCCGGTTCCTGATTTTGCGAAAGACGTGGTGTAATCGCCGGGGTTGAAGCGGGCATAACTCAAACTCCAATCCACATAATGATTGACATGGTGGCGCATGCGAATATCAATCTCCTGTCCCAGGAAATTGCCGCTTTGCCCGGTAGGGTCGGTCAACCGCGCCCGGTTCCAGCCGCCGGTTTCGCTTTCCAGCCAATAAGCGTTATAACCGGCATCGACGCGCACATCGGGATGCGGGGTGATTTCCAGACGCGCTTTGGGGGCGTGGATGTTGTCCCAGGAAAAATAATCATTGCGCGACCACGGTTGATTGAAGCCGTAAAACGCATCAAAACGTTCGTTGCTGCCGTCTCTGGGGTTTTTGTCACCGGTACCGAAGCCGTAATAGGCACTGACCCGCGGTTTCCAGTCATGGTCGAAGGTGTAACCCAACTCCAGTGAGTAAGCCAAGGCATCGTGTTGCTGCAGGGTTTGTGTGTTCCCATTTCTAGATAAGACGCCAAAGCGTCCAAACTGTTTATTGATATCGGCGTCATAATCAAACCCACTTTGGCCGATCAAACCGTAAACCCGCAGCCCCGGTGCATAGATATCCATGTCGGGTTTACGATTAGCCGTCACTGAATTACGGGGATCACCGTTTTGTTTCCGGCCCAGGAAATAAGGCTGAACCGTGATGAAGTGTGACCATTGACGGATACTCAGCACGCCGCCATAAATCCAGGTGTCTTCATCGGGCTGGTCAAATTCATATTTCAAGCGCTCGACCGGTTGCATCGCAAAGGTGTCCAGATCCCAGTTGTTTTGTTTTTTACCGAAATGAACCCGGAAACCCTCGAAATTATTGGTGGTGTTGCGAAACTGGTTGTTGCCGATCAGACGCCGATCCAGAAGTTCCATGTGCATTCTGCCGGCACGCAGGCTCAAGGGCCGGTTATGGCCCAGGGCATGATTGAAATACAGCTCGCCATAGCCTTGAATCAATTCGAATTCGTTGACATCGGCATCCGACTTTTCGTATTCACCGTTATAACTGCGGGCGTCTTCCAGTTCGACCGCAAAGCGTAACGGATCGAGAATGTCCTTGATGCCCAGATAGGCGCGGGTTCTGAGCAACCATAAATTATCGGGGGCATCGCGGTATTTGGACACGCGCGAACCGGATGAGGTATCCACCCAGGGCCGGTAGTCATTTTCACGGTATTCATAACGGGTACGAAAATCCAGACCTACATCCAGCCAGTCAACGTCGCGAAATTGTTCAAACTGGGTTCGGCTCAAGCTGCGCACATAGGCCGGTGGATCGGGATCCGGTTCGACCCGGTAACCCCGGGTTTTGGCGTAATAGTCCTCGGCCTGAACGAGTCCGGGCGATACCAGCAATAAACCGAGCAGGCCAGCCCAGGATCGAGTGTCATCAAGATGAGTATTCATGTTTTTACCTTTGTTAACTGATGTTTTAATAAGCTTTATTACAGTCACTTCCGGTGATCCGGTCAGTTAACCTCAGTATCACGATTAATCTCCGTTAAAGCGGTCGATTAACTGGATTCCTTTTCTTTGTTGACTCTAAATTTTTCACGCTTGTCGATTTGCACGATCCTTCCGTCGTGAATAACGATTTCAAGTGAACCAAAACGAACCCCTTCCAATAACGTGAGTACACGCATGACCACCTCCGGATTTAATTCAGTGGATAAGTTGCTTTCAAATTTATAAGTCACGAACCGCTCCTTGATGTTGTGATAGTGACTGGTTGTTTAGAGCAAACATTTTCCTGATTATAAAGATGCTTCAGCAACAACGTCTTTCCGGCAGGGATTGCCGGAATCCAGAGTACAAGGATGTGTTCGGTGCTCGCCATCCATGGCATCTGGATCTCGGCAATCCCTGCCGAGATGACGATTTTTGACTGAGCTGATTGATCTTTATAATCAGGAACATTTTTGTTGTGTGTATGCTAACGAGCTGGAGAAAGTTATTGAAACGATATAATTAGATTTATTTATCTTAAATTTAGATATAGGCAGTCAGGCTTTGAGCTTTGTAGTTTTATGAGATGTAGGTAACATACTCATTCACAATGAAGCCGACAGCCCTTGTTTTTGATGGATTGCTGGCGGTTTATACAAAGAGAGATCAATTTCATGAGTCATAGGGAAAGAACCGCAACACCGGATAAATTATTGTCGCCGCAGAGTGTCAACTTCAAGGATGCGCTTTACTTTTGGTTTAAGCTGGGTTTCATCAGCTTTGGCGGTCCGGCCGGGCAAATTTCAATCATGCATCAAGAGCTGGTTGAAAATCGTCACTGGATATCGGAACGGCGCTTTTTGCATGCGCTTAACTATTGCATGCTGTTGCCGGGACCTGAGGCGCAGCAACTGGCCATTTATATAGGCTGGTTATTGCATAAAACTTGGGGTGGCATCATTGCCGGAGTGCTGTTTGTCTTGCCATCCTTATTTATTCTGGTCCTATTGTCCTGGCTCTATCTTGCATTAGGGGATTTACCCTGGGTCGCGGGGCTGTTTTACGGCATCAAGCCTGCCGTTACGGCCATCGTCATACAGGCGGCTTACCGTATCGGTTCGCGGGCACTCAAAAATGGCGTGTTATGGGCGATTGCCGCCGCCTCTTTCGTTGCCATTTTTGCGCTGAACGTTCCCTTTCCGGCCATTGTGGCGAGTGCCGCCTTGATAGGATTTTTGGGGAGCCGGATCATGCCTGTCAAATTCAAAACCGGTGGTCATGGCAGTTCAGCAAAATCATACGGTCCGGCGGTCATAGATGACCATTCGCCTCGGCTTGAGCATACTCATTTTAGCTGGGCGCGACTATTCAGTATTGTGATGATTGGTGCTTTGCTCTGGCTCATGCCAATGGCGGCATTGACGATGCTTTATGGCTGGGGTCACGCACTGACACAAATGGGCTGGTTTTTTACCAAGGCGGCGTTGTTAACCTTTGGAGGGGCTTATGCCGTTTTGCCTTATGTGTATCAGGGGGCTGTCGAAAGCTTTCATTGGCTGGTTCCTCAGCAAATGATAGACGGTCTGGCTTTAGGCGAAACCACGCCAGGGCCGCTGATCATGGTCGTCGCCTTCGTTGGATTTGTAGCGGGATGGTCACAGGCGCTTTTCGGTTCCGATCATCTGTTGCTTGCCGGTACAGTGGCTGCAAGCGTGGTGACCTATTTTACGTTTCTACCCAGCTTTTTATTCATCCTGGCCGGGGGGCCCTTGGTGGAGTCCACGCATGGGAATTTAAAATTTACAGCGCCGTTAACGGCAATTACGGCTGCGGTAGTCGGTGTGGTTTTAAACCTGGCTCTGTTTTTTGCCTGGCATGTCTTGTGGCCTCAGGGTATTGAGGGTCAATTCGATTTTATGGCGGCGGTCATCTGTGTGATCGCCTTATTTGCCCTGTTCCGTTACCAGATCGGCGTCATTCGGATCATTGTCGCTTCCGGCATTACAGGTCTGCTTTTAACGCTGATCAAAACGGCTGGCTTAGGGTAATCTTATTCAATGGACATGGATTCAGAAAGATTCAATTGTTCCAGTGACCTGGCCAAAGCCTTGAGTCTGTTGCGTTGTTCCTCGCTTAAATTGTCACTGGCGGTTAAGTAGGCGAGGTGCTGGTTTGACTCGTCAACCAACTGGTTTCTCATTTCGCGGCGCCGCCGAAGTTTGGTGACCATGACCTTGAAAGACTGCGCCAGCTCCTGGAGTTGATCGTGCTCTCTCAAATGTGTCTCGGTATCAAAGTTTCCATTGCCGATTTCCCGGCACAGGGTTTCAAAGCGATACAAGGGGCCTGCAATCTTATGCGAGGCATAAAGAACGGATATGACAGCTACCGTTCCGGCGACTAAGATTGACACCAGATTACCCAGCATGATGGACACACCCAGCCTTTCCCAGGCATTCACGATATTGGTGTGCGCCGATTGCGATTGTGCCTGAAGATCCCCACCGGTGATCCAGTAAATCAGTAAGGCCGAGCACGCGCCTGAGAGCAAGATCAGAGCGAAGGCGCCAGCGATAAACTGTCCCTGGAAATGCTTTTTGATGAAGACGCTACGGCGTTTGATAACGGAATTATTCATTTTTTTCTAACCTTGATTGACGTTATGACAGGTTAAGCAGAGTTCGCCGTCCTGATTATTGCGGCGTAGCAGAAAGCTTTTGCGAAGGCGCTCAGCATCCAGCAGCCTGTCCATGAAACTGAAGCTGGCCTGGGGACGTTCGCTATTCAATGAGCCGTGGGTGTAATGACAGGTCAGGCAGGTAATATCGTTATCCTGATTGAGCGGCAGATCAGCAGGGACAGGAAAATCGATTTTCAGCCCTACTTTATGCCCTTCATCCGGATCATGGCAATCGGCACACATCGCAACACCGTCCTGGCTGTATTGATTCTGATCGAAAGCGTGGTTTTTAGTGGTCAGCAGCGCATCTTCTTTTAATTCCGGCGTGTTGATGTGACACCGGGAGCATGAAGCCTGATCGCTTTGTTTGCTGAGCACATGGGGATTGTCGCGATCACCGAAGGCTGTCAGAACCGGAAACAGCATTAAGAAGGCGATGAGGATAAGTATTTTTTGATACATATTAAAATGACATGACCATTTGGCCGATACCCACACTTTTGTCAAAGTAACGTTCCTGGGTCGAAGTGCCCAGTGAGTCGTTGTATTCGAATTTAAGGCGCAGGTGATCGTTGAATGAATAGCTGAATCCTACCGTCAGCATGGAAATGTCATCAATATCGACTTGGCTGCCGTCATAATCCAGACCTCTATTCTGCTTGGGTTCCCAGCGGCTGAAACGGGCGAAGGCAAATCCGGGTGTTTTGAGAATACTTTCCAATTCAGCGATCAAGGTAATGTGATAACCGAGTTGATGGGCTTTGCCTATCGGCATGCCCAAATTATCAACCACCGTGTTTCCATCGGCATCTTCAGTAAATTCCTCGTGAGCTTGCAATACCATTAGTTCATTTTGTAAGCGCCAAATACTGTAGCCAATACTCAAATCGGCACCGAAAACGGAGTTTCTGATAGCGTTGTCACCGTCCAGATCACTCAGATGAGATACACCGAATTCAATCCCTTCCGGATGGGCGTTGTGTATCCGGTAATTGTTTTGGCCTGTCATGATGCCCAATCTGCCGCCTACACTATGACCATCATCTGCATAAATTGCATCAGTCCAAAATACGGAATAATTGAACATATCCCAGGAACCGTAGGACCTTACACCATCCCCATTGTAGCCACCCACCTGCATGCGCGAGGTCGTGAGCGGGGCGGTGACGGTGATGCGATCCATATTTGCGAAATTCTGATAATCGGTGCCGAACGGCAGATCGAAACGGCCCAGCTGAATATGGAGACTCTGTTTATTGAAAATGCGTCCACGAGGCGGAATACGATTATCAAAAAGATGATAATCGACCAAGGCTACCGCTATGCCGGCCATGGTGTTGCCGCCGCTTAAACCGCCGGCACCGCTGTTTCCGCAGAAGACTTCACCCGGTGCGCCATAGTCGGCATTGGATGAATTGCCGCACAACACCAAAGCGGTACTGGCACCGAAATGATCACTGTGGACATAATCCAGATCCAATTCCACTGAGCCAAGGCTGAATGTCTGATCGGTGGAATTACTTGTTTTCGCGTTGACATCGAAAAATCCGCTGATCTCAAGACCGTTATTGGATGCGGCCTCTTTCAGTTCTTCGACTTTTTGGGTTAATTCTTGCAATTTTCCGGTTGTCGTTGTCGATGTATCTTCAGTTTTGACTTCAGCGGTTTTGACCGGGGTGGGGGTGGTTTCAATTTTTTCAGGCTCCGTATTTTCCTTTGTGAGCGGCTTCGTTGCCATGACCTGCTGTTCCTGTTCCAACTGATGAATGCGTGATTCCAGTTGCTCTATTTTTTGGTCTTTTTCTTTGAGCATGCTTTCAACAATAGCGCGAATATGTTCGTCTTCGGAAGCATTGGCCAAGGCGTAAAAAGGTAAAGATACACTGCAGATCAGAAACAAGTAGAGGAAAAATGTTTTTTCTTTAGGTATCAATCTCATTGATTCAATTCATCTCTGTAGATAAGGATCTGTTGTCACCCGATATCCTGGCTTCGATATCGGTTTGACCGTACTTTTAAAATTAAAGAGAGTGGTTCATTTTTGGAAAGTAGCGTTCAACCATGAACCAATGCAAAAACAGTCAATCTCCAGAGTTAATTTGACGTAACAAATAACGGATGCCGATAAGTGTCCGGATTGACTCAAGACGACTGGATAAGCGTAGACGGTTTTGCGTATTAGGTTAAAAAAAGTATGGAAAATGATCGTAACTGAGTCAAATGCCTTAAAGCCCCAACCTTGCATATCTTTACTATACTTCACGACTATTAAACGTTGTATTGTTGGAGACATGCCGTTGTCAAGTCCGCTTAAGTTAGCATTGCCGCTCAATTCAGTAGATCAAACACTGAGTGAAATCAATGGTTTAATTTCACTGCCTGAGATTTATCAAAAAATCCGTCAATTGATGGACGATCCCAAATCGGAAATAGACCACTTTGCGGTTGTGGTCAGCAGCGATCCAAACCTGACGGCTACCGTATTAAGAGTCGCCAACAGTGCATTTTTTGGTTTTCCGGGAAAAATCGACAGCATCAACCGGGCGGTAAACCTGCTGGGCGTGGGGCAGTTACATGATATGGTGCTGGGGACGTCTGCAATAGCGTCTTTGGATTTGCCGAATGACATCATGCCGCTCAAGACATTTTGGCGGTTGAGTTTATTTTCCGGAGTGCTGACGCGTTTATTGGCAAGCCAGCTTAAAATTCCCAGAAGCGAGCGCTTGTTTGTAATCGGTCTTTTGCACGAAATCGGTCATTTGGTGATTTACGCAAAATATCCTGAACAAGCCTTACAAGCTATAGATCATGTTCTGGCCGGCAAGCAAATGCTTCATGTAGCTGAACATCAATTGCTGGGCCAGCATTATGGTGAAATTGGCGCCAGGTTGATGGATCAATGGCATCTACCGGCTAATTTTCAGGAAATCGTCCATTTTCAACCAACCCCTTCCCAAGCTCAGAGCTACTCGATGGAAACGGCGCTTTTACATATTGCGCACGGTTATGCCCAACAAGTTATCTGCAAAAGTGATCAAGCACTGGATCAATTGATTGTTCCCGATGCTTGGAAGGTCCTTGATTTAACGCCTGACCAGGTCGAAAGCACACTGGATAATGCCCAAACAGTCTGCTCAGATATGGAAAAGCTCATGTTGAATTAGCCATCATGAAAGCCGAACAGCAATTCCTCTGTGATTTGGCCGAAAAAATTTCGATGCCGGATATTTATCTGAAAATCAGAATATTGCTGAATAAACCGCACGCAAAAATAGACGACTATGTGGACTTGTTGCAGTCTGATTCGATGCTGGCTATCCGGATCATGCGAATTGCAAACAGTGAATTTTTTGGCTTTAAGCGCAAGGCCGATGATCTTTATGAGGCCATCAGCTTAATTGGCGTGATTCAGCTCCATGATCTTTTGTTAAGCAGTTTATGCATGCGGACATTTTCCAACATTCCCGAATCCATCTTAGATGTAAAGGACTTTTGGCAGCATGCTGTTAAATGCGGTATTGCTTCACGGACCATCGCCAAATTATGTCGCCTGCCTGCTGGTAATCGGTTTTTTACTATCGGGTTATTGCTGGAAATCGGACATGCCGCAATGTTTGTTAAAGCCCCTGAATTGGCGCTTGAAGCTTTGCTGGATAGTCAGCAAAAGGGGCTGCCGGTTGATCAGATGGAACGCGAATATTTTGGTTTTGATTATTGCCAGCTGGGGGCCGAGATAATGCATCTATGGCACTTGCCCGAAGTGTATTCTCACCTCATCGGCCACCATTTGGATCCTGAAAAAACCGATCCTGTCTACCGCAATGAAGCCTACATCGTTCATCTTGCCCAGCAGATGTTTGTGATACCCAATAGACTTTCTCACCTTATCGGTCACATGCAAGCCCATAATCAACAATTTGCCGCTTTTCCGGAAAATTTGGAAGAAATTATTGCCAATGAAATAGACGCTCATGGTCAAGAAGTTTTTGCGATATTGATGCCGCCCAACACCAACAGCAAAGACGATACCATGAGGGAAACACAGCCATGAAAAACAAATTTGCTCAACAATGGCTGGATATTCTTTGCCGGATGATTCCGGAGACGCATTCGGCGCTATTGATGGCGGCGCAAGCCGATACTAAAAACCTGCGTCCGATGGCTAAATGGCCTGAAAGTTTGAAAGATTTTTCCGGTTTTACGCCCATATTCAAATATGCGTTGAAAAAAAACGAACAAGTCTTAATTCCCAATGTGCTGCAGCCTGATCAGCTTTATTACGATTTTTTTGCATTACCGGTTTTTATAAAAACCAGCTTGCTAGGCATTATCGTTTTCAAAATGGCACACGGTCCGGCAGAACAGCATCAGGCTGTTTTCAACGCGCTGCAACAGAGCGTGCAATGGTGGGAACTGGCTTATCAGAAGCACGACCAAAGTGATGATTTTTATGTGACGGTAGCCAATCTTATGGCCGCTTGTTTTGAACAAGACAGCTATCATGAGGTATTGATTAGCCTGGTTACCGAATTGACCCGGACGCTTGACTGCGAAAGGGTTGCAATTGGTGAGTTCAGCCATCACCACAGTAAAGTGGTTGCCCTTTCCAACAGTGCCCAGTTCGAGGCTCGTTCCAATCTGATGCAAAAAATTGCCGATGCGATGGACGAAGCAATCGAACAGGACTGCCTGGTCGTCATTCCTGATTCTCAGACCATAGCCATTCAAAGAGCGCATCAGGAACTGGCCCGTAAATATGGTTCCGGCTCATTAATGACAGTGCCAATGGTACATGGCGGAGAATTTTTTGGTGCTGTCACTTTGTTGCGTAGCGAAGAAAATCCGTTTGACAGAGATGCCCTCAGACTGTGCGAGCAAGCCATGGCGCTGATCACGCCTTTTTTAGCGTTAAAAAAAGCCGATGAACAGGCATTAGCCCAAAAAATAGCGGTAACACTCAAAAAACGCCTGATCGATTTGATGGGCGTCAAACATCTCAAAATTAAATTAGCCACGACGGCTTTAATCCTGTTGATAACGGCCACAGGCTTTTTACAAAGTGATTTTCGGCTGACGGCTGATGCCATTCTCGAAGGGAAAATGCAGCGAGTGGTTGCCGCACCGATCTCCGGATTTTTACTATCGGCTTCGGTTCAAGCTGGCGATACCGTTCGTCAGGGGGGCATCATGGCCAGTCTGGATGACGCCGAATTGCAATTGGAACTTAACAAGCTAGGCGGTCAACTTCAAAAGGCCAGGCGAGAATACCGGGAAGCGCTTTCAACCGGTGATTTGGTCAAAGTGCGCGTGATAAGTGCTCAAATCGACCAGGCCAATGCGGAAATGGACCTCACCCGTCAGCAATTACAGAAGATTGCCTTAACGGCACCTTTTGATGGTGTGGTGATTGAAGGCGACTTAAGCCAAAAGCTCGGATCACCCGTAGAACGAGGTGAAACCCTGTTTAAATTAGCGCCGCTGGAAGGATATCGCATCATTCTCAAGGTTGATGAGCGTTTCATATCGTATGTTCAGGAAGGTCAAAAGGGCAGCTTGGCTTTAGCCAGTATGCCATCAAACACCTTTGAACTGGTTGTTCAAAAAATAACGGCTGTTGCCAAAACCGAAGACGGAAAAAATATCTTCCGCGTAGAAGCAAGCCTTGAAAAGGCACCCGAACTGTTGAGGCCGGGTATGGAGGGGATAGGAAAAATCAATGCCGGCCGTGCCAGTTTGCTGTGGATATGGACTCATGAAATAGCCGACTGGTTGCGTTTGTGGTTGTGGTCTTGGTGGCATTAAACAGGAGTTGGATCAATGTCTAATAATGAGTTCAGCCCCCATTGGTATCGAGTTGCCAAGCTCAAACCCCGATTTCACAGTCATATTGAAATTCATCGACATCATTACCGGGGGTTGATCTGGTATATATTGGAAGATACCAACACCGGCCGTAACCAGCGATTTAATCCGGTCGCCTATCAATTTATCGGGCTTCTCGACGGTAAACTGACGGTACAGGAAATTTATGACGCCCTGACTCAGCAGTTAGGCGATTATGCGCCCGGTCAAGATGACATCGTCCAGTTACTGGGCAAGCTTCATCAGGCTGATTTGATTCAGACGGAAGCTTTGGTTAATACCGAAGAATTGTTCGATCGCCAAGCTCGCCTTAATCGGTCAAAACTCAATCAACGTCTGCTCAATCCAGTTTCGCAAAAAGTACCGTTGTGGGATCCCGAAGACTTTCTTAATAAACACCTGAATAAAGTGGCCTGGTTATTCAGCGGCTGGTTCGGAATCATCTGGTTACTTGTCGTAGGGTTCGCCGGGCTTCAAGCGGCAGCTAACTGGAGCAAGATCACGCATCATTTCGACATCGATGCCTTTGCGCCATATAACCTTCTGATCGCTTTTTCATTGTATCCGCTCATCAAGATTCTTCATGAATTAGGGCATGCTTTCGCAATGAAATTGAAAGGCGGAGAAGTGCATGAAATGGGTATCAACTTTATGATGTTTATGCCCGTCCCGTATGTGAATGTCAGTAGCGCAAGTCACTTGCGAAGCAAATATGACCGTATTCTGATCAGTGCCGCCGGTATACTGGTTGAAACCTTTCTGGCCGCGCTGGGCTTGTTCGTTTTTTTAAGTGCCGAGGCCGGTATCGTTCAGGATATAGCCTTTAATATCCTGTTGACAGCCGGTGCTTCGTCCCTGTTTTTTAACGGTAATCCATTGATGAAATATGACGGCTATTACATTCTGGCCGATGCATTGGGAATTCCCAATCTCTATCAACGAGCCAGTCAGTTTTGGACATACTTTTTTCAGTATTATTTATTCGGCATAAAACAGGCCGTTTCTCCGGCCACGGCTCCCGGAGAAACAACCTGGTTCGTCACCTACAGCATCGCCTCGTTGCTGTACCGGTTGAGTATTCTCTGGTTTATCTGTGTGTATGTGACAGAAAAGTTTTTTTCGCTAGGGGTGCTTCTGGCGTTGTGGATGGTCACACTTCAAGTATTTTTGCCAATCTTTAAAGGCCTTCGTTTTGTAGTGACCAGCCCCAGTCTTGGGCATAAAAGAAATAAGGCGGCACTGACGACGATGGTTTTGGCAATAACGGGTTTGGGGTTGTTCGGATTCATGCCGATTCCTTCCTATACCCTCGCCGAAGGCGTTGTTTGGCTTCCAGATGAAGCCCAAATCAAAGCCGAACAAGACGGTTTTATCGGTGCATTGCAAGTTCAATCCAATCAGTATGTTCAGGCGGGCGACAATGTGCTTTTTTTGCATGATGACGCGCTGGACTCAAAAACCAAGGTGGCCCGGGCAAAAATGGTTGAGCTGCAAAGCCAATACCGCGCGGAAAAGGAATTAGATCTGGTTCGCGCCGAAATTCTTAAAGAAGAGCTTCAGGTCGCTCAATCAGAACTTGATCATCTGAACAAAAAATCCCGTTCCATGGCCATCAAATCAGCTAAAAGCGGTTACCTTTTATTGCCTGAAGCCGATGATTTAGAGGGGCGGTTTGTTCATCATGGTGAGTTGATAGGATACATTCTGGATGATCAACCTCCCGCCATCAGGATGGCCGTGACGCAAGACAATATCGGTCTGCTTAGGGAGCGTATCGTTGACATTAAAGTCAGACTGGCCAATGACCTGCATCAGGAATACGACGCGACCATCATCAGACAAGCGCCGGAAGCCACCAATACACTGCCCAGTCCGGCCTTGGCAACAACCGGTGGGGGTAAAATCCGGGTGAATCCGGCAAATGAAAAAGACCTGTTAACCTTGCAAAAGATATTTTTAGTCGATCTGAAATTTGCGCCGAAACAAAAAAATATTCCTATCGGCACACGGGTTTTTGTGCGTATCAATCATGGTGGAGAAGCCTTGTCCAGGCAATGGTATCGCAGCCTTCGTCAAGTTTTTTTGAGGCAATTCAATGTCTGAAATGTCACTGCGTCCAGGTCTTCGTTTTGGTAGCTACCCGCAAAAAAAGGAAAGCCGGTTAAGCGAGTTTGAACAAAATGCGGCCAATTTTTTCGACAAGATTCACAAACGGCTTATTCGGCATCGGTTCAGTCAGGCCTATATCGTCACTAAAATCAAAAAATACGAAGAGTCTTTAAAAGCCTGTAATGAAGAACAACTGACCATTTCGATACTGGAACTACGCGAAAACCTGCACCGTAAAGGCTTGACTGAAGAGTTGACGGTGCAAGCCTTTGCTATTATCCGCGAAACGGCAGGAAGAACCTTGAAGAAACGGCATTTTGATGTGCAGTTATTCGGCGGCTGGCTGATGATCAATGGCATGCTGGCAGAAATGGAGACCGGGGAAGGGAAAACCTTAACCGCCACATTGCCTGCCTGCACGGCGGCCATGGCCGGTATTCCTGTTCATGTAATCACTGCGAATGATTATCTGGCCGCTCGCGATGCAGAAATCTTGCGGCCGCTTTACCAGCGGCTGGGCTTAAAATCCGGCGCTGTCGTCGATGGCATGGAGACTGAGCAACGCCGAAAAATTTATCAATGTTCAATTGTTCACACCACAAATAAACAAATCGCGTTTGATTATCTTCGCGACCGGATTGAAATGGGGGATGATACCGGCCTTTTAAAGTTTCAATTCCGGCAAATTCAGCAGGCCGTCACACCCGGCAAAAGTAATCCGTTGTTATTGAGAGGCTTGTGTTTTGCAATCATTGACGAAGCCGATAGCGTGCTCATCGACGAGGCCAAAACACCGCTGATCATCACCCAAACCAGACCTAGCGAAGAATCACCCGAGACTTACAGTGATGCCTTGTATCTGGCTTCATCGCTGTTCATCAATGACGACTTTATTATTGATCCAATAACCCGTGACATAGAATTGACCCGGCAAGGGGAGAACAGTCTTGCCGATATGATTTTCGGTTTGGCACCGCACTGGCAAAGCAAACGTAAGAGGGAAATGTTGGTCAAGCAAGCGCTTATTGCCGAATATTTCTTCAAGAAAAACAAGCACTACATCGTCAACGGGGACAAGGTACAGATCGTCGACGAATTTACCGGGCGTGTTATGGCCGATCGATCCTGGGAGCAAGGCTTGCAGCAAATGATAGAGGCCAAAGAAGGCTGCGTTATTTCGGATCAGCGTGAGCCTTTGGCGAGGATCAGCTATCAACGTTTTTTTAGCCGTTATCTGCGCCTGACAGGCACCTCCGGCACCGTCAAGGAAGTCGCCGCTGAAATGCACGCCGTTTATGGACTCCATACCGTCAAGGTGCCTACTCACCGTCATTCAAAAAGAATCATGATGCAGGAGCATGTTTACCGGACCATGGCACTTAAAAAGTGGGCCTTTTTGCAGCGGATAGGAACGCTCTATGCGCAGAACCGGCCGGTATTGGTCGGAACCGGTTCAGTCGCCGAATCGATTGAAGTAAGTGGCTGGCTGGAGGAAGCCGGACTGCCGCATCGAGTATTGAATGCCGAGCAAGATCAACACGAAGCGGAGATTATCGCCAATGCCGGTCAACAGCAGGCTATTACGGTCGCAACCAATATGGCTGGTCGAGGGACCGATATCGCTTTGGGCTTGGGTGTGCCCGACCTGGGTGGTCTCCATGTCATTGCCTTGAATTGCAATGATTCCCGGCGAATTGATCGGCAGCTTTACGGCCGTTGTGCAAGACAAGGTGATCCTGGCAGCTGCGAGGCGATACTCTCCCTTGAAGATCAGGCTATAGAGCATTTTTATTCTTCTGCTATCCTTAAGGCATTAAGCCGTGTAAGCGATAATAATGGGGCTCTTCCGGATTTTTTGGGAAAATTTATTTTGCGTTTGCCGCAACACAAAAATGAAAAGAAACAACGCAGAATCAGAAAACAATTAATTAAACAGGACAATCATTTATCCCGCATCCTGGCTTTTTCGGGCAAGTTTGAATAGCGGCGTTTTTACTATGACTTCTGAACAAGATGTTGTGGATCTGACTTGAATCCATGTACCTTTTTTTAACTTAATGACACATGTTTTACACTAAACATTGCTTTCTCAAGCTTCTTCATGCCAGTTTACTGGCCAGTACACTGCTGAATGGTTTTTCTAGGGCAGCGGATCTGGATTGCATGATTAAACCCGACATGTATATAGAACTCAGCAGTCCGGTCGCGGGCGTTCTGGAGACGGTTTTTGTCGAAAAAGGCGATCATGTTTCAAAAGGTCAGGTGCTTGCTCAACTTGAGGCCTCAATTGAAAGTGCAAGAGTCGATCAGGCTAAATTAGATGCTTTTTTGGACAGTGATTTGCATCAACGCAAAGTGCAATTGGAATATGCCATTCGTAATCGTGATCGCTATAAAGGGCTCATCCTGAACAATTCCATATCCCAAATTGAAAAGGATAAGGTTGAAACTGAAGTTGCTTTAGCTGAAATTGAGATGAAAAAGGCCCGAGAACAAAAGAAATCTGCGGCACTAAGCCTGGCATTGGCAAATGCACAACTTCAAATCAAAACGATCAAAAGCCCTATTGACGGCATTGTCATTGACCGCTATGCCATGATTGGCGAATCAGTGAATGACAGAGCCATAATGAAATTGGCACAAATCAATCCGCTGCGGGTAGAACTGATAGCTCCAACAGAGTATTTTGGCATCATCAAACAAGGCATGGAAGTCGATATTCGTCCGGAACGGCCTGCCAATAAAGTCTTCAAAGCCACAGTATCCACTGTTGATCAACTCATCGACCCGGCAAGCGGCAGTTTTAGCGTTCGCTTGGCGTTACCCAATCCTGATGATGAAGTGGTTGGCGGTGTCAATTGTTTAGCTTCGTTTGATTTTCAGACCCCTGCTGTAAGCGCATCACCCGAGCCGCCCGTTCCTTCCATTCCTCCCGATAGCCTTCCTGAAAATTACCCGGCACCTTAGTTCTAATTGGCCTGATTTTTAAAAGGTCCGTCATTCCGGCATGGATTGCCGGAGCCGTTAGACCGCGTAAGCGAATCCAGGTCACAAGGATGTGAAAGTCCATCGCCATCCATGGCTTCTGGACTCCGGCAATCCCTGCCGGAGCGACGCCCACTATTAACGCCTTAATTAACGGGATGAGAACGCAACGATTACGTTTTTTTGTAGATGAAATGACTTCTATAGTTTTAAAGATCAACTAATACCCACTATTTCAGCATTCCATGCGCTCAAGCACAGAATTAATCTGTGAAATTGACTACAGTTTTGAAGTTTGGTGAACGTTCAAAAAAATCGAATGACAGCCTATGTATAAGCAAGCTGTTTGAGGCGGCTATGAAAAATAAATCCGGATTAAAAAACTATCATTCAAAACCCATTTTCGAAGAACTGGAAGCCCGTCAGTTATTTTCTGCCGGAGTTGAAAGTTTATTGGTCGATCAACTGGAAGATCCTAATGCGACCTATGTCAATGTGGATAACGCACCGGCTCCATCGACAGAAAACCAGCCTCAAGACGTCTTTATTAATGATATTGAAAACAAAACCAACGAAATCGTTTTTGTCGATACCCGCGTCAATGACTATCAAGCACTGCTGGATGACATTACCAATAAAGATTCGGCATCAAGAAATATAGAAATTGTTCTCTTGGATGCTGATCAAGACGGCATATCGCAAATTTCTAAGATATTAAGCGAGAGAGACAATCTTGATGCGATCCACATTATTTCTCATGGGAGTGACGGCAGTCTCGATCTTGGCAACAGCCAGCTTAATTTTAACTCCTTAATTCAGAATCAGCAGGACATCAGTGCCTGGGGTAATGCCTTTTCCGAAAATGGAGACATCCTTCTCTACGGTTGTAATGTTGCGGAAACTCAATTCGGGCAGAGTTTTGTCGATTATTTGGCCAGCATAACCGGGACTGATATAGCGGCATCGGACGATGCAACCGGTAACAGTGCGTCAGCCGGTGATTGGATGCTCGAATATCAGAGCGGCACTATCGAAGCTGAAGCGTTATTGAATGATGAAGCGCAAACGCAATGGGAGGGTGTGCTGGCGGTCACTTCAAATGGCACGGTAAGCACGGCTCAAACCACTGGAGCAACCAGCTTGACATGGTCGCACACGGTGGAATCCGGGACTAATCGCGCCTTGTTTGTACAATTGTCTCTTGAAAATGTTGGTGCTAACGTAAACAGCGTGACTTACGGTACGCAGTCATTGACCAGAGTGGGACGAACCGCCGGTAACCATGCCGTTGAAATCTGGGCTTTGGTCAATCCAACACAAACGACAGCAAATATTGTTGTCAATTTTAGTGCAACCACCGCCGCCGCTGGTGGTGCTTCCACCTTCAATGGCGTTAATCAATCCACACCCACCGGCACTTATGCAGGTGCGAGTAGCCAGTCAACAGGTGATAGCACCTCGGCTTCAGTCACTGTCAGTAGTGCAACAGGTGATATGGTCATTGATTCACAGTATTGGAAAAAGACGGGCGGCAATCCGGTCGGAGCGAATCAATCCGAACAATGGAAGCAGACCATAGGCACCACTATGTTAGGCGCGTCGACTAAAGAAGCGGGAGCCGCCTCGGTAACTATGAGCGGTACTGCCACGTCTGCAAGCCAATGGGAAATTGGTGCCGTTTCAATCAAAGCCGCGGTCGATGCCGTGCCGGTGGTCACCACGACAGGCACTACGCTCAGCTATACAGAAAATGCAACGATAGTCGTTGACAGCGGCTTAACGGTCACCGACTCGGATAGCACCAACCTTGCAAGTGCGACGATCAGCATTTCATCGGGTTTTGTATCGGGTCAGGATAGGCTGAACTTTACCAATCAGAACGGCATAACCGGCACTTGGAATTCAACTACCGGCATACTGACTCTGATCGGTAGCGCCACGAAAGCCAACTATCAAACCGCTTTGCGCAGCATCACTTATACAAACTCATCAGACGCACCGAATACCGTGACCCGGACCGTCTCGTTTGTGGTCAATGACGGCTCATCCTCCAGTACCACCGCAACCCGTAATATCAGTGTGACGGCGGTCAACGATGCTCCCGCAGCACATGCAGACAGTGTATCCGGCAACGAAGATACTACGATCATCGGCAATGTCCTATCGAATGACACCGATGCAGAGAACAATCCTTTGACGGCGACTTTGGTATCCGGTCCGGCTAATGCCACCTCATTCACGCTGAATGCGAATGGTTCTTTCAGTTACACGCCCACTGCCAATTGGTCAGGTACTGACAGTTTTACCTATTTAGTCAACGATGGCTCGAGTTCAATCATCCATTATTGGGCCTTGGAGGGAAATGCCGTCGATACAGTAGGCGGCGCCAACGGCAGCTTAATGAACAGTCCCACGACCATCACCGGTGTATCGGGAAACGCCCTGCAATTTGATGGCAGTGATTATGTGGCCTTACCGGATGTCACTTATCCCAGCAATTTCTCGCTGTCGTTCTATTTCAAAGTTAGCGATAACAGCGGTTCGGGCATACAGTACCTCTACTCACATGGCGCACCAGGCAGCACGAACGCCGTCCAAGTCGCCATCATTGAGTCTAGCTACGCAGAAACTTCACGGCGCAACCATCTTGTCACATCATTCATCGATGCAAATGACGATCCCTTTAGCGGGCAATTATTCACCGACGTCACTGGTTTAATGGGCGATGGCCAATGGCATTTATACACAGCCACGGTAACCGCCGGTGTTGGAACCAAGGTGTACATAGACGGTGCGTTGCGTGCCTCGAATGCAACCGGAGGTGATGGCATCAATCCGACTGGCAATGCTTTTATTGGTGCGCGATCCGATTTGGCTGCAGGTCGATTCCTTAATGCGAATGGCGGTATGGATAGCGTGACTCTCTATAACCGGGCGCTTAGTGCCACCGAAGTGTCCGAATTATTGACCAACTCGCCGCAGGCAACTGCAACGATTACCGTTAATCCTGTCAACGACGCGCCTGTGCTCGACAATACGCGCACTCCGGTACTGGACTCAATCTACGAAGATGCCGGTCTTCCTGTCGGAGCCGTTGGAACATTGGTTTCGTCGTTGGTAGACTTTTCTAGTCCCGCGGGCCAATTGGATAACGTCACCGACGCCGATGGTCAGGTGAGCCTGGGCATCGCGATTACCGCAGCTGATGTGACTCAGGGTACTTGGTTTTACACGATCGACAACGGCACAACCTGGAATGCACTCGGAACCGTAAGCAAAGCCAATGCGAGACTACTGGCAGCGGACACAAATACGCGTTTGTATTTCCAGCCGAATGCGAACTATGCGGGAACTTTAGCCAACGCAATCACTTTCCATGCCTGGGATCAAACGAGTGGTTCGAACGGTGCGTTGGCGAATCTCAGTGACGAATCAGTAGCGGATCAGTTCAGCACGGTTTCTTACAACAACAATGATGGCGCAACAAACTGGGCATCTGCTTGGGTGGAAACCGACGTCGATGGAGGCGGAGCCAGCGGAGGCCGCATTCTGGTACGCTCGGTAGAGCAAGACCTCGAAATCCGGGCACGCAGCGCAACAAACAACATATATCGCGAAGTCGATCTCAGCAACGCGAGTTCGGCCATTTTGTCGTTTGATTACGTAAATGAGTTGGGAGGCGGCGATGTGATCGTCGTTCAAGCCTCCAGCAACGGCGGAGCTAGCTACACGACATTGACCGGCGGCACCTTCTCCTCGACCCTGAAAACTGGAAGCGGCACGTTCAGCCTTGATATTTCGTCTTTCATGGCCAGCGATACCAGAATCCGATTTTTTGTCTCAAGTGCTGACAAACAAGACCGTCTGTATGTCGACAATGTCCAGATCATTTCTCCCAGCGTTAACACCGGTGGTAGCAGCGCGTTCAGTCTGGAGTCGGATACTGCCTCTTTAACCGTCATATCCGTCAATGATGCCCCGGTTCTATCAGGCATTGAAACGACTGCGTTGGCTTACACAGAGAACGGCGCCGCGACAGCGGTAACCTCAACCCTTGTACTTTCGGATATCGATAGCGCCAACCTCACCGGCGCCACGGTACAAATTACTGGTAACTACGTCGCAGGTCAGGATGTGCTGGCTTTTACCAACCAAAATGGCATCAGCGGCAGTTGGAATGCCGATACCGGTTTACTGACACTGACCGGCAGCGCCAGTGTATCCAACTATCAAACCGCACTGCGCAGTATCACCTATGTAAACCTATCGAATACGCCCAATACCGGTACGCGCACTGTTTCGTTTGTCGTCACCGACGGCTCGGCGGATAGTAACACTGCGACACGCACTCTCTCGGTGTCGGCGGTTAACGACGCACCCACCTTCCTTGCCAGTAACGGTTACACCACTACCGCAATTGCCTCAGGGATGCCGCAGTCTCAAGCATCAGCGGTTCAGGCGGATGGCAAAATCGTGGTCGTGGGTTGGGGTAGCAATGGCAGCAATGACGATTTTGCTGTTGCGCGATATAACGCCGACGGTTCGCTAGACACTAGCTTTGGCAGCAGTGGTACTTTGCTGGTGTCGGTGCTCTCGAGTACTGACCGTGCCAGTGCGGTTGTGGTGCAGCCGGATGGCAAAATCGTGATTGGCGGATCAACCTTTAACGGAAGTAGTAACGACTTCGCCCTGGTCCGCTTGAATGCAAACGGTACGCTGGATACCAGTTTTGGTACCTCCGGCAAAGCAATTCTCAACTTAAGCAGCGCCGACGAAGTGACTGATATTGCCTTGCAGGCAGACGGCAAGATTGTGGTGGGTGGTTATACAACTGGCTTTAATTTCATGCTGGCAAGATACACAAGCACCGGTGTGCTCGACAGCAGTTTTGGTGCTGGAGCAGGCTATGTAATCACTGATTTTGTCGGTTTTAATGACAGAGCTAACGATGTGCTGATACAGACCGATGGCAAAATTATTCTGGCGGGCGAGGTATTCGATGGCTCTCGTTTCGGTTTTGGCGTGGTGCGCTACAACGCGGATGGTGGTCTGGATAATACTTTCGGTGTCAACGGCAAGCAAATTATATTGGTGGGCAGCACCGGCAATGCGGCGGCTACTTTTAGTCTGCAACAGGCTGACGGCAAGATTCTGCTGGGCGGTTATGCAAATCCTAATGGCACACAGGACTTTGCTCTGGCACGGCTCAATGTCAACGGCACATTGGATACGGATTTTGGCTCAAACGGTACTGTACTAACCGCCATTGGGGCCGGTAATGACTATGCTCTTGCTGGGGCATTGCAGCTGGACGGCAAAATTGTCGTCACCGGTCAGGCGTCTATCAGCGGGAATGGCGATAATTTCGCCACCGTGCGTTACAACACCAATGGCAGTTTGGATACCAGCTTTGGCGGCACCGGCATAAAAACCCAACACTTTGGGTATGGCGATGATCGCGCTTATGGTGTTCATGTTCTAAGTGACCAGTCCATCGTGGTAACCGGGCATGCCGCTATTGTCGCTAGCGGCTCCACCGGCTTTGCGTTGATGAAGTACGACAGCACTGGTAATCCGGATGGCAGTTTCGCCGCCAGCAACAGTCTCGGCGGCACTGTCAATTTTACCGAAAACAGTGGGTTCATAGTGCTGGATAACGACGTTACCGTATTTGATGCGGAACTGTCATCCAGCAACTTCGCTGGTGCTACGCTGACGCTTTCGCGCGATGGCGGCGCCAGCAGTCAGGATGCATTTTCAAGCAGCCAGATGGTGATGACCCAAGGCAGCAATCTGACTTACGCTGGCACAACCATCGGCACTGTGACCCAGAACTCAGCAGGTACGCTGCTGCTGACCTTCAATGCCAATGCCACCGCATCGCTGGTGAACGCCGCCTTACGCACGATCACTTACCGCAACACCAGCGACGCGCCGCCCACCAGCGTGCAATTAAACTGGACTTTAAACGACGCTAACACGGGTGCTCAAGGGACTGGCGGCGCGTTAACGGGCGGCGGTACTACCACAGTCAACATTACTGCTGTCAATGATGCACCGGTGATTTCCGCCGTCGAAGGTACGACGCTGGCCTATACCGAGAACGGCGCCGCGACCGTGCTTACTGCAACGCTGACCCTAGCGGACCTCGACAATGCCAACCTGACCGGCGCCACGGTAAAGATCACCGGTAACTTCGCTACGGGCCAAGATGTCCTGGCCTTCAGCGATCAAAACGGCATCACCGGCAGTTGGGACAGTAACAGCGGTACGCTGACCTTATCCGGAACAGCCACCGTCGCCCAGTATCAGACCGCGCTGCGTTCTGTTACTTATCAAAACACCAGCGATGCCCCATCCATCGCCAACCGCACGGTAAGTTTCAGCGTGACCGACGGCACGGCCACCAGCAATGTTGCCACGCGCAGCCTCTCGGTAGCGGCAGTCAACGACGCGCCGGTCAACTCGCTTCCGGCCAACAGCTATACCGCCGTTAATACCAGCAAGACGTTTTCCAGCGCCAACGGCAACGCCTTGCAAATCGCCGATGCCGATGCGGCCTTAAGCAACGTGCAACTGACCTTAAGCATCAGCCACGGCAGCCTGACGCTAGCCAGCACGGCAGGTTTGACCTTGGTCAGCGGCGCCAACGGCAGTGGTGACATGAGCTATTCCGGCACAGTCTCGGCGATCAACGCGGCGCTGAATAATGGTCTGACTTATACCCCAGACAGCAACTACCGTGGCTTGGCCCAACTCACCATGACCACCAGCGACCAAGGCAATACCGGTACCGGCGGCACCTTAACCGATACTGATACCCTGGATGTGCATGTCGGTGCCATCGTCGTTACCAATACTACCGACGTCGTCAACGGCAACACCAGCTCGATCGAGGCGTTGATCGCCAGCAGCGGCGGTGACGGTATTTCCTTGCGGGAAGCGATTGCCGCCGCCAACAATACCGCCGGCACCGATTACATTTACTTCAGTAACAGCGGCACGTCGGTACACACCATCAACCTGAGCTCGCCATTGACCATCACTAGCGCTGTGGTGCTTGACGCCACCAGTGACGACAGTTTTAGCGCTAACGGCAGCCGGCCGGCCATCGTATTGAACGGCGGCGGAACAACGCAATACGGTATCCAACTCCATGGCGGTAGCGATGGCAGCACCATCCGCGGCTTGGTGATCCAAAATTTCACCGGCAACGCTATCGACATTTCCGGTAGTAACGGCAACACTATCGCCGGCAACTGGATCGGCCTCAACGCCGCCGGAACGGGCGCGGCGAGTAACCAGTACGCTATTAACCTCTGGAACTCCAGTAACAATCTGATCGGTGGCAGTACCCCAGCCGACCGTAACGTTATCTCGGGGAACACCCGCGACGGCATTGTCATCGCCACCGACAACACTAGCAGCACAGGCAACCTGATCCAGGGCAACTACATAGGCACCAATGCCGATGGCAGTGCCGCGGTCGGCAACGGTGGTCAGGGGCTTTGGATCAATGCCGCCGGCAACACCATCGGCGGCACGGCCGCCGGACAAGGCAACGTCATCAGCGGTACCACAGGCTGGGCCGGTATCACGCTGTCAACTCAAGCCAGCGGCACCTTGATTGCTGGCAACCTCATCGGCACGAACGCCGACGGCACTGCGGCACTGGGTAACACTGGCCCCGGCATTGCCATCGAAAGCGCCAATAACATCATCGGCGGTACTACGGTCGAGGCCCGGAACATCATCTCCGGCAACCTCAACCGTGGCATTTTGCTGACCGGTTCCGGCGCTACCGGCAACGTAGTGGTCGGCAACTATATCGGGACCGACATTACCGGCACGCAGGACCTCAACGGTTCTACGCCGGACAGCGCAGGCAGTGGTGTGGTGATGCAAGAGGGTGCTACAAATAACCGCATAGGTACAAATGCCGACGGCGTCGACGACTCCGCAGAGCGGAACGTCATTTCCGGTAATAACTGGTTCGGAGTCGAATTCCTCGGCACTGGCACCAGCGGTAACGTTGTGCAGGGCAACTATATTGGCACCGATGCCACCGGTCTGGTGGCTCTGGGCAATGCGCAAGGCGGGGTATCATTCTGGAACGGCGCATCGAACAACCGGCTAGGGGGCGGCGCGGCGGGCGCTGGCAACGTGATTTCCGGCAATGTTACCGGTGTCCAGTTGGGCAATGGTGTCAGCGATAATCGGGTTCAAGGCAATCTGATTGGCCTGGGAGCCGATGGCAGCACGGTGGTCGGCAATACCGGTGTAGGCATCCTGGTGTTCAGCGGCGGCACGAGCGCGGCCGTCAACGATAACATCATCGGCACCGACGCCGACGGCGTTAACGATGCCAGCGAGGGCAATGTCATCTCCGGCAATTTCCGCGGTATTGCTGTAGCCAATCAGGAGGTCAGCGGTACCCGCATCGCTGGCAACTTGATCGGCACCGACGTCACCGGCACACTGAATCGCGGCAACACCAGTGACGGTATCTACATACTCAGTGGCGCCAACGGCACGCTGGTTGGTGGGTTGCAGGCCGTGCAAGCCAACGTGATTGCCTTCAACGGGGGAGACGGTATTCGCGTGCAGGATGCCACCAGTACGGGCAATGTGTTTCTGGTTAACGCTATCCACACCAACACGGCGTTGGGCATCAATCTGGTCGGCGGCAGCGAGGATGCTTACGGCGTTACTGCCAACGACGTCGGCGATGTCGATACCGGCCCTAACAGTCTGCTGAATACCCTAGTGTTAACCCGCGCGGCGGTGAATGGCACCAACTTAACCTTGAGCGGCACATATAACGGGGCGGCTAACAGTTATTACCGCATCGAAGTATTTTCGGATGCCACGGCCGATGGTGAGGGGCGGATCTATCTTGATGCGCTGAACCTAGCGGTCGGCAGTTCAGGTACCGCCAGCATATCGTTTAACTTCTCGGATGCCCGCTTGGCGAGTGGCCAGTACATTACTGTCACCGCTACCCGCACCGATGCCAGTTATTCGACGTTTTACGAGACCTCGGAATTTTCCAATGCCGTAGTCGCGGAAACACCGGACAGTGCGCCTGTGGGGCAAGATCACTCAATCACAATCACTGAAGACACTTCGTATACCTTTACGACCGCAGATTTTCCGTTCACCGATACCGACAGCAACAATCTTAGCCAGGTCTGGATCGAATCGCTGCCCAGCTCCGGCACGTTGTATTTTAATGGCGTTGCCATACAGGCGTTGGACGCCATCAGCGACGCAGACATTCAATCGGGCAAATTGACCTACACACCAGCAGCCAACGCCACAGCGACGACCAGCTTTATATTCAGTATCGAGGACGATGGCAGTAGCTATGGTGGAGGACAGACACTGGACAGCACGGCCAATACGCTGACCATCAAAATTACCGCCGTCAATGATGCGCCTGTATTCAGTAACCTGAATGGATCGCCTACTTTTATAGAAAACGGTTCGGCGGTATTCCTCGATGCCGACGTCAGCTTGATCGATGCCGAGTTGTCCGGTGTCGATAATTTCAACGGCTCTACTCTGACTTTGGTCCGTCATGGTGGTGCCAACGCCGAGGATGCCTTGGCCTTTGACGGCACTACCGTGACAGTCAGCGGCGCCAACGTCTATGTCAGTGGGGTCCAGGTCGGTACCTACACGTTCACTGGCGGCCAGATGGAGATCTCCTTCGGTGCCAATGCGACCAATGCGAGGGTCAACACCTTGATGCGCAACACTGTCTATTGGAACTGGAGCGAAAATCCGCCGGCCAGTGTGCAAATTGACTGGACATTCAGCGACGCCAATAGTGCCGTGCAAGGTTCTGGAGATGCATTGACGGCCACTGGTAGTACTACTGTCAATATTACAGCGATTAACGATGCACCCAGCGGAACGGATAAAGCGCTGACGATTGATGAGGACTCAACCTACATATTCACTGCCGCAGATTTTGGATTCAGTGATATTGACGGCAATAATTTTGATCGAGTTTGGATCATGAGTCTGCCTGCTCAGGGTCAGCTTCTCTTCAACGGCTCAACTTTCGCTGCAAATGACTGGATTGTGAAAAGTGACCTTGATTTGGGGCTTTTAACCTTTCAGCCAGCTGCAAATGGCAATGGTTCCAGCTATGCAAGTTTTGAATTCCAGGAACAAGATGACGGCGGCACGGCCAACGGCGGAGAAAATCGCGATCAATCCAGCAATACGATTACCTTCAATGTCAACTCTGTTAATGATGCCCCGGTTCTATCAAGCATTGAAACAGCTACGCTGGCATACAGCGAAAACGAAGCCGCCAAAGCCATCACCAGTTCTTTGGTTTTGAGTGATGTCGACAGCGTAACTATTAGTTATGCGACGGTGCAGTTGTCCACCGGTTACATACAATCAGAAGACCGACTGACTTTTACCAATACCGCCACCATAACAGGCACTTGGGATGCAAGTACGGGAACCATGAGTTTAACGGGCGTTGCCTCTCTGGCTGACTATCAAGCGGCGTTGCGTTCGGTTGCTTATGAAAATTTCAGCGAGCATTCGACCGAAGGGGGATTAACTGTGCTTTTCACGGTAAACGATGGCACTACGACATCAATTGCCGTTACTCGTGAAATCCATATTACTTCGGTTAACGATGCACCCGTCCTGGATAACAGTGGCTCAATGACTTTGACGAGCATTACCGAAGATCAAATCAACAATGCCGGAAACACCGTCGATGCAATTATAGCAAGTGCCGGAGGTGACAGAATTACCGATGTCGATCTCAATGCTTTAGAAGGCATCGCGATCGTTGGTCTTAATACTGGATTTGGTAAGTGGCAGTTCTCACTAGATGCCGGTGCAACATGGTCAGACGTTGGAGTGGTTTCTAATACGTCAGCATTACTCCTTCGCAGTACAGATTCCGTTCGATTCCTGCCTCAGTATGAAAACGGCTCAAATCCCGATTTCACTTTCCGAGCCTGGGACCAAACTAACGGCGCTGCCGGAACTAAAGTCAGTACGGCCATTAACGGGGGTACCACTGCATTCAGTAGCGAAACTGAGACCGCTTCGATTCTTGTCGCCGATATCAATGATGCTCCCGTGCTCGACGGCACGCGCACTCCGGTGCTGGGCTCAATCTACGAAGATGCCGGTCTTCCTGTCGGTGCCGTGGGAACGCTGATTTCATCGTTGGTGGATTTTCAATTACCCGGTGGACAGATTGACAATATCGTCGATGAAGACATCGGTTCACTGCTGGGTGTTGCCATTACGGGTACAAACTCGACTAATGGCACATGGTACTATTCGACCGATAACGGCAGCAATTGGTCTTTGCTAGGAAACGTAAGCGATGTGAATGCAAGATTGTTGGCTGCAGATGCGAATACACGCCTTTACTTTGCGCCGAACGCCGACTACAGCGGCACCATGGATGACGCGATAGTTTTTCGAGCGTGGGATCAGAGTACCGGTAGCAACGGCAATCTGGCTGATACCTCAATCAATGGCGGTACGTCAGCGTTTTCATCAGCCACCGATACGGCAGCAATAACAATCCTATTTGTCAACGGTATTGATGAACAGCCGCGTGATTTGGTTGCTATTCCAGCGCTAGGTGATGCAGATATCATCGGTTATTACGGCTTCACTTCGTCAGCGGCACTCGGGCGCGATGATGCTGGGGACGATGCGCCTATGACGCTGTACGGTTCACCCGCGCAAACGACTGGCCCAAATGGCAGCGTAGCGCTTGATCTGGCCGGTGGGGCTTCCGGTCAATACGGCGATATCGTCGGTATTACTACCGGCGGTGCAATGACAATCGCCGGTTGGGCCAGGTTTGATACAACAACTGATTGGGCGCGGATCGTTGATTTTGGACAAGCCTATAGCACTGGGATTGGAAATATCTATGTGGGGCGCGAACATAACAGCAACAATCTGACTTTTACCATTGAGCAAGATGGCAGCTATACCTATCGTGCAACGGCTGTCGACGCGATTACCAATGGTGCATGGTTGCATTTTGCAGCTACGGTCGACAGTGCAGGTAACATGGTCCTTTACGTCAATGGCGTTCAGGCGGCTACCCAAATCGGTGTGGCGCCCATCGTCGGTGTTCGAGACAATAACTATATTGGTAAATCACACTGGGACGGAGATGGCCCGTTCGATGGTGCCATTGATGACCTGCTGATCGCCAACGCTGCTTTGTCAGCTTCTGAGGTACAAGCCCTCTACGCACAGTCCAACAACTTCACAGTCACCGAAAACGCAGCCAATGGCAGCGTTCTTGGAACGTTGCTGGTCAATCATCCGGTTGCCGGCACGACCTATACTTACACATTGACTGACAGTGCGGAGGGCCGATTCGCCATTGACGCAGCAACTGGACAACTGAGCGTTGCCGATCAATCACGATTGGATTTTGAGTCGGCAACTTCGCATTCTTTGACTGCTCAGATAACCGACTCACTGGGCAATACCTACAGTGAAGTGCTGACTATTTTAGTTACCAACCTCGGTGTCGAACTCTCACAAACGATCCCGCTGACAACGCAGAATGTAAATGAAGATGGCTCGTTGGTTTTCAATGCCGCTGGCGGAAACGCGATCACAGTCAGCGATACGCTAAGCACCAGCAACACGCCGTTGCAGGTTTATCTGAAAGTCAACAATGGCGCGCTTACGCTCTCTCAGACAACGGGCTTGACGATCTCCGGCGGGACCAATGGCAGCGGCTTCATGGTGATTCAGGGAATGGAATCGGACATCAACGCGGCCTTGGAAGGACTTATCTATACGCCAACGGCCAATTACAATGGCAGCGATTCGCTGACTGTCACAACGTCGCTGGGTGCCAATCTGCAGGGTTGGTACACATTCGAGGATGGTACCGCCAACGACCAAAGTGCCGGTGTGCTACAAAATGGCACTCTGCAGGGTGATGCGACGATCGTCAACGATCCAATACGCGGTTCCGTCCTAAAGTTCGATGGCAACGGTGATTATGTAGAGATCAGCAGCACATTCGACAATCCAACCGCAGTGACGATTGGTGGCTGGGTGAATTTTAGCGGAGAGGGTAGGCAAGAGTTCATTACGTTGAATGATCGCGTTCACATTGCCTTGGATGATGGAGCTGCTGGAGTCAAAGGTGCAATTCAGACCGGGGACGGATCATGGACAGATCTGCAATCAGGTATCTCGTTGTCGGGTTCCGGTTGGCGCCACATCATGTACACATACGATGATGCGGCAAATATCCACATTCTGTATATAGATGGCGTACTTGTGTCCTCCGGCACGATCAATGAATCGATTGATTGGACGGGAGCTTCCACAACCTTCATTGGGCAGCACCCTCATGGAGACTCAAATCTCAACGGCTTAGTGGACGATGCCCGCATCTACACCCGCGCTTTGTCAGCTGATGAAGTTGCAGCTTTGGCAGCCAATCAAACATCGGTAACCGGCAGCGTGGCAATTCAGGTCAATCCGGTCAACGATGCACCGACATTCTCAAGCCTAAACGGCAATCCGACTTACGTTGAAAACGGCCCTGCGGTGTTCCTGGATACTGATGTAACTATCAGCGACACCGAGCTGGATGCGCTCAACGGTGGCTTGGGTAATTATGCAGGAGCGAGTCTAACGCTGCTGCGCAATGGCGGGGCTAACGGCGAAGACCTGCTAGGTTTTGTTGATGGCAATGGCATCACGCTCTCTGGCGGCAATCTGATCAAAAACGGCCAGATCATCGCCAGCTTCGACTCCATGACTACGACCGGTCAATTAGTACTCTCCTTCACCGACGTCAACGGTGAAATTCCGACCAGCGTTGATGTCGACAACATTCTGCGGCAGATCACCTATGCCAACAGCAGCGACGCCCCACCGGCCAGCGTGCAGATCGACTGGACATTCAGCGACGGCAACACGGGGACTCAAGACAGCGGCGGAGAGCTTACTGCTACAGGGTTTACTATTGTAAATATCAATGCTGTTAATGATGCTCCAGCCGCTATAGATACCTCGATTGCGGTCACTGAAGACACTCCATATACCTTCACCCTCGCCGATTTTGGCTTCACCGATGCAGAAAATCATGGTTTGCTACGCGTCATATTTACGACGCTTCCTGCGTCAGGCAACCTGCTCTACGCAGGAAACCGAATCACGGTTGCAGGCAGTACAGTGACACGCGCTGATATCCAAGCGGGGATTGTGACTTACTCACCAGCTACCAATGCCAATGGTAACAACTTAACCAGCTTTACCTTCAAAATTCAAGACGATGGCGGTACCACAAATGGTGGTGTGGATAGCGACCAGTCGCCAAACACCATTACGGTTAATGTGTCGGCTGTGAACGATGCGCCAATTTTTGCTACGCTGAAACTAACCATTTCTGAAGGCGCAAGTGTTGTGCTTAGTGCTAGCAATATCAAGACTATTGATTACGATAATTCTGCAGCAGATTTAATTTACTCGGCATCATCAATTACAAATGGCAGGTTTGAGTACTTAGCGAATCCAAATGTGGCTATTACGTCGTTTTCACAAGCTGATATTAATAACGGATTAGTAAAGTTTGTGCATGATGGTAGCGAAAGTGCACCTAACTTTCAGCTGATTGTGACAGACGGCTCATTAAATGGCGGCCCTTATTCACCGCTAATGAATTTTACCAAGGTCAACGATGCGGCGGTTTTTAGTAATCTTAATGGTGTTGCTTCGTATACCGAAGGTGGCCCGTTTGTTTCGCTTGACGCTGATGTGAGTGTGTTTGATGCCGAGCTTTCGGGATCAGATAATTTTAACGGCGCTAGACTCAGTTTAGAACGTGATGGTGCGGCAAACCCAGAGGATCAGCTGGTATTTGATGGACTAGTGGTCACCACAAGTGGTAGCGATGTGTTTGTCAGTGGAGTGCAAGTAGGTACTTATTTGTTCACAGGCGGAGCGATGCGCATTGATTTTGGTCCGAATGCGACCAATGACCGCGTGAACACGCTCATGCGCAATATTCTTTATGCAAACAGTTCCGATTCACCACCTGCTTCTGTCCAAATCAACTGGGTCTTTAACGACAGAAACACCGGAGCGCAAGGCACAGGCGGCGAACTGCAAGCCATAGGAATTACCACGGTCAATATAAGTGCGGTCAATAATGCTCCGGTTCAAGCCTCGATCGAAGGAACGCCGCTGGCCTATACCGAAAACGATGGCGCGGTGGTGATCACTTCAAATATCGCGATTAGCGATGTGGATGATACGCACATCGAATCCGCTGTCGTGGCGATCACGGGCAACTACGTTAGCGGGCAAGACGTTCTGGCGTTCACCAATCAGAACGGCATCATTGGTTCGTGGAATGCCACCAGCGGCGAATTGACACTCACCGGTCCAGCCACCTTGGCCCAGTACGAAGCGGCCCTGCGCTCGATCACCTACACCAACACCAGCGACAATCCGTCGACGGCAACGCGCACGGTCAGCTTCACCGTCAACGATGGCGCTGTGGATTCCAATACGCAGACGCGCGACATTGCGATCACCGCCGTCAATGACGCGCCCGTTCTGGATAACACCGGCACGATGTCGATGACTACCATCACCGAAGATGCCACGAACAATGGCGGTCAGAGCGTTTCTTCGATCATTGCTTCAGCCGGTGGCGACCGTATCACCGATGTTGATAGTGGCGCTGTCGAAGGGATCGCCATTACGTCACTTTCAAGTGGCGATGGAATCTGGCAGTATTCGCTTGATGGCGGCAGCAACTGGTTGGCGGTTGGAACAGTTGCCAATGATTCAGCTCTGTTGCTAAGAGATACTGATCGGATTCGCTTAGTACCCAATACCGAAAATGGTTCGTCTGCCAGCTTTACGTTTCGCGGTTGGGATCAGAGCAGCGGCTCGGCCGGTGAAAAAGTCGACGCTTCAAACAATGGCGTTACGTCCGCATTTAGTACTGCAACCGAATCGGCTTCGATCTTGGTTAGCTTTGTCAACGATGCACCGACAATTGACTCGGCTGCGTTCTCGATCGGTACAACGGACGAGGATACGGTGTCTGCGGTAATGACTGCCAACACGCTTTTGTCCAGCGCCAACTTCTATGATGTTGATTTCGGTGCGGCGCCCGGTATTGCTATAACGGCGGTTACCGGGAATGGAATCTGGCAATATTCGCTAGACGGTAACAACTGGACAGACTTCAGCGCGGTTAGTGCCTCCAATGCTTTGTTACTCGATGGAACAGACCAGATCCGCTACGTTCCTGACGCCATTGCCGGTGAAACGGCTACCTTATCATTTCGAGCTTGGGATCAGATCACTGGTGTCGCCTCGCTGCCTGGGGCTCCCAGCTACGCGGATCCAGGAACTGGTGGCGATACAACCTCGTTTAGTATCGCCGCTGCGGTTGCGGAAATGACGGTTTCTGATGTCAACGACCGTCCTGTATTCTCGATTGGGGAAGGAGACAGCACGGCAGGAACTTTGTTGGAAGCTAATGCCGGGCTGAGCGCATCGGGTATTTTGAGCGTCGAGGATGTTGACGTATCAGACACGGTGACGGCCAGTGTCACCAGCGTCATTGCCTCTGGAACGACCGACGGCTTGTCATCTAACACAGGGGCCTTGCTGTCTATGCTTTCAGCGAATCTCCTCGTAATGGATAACACAACCACTACAGGTACTGTTACTTGGAGCTTCGACTCCGGTAGTGAAGCCTTTGATTATCTGGCCGAAGGCGAATCCTTGATGTTGACCTACACCGTCCAGGTTGAAGATTCGCAGGGTGCGACGGATACTCAGGAAGTTACCATCACGGTTACCGGCACCAACGACGGCCCGGTTGCGCAGGCTGGCGTCAATGCGGCGACTGAAGACGGTGCGGTGGTCACGGGTCAATTAACGGTTACTGATGTGGATGTTAGGGACACCCACACCTACTCATTAATCAGTGGAACGGCCGAAGGTGCGGTGACGGTGAATTCTGACGGTTCATACCGTTTCGATCCGGGCACCGACTTCCAGGATTTGGCGGTGGGTGAAACCCGAGCTGTGAGCTTTGTCTTTGAAGTTGAAGATAACCACGGTGCCACCGCCCAGAACACCGTCACGATCACGGTTACCGGCACCAACGACGGCGCGGTTGCACAAGTGGGCGTCAATGCGGCGACTGAAGACGGTGCAGTGGTCACGGGTCAATTAACGGTTACTGATGTGGATGTTAGGGACACCCACACCTACTCATTAATCAGTGGAACGGCCGAAGGTGCGGTGACGGTAAATTCCGATGGTTCATACCGTTTCGATCCGGGCACCGACTTCCAGGACTTGGCGGTGGGTGAAACCCGAGCTGTGAGCTTTGTCTTTGAAGTTGAAGATAACACCGGTGCTACCGCGCAGAACACCGTCACGATCACGGTCACCGGCACCAACGATGGCCCGGTTGCACAAGTGGGCGTCAATGCGGCGACTGAAGACGGTGCAGTGATCACGGGTCAACTGACGGCTACTGACCACGACAGCAATGACACGCATACTTATGCCTTAGTGACCAACACGACCGAAGGTGCGGTGACGGTGAATTCTGACGGTTCATACCGTTTCGATCCGGGCACCGACTTCCAGGATTTGGCGGTGGGGGAAACCCGGGACGTGAGTTTTGTGTTCGAAGTCGCCGACACTCACAATGCAACGTCACAACAAACCATAACGATCACGGTCACCGGCACCAACGACGGCCCGGTTGCGCAAGTGGGCGCCAATGCGGCGACTGAAGACGGTGCAGTGGTCACGGGTCAATTGACGGCTACTGATGTGGATGTTAGCGATACCCATACATATGCCTTAGTGACCAACACGGCCGAAGGTTCAGTGACAGTCAATGCGGATGGTGCCTATTCATTCAATCCGGGCACCGACTTCCAGGATTTGGCGGTGGGTGAAACCCGAGCTGTGAGCTTTGTCTTTGAAGTTGAAGATAACACCGGTGCCACCGCGCAGAACACCGTCACGATCACGGTCACCGGCACCAACGACGGCCCGGTTGCGCAGGCTGGCGTCAATGCGGCGACTGAAGACGGTGCGGTGGTCACGGGTCAATTGACGGTTACTGATGTGGATGTTAGGGACACCCACACCTACTCATTAATCAGTGGAACGGCCGAAGGTTCAGTTACAGTCAATGCGGATGGTGCCTATTCATTCAATCCGGGCACCGACTTCCAGGACTTGGCGGTGGGGGAAACCCGAGCTGTGAGCTTTGTCTTTGAAGTTGAAGATAACCACGGTGCCACCGCGCAGAACACCGTCACGATCACGGTTACCGGCACCAACGATGGCCCGGTTGCACAAGTGGGCGTCAATGCGGCGACTGAAGACGGTGCGGTGGTCACGGGTCAATTGACGGTTACTGATGTGGATGTTAGGGACACCCACACCTACTCATTAATCAGTGGAACGGCCGAAGGTTCAGTGACAGTCAATGCGGATGGTGCCTATTCATTCACTCCGGGCACCGACTTCCAGGATTTGGCGGTGGGTGAAACCCGGGATGTGAGTTTTGTCTTTGAAGTTGAAGATAACCACGGTGCCACCGCGCAGAACACCGTCACGATCACGGTTACCGGCACCAACGATGGCCCGGTTGCACAAGTGGGCGTCAATGCGGCGACTGAAGACGGTGCAGTGGTCACGGGTCAACTGTCGGCTACTGACCACGACAGCAATGACACGCATACTTATGCCTTAGTGACCAACACGGCCGAAGGT